>Ga0129307_1000443_pt1 | contig 64127 bp, 41 predicted proteins | sample P1105metagenome_FD_94437 | JGI IMG/M metagenome (GOLD analysis project Ga0129307, IMG submission 94437) | Capybara group fecal microbial communities from Wisconsin, USA - P1105 metagenome | ecosystem: Host-associated > Mammals > Digestive system > Large intestine > Fecal | place: USA: Wisconsin... | reverse complement strand
GGGCAAAACAAAGCGCAAGAAAAATCATAAAAGCTATTATTATTCTTGCACTTTGACAACTCAAAAATGCCTTTTAAAAGCTGTATAAAGGTATTTTTGAGTTGTTGAGCAGACATTAATTAACAAAATATATATTGATTTAATACTGATATAATGTTATAATGTTATGTAATAATGATACTTTTTTTCAGAGCTTTGGCTCGAAGGAGCATGATATGGGAGTACGTGAGCAGTCACGACCGAGTATGAAGAATATCCGCAGGCTGCAGATGTCGATGATAATCGGCTATGCGGTGATAATCATCGCAGTCATCTTCATTGTCACGAACCTCGCGGTAAAGAAAACGGACGCGGTCCTGAAAAATAAGGTCATATCAATGTCGTCGTCGCTGAACGTACAGATGAAGCTGAATATGGACAGCTACATCTCGCGTATGGAGACTATCGGCACCCTCGCATTCGGCTCGGAGGAGGCGTACACCTACGACGCCACCGACCCGAACAACGACGAATACGAAGCCTTAAACACCGAAAAAGACATAACCGAGAAGCTCTACAGCCTCTGTATAATGGACAACTTCTGCGACTACGGCATAGTTTACCGCAACAACCGTACCGTCGGCAAGATATCGAACGGCACGTCCTCGCTGATGGGCGACACTATGTACGAGGAGCTCAGCTCGATGATAACGCGGCAGAGCACTCACGACGGCTGGCGCGCGGGCTATAAGGGCGACCTCAGACGTATCTACTACGTTAAGCGCGTACACGAGAACGCTGTTCTTGTTATGTCCTTCTATACCTCCGAGCTCGAATCCGTGTTCGACAACCCCGAAACTCTCGCGGATATGGACATCCGCCTTGTCAATTCCGACTACGATATCCTCTACTCGTCGCGCGGCGAGGAAAAGGGCGAACAGCTCCCGGGCGCTATAATCAGACGCGTCGAGGGCAAGACCTCCGCAACGGTAATGGACAACAACTACCTCGTTTCCGTCAATTCCTGCGTGGACGACTGGTACGTTATCTGCTCTGTCCCCACGAGGATAATCCTCAAAGAGAAGAACGATATGCAGTACTACATATATATGGCGGGACTTATCGCGGCTCTGCTCGCGGTGCTGTTCGGAACGGTGATGTCGATACGCCTGACCCGTCCCGTAAAGCAGGCAGTGGCGATACTCGACACCAAGGCGAACAACGACCAGCTCACGGGAATACTCAACAAGCTCGCCTTCAACGACCGCGTGTCGGGACGCCTCGATACCTCGCTGAGTATCGAGCGGCACGCGCTCATTCTGCTCGACCTCGACAACTTCAAGGGCATAAACGACACCCTCGGTCACGCATACGGCGATAAGGTGCTCGCCAAGACGGGCAGTATCCTCCGTGCGGACTTCTCCACCGAGGACTTCCTCGGACGTATCGGCGGAGATGAGTTCTGCGTTTTCGTGAACAGCAGTCCGGTCGACGATACGGACTATGATGAATTTATCCGCAAAAAGTGCGAGTCGCTGTGCAATGCCTACAGGGTGTACTACTCGGGCGACAAGGGCGACTACAAGATATCCGCAAGTATAGGCGTTTCCTTCTTCCCCGAGCACGGAAGCACCTTCGAGGAGCTGTATGCAGCATCCGACAAGGCGCTGTACAAAGCCAAGAAGAGCGGCAAGGACTCCTATGCCTTCTACGACGGCGATGAGAGCGGGGAGGTGGATGACGAATGAAAGCAACAGGCAGAGCTGCCGCAGCGCTGACAGCGGCGGTGGTGCTCGTGCAGTGCGGCTGTGCGGGCAAGCAGATAGTGCGCTCTCAGCGTGAGCAGACCGTCATAAGCCTCGCGTGGTGGGGCAACGACCCGCGCACGGAGTACACGCTTGAGGCGGTGCAGAAGTTTCAGGAGCTCCACCCCGATATAAAGGTAAACTGCAACTATTCCGAGTGGTCGGGCTATGAGGCTCGCAACCGCATACGTATGGTGTCGGAGACGGAATCGGACGTTATGCAGATAAACGTCGGCTGGCTGGACGACTTCTCCGAGGACGGCACGGGCTACTATGACCTCGGCAAGGTATCAGACGTGCTCGACCTGTCGGAATACTCGGAGGATACGCTGAAATACGGCACGCGGAACGGTGTGCTCAACGCGATACCCATTGCGATGAACGCCGAGACGGTATACATAAACAAGACTGTGTTCGATTCCTACGGGCTCGGTATCCCGCAGACGTGGGACGACTTCTTCACGGCGGCGGACGTCCTCAGCAAGGACGATATTTATCCGCTGTGCGGCGCATCAAAGGCGATATGGCTGTATTCGATAGCCTACGCCGAGCAGAAGACGGGAAAGAGCTTCTTCGACGACAAGGGCGCTATCGCCTTCACTCCCGAGGAGTTGCAGGTGATGATAGAGTTCTACGCCGAGCTGGTAGACCGCAAGGTCATTCCCAAGGTTGAGGACTTCAAAAAGGTCAAGGTCGAGAACGGCACCTGCGCGGGAGCTGTCGCGTGGGTGAGCGACGCGCTGAACTACTTCGGCACCTCTGTTGACCGCGGCGACGAGATAGTCGCGGCTGATTATACGGCGTTCACACCTGCCGACAGCGGCACAGGCTGGTACGAGAAGCCCGCCACTCTCTACGCGATGAGCAAGAATACCACTCACCCCGAGGAGGCGGCAATGCTGCTCGATTTCCTGCTCAACAACAGGGATATGGCACTTTTGCAGGGCGTGGAAAAGGGCATACCGATAAGCAGACAGGCGCAGTCCTATCTCGACGAGGCGGGTATGCTCAGCGGCTTGCAGTACGAGGCGTCGGTGGTAATGGACAACAACACGAAGCTGCGCGAGATGTCGCCGCTTATCGAGAATAACACGCTCATAAACGAGTTCAACGACGCGTGCAACCTCGTCCTCTACGACAAGGCAACAGCCGAGGAAGCCGCACAGCAGCTGTACGATACCTACGCCGAGAGCTTTGAAATGGCATAACAGCGTCACCAAGTATTGACTTAAATGTGAAAATATGGTATCATATCAATGGCAAATGACCTGCGGTCATATAACACAAGCGAAAGGAGCCTGCTATGAGCGTTGTACGAACTACCGCAAAGGAGCTACACGTGCTCGCGGATAAGTATATGTCCGAGCGGACTGCCGAAACCAAATGCGTCCACAGGACACTTCTCCTGCGGTCGCTTATCATATTGAAGGAGCTCCATCCCGAGACGGAGGACTTCTTCGCCCCGATGATAAAGACGCTTATGCCGTATGCAAAGCGTCCCGACAGGAAGGGCGACTACGAAAATGGCGCAGGACGGCATTATTACTGCGCACTGAGCCTCAGCGGCAGGGAGATGAAAATGGTCAACTCCTACTACCGCAACGGCATAAAGAAACACAGCAAGAGCGCCCGCACAATGTTCGAGGAGGACTACACAATGGCGCTGACCATGCTGCACGCGGGCTATATTGACGAGTGCGGCAGATTCCTCGGGCGGGCGGTGCATATGATATCGGATATGTGCTGTCTGCCGCATACAGCCTCGATGACGTATTATTCGCTCGGCAGGAGCTTCCACAAGGGCTACGAGCGGCTCGCAAAGGCGATATATCCCGACCTCGTCCCCGAGCAGCACCTCGACGAGCTCCCCGACCTCTTCTCCTCGCGCGATTCGTTCGCGGACGACCTCAATAAAATAGCACTTGAAACAGCAGGCGGGCTCACTGCGGTCGAGACCGACCCCGTCGAGGCGATAAAGTCTCATCTGCTCCGCACCGAGCGCGTGATATGCGCTCTCCTGATGCGCTTTTACGACGACCTCACAGCCAAGGAGCGTGAGGCTCACTATATCGTCAACGGCTCGGGGTGCAGGCTGCTCAAGGGCACGGACCTGATGACTGTGAAGATAACGGAAAAGGGGATAATGCTCCACGGAGTCAACCCCGCGCCCGAATCGAAGGTCAACATCACGGATATGGTGTTCTACGCTGCTCACCGACATGACGGGCTGTTCACGCTCTCGCCAGCGAAGGACAACGACGGACGCGTGCTCGAGGTCGTGGACGGAAAGCTGCAGCTGAAAAAATTCGATCCGCTCCACGGCGAGCAGCTGTTCAGGCTGTAATGAAGTCTGTCTGACACAGCAGCGTGAACTCTGATATTACCACCAATTAAGAAAAGGGACACCTTACGGTGTCCCTTGCTTTTTATTCGCCCATGCGGGCTCTGATATACTTTTCGAGGTAGTCGATAGTGCCGTCGATACCGAGACGCGAGCTGTTTATAGAGAGGTCGTAGAGACGAGAATCGCCCCAGTGCATATGCACGTGGTAGTTGTGATAGCGCTTTCTCTTCTTGTCCTTTTTCTCGATGAAGCTCTTCGCGTCGTGCTCGTTCATCTCGTAGACCTCCATAACGCGCTTTATCTTGGCGTCCATATCGCCGAGAATGAACAGGGAGACAAGTCCCGAAAAGTCCTTGAGCTTGGTCTCGGAGCAGCGTCCGACAACGACGAAGGACTCGCCGCTCTCCGCCTTTTTGCGGATGAAGTCGAACTGCATCTCCGCGATGTTGTCCTCTATGGAGTTGCTGAAGCCGCGCACTCTTCTTGAGATAAGGCGGGAATTCGGAGCCTCGTTCAGCTTCTCTATCTCCTCGGGAGACATACCCGTCTTGTTGGCTATTTCGGTGATGAGGTGACGGTCGTATATCGGGATACCGAACCTCTTCGCAAGAGCCTCCGCGATGACGCGTCCGCCGCTTCCGAACTCACGTCCTACTGAAATTATGAGCTGTGACATAGTAATTCCTCCCTTATCATAGATATCTTACGAATAGGTAAACTGTGGATACGGCGAGCACGATGACTGTCGCGGGGGCGAGCTTCTTGCAGTATCTGCCCCAGCTTATGGGATAGCCGTTCTTTGCAGCGACCGACGTGCCGACTACGTTTGCGGAGGCTCCGATAGGAGTTGCGCTGCCGCCGATGTCGGTACCGAGCGAGAGCGCCCACGCAAGGGTGTGCTGGTCTGCGCCGCTTGCTGTAACGATGGGAGCAAGACTCTGTATTACGGGCACCATAGTCGCCGCGAAGGGGATATTGTCCACGAATGCGCTGGCGATAGCCGAGAGCCACAGTATGATAGCTACCATAAGCATTATGTTTCCGCCGGAGATGTCGCTGATGAAGTCCGCGATATATTTGAGTATGCCCGTCTCTTCAAGTCCGCATACGACTATGAAAAGTCCGATGAAGAAGAGCAGGGTCTTGTAGTCTACCTTCTTGAGCAGCTCGGGTATCGACTTCGCGTTCGCGATGAGGGTTATCGCTGCGATGAAGGTCCCGATGGAAGCCACTGTGAGGTGTGTCATCGAGTGTGTTACGAGGAGCACTACCGCGATGCCGAAGATGATGCTGCTGAGTATGAAGCCTGTCTTGTTGGTGATAGCCTCCGAGGGCTTGGGAAGCTTCGACATATCGACGGGCTCGGCGTGCTTGTAGACGAGCTCCTTGCGGAAGACTATGTAGAAGAATACCACGCATATCACGAGGCATATTCCCGCGACTGCTCCTGTATTGAACAGGAAGTCGAAGAAGGAGAAGCCCATTGATGTGCCGACGATGATGTTGGGCGGGTCGCCGCACATCGTAGCCGAGCCGCCGAGGTTGGCGCAGAATATCTCGGAGAGTATCATCGGTATGGGGTTGAATTTGAGCAGTACCGCGAGCTCGACGGTAACTGCCGCGAGGAACATTATCACGGTGATGCTGTCGATGAACATCGAGAGCACCGCAGACATTACCATAAAGGTGATGAATATCGGTATGGTCCTGCACTTTACGAGGTAGGCTATCCTCATACACAGCCAGCGGAAGAAGCCCGCCTTAGCCATTCCCTCGACCATTATCATCATACCCGCGATGAACACGATGGTCGCCCAGTTGATACCCTTGCTCTCGCTCTCGGTGACCTGATACCAGAACTCCTTGGTTGCAAATTCCTTGATAGCGATGGTGTTCCAGATAGCGCTCCAGCTCCTCATACAGATACCGAACACGATAACGAGCGTGAGGGCTCCGCAGCCGAGAGTGACGTAGTGTCTCTCTATCTTGTCCCACACGATGAGCAGGAACATTGCGATGAAAATTACGACGGCAAAAATCTGTGCTGCCAGCATAAATCGACCTCCTTATTATATAAGCCCGCAGAGCAGGCGAAAAATCGAACCAAATCGAATTATAGCACAATCGGTCGGTTTATTCAAGAGAAAACCGACTCAAAGTAAAATTTCTGCATATAAGCCTCAAAGTTTCTTGAAGACACGCTTTTTTTGTGCATTTTGCCGTTGATATTGCCGCCGAAATTGTCAATTTGCTGTGCTGCTTAATCAAAGTAAAAAAATGAACATAAGCTGCGCTTATTGCCAAGACAGCCCGATTATGATATAATTTGTATATTCTTATGCGTGGAGGGCTGATATGGAGATAATCAGACTCGGTGCCGACCGCTTCGGCGAGATAAAGCTCCTGTTTCGCGACGTTTTTATGAATGAGCCGTGGAACGACGACTGGAGCGACGACATACAGCTCACGGAGTATCTGCTCGACCTCACGGGCAGCAGGAACTCACTTGCCTTCGGTCTCCTTGACGGGGACAGGCTCGTCGGGATATCGCTCGGCAGCATTATGCACTGGTGCACGGGTACGGAATATTACATCTACGAATTCTGCATAAGCCGCGACCGTCAGCACGAGGGGCTCGGTACGGAGCTTCTCCGCGGCATAGAGGAGAAAGTGAAGGATATGGGCGTTGACCACATCTTCCTGCAAACGGAGGAAAGCGCTCCGGCATACAGCTTCTACAAAAAGAACGGCTTCACAGAGCTCAAGGGACACGTTTCCCTCGTACACAAGCTGTGATGAGGTCGGCTATGAAGAAGAGAACTGTAACTGTCGTTATCCCCGCGCACAATGAGGAAAAGTACGTCGCGAGGTGTATAGGCTCGATACGGGCGGCGGCAGAGGTCTACGGCGGGGACGTCGGGATAATAGTGGTCTGCAACCGCTGCACCGACCGCACTGCCGAGATAGCGGAAAAGCTCGGCGCGAGGGTGCTGCTCAACGAGGACAGATGTATCGCAAAGGTGCGCAATGCGGGAATTTCCGCCGCAGACGGCGAGGTCGTGATGACCATTGACTGCGACAACCGTATGACCAGCGGCACGATACGCGAGGCTGTCCGCCTGCTCAATTCGGGAAGGTTCATCGGCGGCGGAGCTCCGATGAGGTTTGAGAGGTACTCGTTCCCGCTGTACCTCAACGATATGATGTGCCGCGTTTCCTTCGCGGTGACGGGGCTGTACTGCGGTATTTTCTGGGCGGAGAAATCCACCTTTGTCGAGGTCGGCGGCTTCGCCGAGAAAAAGGCTATGGAGGACGCCGCCACCGCAAAGCGTCTGAAAGCCTGCGGAAAAGCCCGCGGTAAGGAGTACACCACTCTGCGCAATAACTTCCTCATCAACTCCACCCGCAAGTACGACGACCTCGGCGACTGGCTCTATTTCAAGCTGATGATACAGAACGCGGGAGCTCTCGCGAGGGCGGCGCTCGGAAACAGGCGCGACCTCGACAAGCTGCTCGACAGGCTGTTCTACGACTATAACGGATAAAGGAGATTTTTATGCTCAAATATATACTGCTCGTCGGCGGGTTCTTCCTGCTGATAAAGGGCGCCGACCTCTTCGTTGACGGAAGCTCGGCTGCCGCAAAAATGCTGAGGGTCTCGCCGCTGATAATCGGTATGACCATCGTCGCTATGGGCACGAGCCTGCCCGAGACCTCGGTCAGCGTAAGCGCCGCTATTGTCGGCAAGAACGAGCTCGCGATAAGCAACGTCGTCGGCTCGAACATCTTCAACCTGATGGTCGTGTGCGGAATGTGCGCTCTGCTGTGTCCGCTGAAAATAGACGGCGAGTCGCTGAAGCGCGACTTCCCGTTCTCCATCGTCATTGCGGGACTTCTAATGCTCGCGGGGCGGCTCGGCTGGACAGTCGGCAGGATCGACGGTATTATCCTGCTCCTGCTGTTTGCGGGCTTCCTTATCATAATGATACGCTCCGCGAAGAAGCAGCAGAGCGAGAACGGAGGCGAGGACGAATTCAAGGCTATGCCCGTGTGGAAGCTCCTGCTCTTCATCATCATCGGTATGGCGGCTATCGCGATAGGCGGTAAAATGGTCGTTTCGGGAGCCTCCGACATCGCACGCAGATTCGGTATGTCGGACAACCTCATCGGTATGACGATAGTTGCGCTCGGAACGAGCCTTCCCGAGCTTGTTACCTCTGTAGTTGCCGCGAAGAAGAACGAGGTAGATATGGCGCTCGGAAACGTCATCGGCTCGAACATCTTCAATATCCTGCTGGTGCTCGGAGTCGCCGCCGCGATACAACCCGTAGCCTTCACGACGGCAAACCTCATAGATACGGCAGTCCTCATCGTGATGAGCGGTCTCGTTTTGCTGTTCTGTATAAGAAAGAAGCAGCTCGTCCGCTGGCAGGGAGTTGTGATGCTTCTTATTTACGCGGGATATACAGCCTATATTATCAATCGTAACTGAAAGACTTTGGAAAAAGCCGCGGGGGTACCCTTTCTGCTGAAAGGGTACCCCCGTTTTGTTTGTATATTACAGTTGTATCGTCCGCTTTTTATCTGCGCTGTGCTGTCGTCTGTGTGTTGCGGGGTCTTTTCTCGACCTTTGTGTTGAGGAAGGTATCACGGTTCTCGGTGAACTTCATACTGTCCTTCACTGTGTAGTCGGACGCGCCGCTCTGCTTGTGGACTGTTTTCAGAGCCGAAAGCTTGGGGAGAACAACGGCACAAGCGATGATAAGTCCGATAAGGAAGCATACAAAAATTCCACCCATATCATCAACCTCCCGTCAGCATATGCAGAAGTATCCAAAGCAGCGACAGACCGAAGCCCACACCGCCTGTTATACCGAGGAACATCGCCGCAGCCTTGCCCTTGTCGGCGGGCAGATTGCCCACGAGCTTGCCTGTCTGACCGTTCATGGCGAAGGTGTACTTTGTACCGTTCCAGTCGGTGTTGAGTATCCACACGGGGTAGAGCGCATACTGCGCCTTGCCGCCGTTGAGCTTCACAGCCGAGCTCTCGCAGCGCACCGTATCGTAGCCTCTTACCGTAGCCGCGAAGGCAGCCTCGGTGCTCTTCTTGATACGCTCATTTGCACGTGCGATGCTGTCCGCGGAGGAAACATCGTACTTATCCGCGAGGTAGCCCGAGAGATAGGCAGTCTTGAAGGGGACAGCCTGAGTGAAATCGAAGGGCTCGATGGACTCCATAAGGTCGTCGGGCATTTTCTCCGAGCCGTCAACGGGGACGTGGTCGAAGGCTATCTTACCCTTGCGCACCGCCTGATAGTAGGAGGTCTCGGTGTAGTAGTAGTTGGCGTCGGACCATGTCTTTTTCGATTCCGCACGGAAGCACATACTCGCGTCAGCCTGAGCTCCGAACAGCCACACAGGGACGTAAAGACCCTTTATCTCCTCGATGTGGTTCTGGTCCTTGAAGACCTTCGGGAGGAGCGACTTGCCCGAGATATACTTCTCGTAAGCCGATTTTGCGGCGTCCTTATTGAGCTTGAAGGGGATAATGAGGTCGGGGCGGAGGTCGCCCGAGAACGTTCCCGCCATAATGACGGGATTATTGCAGTAGGGGCAGAAGGAAGCGCCTGTAGTCTGCTCGGCGATTATCTGACCGCCGCAGGATTTGCAGGAGTAGACGCGCATATTGCTCGTTTCTCCGTCCTCCCATTCGCTGCCCGCCTCGGAGTCCCACGACATATCGTCGCCTGTGGACTCATTGAGCTGTTCGTTGTAATCCTGTACTGTCTCGATGTCGAATTCCGAGTCGCAGTACGGGCATTTCATTCTCTGCGCCGTACTGTTGAACTCGAGCTTCGCACCGCAGCATGGACATTTATATTCGTTTGCGTCCGTCATACGGTTTTACCTCCAGTGTCGGCGGGCTTATCTTACGATATCGTCGTCGTTGAAGGGATCGCCGCACTCGCCGCAGAACTTGGGCGGGTTGAACGGATCAGCGGGCTCCCAGCCGCACTTGTCGCACTTGTACTTGGGAGCACCCTCGGGCTTGGGAGAGCCGCACTCGGCGCAGAACTTGCCCTTGTTGAGAGCGCCGCACGAGCAGGTCCAGCCCTCAGCGTCAGCGGGCTTGGGCTTGCCGCACTCGGCGCAGAACTTGCCTGTATTGCCTGTATGACCGCATGAGCAAGCCCATGTGTCGGCAGCGGGAGCGGGAGCGGGCATAGGCTTGCCGCACTCAGCGCAGAACTTGCCTGTGTTGCCTGCCTTGCCGCAAGCGCAGTTCCATGTAGCGCCGCCGCCCATAGCAGCAACTGCCGCGCCTGCCATACCTGCTGCGGCTGCTGCAGCATCCTCCTGAGCGCTCATAGCGAAGAGGTTCTGAGCGTTCATGCCGCCTGCCTGCTGAGCCATATTAAGACCGTAGAAGCCCATTGCAGCACCGTTGGCGTTGTTTGCAGCGGCGATCATAGCTTCCTTCTGGGCACCGATCATTGTTGCAGCAGCGTGCTTGGTGTTCGTATCCCACATAAGGTCCTCGCACTTCTTGATACGCGCCTTGTCATCATCGGGGATGCTTACAGACTCGATAGCAAGAGTTACAAGCTCAAGACCGCGCTGCTCGAGCCAGAAGGGGTTGAGCAGCTCCTTCATAGCCGCAGTGATAGCCTCGGTCTCGCCGGGGAGCTTGTCGTACTGTATATTTTGGCTCAGCTTGGAGAATGCGGGCTGGAGCTTTGCGTAAACCTCACCCTTGAGCTGCTCCTCTATTTCGGAGAACTTGTAGGAATCCTTAACATTGCCGCAGAGCTTGTAGAATGTCATAGGATTTGATATCTTAAGTGAGAAAAGACCGAAGCAGCGGAGGTCAACGGTAAAGCTCATATCGAGCTTGGGGTAATCAACGTTGAACGGAACAGGGCGGGGCGTACCGAACTTCTTGTTAGTCATTTCCTTGATGTTGAAGTAGTAAACGCGCTGGTCGTGACCTGTCTCGCCGCCGAAGGATACACGTCTTCCGAGAACGCCTACGGTATCCTTGAGGCTTCCGAGGAAGTCGCCTGAGAATACGGAGGGCTCCGTGGAGGTATCGTATACGAATTCGCCTGCAACGGCGCATATCTCTACGACCTGACCCTGATCTACGATCATCATGCACTGACCTTCGTTGACAACAACAACGCTTCCGTTGGTGATGATGTTGTCATTGCCCTTGTTGTTTATGCCCTTCTTTACCTGCTTCTGTCCCTTGACAACGAAGGTATCGTTCGGGATAGTATCGCAGTAGAAGAATTCCTTCCACTGGTCAGCGAGGATACCGCTTCCTGCGGCGATAGCTGCCTGACCGAGTCCGGTGTTCATTGCGCTGTTGACAGCGTTCTTGACGATTTGTTTAAGTCCCATGATAATAGCTCCTTTCGGGTCATACCCTTGAAATTACGTACAACATATGTAATATTGCCGTATTATAAGCATTTTTATGTCAGTTTAACACTAACACGAATATATTATAACATATAATAACTAAAAAAGCAACAGGCATAAAGAAAAAACTGTTGCATTTTTTCTTTATGCCTGTGTTCAGCCGGTTAGTTCCCGCAGAGCTCACTCCCACTCTCCCCACACATCGGGGCAGTAGCCTATAGTCGCGTTTTTCCCGCTGCGTACCACGGGAGTCCGTATCAGTTGCTGGTTCTCGAAGAGCTTCTCCTCGCGGTCGCTGTCGGAGAGGTACTTCATCAGCGTGAGGGTGTCCTTGTCCTTGGCGGACTCGTTTATCATCGACTCTATGCCGCCGACAGCGCGCTTTATGTTGTCGAATTCGCCGCGGCTCATACCCTTTTCCTTCATATCAATGAGCTGGTACTTTATGCCGCGCTCCTTGAACCAGCGCTCAGCCTTCTTGGTATCGAAGCACTTCTTCGCGCCGAATATCTGTATATTCACGGTCAGTCCTCCTTCACGCCGATAGCGTTGATGCTTTCGAGGTCCTCAGCCTTTTTGAAGTCGATCCTGACGAGGTCGAGCCCGTTCTGCGCGAAGTACAGCCTCATGGTCGTGAAGCGCGAGAACATCGGTATCCTCGACGAATGTGTCACGAGCGCACCGCCCGTGCCGTTCCACGTGAGAGTGCCGCTCGCCGTACCCATTGCGAACAGGGTCAGCGGTATCTGCGCGAGCTCGCTCTGCATGGACGAAGCCGTTACCTCTACATCGTACCAGCCTGCTTCTATGACGGTCAGCGCGAAGCTGTAATTCGTGCCCTTGACCGCCTTCACGCCCGAGAGGTCGATGGTCAGCCCGTCGGTGAGGTCGTAGAATACCACGGGCTCATCGGAGGGCATCTCCTCGGCGGGACGCCCCTCTATCGTGACGGTATCTTCCTCGCCGATAGTGCGCCTGAACGCATTTGTCGTGAGGATGAATCGGCAGATATTAGCCGCATTTCGCTGGAGCTCGCCGCGCGTGAGGTCGCCCGAGGCGAGGCTTTCGAGGGTGTTGTCGGGGTTGTCGTCGCCGTCCGCGCAGACCATATACACGTCGTTCTGCGCCTTAGCCATAGCCGCGAAGTCGCCCTTGTCGGGGGCACAGCCGCGGCGGCTGATATTTGCCCACCAGTCGGTCATCGTGAAGCCCGTAAAGCCCCAGTCCCTGCGGAGAATGGTGGTGTTGAGGTCATAGCTTCCCGCCGTCCACAGACCGTTCATCTTTCCGTAGGTCGTCATTATCGAGGTCGCACCGCCCTGTTTTACGGCAATTTCAAAGCCGCGCAGGTATATCTCGCGGAGCGCACGCTCGGAGACAGCAGCGTCAAGGAAGTGGCGGTTCGTTTCCTGATTGTTGCCGCAGAAGTGCTTGACAGTTCCTGTCACGCCCGAATCCCGCAAGCCGCGGAGCTCCGCGGCTGCCATAGCTCCCGTGAGGTACGGGTCCTCGGAGAAATACTCGAAATTACGCCCGTTGAGCGGGTGGCGGTGGATATTCATACCGGGTCCGAGCAGGCAGTCCACCTTGTTGGCGCACATCTCCATACCCATACAGCGGAACAGCTCGGTGACGAGCTCCTTGTTGAAGGTGGAGGCTATCATCGTACCGTTGGGCAGACTGAAAGCCTTAGTGCCGCAGTCGAGCCTCATACCCGACGGACCGTCCGAGCAGCACGCCGCAGGTATACCGAGCTCGTTGAGCCTGTCGGTTACGCCGCCGAAAGCGGACGCCGTACCCGCCGTAACGCGCGGACTTCCCATGCCCTCGCCGCGGATGATGCACGCGAGCTCATTGTCGGTGAGCTGCGCGATGAACTCGTCCATCTTGTGTGTACCGCGGTAAACGTCTGCGAGGCGTATGCCGACATCGCCCGTCTGTGCCAGCTCGGCGGGGAGCTCCGAAAGCCTGCGCTTGTCCTCGTCGATTTCACTGAGCGGCACTGGCTCGAAGCCGACCTTGAAGCCGTCGCCGTCAGCAACAGGACGGAAGCGCTCGAACGCCTCATGCGGTGCGAGAGCCTGCTCACAGCGGCGCACGACCGCTGTCTCGTGGAGCTCGATATTTGCCGAATCCTCGCTGCTGCAGCCGCCGATGAAGAAGCTGTACCTGCCCTTTTCGAGCACGAAGCAGCTCTTGTTGCCCGTAACGCCGCTGTCGTCGTAGGAGGCATTATCGCTGAGGTCGGCGGTGAGAATCAGGGTCTGCTCCTCGTTGGGAGCGAGGGTGCGCGTCTTCTCGAAGGCGCAGAGCGTCTTCACGGGCTGTCCGAGCTCGCCCTGCGGACGGCTGAGGTACATCATCACGACCTCCTTGCCGCAGAATTTGCCTGTATTGCGCACCTTCACGTATATGCTCGCGGTCAGCCCGCTGACACTGCAGGTCTGCACGGACACGTCAAACGTGGTGTACGAGAGTCCGAAGCCGAAGGGGTAGCGCACCTTTTCGGGCGCGAAGGTGTCGAAATAGCGGTATCCGACGTAGATATCCTCCGCGTAGAAGTTGCGGTCGCGGTCGCCGAAATACTTGTGCGAGGGATAGTTCTCGACGCTGCGGGCAATAGTGTCGGGGAGCTTGCCGCACGGGCTTATCTTTCCCGTGAGCACGTCGGCAGTACCCGTACCGCCTGTCATACCGCCCTGCCACACGTACAGCAGAGCGTCGGGAGCCGTGCTTTCGATGTATTCGAGGTCGATGAGCCCGCCAACATTCAGCAGGACAACGACCTTTTTGAACTCAGCCCGCACCTTTGCGAGCATATCCTTTTCCTTGTCGGTCAGCAGGAACGAGCCCGCCTCCACGCGCGATTCCATTTCCTCGCCCGCGGTGCGTCCGATGATAACTATCGCGGTATCGCCCTTTGCGGCGGCATTCTTCACTATCTCGTCATCGAGCGGCATCTCCTCCTGCGACCACGGTTCGCCGCCCCAGCCGCTGCCGAACTCGAAGGGGTTAGCCTCGTCCCATTCGCGGTATATGGTAAGGAGCTCCTCGTTGACCTTCACGCCTGCCTCGATGAGCCCGTCGGTGATGCCGGTCACCTTCGACACGTTCACCATTCCGCCCGAGCCCGTGCCGCTCTTGTAGTAGTGGAGCTGTATGCGTCCGAACACGGACACAGTCCCGTCCTTATCCAGCGGCAGAGCGCCGTTCCGGTTGCGGAGCATAACGATGCCCTCAGCGGCAACGTCGGCGGCTGTGCGGAGGTAATCCTCCCAGTTAAGAACCATATTCATAAGCTTGACCTCGATTCGTAAGCAATTTTATTTATTATATCATATAAACTTAAACAAATCAACAGAAACTCATATTGTACGGCAAAATGCACAAATTCAACCGCCGTATTTCTACAGGTGCGACTGAGGTTTCGGGTGACAATCAATGGAAGAAGTGGTATAATCTATGTATAGTGTTTCCGACGCGAGTCGTGAGCACATATGACGTAAGGAGGTCATAACTGATGAAATTGAAGAGAATACTCGCAGTAGGTACGGCGATGCTCGGCGTGAGCGCGTTCGTGCCGACGCCGATAGTGCAGAAATGCGTCTCGCTCGTATTTGCGGACGAGAGCGAGCTCACCAGCGGCGATTTTATCTACCGTGTCAACAAGAACACGAATTACGACTGGAGCACGGGGGAGTCAACCACCCGCGAATATGTCAGCATACTGAGGCTTACCGACTCCGCGGAGGGCGGCGACATCGTGTTCCCCGACGAGATAGACGGCATAAATGTCGAAACCATCGACTTTGAAGGCATCCTGCACGGCAGAGACGACATCACCTCGCTGACGTTCCCGAAGTACCTCGTATCCGCCTACAACTGCTTTGCTATCCCCGAGAGCTGTGAGATAAAGGTCACCGAGGACTGCGAGAACTTCAAGGTCGAGGGCGGTTTCCTTCTGTGCAATCAGGAATTCTTCGATTACAGCACCTATCAGAACAAGAAGGGACTGACGATAATTCGAGCTCTCCAGCCGCTTTCGGGCGAGGTCACCGTACCCGAGGGCGTCGTTAATCCGGGCAGCTTTGCGGGAAATCACGATATAACCGTTATAAACCTTCCCTCTACTATCCAGGCTATCGACTGGTATTTCTGCTCGGGTATGCCGTCGCTCACGGCGATAAATGTCTCTGCGGACAATCCCACCTACTTCTCGTATCACGGCGCTCTCGGCAAGTATTACAATACCTACTACGACGGGGACGGCAATCGTCTCGAGACTCCCGCAAAGGAAAAGGTCATACTCGCAGTGCCCGAGGGCTATGAGGGCGTGTACCGCGTTCCCGACGGCGAGGCGCTGACCTTTACGGGCATCAGCTTCGAGAACGTTTCAAAGATGACGGGCGTGGAGCTCGGCAAGGATACCACGTTCAACTGCGCGGGCTTCCAGGGCTGTACCTCGCTCGAGACGATAGAGCTCAACGGCAGGGTCAACTCCGTAAGCGGCATCGAGAAGTACCGCAGCGGTCACTGGGATTCCGAAAAAGGCGATTGGGTCGAGGACGAGGAGATAACAAGCTATAATAATGCCGAGTGGATGTTCAAGGATACCAAGTGGTATCAGAACCAGCCCGACGGCGTGCTCTACTGCGGAGCTACAGTCATCGGCTACAAGGGCGACCCCAACTACGACAAGCTCGACATCAAGGAAGGCACGCGCACTATCGTAGACAAGGCTTTCAACGGTCTCGATATCGGCGAGGTGAACGTTCCCGCGTCCGTTGAGTACATAGGCGCGTATGCGCTCGACTGCCCGAGACTCACGGCAGTCAACATCGACAAGGACAACAAGACCTACCTCTCCGATAACGGCGTCGTATACGACAAGGATAAGACGATGCTGAAGCTCTATCCTCAGGCTAAGGCAGACAGCACCTACACCGTCCTCGACGGCACACAGATAGTCGCTGCGAATGCCTTCGACGGCAACAAGTACATAAAGCACGTGGATATCCCCGACTCTGTCAACTGCATTTTCGGCTGGGGAAGCTACGGCGGCGCATTCAAGAACTGCACAGCTCTTGAGGACATCGCTGTGCCGAAGGGTCAGTTCGATACAGGCGCTGTATACAACGACAGCCTGAAGGTAATAGACCTCTCCGAATCAGTCACATCTTATTCGGGCGAATACGATGACTGCGACTGCGATTACCTTATATTCAGAAATCCACAGTGCGAGATAAGAGGTATGAACAATGTAAAGCTCATCGTTGGTCTTGACGGCTCTAATGCTAAGGCTTTCGCTGAGGAGCACACTATCCCGTTCATGCTCCTTGAAGATTACGAGGCGGAGCAGGCTACGGCTACTACCACTACGGCTACAACTACAACTACAACTACAACTACCACTACCACCACTGCAACAACAACTTCGACTACAACAACACAGCTTACAACAGAGACGACAACTACAATGCCGCAATTCATTGAAAAAGTATCGCCGAGAAATATCACAATGACTGTAGGCGAAACACAACAGGTAATCTTAACATGGTCACATTCTGAAGGAAAATATAGTGATAATAACGGATTCTTTAATGGCTATGATAGTTGGTGCACAGTAAATAATTCCAATAATGGTGTTGTAGCAATTGATAATAACGGAATCATAACTGCTCTTGCAGCGGGTAAGGCAACTATTACGTTCCATGATTATTATTATGACAATTCTATCGAAATAGTAGTTAATGAGCTTACCACAACAGCTCAGCCCACAACAACTACCACAACTACTACAGCACAGCCTACAACTACTACCACTACAGCGACAACAACATCTCCCGAGGGAGGCAACGGCAGCAGCACTACTGCTCCCGCGAGCACAACAGCTCCCGTCTCCACCACAGAGCCCGTCACAACGACCGAGCCCGCAAATCCCGACGAGCCCGATATGTCTGCATTCTTCGGAAGCTGGATATCGTACAAGCTGGAGAACAGGGGTCAGCCGTCGGATATCCCCGAGGCAGAGGCTTGGCAGATAGTCATCGCAAAGGATAAAACTGGCAGAATGGCAGCCGATGAAAAGGCGGCAGACCTCACATGGACACCCGCTGAAAACGGCAAGAAGATGACGATAACCGTTGACGGTGATACCGTTGACATCGCAATAGTCGGCGGCGAGCTCGTGCTCTACTATACAGAGGGCAAGGCTATGTACTTCAGGCACGGCGAGAAGCCCGTCGATTTCGGCGACCCGAACAACGACAAGAAGATTGACTCCAAGGACGCTTCGTTCGTACTTATGCAGTACGCGAAGATGTCAACAGGCGGAGAGGCAGCTCTCACCGAGGCTGAAAAGGCGGCAGCCGACATCAACAAGGACGGCAAGGTAGACGCCAAGGACGCATCGACGATACTGGCATACTACTCGCACCTGTCAACAGGCGGAGAGCTCAGCCTTGAGGACTTTTTGAAGTCCCGCGAGCAGTCCGCATAAACACCGCATAAAAACCAAAACGACCGTCTGATACGCGTCAGGCGGTCGTTTCACTGAAAAACAAGGAGGTCATAGCAATGGAAGCAATTGAAAAGGTGTATCAGTTCCTCGACGAGGCACAGACGTACTACCTCGCGACGGTCGAGGGCGACCAGCCGAGGGTGCGCCCGTTCGGAACGGCTCTGCTGTACAACGGCAGGCTCTACATACAGACGGGCAAGGTCAAGCCCGTCTCGAAGCAGATAGCGGCTAACCCGAAGGTGGAGGTCTGCGCGTTCAAGGACGGCAAGTGGCTCAGAGTGTCGGGCGAGCTCGTCAACGACGACGACCGTGCTGTCAAGGTGGCAATGCTTGAAAAGATGCCGACGCTGAAGGCGATGTACGACCCCGACGACGGCAACACGCAGGTGCTCTACTTCAAGAACGCGACGGCGGTATTCAGCTCGTTCACGGAAGCACCCGAGACAGTAACGTTCTGATTTTACAGAAAATGAAAAACAGCCGCAGGGAAGCCTTTGCCTCCCTGCGGCTGTTTTTATACGCTATGAACTGCGCGAGCCTGCTTGGCGCCGTTAAGCGTGGCGCAGGTCGCGCTCTATCTCCTCGGCGCGTAGGAGAGCCGTGTCGATATGCGAGCAGAAGTTCTTCTTCCCGACGAGCTTTACAAGTCCCGCCTTCTGCATAGCCTTCATCGGCTGTTCATTCACGTGCGAGAACACCACCTTTACGTTGTGGCGCTCACAGCGCTTGACGATGCGGTACAGAGCCTCAACGCCCGTAGCGTCCACAGCGGGCACGTTACGCATACGGATGCAGAGCACATCGATGTTCTTGTCGTCGAGCATATACTTGTACTTGTCCGCCGCCGCGAAGAACATAGGGCCGTTTATCTCGTAAACGCGGGTATTGTCGGGTATCTTCTTGAGGAGGATATTGTCGGGGTCGGTCTCCTCGTCGTCGATGTCCACCCATGCGTGAGCCTCGGTGACGTCAGCCATACGCTTCATAAAGAGCAGAGCGGCGAGCACGAGACCGATACCGATAGCGACAACGAGGTCGAACACAACGGTGAGTATCAGCGTCACGAAAAGGACGGCGACATCGCTCTTGGGAGCGGTCTTTACGGTGTTGCGGATATTTCTCCAGCCGCACATATTGTACGCCACGATGAAGAGGATAGCGGCGATGGTCGGCATAGGAATGAGCGAGGCGAGGGGAATGAGCAGAACGAGTATCACGAGCAGTACAACGGAGTGCACCATACCTGCAACAGGCGTGCGACCGCCGTTCTTGACGTTGGCGGCAGTACGCGCGATAGCTCCCGTAGCGGGGATGCCTCCGAACAGCGCCGAGCCGATATTAGCGATACCCTGCGCGATAAGCTCCATATTCGAGCGGTGCTTCGAGCCTATCATACCGTCGGCAACAACGCAGGAGAGGAGCGACTCGACAGCTGCGAGCACTGCGATAGTGAACGCATTGGGCAGCAGAGCCTTCACCCTTGCGAACGAGACCTCGGGGAGCGTGAGCTTGGGGAGGTCGGAGGAGATGGTGTAGAGGTCACCGATGGTGTTGACATTCATACCCGTGAACTTCACGAGAAGGGCGCAGACGATTACCGCGATGAGCGAGGCGGGTATCTTCTCCAGCTTCTTCGGCCACAGGATAAGGATAGCGAGCGAGATAAGACCGATAACGAGAGCCTGCCAGTTGAGCGAGCCGATATTGAGGAATATAGCCTTTATCTTGTCCACGGTCTCAATGGGAGCTTCTTCGAGGGAGAAGGTGAAGCCGAACAGCTTTGCGGTCTTGTCGTAGTCGAAGCTGAGCCCGAGGAAGTCCTTTATCTGACCGACGACGATAGTTACGGCGATACCGAAGGTAAAGCCGCTCGTTATCGTATTGGGGATATATTTAAGGAGCACGCCGAATCGGCACAGACCCATTATTACGAGGATAATACCAGCGATAATGGTCGAGATTATGAGACCGTCCATGCCCTCGGTGGCGACTATACCCGCGACAATGGTCGCGAATGCGGCGGTCGGACCTGCTATCTGCACGCGGCTGCCTCCGAGGAGGGCAACGATGAAGCCCGCCACGATAGCGGTGTACAGACCCTGCTGCGGACCGACTCCCGACGCGAGAGCGAGCGCGATAGACAGCGGCAGAGCGATGATAGCGACGATAATGCCCGCAACCACGTCCTTGACGAACTGCGAGAGCGAGTAATTCTTGATGACGGAGAAAAGCTTCGGTTTGAGCTTTTCCTCGGTAGGCTTAACAGGTTTAACGGCTTTAACGGCTGTTTTTTTCATTCATATACCCCTTTTTTTATCATATAATCGCGAACTTCATAATTATACTACTTAAAAATGTGGATTTCAAGGGATTTTCCGCAATATTGCAAAATTTGTCGGAACAGATAAAAAAAGGGCGGCGGTTGAAGAAAAATGATATGATTTGACGCGGCTTTGCGGAAAAACACAGTTTTTGCAGGCTGACGCCGATGAATGCTGTGCGATATTCCTTTTATATAATTGTTGCAATTTTCGCAAGACTGTGATATAATGTAATAATCAATGGAGTTTTACAGGAGGAAATATTTATGACCAGTATCCCCGAGATATTCGGCTGCAGCGTCTTCAACGAGACCGTGATGAAGAACAAGCTCCCGAAGAACGTATACAAGGACCTCAGAAGAACAATGGAGAAGGGCGAGCCGCTCGACATCACGACCGCTGACGTCGTAGCCAACGCTATCAAGGACTGGGCTCTCGAGCACGGAGCTACGCACTATACCCACTGGTTCCAGCCTATGACGGGCTCGACCGCCGAGAAGCACGACTCCTTCATCGCCCCGGGACCCAATGGCACGGCTCTTATGGAATTTTCGGGCAAGGCTCTCATCAAGGGCGAGCCCGATGCGTCGTCGTTCCCGTCGGGCGGTCTGCGCCAGACCAGCTCTGCACGCGGCTACACGGCGTGGGACCCGACCTCCTACTGCTTCGTCAAGGAGGGCAGCCTCTATATCCCGACCGTATTCGTTTCATATACGGGCGAGACTCTCGACAAAAAGACCCCGCTGCTCCGCTCGATGGATGCGCTCAGCAAGGTGGCAGTCCGCTTCCTGAAGCTGTTCGGCAACGAGAACGTCACACGCGTGACCTCTACAGTAGGCGCCGAGCAGGAATATTTCCTCATTGATAAGAATAAATTCGACCGCCGCGAGGACCTTGTCCTCACAGGACGTACACTTTTCGGAGCGAAGCCTCCTAAGGGTCAGGACCTCGACGACCAGTACTTCGCAAACCTCAAGCCGAGAATAGCCGCATATATGGCGGAGCTCGACGAGGAGCTCTGGAAGCTCGGCATCTACTCCAAGACCAAGCACAACGAGGTAGCTCCCGCGCAGCACGAAATGGCGCCGATATTCACGACGTCCAACCTCGGCACGGACCAGAACGAGCTCGCAATGGAGATAATGGAGAAGGTGGCGCTCCGCCACGGACTGGTATGTCTGCTCCACGAGAAGCCCTTCGAGGGCGTAAACGGCTCGGGCAAGCACAACAACTGGTCGATGTCCACCAATGACGGACAGAACCTCCTCGACCCCGGCGACACTCCCATGGAGAACCTCCAGTTCCTGACGATACTCTGCGCTCTTATCAAGGGCGTTGACGAATACGCCGACCTTATGCGCCTGTCCGCGGCTTCTGCGGGCAACGACCACCGCCTCGGCGCGGACGAAGCTCCGCCCGCTATCATCTCAATGTTCCTTGGCGAGGAGCTCGACGCGGTGCTGAAGGCTATCGAGGAGGACGGCGTCTACAAGACCAAGGCAAAGAACTTCGAGATAGGCGTGAATGCTCTCCCGTCGTTCCCGAAGGACTCGACCGACCGCAACAGAACGTCTCCGTTCGCCTTCACGGGCAACCGCTTCGAGTTCCGTATGGTCGGCTCGTCGGACAACATCGCCTGCCCGAACACTCTGCTCAACACCATCGTAGCCGAGGAGCTCAGCCAGTTCACGGAGATACTCGAGCCCCACAAGGACGAGCCGCACTTCGAGGACGAGGTCAAGAACCTCCTCAAGGACGTGCTCAAGAAGCACCGCCGCATAATCTTCAACGGCGACGGCTACTCACCCGAGTGGGTCAAGGAAGCCGAGAGACGCGGACTTCCCAACTACCCGTCAACAGTTGACTGTATGCCTCACTATACGGACGAGAAGAACCTCCGCATACTGCGTAAATTCGGCATATACAACCGCGAGGAGCTCACCGCCCGCACCGAGATACACCTTGAGAAATACTCGAAGACAAGACGAATCGAAGCCCGCACAATGGTCGAAATGGCGAGAAAGCAGCTCCTGCCCGCATCTCTCGAGTACCTCGACAAGCTCTGTCAGGCTATCGCGTGCAAGAAGTCGGTAGGCATCACCTCGAAGGCGGAGGAGCAGATAGCCGCCAAGCTCAACGACCTCTGCGACCGCTTCTACGAGTCGATAGAGCGCCTTGAAAAGCAGGTAGCTTCGGCGTCCGAGATCGACGACGTGCTGAAGCAGGCGGAGTTCTATCACGACTACGTGCTTGCGGAGATGGACATAATGCGCAGCATCGCCGACGAGATAGAGCTGAATATGCCGCTGAGCTACTGGCCTATCCCGACCTACTCCGAGATAATCTACAACGTATGATAACTTCCGCTGTCTGTGAGCTCACAGACAGCGGTTTTTACTTTTCTGAAACCAATGCAAAATAAATGCAAGAATTTCGCCGTGCGGTTGCTTTATCAGATCAGGTATGATATAATATTAACTATCGAATACCATATAAAGAAAGGGACAGATATGGACGGAGCAAAACTGATAATGCTCGCGGTATCGGCAGCCGCGCTCGATATATGCGCACTTGTGCTGATGATAACGGCATACCGCGAGAAGAGCTCGGGCAGGAAGCGCTGGCGGAAGATATCGGCGGATATGGAGCTCGCCGACCGCGACCGCGGCTACCCGCTCGAATGTGACGAGATACTGATAGGACGCCACGAAAACGCCGATATACGCATACCCGATATGTCGGTGTCGCGGTATCACGCGATACTGAACGTCGCGGACGGCAAGTGGACTATCACGGATATAGGCTCGAAGTCGGGCGTTTACGTCAACGGCATACACGTTGAGCAGAAGCGACTGCGTGAGAACGACGTCATCACCGTCGGAGAGCGCCGCCTCATATTCAGGAAAAGGAGGGACAGACATTGAGCAATCCCTTCGCATACGTATTTTCCTGCATATTCGTGCTGCTCGCGCACGGAGCAATGCTCCTCAACGTATATTTCAACGGCAGCTACGATGACGTCAACGCAGTGTTCGTGCTTGCGGCGGCTGTCATCGGACTTGATGCGGTATACTTCGTGATAATGCCGTTTTTCAGGCAGCAGACCTACGCCGTTGACTTTATGCTCATACTCATACTGAATATGGGACTGATATTCCAGTCCTGCTTCGGCGGAGTGGGCTTTCAGCTCAAGCACTTCATCACCATTATCGCGGCACTCATCGCGTGCAGGATAGGCTGCCTTGTCTGCCGCGACCACCGCTGGATAGAGGACAAGAAGAAGTTCATCTGGATAGGGATAGGCTTGCTTATGGGAGTTATACTCCTCTTCACGGGCAGCCGCAGTATGTGGATATCCCTCGGAGAATCGACCTCGATACAGCCGTCGGAGTTTATGAAGCCGCTGCTGGTGCTCGCCTGCGCGACCTCGGTCACGGAGCAGCAGAAGAAGCACAAGCTCCTCTGCTTCAACGTCGTGTACGAGAACCTCATACTCTTCGGTATTATCGCGGGGATATGCCTGTTCCAGTGGTGGTGCCGCGACCTCGGAAGCATACCCACCTTCGGTGCTATATATGTAGCGGGCTTCCTGCTGAGGATATGCTACCCCAAGGGCAAATACTCGAACAAGCCGATAATCCTCGCAGTTGCGGCGCTTGCGGTGCTTGCGGTCATCGGTATCATCATAGCTCCGCCTTATGTCCGCGACCGTCTCTTCGTTGACGTGTGGAACGACAAGGACGGCAACGGCTATCAGCAGGCGCAGGCTCTCATCGGCATAGCCGACGGCGGCTGGTTCGGCAAGGGCGCGGGACACGGCTTCCTCCACAATGTATTCGCATATCAGAGCGACATCGTCTTCGCGACTATCAGCGAGGAGTGGGGACTTCTCTTCTCGGTGATGTCGGTATTCGTACTGCTGATGATGCTGGCACTGCCGCTCGTGAACCCGCCGCGCTCGTACTATCACGGCTCGATGTGCGCGGGGATATGCGCAGCGTTCACGGTGCAGATGGCGCTGAACATCTTCGGCTCGTGCAATATGATACCGTTCACGGGAGTCACGCTGCCGTTCATCTCAATGGGCGGAAGCTCCATGGTCGTGAGCGGCTTTATGGCGGGAATGCTGGTGGCGGCGCAGTCGCCCGTGTTCAGGGCTCCGAAGCGCAAAAAGGGCTCAAAGAAGCCTCAGCCCGTGCAGCAGCCTCAGCAGATGCAGAGCGTACCGCAGGCACCTCCCGTACAGCCAATACAGGAAGCACCGCCTCAGCCGCCTGTCAGCTACACGCTGACAGACCGCAGAAAGTGAGGTGAGCACTGTGAAAAGTATCAAGAGATGTCAGCATATCATCACGCTGTTCCTGAGTATATTTCTTGTGGGAATGGTAGTGCTCGTCATCAAGATAAACCGTGAGGCGTCGTTCTATATGATGAATTCCGACGACCACCGCCTCGGTATGGTCTACGACAGGAAGGGCGATGTGCTCTTTGACGGCTCGGGCAGGGGAGACTACCCCGACGGCTACTTTATTGACGTGGGCAACCTCATCGGTGACGACAAGGGACAGATGGACAACACCCTCGTTGCGCAGAATATCGGCTGCCTCAACAACTACAGCTTCTCGGAGGGACTTGTCGATAAGGGCGGCAAGGCGGCTATATACACCACCCTCGACCACGACGCCAACCGCGCCGCCTACAACGCATATATGGGCGCGAAGGGCTGTGCGGTCGCGTACAACTACAAGACGGGCGAGCTCCTCGTCTGCACGAGCCTGCCGTCCCTCGACGTGACGCAGGGCTACGCAAACATTGAAAGTATGGAGTCGGGCACGCTTATGTCGAAGGCTATGTACGGCACAGTACCGGGCTCGACGCAGAAGGTCTCGACGCTTATCTCAGCCCTCGAAATAATGGGCAGGGAGCGCCTCTTCTCCAAGACCTACAGCTGCTCGGGCTCGTTCGTGAACGCCGAGGGCAAGAACATCGACTGCCACCAGTCGTGGGGACACGGCGAGCAGAATATCCAGCAGGCGATAGAGAACAGCTGCAACCCCTTCTTCGCGCAGCTGATACAGGATCCCGATATGCCGCTGGAGCGCATAAAATCGCAGTATACGAAGCTCGGCTACGCGATAAACGGCGAGGATATGAAGTACTTCGACATCGACGGCATACAGTGCGAGCGCGCCTCGACGACGCTGACGGACACAGGCGACTTCATCACTCAGTGGGGCTGTATCGGACAGGGCGACACGCTTGTCAGCCCGATGCAGCTTATGATGTGGCAGAGCGCGATAGCCAACGGCACAGGCAAGATGACGATGCCGCACCTCATCGACAAGGTGACAGACGTCAGCGGCAGGGTGAAGAAAACGGCTGAAACGGAATACAGCAAGCAGCTTTTCACTCCGTCCACAGCGAGCACGGTGAAGCAGATGCTGAAGACGAACGGCGCGAACAATTACCAGTGGTCGGTGCCGAATTACGACATCGGAATAAAGAGCGGTACGGCGCAGGTCAAGGACGGCGACGAGGAGAACGCACTGCTTGTGGGCTTTGTTGACGACGAGGCTCACCCGATAGCGTTCTGCGTGGTGCTGGAGAACAAGTACAGCACTCCCGTCTCGGCGGAGCAGATACTGACAACGATGCTGAACGCGCTGTGCTTATAAGTATAAATCGCGGGAATATCTTCCGCCGCAGAAAGGCTTATCCTTGTAGGGGCTGCCTTTGGCAGTCCGCAGATTTGTTTTGCTGAACGGACGCCCAAAGGGCGCCCCTACAATATATCAACGCAGTTGATACCGATATAGCTAACGGCTAACGGCTCTTTTCTGGGCTCTGAGCTCTGAGTTCTTCAAATCTTCAATTTGTTAAATCTTACAAAAATCGGCGTCTGAGCTGTGCAACTTCAACAAAATTAACAAATTTCCCTTGTAAGGCTGATATTTTTATGGTATAATATAACCATAAAATAATGCTCTCAAGCGAGAGCTGAAGGAGGCCATCACTCTATGAAAACAACCATCACAGCTAAGAAAATGCAGATACCGCAGAACTTCACAGAAACCGCTGAAACAAGGATCAATTCAAGACTCGGAAAATTCTTCGGAGATGAGGCAGACGCAAAGATCGTTATGTCAGAGATAAAGAACAAGATAGTTCTTGAGCTTACCGTAAAATACAACAGTATGATCTACCGCGCCGAGCGCTCAGCCGAGGACAAGGCAGTCGCTCTTGACGACGCGATAGACAAGATAATCAGGCAGATCCGCAAGAACAAGACGAAGGTCGAGAAGAAGCTGAAGGACACAGCATTCAAGGAGGCGTTTGCCGAGCCCGTAGAGGAGATCACGGACTACGAGATAATCAAGGACAAGAAGTTCAAGCTCCGTCCGATGAGCGTCGAGGAGGCAATACTCCAGATGAACCTGCTGAGCCACGCGTTCTTTATGTTCCTGAATGCGGACACGGGAGCGATCAACGTCGTATACAAGCGTGACGACGGCAACTACGCTCTGCTTGAGCCCGACAACGACTAAACAAACACATAACCTATGCGGAGCCTTAATTGCTCCATTCATCTGAAATAGCGGGTTACCGAGCCTTTAACTATGGGCTCGGTAATTCTTTGCCACGATTCGGCTGAAGGGACACCCTTCCTCCGCATAGCTATTATATCAGAATAACACTTAGGAGAGATACTATGAACCCAAACAAGAAAACAGTGCTTGAAATGCGCATAAACAAGGTCGGCGAGAACCTGAAAAAGAACAATATGGAGTTCTACTACGTCCCGACGGCGGCGGAGGTCTGTCCGCTCGTGGAGAAGCTCATGCCCGCGGGGAGCTCGGTCACACACGGCGGCAGCGAGTCAATGAAGGAGTGCGGTCTGCCCGACCTGCTCAACTCGGGAAGGTACAACTACATCGACCGCTCCAAGGCGACAACTCCCGAGGAGGCGAAGGCTATATACAGGCAGGCGTTCTCGGCTGACGTCTACATCACGAGCGCCAACGCGATAACGGAGGACGGCGTGCTCTACAACGTTGACGGCAACAGCAACCGCATAGCCGCGATAGCCTACGGACCCGATTCCGTCATTGTTATAGCAGGCTATAACAAGATAGTCCGCGACCTCGCAGAGGCAGAGGTGCGCGTCAAGAACACGGCAGCACCGCCCAACTGCGTGCGCCTCGACTGTGACACCTACTGCGCAAAGACGGGCGAGTGCGTATCGCTGAAAAAGGCAGACCGTCAGATGAGCGACGGCTGCGGCGGCGACGGGCGCATCTGCTGCAACTACCTGATATCCGCACAGCAGCGGCACAAGGGACGCATCAAGGTCATAATCGTAGGCGAGGAGCTCGGCTTCTAAGGGGGAGTTCTTATCGTTTACACTGTTTACCAGCTGCTGTGGTTCTTCGTGATATACGCGTTTCTCGGCTGGTGTCTCGAGGTGACGTATCAGGCTGTCGAGCACGGCAAATTCATCAACCGCGGCTTTCTCGGCGGACCGTACTGCCCGATATACGGCGTGGGAGTGATAATCGTCACGCTCGCGCTCTATCCGCTCCGCGGGACAGTGATACTGCTGTATGTCGGCTCGGTGGTGCTGACATCGTCGCTGGAGCTCATCACGGGCTGCGTGCTCGAAAGGATATTCCACCAGCAGTGGTGGGACTACTCCGACGAAAAATTCAACGTCGGAGGCTATATATGCCTGAAATTCTCGCTGCTGTGGGGAGTGGCGTGCCTTGTGACGGTGCGTATCATACACCCCACGATAGAGAAACTCGTTGACCTTATCCCGCAGACAGCGGGCATAGCCGTAATGGTGCTGATATACATCGGCTTTACGAGCGACCTCGTCATCACGATAATGGGTATTATGCACATCAGGCGGCGTCTGCGCGTGCTGGAGGGCATATCCGCGGAAATGCGCAAGATATCGGACAAAACGGGCGAGAAGCTCTTTGTAGGCGTTGACGCTATCCACGACAAGAGCGGCGACATCAACGAAAAGACTCTGCAGCTCCGCAAGCGTGCAGAGGAGCTCCTCGCGAAGTATAAGGAGCTCACCTCACAGCGCAGCCGCGTCGGCAGACGACTGGAGCACGCCTTCCCCAAGCTGAAGATAGCGCCTCCGAAGGCGCTGAGAGCACCGTTTGAAGCGATAAAGGCGAAGCTTCCGAAGAAGCCCGACAAGAAGGGCGACACGACCGAATAAACAAAAAGACGTTGGGAGCTGTCTCCCAACGTCTTTCTCTTATTCGCTCAGATCACGTATTATAGCCTCGAACACAGGGAAGTCCTTATCGTAGGTCTCCTGCATATTCTCCTTCTTGGAGTAGACGAGGTCCTGCGGCTTGCGGATAGCGATGAACCAGTCGTCGGAGATGACGCTCTTGTCCACGCCGACCTTTTCCGCGAAGCTCGTATCCTTCAGCATAAACTTGTACTTGTCAACGTGCGGATCATCGGGGTAGAGCTCCGAGAGGTCAACGAGCACGTCCTCAATGGTGATAGCAGAATCAACGGACTTGTTTCCGATGATGATGACTGAATCCGAGTTCTGCAATTCCGCAGTGAGCTTCTGCGGCACGCTGTTGACGAAGTCCTCCTTCTCGACGCCTGTGTACGGGATATAGTACACGGAGGCGAACTGCTTGCCGTTGTTATTGCTGTCGGGCGTGAGCTCCGAGAGGTAGTCCTGTAACTGCGACTGCTCGCCGAGCTCCTGATTCATACCTATCATCAGCACTATCATATCGGGGCGGGGCTTGGTGACGAGGTCGTACACGAGGATACCGCCGATGAAGACGAGCACGCACGCTATCCCGAGCCACCACTTGTTGAGGTAGAAGAAGCTGCCTATCCTCTGCCCGAGGGACTGCTTTACCTTTTCGGGCTCTTCCTCGCGGATAGTTTCGCTCTCCTCGATGACGCCTGTTTTCATTTTCAGCAGCTCCAGCCGTTCCTGCTCGAGCCGCTTGTCGTGAGCCTCAGCAGCTTTCTTCTGGCGCTCCCTGTACTTGCGCTGAGCCTCCTCGCGCTTTTTCCGAGCCTCCTCGTCAGCCTTCTCCTGCATTTCCCGTGATGTCTGGAAAATGCTCTTGGTGATGTGGAGCTTCTCGTCCTCGGGAGCAGCTGCTTCTTTTTTATCCTTATCGTTCATATTTCCTCCGAACACGGATAAGGGCGGAACCTGTCCGCCCTTGTTTTTTTATATTTGGATAAATAACATTTCAGGTGGTCGGTAGGTGCTGGGCGTTTGCGTAATTGCCACACATCACAAACGCGAATTCTGTCAAGACCGCCATTTATGGCGCTTGTCATAGTCTTGACTGAATTTGTGTTTGTGGTATAATGAGCAATTGCGAACGCCACTACCTTAAATTTGATCTACCCTTATATTTTCTTGCCGCAGTACGGACAGCATATCGCCGCTGCATCCCTGCCGTAGAGACAGGGTCGCAGTGCGGACACCGCACGTAAATGATATTCAGAACGATACTTACTATCAGTCCACCGGTTAGTATTAACGTACCGATTATCGCATTCGTCAATGACGGTATAATGAGTATCGGTGCTTATGCTAAAATGAGACTGCCCGGAAATATGCCTGTACATATCATCGCTCTTATGAGCGGCGGCTGATTTTTCATAATTATTCTTCCTCGTCGTCCTTAGCCTGACGTCCGCTGTTAGCGGGGAGTGACTTCATCGTCGGGAACAGCAGCACATCGCGAATAGAAGCGCTGTTGGTGAGGAGCATTACGAGACGGTCGATACCGTAGCCGATACCGCCTGTAGGAGGCATACCGATTTCGAGCGCACGGAGGAAATCCTCGTCGGTGCGGTTAGCTTCCTCGTCGCCCTGACTGAGAGCCTCTTCCTGCGCCTTGAAGCGCTCGCGCTGGTCGATGGGGTCGTTCAGCTCGGAGTAGGCGTTGCACATCTCCCTACCTGTGATGAAGAGCTCGAAGCGCTCAACGTAGTCGGGAGCGTCGGGCTTCTTCTTGGTGAGAGGTGAGATCTCAATGGGGTGGTCCATAATAAATGTAGGCTGAATGAGGTGCTCCTCAACGAAAGCCTCGAAGAAGAGGTTAAGGATATCGCCGCGCTTGTGGCGCTCCTCGTACTCAACGCCCTTTTCGTCGGCTATCTTGCGAGCCTCTTCAAGGGTGGTGATGTTGCTGAAGTCAACGCCCGAATACTTCTTCACGGCGTCTATCATAGTGAGGCGCTCGAACGGCTTGCCGAGGTCGATCATATACTCGCCGTAGGGCACGCAGGTGGTACCGCAAACCTCCTGAGCAACGTGGCGGAACATATTCTCTGTGAGGTCCATCATACCGTAGTAGTCGGTATAAGCCTGATAGAGCTCCATAAGGGTGAATTCGGGGTTATGGCGGGTGTCAACGCCTTCGTTGCGGAAAACTCTGCCTATCTCGTATACTCTCTCAAGACCGCCGACAATAAGGCGCTTGAGGTAGAGCTCGAGGCTTATACGGAGCTTTACCTCCTCGTCGAGCGCATTGTAGTGCGTCTCGAACGGTCTTGCGGCAGCTCCGCCCGCGTTGGACACGAGCATGGGAGTCTCGACCTCCATAAAGCCCTGATCATCGAGGTAGCGTCTGATAGAAGCGATTATCTTGGAGCGCTTGACGAATGTGTCCTTGACCTCGGGGTTGATGATGAGGTCGAGGTAGCGCTGACGGTAGCGGGTGTCGGTGTCCTTGAGACCGTGCCACTTCTCGGGCAGGGGAAGGAGGGACTTCGACAGGAGCTCTATCTTATTGGCGTGAATGGATATCTCGCCCTTGCGGGTGCGGAAAACGAAGCCCTCAACGCCGATGATATCGCCGATATCCCACTTCTTCTTGAACTCCTTGAACAGGTCGGCGCCGATGTCGTTGGAGCGCACATAGACCTGTATGCGGTCGGAGGCGTCACGCACGTCGATGAAGTTAGCCTTGCCCATATCTCTCCAGCTCATGATACGACCCGCGATGCGGACGGTATTCTCGCTGAGCTTTTCGAGCTCGGCAGCCTTTTTCTCCTCATCGTCGCCGCAGGCAGCGAGTATCTCTGCTTCCTTGGCTTCGTACTGAGCCTTGAATTCAGCCGCATGCCCCGTCACATCGTACTTGGTAACGGTGAAGGGGTCGCAGCCTCCCTCGCGGAGAGCCGCGAGCTTATCGAGCCTGTCCTTCTTCAATATGTTGATGTCCTGCTCCTCCTCGGCGGGAGCAGCATTTTCTATCTGATTTTCGAGATTTTCGCTCATTATAAAAGTCCTTTCAAAAACCGTAGTATTATGTAGGGGCGGATGCCCACATCCGCCCGCATTTTACGCAAAAGCTATATTCGGGTCGATGTAGGCATCGCCCCCCTACGAGAATCGCTTTACTTGGAGATCTCCACGACCTCAAAGCGGAGCTCACCGACGGGAGCCTCAACGATGAAGGTATCGCCGACCTTCTTCTTCATAGCAGCCTTGCCGATGGGGGACTCGTCGGAGATCATATGGTTTCTCACGTCAACGTGGTTGGTGCCGACGATAGTGAAGGTCTCGGTCTTCTTGGTGCCGACCTTTCTTATCTTGATAACAGAGCCCATACCGATCTCGTCAACGGAGATATTTGACTCCTCGATGACCTCGGCATTGTCGATAGTGTGCTGGAGCTCGGCGATCTTGGCTTCGAGGATAGCCTGCTCGTTTTTAGCCTCATCGTACTCGGCGTTCTCGGAGAGGTCTCCGTATGAACGGGCGACCTTAAGGCGCTCAGCGACTTCCTTACGTTTATTGATCTTGAGGTCGTCAAGCTCGAGGACGAGCTTGTCGTAGCTTGATCTTGACATCTGCTTACCCATAATGAACAACTCCTTAAATAGTAAAGGTTAAAATATACTTATATATTATACTATATTTTACGTGATTTGTCAATACGACAACGAATAATAAAAAACGCGTTCCACAGGTTGTGAAACGCGAATCAAATAGCGCAAACGCGCTGGAGGCGCCACCCAGATTTGAACTGGGGAATCAGGGTGTTGCAGACCCTTGCCTTACCACTTGGCTATAGCGCCGGCTGGAGCGGATTACGAGGCTCGAACTCGCTACCTCCACCTTGGCAAGGTGGCGCTCTACCAGATGAGCTAAATCCGCAATGGCGACCCGGATGAGGCTCGAACTCACGACCTCTAGCGTGACAGGCTAGCGTTCTAACCAACTGAACTACCGGGCCAATGGTGGGGACTATAGGGCTCGAACCTATGACCCTCTGCTTGTAAGGCAGATGCTCTCCCAGCTGAGCTAAACCCCCGACCGTATGACGTCGACTGACGACTTGTATATTATACCACGCTGCGGGAGGTTTGTCAAGCATTTTTTTGAGATTTTCCAAAATATTTTTTGCCCGAGCCGTATACCAAAGCATATGCAGGAGAGGGGAGCGATATTACAGCGAAAGGGGAGACAGCCGAGCCGTCTCCCCACTTCGTCAGATATGACAATTTTGTATTGGTTGATTTGTGCAGATATACGAAGTTGAAAATTATTTTTTCAATAATCAATGGTTTCCCGTTGAAAAACTGCCGATTTCGCACCCCTTACAGAAGGGCTTACTTCACAGGCAGGTCATCGGCGGAGAAAATACCCGCATCGACCTGCTGTATCGTGAATGCGTCCATAGCGGTGATACCGTCGCCGTTTCCGCATACATCGGCATTGATAAGACCCTGCGGCTTGAGACCGTACTTGTCCTTGTTGCCGAGGTGCTGGAGGATAGCAACAGCGTCCGCGATAGTGACCTTCTCGTCGAGGTTGGCGTCGCCCCATACCGTATCCGCAACAGGCGTTGTGGTGGTCGTGGTGGTAGTCTCCTCTGCAGCGGTGGTCGTAGTCTCTGTGGTAGTTGTAGTCGTCTCCTCGGTGGTAGTTGTCGTGGTCGCAGTTGTTGTAGTCTCGGTGGTGGTAGTGGTAGTCTCCGCCGCCTTCTCGATGACGAATACGGTGTAGTTCATACAAGCGCCGCTCATACCGTTAGTACCGAGGGTGAGCGCCTCGCCCTCGTTCAGCTCCCTGCTGAAAAGTCCGAAAGGTCTTACCTCCTCGCCGTCGTTTATCTCGATAACTGTACGCTCCCTTGTAAAGCTGTCGAGCCATGAGGGCGGAGTCGTAACTCTGTTGTCGAGAGCCACATACACGGTAATATCCTTAGCCGCGGTGATAACAGCGAGGTCGGAGTCTGTCTTCTTGGAGTCGCAGGCTGTGAGGATGTGCTCAACATTCACATCAGTAAAGGGAAGTGAAGCGATAGTGTGCTCGCGGTCAGCGAAAGCCTTGTCGCCGACCTTGACATTTTCAGCAATGCTCCAGAGGAAGCCGTATGAAGCGTCCTTGGTCTCGAGCCTGCTTATGAGCTCGCTCTTGGGATAGTTGTCCTGCGGCGGGTCATCGCTGCCCTGCTGACCCTGTGAAACAGAGCCCGCATTGTAAGCCTTCTGCTGCATACGTCCCGCGAGCTCCATTACTGTAGCCTTGGCTTGGTCTGCGGTCTGCGGGGTATAGCTGTACATATTGAGGTCGAAGTTATCGTAGCCCTCGCCGCCCGATTTGAGGTTGCCTATCTGAGCGGCTTCTGTGCGGCTGTACACTATCTTGTACGCAAGACCGCTTCCCATAGTACAGCTGTCGAACTTGTCGTTGAATGACTTGATAGTTCCCGAGTAAGCGTCGCTGCCCATATTTACGGCATCGAGCGGGAGGTTGGTCTTCTCGTAGTAGTTAGCCTCGGAGAACACCTTCGAGTTGTATGAAGCTCCGATACCGTACTGCTTATTTGTCGAGAAGTAGTTGTTGTAGCTGTGGACATGTGCCTTTCTTGCGCGGGGATTACGCGATTCGGTGTTGTTGAACCAGTTGTGGTGGTAGGTTATCCAGTCCTGCTCGTGGGAGGTGCCGCCGCCTACGAGAGAGGTCTTGTGGCAGTCCTTGTACACGTTGTAGGAGACAGTGACGTAGTCCGTCCACTTGATATCGGTCGAGCCGTCGCCCTCAGCCTTGTCGTCGTCGACTATGCCGTTGCCTGCGTAAGCATTGTAGCCCTTTTCAATTGTGTTGTTGTGCACCCACATATGCGAGGACTTGCTCGAGCTTCCGCCCGACATCGAGATACCGTCGTCGGGGTACTTCGAGAGGAAGAGGTTCCTTACCTCACAGCTTGTGGAGTGCTTCATATCGAAGCCCCACTGGTTGAGGTTGGCGTCGTAGCCGATACCTTCAATGGTCACATTCTTGCCGCCGTTGAGGTAGAGCATATTCGAGCCGTCGTTCTGCTGACCGTCGTTTGCTTTAGCTCCCGAAGGAACGTCGATGGAGCCGATGAGACGGAAGTCAACATTGCTGGGACCCGCATTGAAGATATTGTAAAGACCCGTCTTGCCGTTCCATGTAACGGTGTCCTTGTTGGAGTTCGTAACATAGATGACTGTTACACCTGATTTGAGCGTACCATCGTTGTTATACGCGCCGACACCCTCATAGTTGTAGTGAGCGTAGCCGCTGCGGTCGAATGTCATAGTTGTTATCGTGCAGACTGCCGCACCATTGCTGCCCTCGACCTTTACATCATACTTGGTATTGCCCTTCAGTCCGGGGATATCAACGCGGCTGCCGCGGATAAGCTGCGAATCAACGGCTGTGTACGAGTCCGTACCCGATAATGCATAGCTTACCTTGATATTGTTTCCGAGCTTGGAGCTGTCCCACTCGGCGAAAGCCTCCTCGAACCAGCCTCCGCAGAGCTTGATAGCGTCGGTGACGTCTGTGCCGCCCTGCTGTCCCTGCTGACCCTGTCCGCCCGAATCGCCGTTGATGTAGGCGGGAGTCCAGTTGTTCATATAGTTCTTGATGTTGATGTTAGCGGCGTCGCTGTCGGAAACGGTGTGACCCTTTCTCTGTGAGAGGTCTACCTTAGTTCCGTTAGCGAGCTTTGTGCCGTTCTCCTTGAAGCCGTCAACGGTCTCGGGCTGAACGCCGCTCATCGAGTACCAGCCCTCGGCGCGTATCATATTTGCGTTCTGGAGGGTCGTGTTCACGAAGAGCACCTTTGCGTCCTGTCCCCACGGTCTGCCGAGGTAGCCGGGAGTTACGGAGAGCTGTGTGCTGCCTGTTACATTGCAGTTGTAGAAGAGGTAGCCCGTGTAATTGCTGATGCTGCCGCTTCTTGCTGCTGTGATGTAGCCGCCTGTGGTTCCCGAGCTGTAGCCCTTCCAGCGGAGCTCACAGCCGTCGAATACGGCGTTGCTACCGCCGAATATGTAGTCGGTCTGTCCTTCTATGAGGCAGTTTTTGTAGTACTGCGGTGCTCCGCCAGTGTAGAGCGTGTCCTGACTTGAAAGGAACTGGCAGTTCAGGAACTCGCAGTAGGAGGTGTCAGCCGACAGAGCAGCCGCACGCTCGGTATAAGCCTTGGACTTCACGTCAACGCCCTGATAGCGCTGGACCGTGAGAGTCTCGTTAGTACATTCTACGCCGTCTGCGAGCTCCTCGTTCGTGATATAGCGGTTGAAGGAGTTCTCGAAGACGATGTTCTTAGCCTTGAAGTTGGTAGCCTTCGGCCACAGCTGTACAGTAGCTCCCCAGCGGTAGTTTGCGACGTTCTTGCCCGACTTTGAAGCCGCGAGCGAGGCGTCGTAGTAGCCCTTGGAGTTGGCACTGTAGTACTTGTACCCTATGCCGTAGTACCACGTGAGAATGGCGTCGCCCTTGGAAGGCTCGTCGTTCACGAAGGTGATGTACGGGGTCTGTACCACTACCTGCTGGCGGTAGGTACCGGGAGCAATGTGGATAGTGACGCGGTCGTTTTCGCTGGAGGGATTGAGGCTTGCCGCCCTGTTAACGGCGTCCTGCACTGTTGAGAAGTTGTTTGCCTTACCTGTATAGCCTACATACAGGTCTGTGCCTGCGGCGTTTGCAGTCCTCTGAGGGTAGACGAGGAGCTGACTCACCAGCATACACACGACGGCAAGAACCGCCACAACAGTCAGAGTTTGTTTTCTTGCTCTGCTGTTCATAATAATACTCCTTTTCTATACGCTTGTTTGGGTAAATTCAACAGTTTACCTTCTGCAAGGTATACTATTTATTATATTATATCATAATGTGAACGGTTTGTAAATGACTTTTTGTGCTATCCAACTGATTTATTTATACGGTGCCAGAAATTCGGTGTAGGGGACGGCGTCCTCGACGTCCCACTTTCAAACGGCATTGCGATCCCGTGCGGAGATAACTCCGCAGACAAGCGATTTGGGAGCGGCAGTAGGGGACGCCCTATCTTGCAGGGCGTCCCCTCTTCAAAAACGATTCACCGAATCGTTTTTGAATTCACCCCTTGCGGAGCGCACTTCGTACCCAAGGGCTCTGCCCTTGGAACCCGCCAAAGGCTCTGCCTTTGGAAACCGCGGGGCTCTGCCCTCGACCCGCAAGCCTTTGAAAAGGCTTGAGCGAAACTTTCGATTTCGCGCCGTAGTTTTTCTGCGGCGGAAGATGTTCTCGCGGATGTTAGTAATGTAGGGGACGGCGTCTTCGACGTCCCAAAACACAAAAGGGAGCACTTCTGTGCTCCCTCTGTGATCATTCTACTGTTACGCTCTTGGCGAGATTTCGCGGCTTGTCTACGTCGAGTCCCTTTGCTACCGATACGTAGTAGCCGAGGAGCTGCAGCGGCACTACCGCAAGGCTTGCCGCAAAAAGCGGGTCTGTCTTGGGGATATATGCCGTGAAATCGGCGTTGTCCTCAACGCTGTAGTTGCCGTAGGTAGTCAGACCCATAATGTAGGCTCCGCGCGACTTGCACTCTACCATATTCGATACGGTCTTCTCGAAGAGGTTCTGCTGAGTGAGTACGCTGATAACGAGCGTGCCGTTCTCGATGAGCGAGATAGGTCCGTGCTTGAGCTCTCCTGCCGCGTATGCCTCGGAGTGGATATAGCTTATCTCCTTCATCTTGAGGCTTCCCTCGAGGCTTACCGCGTAGTCGATACCGCGTCCGATGAAGAAGGCATCGTGTATATTCGCGAATTTCGCCGCGAACCACTGGAGACGCTCCTTGTCCTCAAGTATCTTCGACACCTTGTCGGGGATAGTCTGTATCTCGTCGAGGAGCTCGGTGAAGCGCTCGTCGGTGATCTCGCCGCGAACCTTTGAGAGCTGCATTGCGAGCAGATAGCCCGCGATGAGCTGCGTGCTGTACGCCTTTGTCGTAGCTACCGATATCTCGGGACCCGCAAGCGTGTAGAACACGTTGTCGGCGTCGCGTGCGATGTTCGAGCCGATTACATTTACGATACCGAGCGTCTTTACGCCGTTTTCCTTCGCGAGCGTCAGAGCTGCGCGGCTGTCGGCTGTCTCGCCCGACTGGCTGATTATGATAGCGAGGCTCTTCTTGTTGAGCGGCATTTTCCTGTATCTGAATTCGGACGCGAGCTCCACGCGGACGGGGATAGTCGTGAGCTCCTCGATGACGTACTGTATCGCCATACCCACGTGGTACGCCGAGCCGCACGCCACGATGTAGATCTGCTGTATCTCGCGCACCTCGTCGTCGCTGAGTCCGAACTCGCCGAGGACGATGCTTCCGTCCTTGACTACGGAGTTGATGGTGTCGCGGATGACCTTGGGCTGCTCGTGTATCTCCTTGAGCATAAAGTGCTCGTAGCCGCCCTTTTCAGCGGCTTCTGCGTCCCACTTTATCTCGACGAGCTCCTTGGTTATCTCCTCACGGTCGATGTTGTAGAAGGTAACAGCGCCCTTTTCGAGCTTGGCTATCTCCATATTGCCGATGTAGTAGACATTCCTCGTATACTTCAATATCGCGGGAACGTCGGACGCAACGTAGGTCTCGCCGCCCGATATGCCGATTATCATCGGGCTGTCCTTGCGTGCGGTGTATATCTCGTTGGGGAAGTCCCTGAACATCACGCAGAGCGCGTAAGAGCCGCGGATACGCACCATAGCACGTGCGATCGAGTCCACGGGACCGAGACCGTACTTCTTGTAGTAGTAGTCGATGAGCTTGACCGCTACCTCTGTGTCGGTCTGCGACTTGAACTCGTAGCCGCTCTTGGTGAGCTTCTCTTTGAGCTCCTGATAGTTCTCGATGATTCCGTTGTGTACGGCGATGACGTTCTCGTCGTCGCTGGAGTGGGGGTGTGCGTTGAGGGTCGAGGGCTCGCCGTGAGTAGCCCAGCGTGTGTGACCTATACCGCAGCTGCCCTTTACAGCCTTGCCGCCGTTGGTCTTCTCAACGAGCACCTTCAGCTTGCCCTTTGCCTTGACTATCTCTGTATCATTGCTGCCGTCGCGCACCGCGATACCTGCCGAGTCGTAGCCTCTGTATTCGAGCTTTGACAGTCCGTCGAGCAGTATCGGAGCTGCCTGCGCAGCACCTGTGAATCCGACTATTCCACACATAGATGTTGTCCTCCTGTGTCTTGCGGCTGTGCCGCAGATTCTTTTTTCATTATACACTTAATGTGCTTTTTTGTCAACGATTTTGACGTTGCGGGGCGGGACGCCGAGGGCGGCGTCCTCTACATATGAGTTTTCGTGCGGATAATATCCGCACTTACAAGGTGGGACGTCGAGGACGCCGTCCCCTACATTTTGGCTCCTACACAAGGCTCAGCTGATTGCTGTCGCCGAGCTCCTTCGCGGGCTTGCCTGCTGCGGGTACCGACTTCGCGCGGTATTTCTCCAGCTCGGGAGCTTCCTCCGCCGTTATCGTCTTCGCCGACGCGAGCTGCGCGTTCTTCCTCAGTGTTATCACCTGCACGCCCTGCGAGTCGCGCGTGGACTTCGGCAGTATCATTCCCGTGTTGAACACGAGCGCGTGTCCCGATGTGGTGCGGAGCAGTATGTCCGCCTCCTCGGTCACGAAGACTGCCGCCACGAGCGGCGACTTGTCCGAGTAGGCATTCGCGAGCTTCTTGCGGTTGGTCTTGGTCTCATACGATTTGAGCGGTATCTTTGCGGCTTTTCCGTTCTCGAAGAAGAATATGATGTAGCCGCTGTAATCGGTGGTCGGTATCATCAGGCGGAGATTTTCGCCCTCGTCAAAGCTCAGCTTCGCGGGGACGTAGTCGCCCATGACGCTTGCCTTCGTGTCGTCGAATGCGCTTGCCTTCGACTTGTAAGCCTGCGCCTTGTCCGAGAAGAAGATGAGGTCTGTCTTGTTCGTAGCCTCGAAGGTCTGGCTGATGTAGTCACCGTCCTTGAGCTTCTGCTCGCCGCTCATACGCAGCGACTGCGGCGTTATTTTCTTGAAGTAGCCGCTCTCGGAGACGAAGAGGTTGACCGCGTAATCGGGCGTGTCGTCGATGTCCTCTTCCTCCTCGACGTCGGACTGGTAATAGAAGAACGTGCGTCTCGGCTGAGCGTAGTTCTTCGAGACCTCTTTCAGCTCCTCGATGATTATCTTGCGTATCTTCTTCTTGTCGCGGAGGATTTCCTCCATTTCTGCGATATCCTTACGGAGCTCGTCTACCTCCTCGACACGGCGGAGAATGTACTGGCGGTTGATGTTGCGGAGCTTTATCTCGGCAACGTATTCCGCCTGTATCTCGTCGATACCGAAGCCTATCATAAGGTTCGGTACGACGTCCGCTTCCTCCTCGGTCTCGCGGATTATCTTTATCGCCTTGTCGATGTCGAGCAGTATCTTCGACAGCGCTTCGAGCAGGTGGAGCTTCTCCTTCTTCTTCTGCAGATCGAAGTAGGTACGGCGCATTACGCACTCCTCGCGGAATGCCGTCCACTCGGTGAGTATCTCACGCACGCCCATTACCTTCGGAGTTCCCGCGATGAGGATATTGAAGTTGCAGGGGTAGCTGTCCTGAAGCGGCGTCAGGCGGAAGAGCTTCTGCATAAGCTTGTCGGGGTCTACGCCGCGCTTTATCTCGATGGCAAGCTTCAGACCATTGATGTCGGTCTCGTCGCGGACGTCCGATATTTCGCGTATCTTGCCAGCCTTTATGAGCTCGATGATCTTGTCCTGTATCGCTTCGACAGTGGTCGTGTAGGGAATCTGTGTGACCTCTATGCACTTGGAATCGCTGTCGAAGTTGTACTTAGAGCGCACCTTTATGCTGCCGCGTCCCGTCTCGTAGACCTTGTTGAGCTCCGCCTCGTCGTAGAGCAGGAAGCCTCCGCCCGGGAAATCGGGACCCTTCAGCGTGCTGAGGATATCGTGGTTGGGGTCCTTCATCAGGGCTATCGTGGTCTCGCATATCTCCGCGAGGTTGAACGGGCAGACGTTGCTCGCCATTGATACGGCGATACCCGTATTCGAGTTCACGAGCACCGTCGGGAAGGTCGCGGGCAGGAGAGTGGGCTCCTGCATCGTGTTGTCGTAGTTGGGGACGAAATCTACCGTGTCGTGGTCGATGTCGCGGAAGAGCTCGTTGCATATCTTTTCGAGCTTTACCTCGGTGTATCGGGCGGCGGCAAAGCGCGTCTTGCTCGAATACTGCTTTCCGAAGTTGCCCTTGCTGTCAACATAGGGGTGGAGAAGCGATTCGTTTCCGCGTGTGAGACGCACCATTGTCTCGTATATCGCCTGATCGCCGTGGGGATTGAGCTTCATCGTCTCGCCGACTACGTTCGCCGACTTCGAGCGCTCCTTGTCGGGGGAGAGGAGCCCGCGCTTGTACATCATATACAGGAGCTTGCGGTGCGAGGGCTTGAAGCCGTCTATCTCGGGGAGAGCTCGCGATACGATGACGCTCATCGCGTAGGGCATATAGTTGCTTTTCAGTACGTCGGTGATGTGCTGGTCGACTACGCTGCCCGAGCCCTCTATATACGCCTCGTGCTTGAACACAGGCGCCTTGTCGGAAGTATCTTTCTTTCTTGCCATTTTCTTCTCCTTTTAGCTTATGTCAGCGAGGTCGAGGTAGTCTGCGCCGTACTCGGAGATGTAGTCCTTGCGTCCCTGCAGGTCGTCGCCGAGGAGCATCTCGAATACCTCCGTCGAATCCTTGATGTCGTCCACCGTCACCTTGATAAGACGGCGGGTGTCGGGGTTCATAGTGGTGAGGCTCATCATATCGGGCTCGTTCTCACCGAGACCCTTCGAGCGCTGTATCGTGTGCTTCTTGTCGCCTATTATTTCGAGTATGCGCTGCTTTTCAGCCTCGGTGTAGGCGAAGTAGGTCTTCTCCTTCGTGTTTATCTCGAAGAGGGGGGACTCCGCGATGTAGACGTAGCCCTCCTCGATGAGCTTCGGGGTCAGCCTGTAGAGCATCGTCAGTATCAGCGTGCGTATCTGGAAGCCGTCAACGTCGGCATCGGTACATATAACTATCTTGTTCCAGCGGAAGTTGTTGATGTCGAAGGTGGAGAGCTCCTTGTTAGCCTTCGAGGTGACCTCTACTCCGCAGCCCAGCACCTTTATCAGGTCGGTGATTATCTCGCTCTTGAATATCTTCGTGTACTCCGCTTTAAGGCAGTTGAGTATCTTTCCGCGGACGGGGATAACTGCCTGAAATTCGGCGTTTCTTGCAAGCTTTACAGAGCCGAGCGCCGAGTCGCCCTCCACGATGTATATCTCGCGGCGCGTGACGTCCTTGGTGCGGCAGTCCACGAACTTCTCGACCATATTTGCGAGGTCGATAGTGCCCGTGAGCTTCTTCTTCATATTCTGACGGGTGCGCTCGGCGTTCTCGCGGCTGCGCTTGTTGAGGAGCACCTGCTCGCCTATCTTCTTGGCTTCGTCGGGGTTCTCGATGAAGTAGACCTCCAGCTGGTGGCGGAGAAATTCCGTCATCGCCTCGCGTATGAACTTGTTGGTGATAGCCTTCTTGGTCTGATTCTCGTAGGAGGTCTGCGTCGAGAACGACGACGACACGAGCACGAGACATTCGTCAACGTCCTCGTATTTTATCTTGCTCTCGTTTTTCTGATAGCCGTTCACGGACTTGATGTAGGAGTCTATCTGTGCCGCAAACGCGCGCTTTACGGCGTCCTCGGGAGAGCCGCCGTGCTCGAGGAAGCTCGAATTGTGGTAGTATTCCGTCTTTTTGACCTTGTTCGAGAAGGTGAGCGCTACGTCGAACTTGACCTTGTACTCGGGCTTGTCCTCGCGGTCCTTGCCGCGGCGCTCGGCTGTCCAGTGCTGTATCGTGGTCAGCGAATTCTCGCCGACTATTTCGGTAACGTAGTCGGTGATGCCGTTCTCGTAGAAGAATTCCGTCTCGTTGAAGCCGCCTGCTTCGTTCTCGGAGCGGAACACGAACAGTATATTCGGGTTCACGACAGCCTGACGCTTCAGGATATCGTGGAAGAATTCGTCCGATACATTTATATCGGTGAAGACCTCGAGGTCGGGGCGCCAGCGGGTCTTCGTGCCCGTCTGCCTGCGCTTGCAGGGCTCCTTCTTCAAGCCGCCCACGTTCACGCCCTTCTCGAAGTGGAGGTTGTACTTGAAGCCGTCGCGCACGACCTCGACGTCCATATATTCAGACGCAAACTGTGTCGCGCACAGACCCAGTCCGTTCAGACCCAGCGAGAACTCGTAGCTCTCACCGCTGGGGTCGTACTTTCCGCCCGCGTAGAGCTTGCAGTAGACGAGCTCCCAGTTGTAGCGCTGCTCGGTCTTGTTGAAGTCAACGGGGCAGCCGCGTCCGAAGTCCTCGACCTCGATGTCGTGGTTGCGGAAGCGGGTTATCACTATCTTGTTGCCGTAGCCCGCGCGAGCCTCGTCTATCGAGTTCGAGATTATCTCGAAGATGGAGTGCTCGCAGCCGTCAAGACCGTCCGAGCCGAAAATAACGGCAGGACGCTTCCTGACCTTGTCGGGCCCCTTCAGTACAACAATGCTTTCGTTGCCGTAATCGTTACTCTTTGCCATAATATCACGCCGTCGGTGTCTGCCGACGCTCCTTTCGCTGCTGATAAAAATAATCCTAATAATTATACCATACTTTAAAGGTTTTGGCAAGCATTTTGTGCGATTTCGGAAACATGGGCATACATTATATAATATAAGGCAAGAGAGCAGCCGCGAACTGCGATTTTGGAATAATCGTGAACACGTTTTCGCACAAATTCCACATTTCATAATAATTCCATTAAGATTATTTTAAGATTGTGTGAATATAATCATAGACATAGAGAACGGTTATGGGTATATTAGATATACACCAAATCTATGATAAGGAGTTTGATCAGAATGAACAATTTCAACGCAAAGAAGCTTTTAGCCGTACTTTCATCGGCGGCGATGATAGCAGGAGCGCTTCCCTCGGTGACAACTGCGGTACAGGCGGCTGACACAGGCACAGTAAGCACTCTCATCGGCGACGCGAACAACGACGGCAAGGTCACGGTCGCGGACGCGGTCGCTATCCTCCAGTACGTAGCAAACAAGGACAAGTATAACCTTGAAGGTCAGCTTCTCCTCAATGCTGACGTCTACAACCGCGGCGACGGTGTTACCGCCCGCGACGCCCTCTCTATTCAGAAGTACGACGCTAAGGTTCTCACCTCGCTTCCCGAGTCGGTAATGGAGACTTCCTCCACAACTCCGACAGGCACCACAGTTAGCACAACTGCTACGACTACAGGCACTAAGCCTTCAACTACGACATCTGCTACAACTGCTTCGACAACAGTGTCCACAACGGGTACAACAACGACTTCGACCGATGTCACACCTGTTGCGGATATCACATATATCCACCTCAACGGCTCCTCTGCAACTGTAACCGGCGAGCACGCGACAGTTAACGGCTCTGTCATCACGATAGACCACTCGGGTACGTTCTACGTTGACGGCACTCTCGACGACGGTCAGATAAACGTAAACATTGCGGACGAAGTTGCTGACACCGAAACTGTCAAGATTTTCCTCAACGGAGCAAGCATCACAGGTAAGAGCGCTCCCGCAATACTCATCACAAACGCCGAGAATACGTCGATTAACCTCGTTGACGGCACTGAGAATACCATCACTGACGGCGATACAGCGTATGCGGGTGACTACCTCGGAGCGGCTGTTATCGAGGCTAAGGACGACCTCACTATCAAGGGCGGCGAGCAGGGGACTGGTATCCTCAATCTCACAGCTAATACGCAGGACGGTATCTCCTGCAACAACGATGTCAAGTTTAACGGCGGTGTTGTGAACATCACAACTCTCAACTCCACTGACAAGACCGACGCTGTCAAGGGCAAGACATCCGTAACCGTAAAGGACGGTACTCTCACGATAGACGCTGAGGGCGACGGTATCAAGTCCTCGAAGGGCAATGTTGAATTTGCAGGCGGCTCGACCTCGATAAAGGCAGGAAACGACGCAGTACAGGCTGCTACGAGCATTGACGTCAGCGGCGGTACGGTCATCGCAGGCGGCGACCGCGGCTTCACAGCTGTTGAGGCTGTCAACATCACAGGCGGCGACGTGTACGCTACAGCTACCGATAATCAGGTAGATACAAAGCTGCTTGCAGGCTCGACACGCACTGTTGCGCTCCTCAACTGCATAGACGATTCCACGAACGAGAAGGACGGTATGTGGAAGAAGGCGAACACTATTGCGGCAAGCAGGAACTTCGATATCCAGTTCACCAAGAAGTATAAGTACGTGCTCATCAGCACGACCGACATAAACGGCGCAAAATCTTGCAATTTCTTTAACCTCGGCACCGATGCGGTCGTAACACACACCGACGGCAAGCAGACACAGTTCAATCTCGGAAATATCAGTGTATTCGACAACGTTGACCCTTCGGGCGGCGTGACTTCGACTGAAACTGACACTCCCAAGCCTCCCGCTGAGGAGTCGACCGATCTGACCATAACCCTCGATGGAGCTAACATCGCGACCAACGCTCCCGAGGACACAGCGACTGTCAGTAATGGCGTTCTTACAATAAAGAAGGCGGCTACCTTCGCAGTTACGGGCGAGGGCAAGGACGCGCAGATTATCGTCGATGTCGATAAGTCTGCTTACCCCGATTCCGTTGTTGAGCTCGACCTTATGGGCATGAGCCTCACAAACACAAACACAGCGCCTATCTACGTCAATTCCATAGGCGATGAGGTGCAGATAGTTGCCAAGGCGGGCACTACCAACACTATCTCTGACGGTACTACACACTCGCAGACCTACACCGACAGCGACGGACAGTCCAATACCGTTGAGGGAGCTATCTTCTCCCGCGACGACATCAAGTTCAAGGGCACGGGTACACTCGTTGTAAACGGCAATCAGGACGATGCTATCGTCTGCAAGAACGATATCAAGATCTATAACGGCACAATTACCGTAAACGCTGTTGATGACGGTATCCGCGGCAAGGACAGCGTGACTATCGGCGATTCTACGAAGTCTGACGGCTCTGCGGCTGATAATTCCAACCTCAAGCTCACGGTCAAGACCAAGCAAGGCGACGGTATCAAGTCCACGGCGACCGATACGGCTACAGATAAGGCTTACGGCGTTGTAACTATCAACGGCGGCACTATCGACATCAGCTCCTACCTCGACGGCATTCAGGCTGAGCAGGAGTTCATAATGAACGGCGGCGACCTCAATATCTACACCTACACAGGCAGCTCGGGCAGCACGACAACACAGCAGTCTGCTCCCGGAGGCGGACAGCCCGGCGGCGGAAGCAGTTCCACCAATCTCGATGTTTCCGCAAAGGGCATCAAGGCTGTAGGTCTCTACGATGCGGCAGGCACTACATGGCAGAGCAAGGGCAACATAACTATAAACGGCGGCAATATCACTATTGATTCCACCGATGACTGCATCCACTGCAGCGGCGAGGCTGTCCTCAATGCGGGCAAGCTGAAGCTTGCGAGCAACGATGACGCGGTACATTCCGATGCTTCCCTCTATATCGGCGGCAAGACAGCAGGCACGGATTATAAGAGCCTTGAGGTCTACGTAACAACTTGCTACGAGGGAATGGAAGCTGTTTACATCTACCAGAACAACGGCAACATCTACATCATCTCGAGAGATGACGGCTACAATGCGGCTGGCGGCGCTGATTCCTCGGGCAGCAACAACAATACAGGCTTCGGTCAGGGCGGCTGGGGAGGTCCCGGCGGCGGAATGGGCGGCGGCTCCTTCGGTGAGATGAACCTTAACGGCGGTATCGTTTCCGTAAATACTTCCTTCCAGGACGCTGACGGCTTCGACTCCAACGGCAATATCACCTTCAACGGCGGCTACTACTTCGGCAACGGCGGTGATTCCTTCGACTGCGGCGACGGCGGCAGCTACTCGATCACACGCAAGGGCGGCTACGCCTTCGGCGGTCTCGGTATGAGCGGCGGAAAGGCCTATGATATGTCCACACAGATGGTATTCGCCACAAGCGACGGCACTGTTCTCGCGACAAGTATGTCGGGCTCTTCGATGAGCTACGCATACGGCGATTCCAACGTAGTTGCTTACTCGGGCGCACAGGTAACGGGCGGAGAGAATATCTCGACACTCGGTCAGCCTGCGATATACGTCTCGGGCAAGGTCTCGGGCGGTACTGCAAAGACCCTCGGACAGAGCTCGTCGGGCGGCGGTCAGTGGAGTCCCTGGGGCTGAGTCTGATATAATAAAGCCAACCATTTTTCCATAGTTTCTCTAATATACCTAAAGCGGGAGCCTCCATTTCGGGGGCTCCTGCTTTTTATACGCAAAGTTGTACATACCAATTTTTGTTTGTGTATGTACAACTGACCAATTATTGTGACGGGCAATCACGCAGATTCGCAGTTTGTGGGAAAAATATGTAAAATCTCCACTCCTGAGAGGGGCTCCTATAGCAAAAAATGACCGATGGAAAATTAATCAGCAAAAAATGACTTGAATTGTTCATAAAAACGTAATAAAATAAAACTGTAAGCTGCGGAGGGAAGGGACACAGAGAAAGGCTCTGCGCCCGACGCAATACGTTCTATCTAAAAAGTATGAAAGGAATGATACACATGAGAATGAATGGTATCAGACGATTCGTGAGCGGCGTTCTCGCAGGCCTCGTTTGTATGTCATCTGTCAGTGTAGGCGGACTGATGAGCGCACACGCCGACAAGGTACTCACAACAAGTCCCAGCCATACGCAGGAGACAGGCACCTACGGTGACTATCACCACGAGATCTGGCAGGCGGACACACCGAATTCGTCAACAATGACGCTTTACGAAAACGGAGGCGGCTTCAGTACATCGTGGAAGTGCGGACCTAACAATTCAAGAGGTAACTTCCTCGCTCGCCGCGGTCTCTTCTACGGTCTCAACAACTCCAAGCACTGGCAGGATTACGGCGGATTTACCTGCGACTTCGACTGCGACTGGTCGGCAGGTTCATCAGGCAACTCCCGTATCTGTATTTACGGCTGGACTCAGAACCCCCTCGTTGAGTTCTACATCATCGAGGACTGGAAGAACTGGCGTCCTACATCCAACAGCGCTAAGCAGGTGACCATCGACGGAAGTGTTTACGATGTATTCACTAACCCGATGAACTCCTATACCATCGAAGGCAACAAGGCTTTCACACAGTACATCAGCGTTCGCCGCGACACAAGAACCAAGGGTACTATCAGCATTTCCGAGCACTTCAAGGCTTGGGAAGACCTCGGTATGAAGATGGGCGGTCTCTACGAGGTCGCATTCAACGTTGAGGGCTGGGAGAGCGACGGTCAGGCTGACGTCAAGAAGAACGTCATCACTGCAGGTACTCCTGTTCCCACTCAGGCAACAACAGCTGAGCCCCAGAAGGCTGACGCCGACGGAAACTTCTACACAGAGGACTTCAGCTCGGGCAAGGGCGACTTCACAGGCAGAGGCGATGCTTCTGTATCTGTTGACAGCAAGAACTACTACGACGGAAACGCTTCTCTCAAGGTCACAGACAGAGGCGACAACTGGCACGGCGGTTCTGTTTCACTGAGCTCTTCACAGCTCGTTCCCGGCGAGACATACAGCATAAGCGCTGCAGGTCTTCAGAAGAGCGGCTCTACAACAGAGCTCAAGCTCACACTTGAGTATACATCAGGCGGTTCTCAGGACTGGATGGATATCGCTTCCGCAGACGCTAAGAGCGGCGAGTGGACAAAGCTCGAGAACACCAAGTTCACCGTTCCTTCAGGCGCATCGGGTATGTCGATATACATCGAAGCTCCCGACAGCCTTACAGACCTCTGGCTCGACTCCTTCAAGATCTCCGAGTCAGGCAAGACTTCATCCGTAACAACAGGCGGCGGTACAGTTGACGGCTCGGGCAGCACACCCGCAGTTACAACAAGCGGCAGCGGTCAGACAACTCCCACTGTTACAACTCCTGTTATCAGCGGCGGCGAAGGCATAGCTGCACATCAGAACAACAATTACAAGTACGATGCAAACGGCACAGGTCTCAAGGACTACTACGGCAAGTGCTTCCGCATCGGTACAGCAGTAAATGCTCGTAACATCCAGAACGGTCAGGTTCAGGAATTCATCAAGAATAACTTCAACTCCATCACCTGCGAGAATGAGATGAAGCCCGACTCAATATGTGTACAGTCTGCTTCATCGGGCGACAACATCGCCATCAGCCTCCAGAGCGCAGATCCTATCCTCAAGTTCTGCGAGAAGAACGGCATTGGTCTCCGCGGACATACATTCGTATGGTACTCACAGACTCCCGAATGGATATTCAAGGAGAATATGCAGCAAAACTCAGGCAACTTCGTATCACCCGAGCGCATGAACAAGCGCCTTGAGTCTATGATCAAGAATACATTTGCAGAGCTCAAGAAGAACTATCCTAACCTTCAGGTCTACTCATACGACGTTTGTAACGAGCTCTTCCAGAACGACGGCGGCGGATTCCGCGGCAACGGCAAGGAGTATTCAAACTGGTGGAAGTGCTACGGCAGCGACGAGTTCGTGATCAACGCATTCAAGTATGCGAGACAGTACGCTCCCGATGGCTGCAAGCTTTACATGAACGATTACAACGAGTATTTCGTTGCTAAGGTCGATGACCTCTACAATATGGCTAAGAAGATCCAGGCAGCAGGCGACTACATCGACGGTATCGGTATGCAGTCCCATATGCACGCTGCTGACTTCGGCGGCACAGGAAGCGCTACAAAGTCTACTGATCCTCAGTTCGGCACATACGCTGACGCTATCGACAAGTTCAACAGCCTCGGTCTTGATGTTCAGATCACCGAGCTCGACGTTACTAACTGCGCAAGCCAGAAGGGTGCTGACCTCTTCGTTGACATCTTCAGAGTAGCAGCACAGCGTCACAACAACATCTCAAGCCTCACACTCTGGGGGCACTGCGACAGCGCAAGCTGGAGAAACAACTACGATGACGGCGGCAAGCCCCTTCCTTTCGACGGCAACTGCCAGCCCAAGAGCTTCTACAGCGACATCATTGCTATCCCCGCAACAATTCAGGACGACATCGTAACAACTACTACAACGACAACAACTACAACTCAGGCAACACAGGCACAGACAACTACAACCACAACAGTACAGCAGTCAACTACAGAGCCTGACTACGGCGACGTTAACAAGGACGGTAAGGTAACAGTTGCAGACGCAGTTGCTATCCTCCAGTACGTTGCAAACAAGGACAAGTACAGCCTCGACAAGACTGCTCTCGACAATGCGGACGTTTACAACCGCGGCGACGGCGTTACAGCTATGGATGCTCTTGCTATCCAGCAGAAGGACGCAGGTATCACTACAAAGCTGCCCGTAAGCTATGCTGAGGGCGCAAATACGTCTGAAAAAAAAACTGACAACGTAACTACAACCACAACAACTACTACAACTACCACTACAACAACTACTACGACTACAACAAGAGCTACTACTGCTGCTCCCTCTGTCAAGACATCGACCGAGTCTTTCGAGTCAGGTGCTGGCAGCTGGGAGGGCAGAGGTGATGCTTCTCTCTCTTCCGAGAGTGACCACTACTACTCAGGCAGCAAGTCCATCAAGGTTTCAGGCAGAACCAAGGAGTGGAATGGTATAGGCTATTCGCTCGGCAGCGATTTCTCTGCAGGCAATACCTACAGCTTCTCGGCAGCAGTAATGCAGCCTTCGAGCTCCGCTCAGGAGATGAAGCTCCAGCTTCAGTACAAGGACGCTTCAGGCGAGACCAATTACGACAACATTGCAAAGGCAACTGTTGACGGCAAGACATGGACAAAGCTTGAGAACACAGCTTATACGATCCCCGCAGGTGCAACAAACCTCGTATTCTACATCGAGACCACTGAGGGTACATTCGACTTCTACGTTGACGATGTACAGTTCGCTGCAGAGGGCACAAAGTCCTCGGTTACAACAGGCGGCGGTACAGTCGGCGAGATCAAGGAGCCCGAGATCCACGGCAGCGGCGACATCTCATGGATAGACCCCAGCAAGCCGATGGTTGCTATCAGCTTCGATGACGGTACAAGAGATGCTACTCAGGAGAAGAGAATCATTGATGCACTCGTAAAGAACGGCTTCCACGCTACATTCTTCTACGTAGGCAACTGGATCACCAGCCCTGATACAGTAAGATATGCTTATCAGAACGGTATGGAGATCGCTAACCACACAACAACTCACCCCTATCTGACTCAGAAGTCCGCTTCCGAGATCCGCAGCGAGTTCGATCAGACTCACGCTAAGCTCAAGGACATCATCGGTACTGAGCCTTCAAAGCTCATGAGACTGCCTTATCTCCAGTCTAACGCTACAGTTCAGCAGACTCTCAACGATGTTCCGCTTATCAGCTGCGCTATCGACACAGGCGACTGGAACGGTGCTTCAAAGGATCAGATAGTAAATAAGATAAAGGGTGCCATGAATGATGGCAGCCTTAAGAATGCGATAGTTCTCTGCCACGAGAACTACAGCACAACAGCAAGCGCTATGGAGGAAGTTCTTCCCTACCTCAAGGCTCAGGGCTGGCAGGTAGTAACTATCTCCGAGATGTTTGCAGTAAACGGCAAGGAGCTCAAGGGCGGACAGATCTACACCCGCTGCTGATTGCCAACTTAATCAACGCTATTCACACATTCTGATTATCCCCAAATTTCCCTGAAAAAACAGTCGGTTCAAGCCGACTGTTTTTTCTTTGTGTAGTTTTTTCGTGACAGATGATTTAACAAGATTTTCACATTATGTCACATATTTGACGTGAAAGTGAAATCTGTTTCACGTAATATTTCTGAAAATCTAACATTTGCTCCAAATTCCTTTCACACAGGGGCTTTATAATAAGCTCAGAGGTCAAGGAAAAGACCTAAAAATTGAAAAGGAACGTGAATGATATGAATGAATATAACTACACAACTCCCGAGATGAATACAACCCCCACAGGCTATCCGACAGAAGGCGGCTCTCCCAAGAAGCCCAAGAAGCATACCGCTCTCAAGATAACAGCTCTTGCAATGTCAATGGCTCTCGTGTCGGTCGGCTCTATCGGAATATACAGCGAGATAGCAGGTATGCGCTCAAAGGCAGCGGCAGCGACTGCTGTCGTTTCCGAGGAGGCTGAGGATATCGCAAAGGAGTCCTCGCTCATACTCGAGAATGTGGGTCTTATCACCAACGAGGAGAAGAGCGGCAAGGTGCTCGAGACTGAGGATATCGTCGAGAAGCTCCTTCCCTCGGTAGTAGGCATTGAGTCGAAGTTCACTGTTGCAGGCATGGGCGGCAACACAGGCTTCTACTTCGGATTCGGCGGCGGCAGAGAGTCGTCGGAATACACCGCAACCGGTACAGGAACGGGCGTGGTAATCACAGAGGACGGCTACATCGTTACAAATGCGCACGTTATCTATGACAGCGAGAACGGCGCGGGCGAGGCTGACAGCGTGTCCGTTATCCTCAGTGACGATACCAAGTACGACGCCGAGGTGGTCGGCTACGATACAGACTGCGATATCGCGGTGCTCAAGATAGACAAGGACGGTCTTACAGCCGCTGAGTTCGGCGACAGCGACAGTCTCCGTCTCGGTGAATCCGTTATCGCTATCGGCAACCCGCTCGGCTTCGAGCTCAAGAATACTGTAACAGGCGGTATGATATCGGGTCTTGACAGAGACATCACAATAAACGACAAGGCTATGAACCTCATCCAGACCGACGCTGCCATCAACAGCGGCAACTCGGGCGGTCCGCTCATCAACAAGTACGGTCAGGTCATCGGCATCAACTCCTCCAAGATGTCGAGCAGCTACAGCGGCGAGGCTTCTATCGAGGGCATCGGCTTTGCTATCCCGTCGAACGAGGTATCGTCCATTGTTGACGATATTATGGAGTACGGCTACGTAACAGGCAAGCCGCAGCTCGGTATCAGCGCTCAGGACATCACAGAGGCTATCTCGCAGATGTATGACCTTCCCGTTGGCATATACGTAATGTCTGTCGGCGAGGGCAGTGCCGCTGACAAGGCAGGCTTGCAGAAGGGCGACATCATCACCGCTATCGACGGCAAGACTGTCGAGACTGTCGAGGCGCTCAACGCTCAGAAGAACAAGCACTCGGCAGGCGATGTCGTAGAGCTCACATATACAAGAAACGGCGAAGAGAACACAGTCAAGGTGACACTTGACGAGGTCACAGCCAAGAATGAATAACCACCCCTTAAACTTGTGTAATAATTCCTCCCTTTCAGATTCCTTAGATAGATGTATGAGGACAAAGGTTTCCCAGCCTTTGTCCTCGCTTTTTTTGCCGCAATAATTGCCTTGCTATTTTCGGAGAGCTGTGTTATAATTGTTTCATAAGAATATTCCCTGCGACAGGGGACGGGAGGTCGATAGTATGAAACGTTTACTCACGAAAGCTGCGGCGGCTCTGACATCTGCGGCAATGCTCACGGGCTTTATGCCGATTTTGCACGCTGCGGGCGTTGACGAGGAGTTCCAGCCCGAGATAACAGGCTATGCGTCGCTGACGACGAATGTCTACAACGAGGACACAGGCGAGCTCTTCGGCGAGGACGAGGTGATGCTCACTCTTGAAGCAGTCACCGAGCTCGGACGTGAAAGAGGCGTTTCAACGGGGCTGGACGGCTGGTTCGTCAACGAGAGCAACCCGCGCGTCCGCGATACAGTCCCCGTAAGTCCCGAGTGGTCGTACTATTATGTATTATCGTGGAATCAGTATGATTCCTACTGCTACACGATAGACTACGACAAAACAGCTGAGGAGTTCACCCTCGAAAATGACGAGGAAAAGACTGTGGACGTTTACCTCAAAAAGAGCTACAAGGCGGGCGTGTACAACAGCTTCTTCGTCTACATCGGAAACACGAAGGACGGCGCTCACCCTGAGTTTGTGCAGTTCTATCCCGCTTCGGAGGAGACGCCCGACGTATTGAAGAAAAGGCAGCTGACCTATCTCGGCGAAATAGACGGCGACGCGCAGTACGGCGACATCTACAAGACCGACGAGCCTACCGTGGTCACGGGGACTGCCTACGAGCAGAAGCTCGCGCCGCTCGATAATTTCAGCAAGTCGGGCACAGTTTATGAGAGCTGTACGCGTGAGTTCCTGCGCATTACAAGTGTGTCCACCGAAACGGGACTTGAGCCCTCGCTTGACATGCTGAAGCTGCGAATGTATGCGGGCGAGGATGCCTACTACAACTACTCGATGAAGCTGAAAGGGCTTGACTTCCAATACAACTTCGATGACCTGAGAGTCGGCGATACGATCGAGTTCTTTATGATGGGGGACAGATTGATAGTTCCCACGGGTGAATATCTCCATATACCGAAGTTTATGGGCGACCTCAACAACGACAGGACGCTCACGGTCGCGGACGTGGTGCTTATGCAGAAGTGGCTGCTCGGCTCGGGGAACGTGAAGATGAACGACTGGACGGCGGTGGACTACTGCAAGGACGGCGTGCTCGATGCTTATGACCTCGTGCTTATGCGGCAGGCTCTCATCGAGGAGCTGAGCCAGCCTCATGCGATAATGTCTGTGCATACCACCTACGGCGGCTTCGGTATCGCGGGGCAGGACCTCGGACACGGCGAGTATACGCAGGAATTCATCGTGAAGAAGGGTGACTGGTTCGTTGAGCCCTACGGCGGCGACTGGCTGAAAAATGAGCCGCTCTATACGGACTATGAGCAGAGCTCGGTGATAGTGAAGATAACCGACGTCACCGACGAGGGTGTGAGCTTCATTGCCAAGGAGGAAAGCTACAGGTCTGACGACAAGGAGTACACCGTGAAATTCACTGACGATCCGCAGCATATTTACTCGCTCAATATGGTGTTCGACGGCACAAATTTCGACTACAATGTTTCGTTTATAAACGAAAAAACCGTTCGATATAATGCTGAATAGCATACAGTGTAGGGGCTGATGTCTACATCAGCCCCTCGATAAACGGCGGGTCGGTGTGGGCATCGCCCCCTACATATAAAAATCAGCGCCGAAGGCATTTGCCAACGGCGCTTGTTTTTATTCTATGCCCGCCTGCTGCTTTGCGGCAGTGAGGGTATTTTTCATCAGCATTGCTATCGTCATAGGTCCGACACCGCCAGGAACAGGTGTTATGTAGCCTGCCCTCTTCTCGGCGGACTCGAAGTCCACATCTCCGCAGAGCTTGCCATTCTCGTCGCGGTCCATACCTACGTCGATAACGACTGCGCCCTCCTTGATCATATCGCCCGTCACGAACTTAGCGCGTCCGATAGCGACTACAAGGATATCGGCTCCGAGGCATATCTCCTTGAGGTTCTTTGTCTTGGAGTGGCATATCGTGACAGTTCCGTTCTTCTGGAGAAGGAGCATCGCCTGCGGCTTGCCGACGATGTTGCTTCTGCCGATCACGACGCACTGCTTGCCCGTGATGTCAACGCCAGTGCTCTCAATAAGGCGCATAACTCCCGCGGGTGTGCAGGGGAGGAAGGAATACTCGCCTATCATTATCCTGCCGACGTTTTCGGGGTGGAAGGCGTCAACGTCCTTGGAGGGCGAAATCGCATTGATGATAGCCTTCTCGTCGATGTGCTTGGGAAGCGGGAGCTGTACGAGGATACCGTTCACGCGGTCGTCGCGGTTGAGGACGTTCACGAGGTCGAGGAGCTGCTCCTGCGTGGTGTTCTCGTCGAGCGCATACTCGAACGACTGGAAGCCCACAGCCTCGCAGGCTTTCTTCTTGTTGTTGACGTAAACCCGCGATGCCGAGTCATTTCCCACGATTACCACCGCGAGACCTACCTTGAGACCGTTTGCCTCCTTGAGCCTTGCGGCTTCCTCTGCTACCTCTGCCTTTACGCTTGCGGAAACTGCTTTTCCGTCGATTATCTGTGCCATTTATAAGTCCTCCTTATTTCTTGTGGTGCTTTTTCTTCTTGCTGTGACCGCCCTTGCCCGAGCCGCCCGAAAGGCGCTTGTCGTGCTCCTGCGCGAGCTGGTCGTACTTGTCGTTTACTGCGTCTGCGGCTTCCTCAGCCTTTTCTTCTGCAGCCTCGGCGGCGTTTTCAGCCTTGTCAGCGGCGGCTTCAACTGCGTCCTCAGCCTTGTCCTTGGCGGTGTCTACAGCCTTCTCAGTCTTGTCCTTTACTTCCTCGACCTTGTCCTTCACGGCTTCGACTGCGTCCTCGGCTTTGTCCTTGGCGGTATCTACAGCTTTTTCAGCCTTGTCCTTTACTTCCTCAGCCTTATCCTTTACGGCTTCGACTGCGTCCTCGGCTTTATCCTTGGCAGCTTCGACCTTTTCCTCGGCTTCCTCCTTTGCGCCGCTGAGCTTTTTCTCAGCCTCGGCGAAGAAGTCGTCATCGTCGTCCTCGTCGGGGAGGATACCGATCTCGTCGTCATCATCGTCGGGGAGTATGCCTATCTCGTCCTCGTCGGAGAGGTCGCCTATCTCGTCCTGACCGCCCATTATTGCGTCAGCGCCCTTGATACCCATTGCCTTGCGGCGGGATTCCTCGATGAGCTTGCGGGATTCCTCGGTCGAGGCGTAGAGCACGAAGCTCTCGGGGTCGCGCTTTATGCGGAAGAACATAACTATCTGAATGATAACGGATACTATGAATATGATAGCGGAAAGAGCCTGCGAAACGCGGATATTTCCGAGCATGAGGCTGTCCGTGCGGAGACCCTCGACGAAGAATCTCTCGAAGCCGTACCATGCCATATACATAAGTAAGATCTGACCGTCGTAGCGTCTCTTCTTGGAGATGAACGCGAGCAGAGCGAATCCGAGCAGACACCACAGAGATTCATACAGGAAGCACGGGTGAACTGCCTTTTCCCACATCATACCGCTGTCCTGCATACTGCCGCCGAGCTGTGTGGCGTTGCTTATCGTGCGCTGTATCGTGCCGCCAGTCATACCGATGAAGAGGTCGGTGTTTGTACCGAAAGCCTCCTGATTGACGAAGTTGCCCCAGCGTCCGACGCCCTGACCGATGAGCAGTCCGAGCACGGTGATATCGAGCATAGGCAGTATCCTTACCTTGCGTATCTTGCAGATGATGAAGCCCACGATGATAGCGCCTATGATACCGCCGTAGATGGCAAGTCCGCCGTTGCGGGTGTTTATCACGGCTTTGAAGGTGGCTCCGAACGAGCCCTTGTTGTACTCGTCCCACTTCATCGCGACGTAGTATAGTCTCGCGCCGACGATACCGCCGAGCACGCCCCCGATGACAGCGTCAACGGCTCTGTCGGAGTCGATACCGAAGCGCTTCATTCTCGGGAACACGTAGATTATCGCGAGAATGAGTCCGAGGGTGATGATGATGCCGTACCACTGGATATCGAGCCCGAAAACGGTAAATGCGGTCGGGTCTATGCTGAACCCGAAGCCGAGGTTCGGGAATTCGATCCTGTGCGGGTCGAGCATCTGTGCGAAAATGGTTGATGAAGCGTTGATCATTGTGAACCACCGTCCTTTTCTATTACTGACAGAACGACCCTGTCGCTCCGCAGTTCATTCTTTATAAAGTTGGTTATATCGTCCGCTGTGAGTGCGGACAGGATATCTATCGCGTCATACGGCGCTACGCCCTCAAAGTGGCTGTTTATCATCAGATTCGCCACGGAATCGACGTTGTTGAGCTCGCGTATGAGCAGACCGTAGGTCGAGCGCTTTATCCTGCGGAATATCCTGTCGTCGATACCCTCGCGGGAAATACGCTCTGTCTCGCCGAGCAGTGCCTCGCGCACCCTTTCGGGCTCGTCGGATTCGCCGCTGAATATCACGGTGAAGTAGCCGTCTCCGCAGAAGACCTCTGCTCCGAAGGTGGAGTTGATGACCTCGCTTTCGAGGAGCTTAACGTACATATCAGTGGAGGCGTCGGTGAGGATAGCCGCGGCGAGCGAACCCGCCATTGACTTTTTCAGCCTTTCCTCGCCCGAGCACGGCAGGCACTTGTACCCGATGTGGAATATCGTAGTGCCGATGTGCTGCTTCTCGCGTATCTCGGGCTTGACTATCGAGTCGGGCTCGTCGGGGAAGACGGTCTCGAGACCCTTGTCCTCGCACGGGCGGAGAACCTCGTCGCATACCGCGAGCACCTCGTCCGCGCTGACGTTGCCCGCAACGGAAAGTGCCATATTGTTGAGGTTATAGAAGGTGTCGTAGCACTTGTAGAGCAGGGGAGCGTCGATCTTCGCGATGCTCTCCTTTGTTCCCGCGATGTCGATACGCACGGGGTGAGCGTGGTACATACACCTCAGCATATTGAAGAAAACGCGCCATTCGGGGTTATCGTTGGTCATCTGTATCTCCTGACCGATGATACCCATTTCCTTGCTGACGTTTTCTTCTGTAAAGTAAGGCTTCTGCACGAAATCGAGCAGAATACGCAGGTTGTCGGTGTAATTCTTCGAGCACCCGAAGAGGTAGCAGGTCTTGTCGAAGGAGGTGAAGGCGTTGCCCGAGGCTCCCGTCTTGGCGTAGAGCTCGAAGACAGGGCAGTCCTCGTTCTCGAAGAGCTTGTGCTCAAGGAAGTGGGCTATTCCCTCGGGGACGGTGGTATAATCCGCGTCGCCCGATGTTCTGAACATAGTGTTGATAGAGCCGTATTTCGTCCCGAACAGCGCCTCGACGGTGCTGAAGCCCTTCATCTCGCAGATGTAGATGTCGAGTCCGCTCGGGTGCTTGACGTGTATACAGCTGTCGCCCGTGACCCTGCTTGTGAGGATATTCTTTTCCATTACGCGTTATCCTCCCTGCAAAGCATATAGTAGCGGGTGTCGAGCGTCAGCGACCTCGCGGCGGCTATGACACGCTCCCTTGTGACCTCACGGTAGAGCGCCGCCTGCTGCTGCGGGTCGGTGTTTGTCCCGTCGCAGAAGCGCTCGAAGTACCACGATGAGTACGACGAAGGCGTATCTCCTACAGCGGCGAGGGCGTTGTCCATAGAGAGCAGGGCGTTCTCAAGCTCCTCGTCGGTGACGTTGCCGCTCTTTACCTCGTCGAGCTGATGAAGTATCTCGTTCTCGGCGGCTTCGATGTTTTCCTTCTCTACGCCCGAATCTATGGTGAGAGTGTTCTTCGAGCTGATATATCTGCTCGAGCAGTAGTAGCACAGGCTCAGCTTCTCCCTGACGCTCAGGAACAGCTTCGATACGGGAGTTTCACCGAGCACGGCGCTCAGCACGCGCAGAGCGTATATATCGTCGGAATCGCTCTTGAAGGTGAGCACGGTCTTGCACTGGAGCACGTCCATTTCCTCCGTGACTGTCACGGGCTCGGACTTGGCAGGGCTGACGGCTCGGAACGGGAATTTCTGCGGGTGCCGCTCTATTGCGGCAAATTCGCGGCGGAACATCTCCGCGGCTGTATCGTTTGGCTCGGGCGCGACGTAGTATATCTCCACCTGCGCCGTACTCAGCAGCCGCAGGTACGCGGCGTAGGCGTCGGCGGCTGTGACAGACTCAGCGGACTTGCGCGTGCCGTAGCACGGGCACTCGGCGCTCTCGCCTGCGAATGCCGTCTCAGACGCACGTTCGAGTGCGTAGCTGCGTTTGTTGTTCATCTCCGCGTCGATGTGGTCGAGCAGGTCATTTTTCGTTATCCTGAACGGTGTGGCGTCAAATTCCCCGTTCTGCACGTTCGGTGAGAAGAGGCAGTCCCTCACGAGGTCGAGCATTTCGCCCTCTATGTCCTCGCCGTCGAGGGAGTAGCGGCTGCATATCCACGAGGCAGAGAGCCCGAGTATCTGTATATCGCCTCTTTTTCGGGTAAAGGTGCCGAGGGCTGAGCCGTACAGCGAGGACAGCCGCTCATTGAGCTCGGCGACCGAGCGAAGCTTACTGTTTGAGGCGGACAGCGCACCTATCCCGAGGGAATTGGCAGCGGCTTCCGCAGGTGCGAGGCGTGTCGCGAACCTCACGTATACAGAGCAGGTCTTGAATTTTTCATCGATTATCGAGGTAAAGCCGATATTCGCGCCGAGCTCTGTCCGTTTGAATTCCATTATGGCAAGCACTCCTGTTTGGTTGATAGAATATATATACAGTTATTATAGCATACTTGCAGAAAAAATACCATACTTTTTTGAAAAAATATTTCCTGTACGTACAATTTTTTCAAAAAGCAGCAAAAAAGGACGGCAAATGCCGTCCTTTGGGGAGCTTTAGTCGGTTTTGGAGTAGAGCTTCTTGAAGTCCGTGGGAGTGCAGTGCTTTATCTCCTTGAATATGCGGTTGAACGTGGTCAGGCTCTTGAAGCCCGAGCGCATCGCGACCTCGGTTATCGGGATATCGGGGTCGAGGAGCAGGTTCTCCGCCGAGCGCGTCCTGCGCGCGTTTATGTACTGTAGATACGACATCGAGTTGTACTGCTTGAATATGCGCGAGAAGTGGTACTTGCTGTAGCCCGCGACGTCCGCGAGCTGATCGAGAGAGATGTCGTACATATAGTTTGCGTCGATGTACTTCATCACAGTGCTGAATTTCTCGGAATACTCGTCTATCTTGCCGTCGTCGCACGAGAGCGAGCTCTTGCTCTGCTCAAGGCGGAACTCGCGTATCGCTATGAGGAGCTGTATCAGCATAGAATATATCTTCACGTCCGCGAGCTCGGTCTTTGTGCCGTACATAGCGTAGATGTCGAGCATTGTCTTTTTCGCGAGGACGTGGAGCTCCTTGTCGTACTCGGGAGTGATAAGCAGGGGAGCCGTGAGGCTTCGCATAACGGGCGCGAGCGCATACACGTCCCCGAGGACAGAGTTATCGCACTGGAAAATGAGCCTGCGCCCCGGTATGGCAGGCATACCGTGGAGCTCTCCGGGCGGCACGATGAGGACCTCGTTCTCCCTGATGGTGAATTCGGTCCCGCCAACCTTTACCGTATAGTAGTTTTTCAGCGGCATAAGTATCTCCACGGCGTTGTGCCAGTGGACGGGATATGCCTCGTTATCGTCGTTATCATACAGAAGTATCGAACGCTCGCTGTCGTATTCGACAGTTTCGTAGTCGCCTGATAGGTGCTTTATCATATTAATACCTCACCGAAAATTGCGGTCGGACAGATGGCTTCCGCCGACCTTTACAGGACTGCCTGACAGCCCGAAACTAACCGATTATCCATACTTTATTATAATATTTTTTTGCTCCGATGTAAATACTGCGGAGTAAACTTTGGAAGTAATGTACAAAAACTCAGCGCAAGTTTTGGTCAATACGTTTTCGAGGAGGCTGTTTCGGTCTGCACTGACCTGAGAGAGGGCAGGGGAGGAAAATGCATAAAAGAGCCCTGTTTTTTTATGCCGTTTTTCGACGAAATGCTACATTTTTCGACAAGCCGTTTTTGTTATTGACATTTGGGAAAATACCGTGTAGAATAATAAATAGGGACAGTTAGGTTCCTTATTTTACGGCTTTAAAATTAGAAAAATATATTAACGAAAGCCGCTCCGTAGAACAAAAACAGGTAATTAAAAGGGTGGTATAATGGTATTCAGCAGCTTGGAGTTTATTTTTTTATTCCTTCCTGCATTTATGATAGTATACGGGCTTGTACCGAAAAAATATAAAAATGCAACGATATTCGCGGGCAGTATCATCTTCTACAGCATGGGCGTGCTGAAAAGACCGATATATATCCTGCTTTTTCTGCTCACGATACTTTTCAACTTCATCATCGGCGAATTCATCGAGAGCTACCGCAAAGCGGGCAGGCTGTGGCTGCTCCTCGGCATACTGTTCAATATAGGTTGGCTCGTTTTCTTCAAGTACACGGGCTTCTTTATCGAGAATGTAAATGTGTTCGTGCGCGATGACTTCCTCGTGAAGGACATAATCCTCCCGATAGGCATCAGCTTCTACACCTTCCAGAATGTCTCGTACATCATCGACGTCTACAGGCGCAAGGCTAAGGCGGAGACAAACCTCATAAACTACGGCGCTTATATCAGTATGTTCCCGCAGCTCATCGCGGGACCTATCGTCAAGTACGAGACTGTCGCGGCTCAGCTCAAGGAGCGCAGCCACAACATAAAGCGCGTGGAGGACGGACTCAAGACCTTCACTATTGGTCTCGGCTACAAGGTGCTGCTCGCCAATCAGATAGGCGGCTTGTGGAAAAAGATGGGCGATATCGGCTTCCGCAGTATTTCCTCGCCGCTGGCGTGGCTGGGAATACTTGCCTTCACGTTCCAGATATACTTCGATTTCTGCGGCTATTCCTATATGGCGATAGGTCTGGGCAGGATAATGGGCTTCGATATCCCGAAGAACTTCGATCATCCGTATATGTCCACGACAATGGGCGAGTTCTGGCGCAGGTGGCATATGACCCTCGGCAACTGGTTCAAGGAGTATGTCTATATCCCTCTCGGAGGAAGCCGCGTCAAGACCTCGCTGATAGTCCGCAACTACTTCATCGTCTGGCTCCTTACAGGTGTATGGCACGGTGCGAGCTGGAACTTCATCCTCTGGGGAATGGTGCTGTTCGGACTGATAATGCTCGAACGCTTCGTGATAGGCGACTTCCTCAAAAAGTACAGGATAGTCGGACATCTCTATATGTTCCTCGTGATACCGCTTACGTGGCTTCTGTTCGCAGTCACGGACTTCCGTCAGCTCAGCATCTACTTCTCGAGGCTTATCCCGATAATCCCCGTCAAGACCTACTCCATAATGGACAAGGACTACGTGAAGTATTTCGGCATCTACTGGAAGTACTTCCTCGCGTGCCTGGTTTTCTCAACAAACATACCCGAGAAGATATACAAAAAGATAAAGGATTCCTACTTCTGCGCGGTATTGCTTCTCATAGTGTTCTGGGCGTCCGTTTACTGTATGTATATGGGCAAGGACGACCCGTTCCTCTATTACAGATTCTAAGGAGACTAAAGTCTTATGAATAAATTCAAACAGTGTGCATATACTCTGCTTCTGCTGTCAACGTGCTTCGTCGCTTCACCGCTGATGATTCACAAGATATGGAAATCAAGCGCTTTCGTCGAGAAGCCTGCGGCTTCCGCTCCGCCGACCGTCAATAAGAACGGCGGTACGGAGAATACCACCGACGAGAACGGTCAGCCCGTCACTCAGCCCGAGGGCGCGGCTCCCGCGGACACTACCGCCGCGAACGGACAGGCTCCCGCCGCTGAGACAGCGACTACTCCCGCTCAGCCCGATATCTTCGTCGAGAGCGACCTCGCCTACTTCGACGATGCCCTCTTCATCGGCGATTCGCGTACCGTGGGTCTGAAGGAGTACGGCGACTTCAAGAGCTCTGATTTCTTCTGCACAGAGGGACTGGCTACCGATAAGATAAACAAGACCGAGGTGAACGGCAAGAAGTTCGACGAGATCATCGACGCCAAGCAGTACGGAAAGGTCTATGTAATGCTCGGTATAAATGAGGTCGGCAACGACCACGAGTACGTCCTGACCTCCTACCGCGCGATAGTGGAAAAGCTGAAGGTTCATCAGCCCGACGCTGTCATATACGTGCAGGCTAACCTCCACGTTTCCTCCGCGGCAGAGACAAAGGTCATAACAAATGCTGCGATAGACGATCTCAACAACGGTATCGCGTCGCTCGCGGACAACAAGCGCGTGTTCTATCTCGATATCAATGAGCTGTTCGACGACGAGTATGGCTACTTCAATCAAAGCTACACCCACGACGGCGTACATCCCGAGGGAATGTACTATACGCAGTGGTGTCAGTGGCTATGCACCAAGACTGTTCCCAAGTACGTCGAGACTACTACAGCGGCAGAATAAAAACGAAAGGCTCCCGAGGGAGCCTTTTTTCAGCTTTAGATCTGCATTTTTCAAGCACTCTTTTTGACGCAGTATTGCCTGGATCGGTCTCCGCTTCAACTGCGGTGACTTCCCGATGTGCAAACGCCCACTTCAATATTGAGTACACATTAATTATATGCTGATTAAGTCTTGACCTGTCCAGCCGGCTCAGTTCCGCTCAATGCAGCCTTGCTGTCATTAGCAGGCTGTGTTGAATTGGCAGCGTATAGTAAATGCAGTTTCGGTATAAGGTGAGCTTTCGCTGTTCTCCGCGCTGACTCCACAGCCTGAAAGGAAGAGAAGCGATGCAAGTACTGCGGATATCCGTTTCATATCCATACCCCCTTTGTGTTTTTACCACCATATTATAGGACATTTTGGTCTGTTTCTTTCTGCCATTAGCTCATCTCCATTCCATCGGACTCAGCTTCACAGCAGTCCGTATTTATGTATTCATCGAGCC
>Ga0129307_1000442_pt1 | contig 64321 bp, 45 predicted proteins | sample P1105metagenome_FD_94437 | JGI IMG/M metagenome (GOLD analysis project Ga0129307, IMG submission 94437) | Capybara group fecal microbial communities from Wisconsin, USA - P1105 metagenome | ecosystem: Host-associated > Mammals > Digestive system > Large intestine > Fecal | place: USA: Wisconsin... | reverse complement strand
TGAGAACATAGTGGTAATCGATTAAATGTTATAATTTGACACTATAAATTTAATACTTTTATCGCTATGTTCCTATTTAACAATAGATTATATTTATTCTTATATCGAACTCACGTTAAAATAGAAAAAGAAGCCGGCGTCATTTTCGGATTTGACGATACGAAAAATAAATTCAGCTCTGTAAGAAGTCAGGCACAGCCAAAGAAAAAGCGAAAAGGCGTATTTTCTTTCTTTGCATCGCTGTTTAAAAGAAAATAATTCAGAATCGTAGAAGGATGCTAAGAATAGAGGGTAAACAGACCATATTATTGAGAATTAATACCGAGTGATTATCAAAAAGCATTCCTTGCGAGAGATATCTGTAGGCGGGGTTTGGTATATATATCTACCGTGCTACATCTATATTTCCGGCAGGCTGCATCTATAGTTCCGGATGAGGGCATCTATATAGCGAGCCGGAGCAAGGAGAAAAACTCTCTAAGAGGTAAATGTTTTTCTTTTCTTGAAAGACTTCGGGATTGGAAATGCATGGCGTATCTTTCACATAATCGGTTTTTATGGGGAGCGAAATAGTACGGACCTTGTGCGACAACTCGGCACGAACCGACGAGCGACTGCCTGCCGACTGCTTGCCGACTCCGAGCCGGCTCGGAGTTGGCAAGCAGTCGATGAGCTACCCCAAAAGACCATAGCGCTCAATATATCAACAAATTATCAGTCCTTTTTCCCTCGCGCGCGAGAGAAGAAAAGAAAAGAAAAGAGAAGAATAGAAAAGACCTCCCCCATATCCCCCCCCCTCATTGTGAAGTGCATCTCCAAAAAGTTGGAGGTGGAGGAGGTGGAGGCAGGCCTGCGCCCACACTTTATGCACCGTAACATGAGAGCGGAGCGAGGCTAAGGTGTGGGCTTACGGACGGTAAAGTGTGAGGTTACGGGCAATGACATGCGAGCTTACGGACGGTGAAGTGTGGAGAAACTTTCCGAAAACCATTCGCCATACAATAAATCTTCGTAACTTTAGCCGCTGAAAACATTGCGGTAATCGCTTAAATGGCATGGTTCAATGCCATAAACCTGCGAATGGTATCGCTATGTCGCTAATATTCAGAAAAATAATTTTATTATACCGAATTTACGTTATATTGATGGATATGAAAAAAATCTGCTGTCTCCTCCTTTTCTGCCTCTGCACATTGGCAAGCCTTGCCCAAAACGGCAAAGCGCTTGACCTGAAAGAAATCGTATCGGGCAAATTCACGCCCAAGAACATTTCAGGCGTCATCCCCATTCCGGGCGACGGCGAACATTACTCGCAGATGAATGCCGACAGAACGCAAATCATAAAATACTCTTTCAAAACGGGAAAGCAGGTGGAAGTGTTGTTCGACGCCGCCACCGCACGCGAATGCCCTTTCAAAAGCTTCGACAGCTACAGCTTTGCTCCCGACGGCAGCAAACTGCTTATCGCTACGGAAACAACCCCCATCTACCGCCATTCCTATACGGCAGTGCACTACATCTACAGCCTGAAGCGCAACCTCGACGGACGGATAAACAACGTAGTGGAAAGGCTTTCGGACGGAGGCCCGCAACAAGTGCCGGTGTTCTCGCCGGACGGCAACCAAGTGGCTTTTGTGCGCAACAACAACATCTTCCTCGTGAAACTGCTTTACGGCAACAGCGAAAGCCAAGTGACGGAGGACGGCAAACAGAACGAAGTTCTGAACGGCATTCCCGACTGGGTGTATGAAGAGGAGTTCGCCTTCGACCGTGCCTTGGAGTTCAGCGCCGACAATCAGATGCTGGCCTTTATCCGCTGGGACGAGAGGGAAGTGCCCTCCTACTCCATGCAGCTCTTTGCCGGACAGTGGCCCCGCCTCGCCCCGTTCGCAAAGTATCCGGGAGAATATGCGTATAAATATCCCAAAACAGGTGAGGCCAACTCCAAAGTATCGGTACATACCTTCGACATCAAATCGAAAGTGACCCGCAAAATAAACGTACCCGTAGAGGCCGACGGATATATTCCGCGCATACGCTTCACCAAAGATCCTGACAAACTTGCCATCATGACCCTGAACCGCCATCAAAACCGGTTCGACATGTACTTTGCCAACCCGCGCAGCACCGTAGCCAAATTAGCCCTGCGAGACGAAAGCGATACGTACATCAGCGAAGACGTATTCGACAACATCGTTTTCTATCCGGAGAACTTCAGCTTCGTAAGCGAAAAAAGCGGCTACAAGCATCTATACTGGTACAGCATAGGCGGCAACCTGCTGAAGCAAGTAACCTCCGGAGAGTATGAGGTACGCAAGTTTCTGGGCTACGATGCCGAAGAGGGCAGCTTCTACTTCAGCAGCAACGAAGAAAGCCCGATGCGCACTGCAATCTATAAAACAGACCGGAAAGGGAAAAAAATAAAATTATCGGCACAAAGCGGAACAAACAGCGCTCAGTTCTGCGCCAACATGAAGTACTACATGAACCGTTACTCCGCACTGGACACACCTACCGTCATCACCCTGAACGACAACACGGGCAAGGCACTCGCCACCCTCATGGACAACGCCGCCTTGAAACAGGAGATTGCCAATTATGACATGCCACGGAAAGAGTTCTTTACCTTCCTGACCACCGACGGCACCGCACTGAACGGCTGGATGATGAAACCGACCGGCTTCTCTGCCGGGAAGAAATATCCGGTACTGATGTACCAGTATAGCGGTCCCGGTTCGCAACAAGTAACAGACAGGTTCAGCGTCAGTTGGGAAACCTACATGGCATCGCAAGGCTATATCGTGGTGTGTGTAGACGGACGGGGCACCGGCGGACGGGGTGCCGACTTCACCAAGTGCACCTACTTGAACTTGGGAGTCAAGGAAGCCAAAGACCAAGTGGAAACGGCCCTCTACATGGGCAGCCAACCCTATGTGGACAAAAACCGCATCGGCATTTGGGGATGGAGTTATGGAGGATACATGACCATTATGAGCATGAGCGAAGGAACGCCGGTGTTCAAAGCCGGAGCAGCCGTGGCCGCCGTGACCGACTGGAACTATTACGACACCATCTACGGCGAACGTTTCATGCGCACTCCGAAAGAGAACGCCGAAGGCTACAAAGCCGGCTCGGCCTTTACCCGCGCCGACAAGCTGCACGGCCGGCTGTTGCTGGTGCATGGCATGGCCGACGACAACGTACACTTCCAGAACTGTGCGGAATATGCCGAAGAGTTGGTGCAACTGGGCAAGCAATTCGACATGCAGATCTACACCAACCGCAATCACGGCATTTACGGAGGAAACACACGGCTTCACCTGTACACGCGGCTGACCGACTTTTTCAAAAACAACCTCTGATACCGATACGAATAAGGATATGCCGGAAAGAGTACGCAAGCCTGAATGGCTCAAAATAAGCATCGCCGCCAACGAGCGATATGCCGAGACCAAACGCATCGTCGAATCGCACTGCCTGCATACGATTTGCAGCAGCGGCCGTTGCCCCAACATGGGCGAATGCTGGGGAAAAGGCACTGCCACCTTCATGATCGGAGGGAATATATGCACGCGCAGTTGCAAGTTCTGCAACACACAAACCGGAAAGCCCCTGCCGCCGGATGCCGAAGAGCCTACGCATGTGGCAGAATCCATTGCCTTGATGAAACTCGCGCATGCGGTAATCACTTCCGTAGACCGTGACGACCTCCCCGATCTGGGGGCATCGCATTGGGCACGCACCATCAGGGAAATCAAACGCCTCAACCCCAAGACAACCGTGGAAGTATTGATTCCGGACTTTCAGGGACGAAAGGAACTTGTTGAGCAAGTCATCAACGAACGTCCGGAAATCATTTCGCACAACATGGAAACCGTGCGCCGCATCAGTCCGTTGGTGCGTAGCGCAGCCAAATACGAAACCAGTCTTGAAGTGCTGCGGCAAATAGCCGGAAGCGGCACCACAACCAAATCGGGCATCATGGTAGGTTTGGGCGAGACCCCGGAAGAGGTGGAGGAACTGATGGACGACCTGATAGGAGCGGGTTGCCACATACTGACCATAGGGCAATACCTGCAACCCACGCACAAGCATTATCCGGTAGCGGCATATATCACGCCCGAACAATTTGCCCTTTACAAAGAAATCGGACTGAAGAAAGGATTCCGTCAGGTGGAAAGCGCGCCTTTAGTGCGTTCTTCCTATCATGCGGAGAAACACATCTGCTCCGTACAAAAAAAGAAGGTGACAAGAAACATTTGATACGCCCGGTTGTTATGATGTAAAGAAGAGAAAGAAATCATACAACGAATGAGGAGTCAAAAAATTCTATCATACAAATTCAACCTGTCGCTGGGATTCATACCTGTCATAATAACCTTTGTGTTATGCGAAATTATGACACAAGAGGGTGCCATCTATATAGGTGCGGGGATAGGTGTCGTTCTCAGCATGCTTGCCTTGCGGAAAAAAGACTATAAGATTCCGCAAATCATACTGTACAGCAGCACCGCAATGCTCCTATTGCTGGCAATAGCCACACTGCTCATCCCCCATTATTGCCCCCGCTCCATGTTCCCCCTCACATTGGAGATTTGCGTCGTCATACCGCCGCTCATCATATACTTCAACCGGAAACGCTTTCTGCGGCATCAAACGGAGCAAGCACAGAAGTGCTGCAAACCGGTTTTTATGCAGGGAGCGGAGGCTACCGTCGTGTCTGCACGGGTCATTCTCCTCATCGCTCTTCTGCATTTCCTGATTATTCTGTGCGCCATGCTGGTAAGTCGTCCTTTGGGAAATGCCACCCGGCATTTGCTGTTCAACGTGGCTCCGCTTCTCGTATTTATTCTGGGTATCCTGTTCAACCAGTTCGGCATTCTCTATTTTAACTCACTTATGAGGAATGAGGTCTTTTTCCCGATAGTCAACATGCGGGGAGATGTCATCGGGAAAGCATTGGCTTCGGATGCCGTAAGCCGGAAAAACAATTATATCAACCCGGTCGTCCGGATTGCCGTCATGTCAAACGGCATGCTGTTTCTCCTGCCTCGCCATCAATGCTGCGCTTTCGAGAGAGGTAAAACAGATTTATTGCTGGAAGGTTATCTGATTTACAAAGAAACCTTGGAGGAAGGGGCAAAGAGGATACTGAAGGAAACATTACCCTCCGCCCCGGCGGAAGAGTTGCGTTTCAACTTCGTATATCACTTTGAAAACGAAACGACCAACCGGCTGGTCTATCTCTTTACACTCGATTTGAAAGACGATTCCATCCTATGCAATGACAACTTCAAAGGCGGGAAATTATGGACACTCCGGCAAATGGAAGATAATATGGGACGGAACTTCTTCGGCAGTTGCTTGGAACATGAATACGAAAACCTGAAAGATATTATCTATACAAGAGAAAAATACAAGGAATCTTAGACAGGTCGGGAGTGCGGCCCTGCCATTCCTTCACGGTTTTGGTTTTGATATATTCCCCCTCGCAAGTAATGTTTGCCGCAATACAGAGCTTGGTTTGCGGGCGGCAATTATGAAGGATGTCCTCTATCATCTTGTTGTTACGGTAGGGCGTTTCGATGAAGAGTTGCGTCTGATGTTCATTGTATATTCTCTGTTCCAACGCCTTTATTTTTTTGGCGCGCTCCGCCGGCTCTATGGGAAGATAGCCGTGAAAGGCAAAACTTTGTCCGTTGAATCCGGAAGCCATGACAGACAGGATAATGGAAGAAGGCCCTACCAACGGAACCACTCTCAGGTTTTTGCGTTGGGCAATGGCTACTACATCGGCACCGGGATCGGCCACAGCCGGACAACCGGCTTCAGAGATTACTCCCATCGGCTGCCCTTCTATCAACGGTTTCAGATAACCGGATATCTCTTCGGGAGATGTGTGCTTGTTCAGCGTATAGAACGTCAACGCATCAATATCCGTTTCCTTATCCGCTTTTTTCAGAAAGCGACGCGCAGAACGCACATCCTCCACTATAAAATGACGGATTCCCGATATCACCTCTCTATTATAAGACGGCAATACCGTGTCTATGGACGTATCGCCCAGAGTGACAGGCAAAAGATAAAGTGCGGGTTCCATTTGGGTAGAAATTAGAGAATAAATTCAGACGTTAGAAAATAGAGAATAGAAATATCCAAAGTCTAACGTCTATCTTCTAACGTCTAATAAAAAAATCATCCGTAAATGATGTTTCCGTTTTCGTCCTTATACTCATCCAGACCTTTCTCATAAGTGGCCATGGCGCGAAGGCTCATGCCTACACTGGAGAAACCGCCGTCGTGGAACAGGTTCTGCATGGTCACCTTACGGGTAAGGTCGGAGAACATGACGATGCAATAGTCGGCACATTCATCGGCAGAAGCATTGCCGAGCGGAGACATACGGTTGGCAAAGTCGAACAGTTTGTCCATACCTTTTACGCCGGCACCGGCCGTTGTCATGGTAGGCGACTGTGAAATGGTATTGACACGCACATGGTGCTCGCGTCCGTAGATGTAGCCGAAACTGCGGGCAATGGACTCCAACAACGCTTTGGCATCTGCCATGTCGTTGTAACCGTAGAATGTACGTTGTGCAGCCACGTAGCTCAGTGCAAGGATAGAGCCGTACTCGGCAATGGCGTTCAGCTTCTTGGCTGCCTGTATCATCTTATGGAAAGAGATGGCAGAGATATCCAGCGTCTTGTCCAGCATATCATAATCCAAATCGTCATAAGTGCGTTTCTTGCGCACATTGGGCGACATGCCGATGGAATGCAACACAAAGTCGATTTGTCCGCCCAGCACTTCCATGGAGCGTTTAAATACATTCTCCAAATCTTCTACACTCGTTGCATCCGCAGCAATGACCTCGCAATTCAGTTTCTCGGCCAGTGCGGATACTTCGCCCATGCGCACGGCAACGGGGGTATTTGACAAGGTGATGGTTGCACCTTCTTCTACTGCTTTTTCTGCTACTTTCCAGGCAATGGACTGCTCGTTCAGAGCACCGAAAATAATGCCTCTTTTTCCCTTCAATAAATTATAACTCATACCTATATTTACTAAAAATTCGGTTGCAAAGATAGGAAGTTTCCGCATATTTCTGCATAAAAACCTCAAAAGTGTGCAAAAGAAAGAGGCAAACGACAAAAAATACACCAAAACCAACAAATAGTGCACATCGTTTCCGCCGAAGCCCGATACATTTGCAACCGGTAATTAAAGAGGTTTTTTCATAATATTTATTTAAGGTTAGAATTAGGTTAACATGAATCAACTTATTATTTCTTTCGCAGGCCACCCGTGAGGGCCGCTTGCGGAGAAATAATAAAACCCCTCTTCGGTTACGCCTCCCGCAATCTCGGTAATTTTATAATTTAATAATATAGTATCGCGAATGAACACACTTATCAAAAAATGGTTAGTGATTACTGCCTTATCGCTCCCGTTGCAGCCTGCACAGAACATCGTATCGGCACAATGCGGAAATCGTATAGACGAAGCTATCTATGAGAATCTGCCATTCGATATGCCTAAAGTGGAACAACCCGTATTTCCGGATTATTCGGTAAATATCCTGCAATTCGGCGCAAAAAGCGATGGCATTACCCTCAACACGAAAGCAATCAACGATGCCATAAAAGAGGTAAACATGCACGGAGGAGGAAAGGTTATCATCCCCGAAGGGCTGTGGCTGACCGGCCCTATCGAACTGTTGAGTAATGTAAACCTTTACACGGAAAAGAATGCATTGGTGGTATTTACAGACGACTTCGATGCTTATCCCATCATAAAGACCTCTTTCGAAGGGCTGGAAACACGCCGTTGCCAATCGCCCATCTCGGCATGGAATGCTGAAAACATAGCTATCACCGGTCATGGTGTATTCGACGGTTCGGGCGACAGTTGGCGCCCTGTGAAGCAAAGCAAGCTCACGGCTTCCCAATGGAATGCGCTGGTAAAATCGGGCGGCGTGGTAGACAAATCGATATGGTATCCCACTGCCGGCTCATTGAAAGGCGCATTGGCTTGCAAGGACTTCAACAATCCCGAAGGCATCGAAACCGATGAGGAATGGAACGAGATACGCCCGTGGCTGCGTCCGGTGCTACTGAATATCGTCAAGAGCAGAAAGGTGCTGTTAGAAGGAGTAACATTCAAGAACTCTCCCAGCTGGTGCCTGCACCCGCTGTCGTGCGAACACATCACCATCAATAAAGTGAAGGTGTTCAATCCGTGGTACTCGCAAAACGGTGATGCGCTGGACTTGGAATCGTGTAAAAACGCCCTTATCATCAACAATATTTTTGATGCCGGCGACGATGCCATTTGCATTAAATCGGGAAAAGATGAGGACGGACGCAAACGCGGAGAGCCTTGCCAAAACGTAATCGTAAAAAACAACACAGTGCTGCACGGGCATGGCGGCTTCGTGGTGGGCAGCGAGATGTCCGGCGGGGTGAAGAATATCTATGTGTCCGATTGTACTTTCCTCGGAACGGATGTAGGGCTTCGATTCAAGAGTACCCGTGGTAGGGGCGGTGTGGTGGAAGGGATTTATATCAATAACATTCACATGATTGATATTCCTCACGAACCATTGCTGTTCGACTTGTTCTATGGCGGCAAAGGTGCCGGCGAGGAAACGGAGGAGGAGCTGGCCGGACGCATGCGGGCAAGCGTTCCGCCCGTGACGGTGGAGACACCCGCTTTCCGTGACATTCATATTTCCAATATCATCTGCAAAGGAGCGGGGCGTGCCATGTTCTTCAACGGACTGCCGGAAATGCCTATCAAGAATGTCACTGTGAGGAATGTCACTATCAGCGAAGCTAAGGAAGGAGTAGTTGTCAGTCAGGCAGAAGGAATAATCTTCGAGAATATCCGCATCGAGACAAACGGGGAAACGCTGGAGGTGAAAAGCGCAAAAGCCTTGAAAGTGAATGGTAAGAGCTACAAGAATATCGATGCCAAAGGAATCAGATTGAGCTTTTAAATGAAAACTGCTTCACTCATCATCTTTGTCTGGCTGTTGTGCAGCAGTTATATGTATGCACAGACTGCCCCGCAAACCGCCGCATACTCCATAGAAGTGGTCAATTCTTGGGACAAGGCCCAAACGGATGCTCCCATAGTCATCAAACTGTCCGAACTGAAAAGCAGGTTTCGTATACAGTCGGCCGTAGTAAAAGATGGAGATGTGGAAATAGCGTCGCAATTGGACGACCTGAACGGTGACTCGAAAGCCGACGAGCTGGTCTTCGTCATCGACATGCCCGCCAATGGCAGGAAAGTACTTTCCGTGACATTCTCGGCCGATAAAACCGCCAAGGTTTATCCTGCACGCGTATTTGCCACCATGCTGGTGCGCGATGCAGGGAAGCAGAAACATGCACCGGTACAATCAGTCACAGCGCCCGGAACGACTGACTTCTATAACATGCTGTATGGGCACGGGCCGATGTTCGAGTCCGAATTGGCAGCCTATCGTATCTACTTCAACCCGAAACAGACAGTAGACCCGTACGGTAAATTCAAGAAAGGATTGGAACTCGAAGAGAGCCGGTTCTACCCTACCGACGAGCAGCTTGCGCACGGTTTCGGCAACGATGTGCTGATGGTAGGAAACAGTTGCGGCATCGGCACGCTGAAAGGTTGGGACGGCACTAAGGCCACCCACATCGAGCCGGTAACCTTCCGCACGGAACGTATCCTTGCATACGGCCCGGTACGCACCATTACCGACGTGGAGGTGAAAGGCTGGCAATATCAAGGCAAAGAGCTGACTATGACCAACCGCTACATTCTCTATGCAGGACACCGGGATTTGCTCGTGGAGACTTTCTTCGACCAGCCTCTGGAAGAAGAGACTTTCTGTACCGGCGTTCAGAACATCATGGGCGGCGAAACCCTCTCTTATTCCGACCATAAGGGGCTGATTGGAAGTTGGGGAAGATACTGGCCCATGACCGACACGGCGAAATACGCCAAAGAGACGATAGGCATTGCTACCTATGTTCCACAAAAATACATCCGCGAAGAAGTGACTGACAAGGACAACTTTCTCTATACGCTTTCAGCCCCCGGCAGCAACCGCTTCCACCATTACACCATGTTTGCCTCCTGCAAAGAGACCTTCGGCTATCCCACCCCGGAAGCATGGTTCGCCTACATGCAAGAGTGGAAAGAAGCGCTGGAGCACCCCGTAAGTATTTCTCCCCTCGTCTTTGTTCCGAAGGAATCAGCCAATATTCCTTGAGATTTTTCCTGACATCCCGTTCTCCATTTTTCTCTATCTCCCGCCAAGGCGATGTGAAAGTCGGACTTAGACAAGGTCAAAGTCGGACTTAGAGGATGCCAAAGTCGGACTTTGACCTTGTCTAAGTCCGACTTTCACATACCCCCTCTCAGAAGCATCTGTAAGGCACATGCCGCACCTTGTGCAGACACATGTTCAGTCCATCAATAAATTATTACACGGAAAGACGATGTGCCTTTCCACCGTTATCTGCCGTACAGATGCTTTGCCGACGGAACAAAGATGACGTTAAGTTCCGGTTCAGGCATATCCGGATCTAATGGAAACATCGGCCTGACAATATTCTTATATGGGAGTTTCCCGAAATCCTGATCTACCCCTCCGCGCGTCTGAGCCATCACCCAATCCGCTTTTATATTGTACCATCGGTTTACCAAATAACCTTGTTTAACCATCACAATATCCATTTCACGGGGGTCTATTCCGGTTCCCTCCAAATTAGGCGTAGGCGAAGAGGTTCCCACAACGACATAAACACTGCCTGTTTTAATAACAGCTATATTTTCGCGTTGCCTGTATGAAGGAATACCCGTCCGCGCCTGCTCTTGCACAGGGCTGACATATATAACCGTACCCGACAGTTTCACAGGTGGTTCATAAGAATTATCCGTCATAGCCCCCACATAGGCCTCGGCATGACCTCCTACACCGACTTTTCGTGCGGCTTCAACCATTTCATCTCCCGGAATGGAACAATAAAGCAGGCTCTTCCCGTCCGGCGACTGAAACTCCGGACGCTTCAGCACCCGAGCTAACGTCCACGTCACTTCGCCCGAACCTCCGCCGCCCGGATTATCGCCCATATCGCTGATAAAGAAAGGCTTCTTATCGCTGGATATAGCCAAGTCGAGACATTTCTCAAGAGAATATCCGGGAGCTTCCAAAGCAAACCGATGACGCACATCCCAAAACTTCTGCGCAAGTTTCTTGGCACCGGCCTCCACCTGTGCCTTATCATCGCCATAAACCATCACATTCCCCTGATTACGCCGGTCATCTCCCCAGACATAACCTATCCAGATACCGGCATCAATGACCCCCGGCATAGCTTCTACTTCGGGAATCATGGCATAGAGCGATTTAGCCGGTTCGACACGCGTGCTTGTCCACTCCCCCGACAACAGCACCGGAACAGCCACCCAAGCCTTATAAGCCGGACGCCCCTTACCGGAAGCAAGACGGTCAAGAAGATTGACCACACCACGGCGATGCGACTGGCGGGCATCATCGTGAGGCGCCTTGCGGTACGTAGTAATCAGATCCGAATTGAGGGCAACAAGCCAAGAAGCATTTCCATGAAGATCCATCGTGGTCGTAACGAGGACATCATTCCCGATAACGCTACGGACCTTTTCCATAAACTCACCTTCCGGGTCGGAAACACCGTCGACGCTGCATGCCCCGTGATTGTAGAACCAGAAAGCATCGTAAGGCATGTTTGCCTTTATGATTTCAAGTGCCTCACTGACAAAAGCATCGTATGAATCACGTGTGACAGGTCCGCGGCCACCGCCTCGTCCCACCAAGGCAGGAAGCCAAGTGGCAGCCTGTCCCATAAGTGAATCCGGACTCAAATAGTCGGGCAATGTAAGCGGTATCCCGACTATCGGCTGCCTGTTGGGTACAAACACACTGTTCTCAATCTGTATACCTGCAATGCCGATACGCGGTTTCTTTTGTTGCGCAGCAATGTCAACAAACGATACGGCCAGCAGAGAGAAACTCAGGAATAATAAAATTTTTTTCATTATATATTTACTTTAATGTTGCTAATATAGTTCCTGTTTTAATATAGTCCGGCATTCTTTCGAGAAGATGTTTCATCACTCAGGCAGTGTATTGAAACACTTTTCATAGAGAGACCGTATGATACCGAACAAAATTAAAACAGGCTCTCAGGTATCAGTCTACACCGGGACGCGGGTTCTGAATGATTTTGCCTTTGCTTATATCAATCTCAATCTGAGGAATCGGGAGAAATTCTGCACCCGACTTAAAATTCTTGAATACTTTCGGCCCCCAACCAACACGAACGACATCGAAGAAACGGAAACCTTCCATCCCCAGTTCGAGATGACGTTCATTCATGATAGCCTCGAACAACATATCGCCAGTCGATGTGACTTCTGATAATTTAGCTCTGGCACGAACCATATTGAGGTATTTTCTCGCCTCGTTTTCATCTTTGCTGTCCGACAAAGCACAAGCCTCGGCATAGTTCAGATAAACTTCCGCCAAACGAATCAGCTTGTGGTTCAATGGCTGGTTATTACCTCTGTTCTCCACTCTTTCACCCGGTTTGAGATAAAGTTTCCGATTATAAAAACCGGTTCTGTCGCCCGTGACAGGCGATACACTACCGTTAGTCTCTTTCTCTATCTGAACAGCCTCTTCCGTTGATAGAAGCGTTGCTTTTTTACGTACAACATCCCCGGCCTTATCATAAGCCTCTGCCAAAGACTTTGTAGGCTGAGCCACACCGAAACCGATCGTCAGATTTCGAGGCATGGACATCAAGACGTGACGATTGCCATTATTCGTATTCCAGTAATACTGCGTAGGAGAATTATACATATTCACCTCTAACACAGACTCAGAACAATGCTCGCCTGCAATAAGGAACTGATATTGATAGTCGTCGACCAAGCTATATTCATTTAATTTGAATAGATTTCGGGCAGCCTGTTTTACTTTCTCGTACTTCTTTTGATAAAGATAAACGCGGGTTTGCATGGCAAATGCCGCTCCCTTAGTTATTCTGCCGGCATAGGACTTCATGTAGTTGTTTACCTCACCTTTGGACGGCAATACGGCAGCCGCTTCTTCCAGATCTTTCTCTATTGCGGCATATACTTCTTCTGCCGACGCCCTGCCCAATTTCTCATGGTCGAGTTCGAGCACCGACGCGTACAAGGGAACGCCTCCGAATGTCTTAACCAGTTCAAAATAAGAATAAGCTCTTATGAACTTAGCTTCGCCTATCATCTGTTCCTTATTGTATTCAGAGAACATGGCAGCATCGGCAGCCTCAAAATCACGAATCGCCAGATTGGCTTTGTTGATACATTGGTATGTTTGAGAATATTTGTTCAATATCTCATTATGATCGGCCGGATACTGATAGTTCTCCATTAATGTAAAGGTAGCAGCGTCATTGTCCGAACCGCTATAAGTGGCGTCATCCGACAATACATCACCAAAAGCAACCATCGACCAAGTGTATCGGAAATCTTTCATATCCGAATATACGGCTGCCAGACGCAAGAAGGCCTGTTTTTCATTTTCGATTCTTCCGGCACTGGCACTGCCTAACGGATCTTTATCTAAATCGACACAACTGCTGAATGTGAATAACACAGCAAGTATGATTCCGGTTATAATCTTATTTCTCAGCATATTATTTTCATTTAAAAAGTAATGTTAATACCTCCGGTTATTATTCTCGACTGAGGATAGATGCCATAGTCTATTCCTCTTGATAATGACGTTGACTGTCCGACTTCGGGATCTATACCGCTATAATCGCTGATTGTAAACAAGTTCTGACCACTGAGATGTATGCGGACATTCTGAAGCATCACCTTTTTTACCAAAGAAGAAGGTAAGGTGTAGCCTATCTGTACGTTTCTCAAACGAAGATAAGAGCCATTTTCCACATATCTGTCCGAAAGACGATTGTTATTGTTGTAATCGGCGGCAGACAAGCGAGGGATATTCGTATTCGTATTCGTCGGAGTCCAGTAATTCAACAAAGCCCTGTCCTTGTTGGTTATATCGGTGAGGCTATATGTATACAAACGCATAGCGTTGAAAATGTCGTTGCCGATAGTACCTCCGAATTGCATACTCAAATCGAATCCTTTCCAAGCCATTCCCAGATTGAATCCGTAAATAACATCCGGAATCGGGTTTCCGATCATTCGTTTATCATTTTCATTCAATTTGCCATCTTCGTTCATATCTACGAAATAAACGTCTCCTAATTCGGCATTAGGCAAATAGCCGGCTTTTTTTACTTCAGCAAGTTGAGATTCCGTCTGTATCAGCCCATCCGTCACATATCCCCAGAAAGCACCGATAGGCAAGCCTTCGTTGGTATAAGTGGCATATTGCTGGCGAAGCACTCCGGAAGGAATAGGAGTTCCTCCATTCAGTTTCGTCATGCGGTTGCGGATGGTGGAGAAGTTGAATGCTATATTATATCTGAAATCGTTTATCTGATCTCTCCATTCCATACTCAACTCTACACCTCGGTTATTGGCAGCACCGATATTGGTGTAAGTATTATCAGTATAGCCCATGTATTTAGGCATAGGCGCAGCCAATAGCATATCTTTGGTTGTTTTGTCGTAATACTCGAAACTAAATATCAGTCTGTTATTCAAGAAACTTGCGTCGATACCCACATTGGCAGACTCGGTTGTTTCCCACTTAATATTGGAGTTGCCTAATCGTCTTACTGCAATACCTTGATAAAGGGTTTTGTTGGAACCTGCCCCGAACAAGGCTCCGTATTGGGCCCACAATGACAACAAACTACGGTCGAGATAGCTACCGATATTCTGGTTACCAATCTGTCCCCATCCGGCACGAAGTTTCAAAGACGAAATCCAGTTTGCATTCAAGCTCTTAAAGAATTTCTCGTTATCAATTCTCCAACCTAATGCGAAAGAAGGAAAGTTACCCCAGCGATTGTCTTTCGAGAATTTGGAAGAGCCGTCTCGTCTGATAGATGCAGTCAACAGGTATCTGTTATCAAACTCATAGTGCAACCTTCCCAGATAAGAAATCAGTCCGTAATCGGTGGCATTGTTTGTTCCGGTTATTTTATTTTTGTTCAAAGTTGCATCAATATAATGCAGGTTAGGAGCTTCACCGATAAAATCATGTCCGCTCAGTCCGAGCGTTTCTCTTTTTCCCCATTCGTTGGTGTATCCGATAAGAACATTCAGACTATGTTTTTCTGCTAAGGTCTTGATGTAGGTAAGAGTGTTTTCAAAAGTATAATAATTGCCGTTGACATGCGTCTTCGACAAACTGCTTTCCTCATTTTTCTGACTGTTGGATACAAAATAAACCGGAACAAAGCTTTTGTATTCATTTCTCCTTATCTCTGCCCCGAAACTGCTTTTGAATTTAAGGCCTTTTACAATCTCCAGTTCACCATAAACATTACCGATTACGGTCCAACTCTTATCACCCTGATCCGTATAAACTATATCGGCCAAGGGGTTATAATAGTCGATATAAGGCGACGAACCGTATGTGCCATCCGGCTTTACCGCCGGAACGACGGGTTCTACACGGATTGCATTGCTGATTACACCGTAGTTGGCATCATACAATCCTGAATTGCTGTATTCGTTTATACCTGATGAGTTGGACTTGGATACCGACAGGTTCGTCCCCACAGTCAGGTAGTTCTTAATAACAGCTTTCTCGGAACTTTGACGCAGATTGATTCGCTCGTATTTTGTCTTCTTAACCGTTCCTTCCTGATTCAAATAGTTGATACCTAAATTAAATTTGTAATCATCCGCTTTTCCGCCGCTTATTCCAATACTGTAATTATGCATAAATGCGGTTCGAGAAATTTCGTCCATCCAGTTCGTAGAGACGTTCCTGTCGACCAAGCTCAAATCCATTTCGGCAACTCCTGCCTCTGCTTTTACTTTATTGATTTCCGATTGCAGGTCGTACCACTCCGTTCCCGACATCAAATTCAGATTATTAAGAAGTTTACTGGAACCCCAATATGCATCAAATGTGACCGTGGTTTTGTCGACAGCCCCTTTCTTGGTTGTGATAAGGATCACTCCATTGGCGCCTCTGGAGCCGTAAATGGCAGAAGCTGAAGCATCCTTCAATATTTCCATCGATTGGATATCCGATGCGCTTAAATAATTGATGTCCGTAACCGGCATTCCGTCTACCACAAACAGGGGTTCGGCATCGTTTACCGTGCCTACGCCTCGTATACGGATAGTAGAGGCCGAACCGGGAGAACCTGAATTGGAGGTTACCGATACACCGGTGGCCAAACCCTGCAAAGCAGAAGAAACATTGGCAACCGGCTGACGGGCTATCTTATCTTTGTCGACAGAAGCAATCGCGCCGGTAATATCGCTTTTTTTCATCGTACCGTAACCTACGACTATTACTTCGTCCAGCGTCTGTTGATCTTCCTGCAAAACAATTCTCAATGGTTGCTGTCGGCCTACCGGTATTTCTTTTGTCACATAGCCGATGTAAGAGACAACCAGAATGGCCGACTGAGATACGTTATTAATGGTAAAGTTACCGTCTACGTCGGTAATCGTTCCATTCGTCGTTCCTTTCACCATGACATTGGCACCGATAATCGGATCGCCATTTTGGTCAGTCACCACACCACTAACGTTTTTATCTTGCTGACTAATGGCACGGTCAGTATTCGATACTGTATTTTGGGAGGTAGTCAGGATAATGTTTTTATCCAAGACTTCATATTTTATATTTGTATTCTTGAACAGTTCGTCCAAAATTTCGAATACGCTTTTCTTACTGGCGCGGATAGATACCAGCTTATTCGTATTCACTTGCTTTGTGTTATAAAAGAACTTAAACTCTGACAGGGATTCGATGTGATCCAAAACCGTTTGTATGGCTTGATTGTTAGCCTCGACAGACAATGTGATTGTCTGACTGTACGTATTTGCCGCATTTACTACGGCAAGTGCGGCAACCAGCAAGATTGCAGTTATTTTCATACGTAAGAGTGTTTTCATTTCAATATTACTTCTTTTTCGCATAGATTTACAGTTATTTTACGGTAAACAAAAGTGTAAGGCTCGCAGTTAACCAGATATTGTTGTTCCACACATGAAGAGACAGGCTCTTGTTTGTGTATCTTTTTGTTCTATGGATCTCTTGCTTTCATAACAGTCTTTGGATATTAAATTAAACATTATCAATACAGTTCTATTCGCGTTCGGGCAATCTCTCCATTAGGTCCGGAATGATAGTTTATTTTATAATGTATGCCGGACGAACGTTTGAAGTGCTCCAATACGCGTTCTATCTGCTGATTGGTGAAAATGCCGGTAAACGAATATTTATAAAAAGCGGGGTTTCTTACTACAAAATCCACATTAAACCGTTTGCTTAATATCCATAAGATGTCTGATAAAGGGGTTTCTTTCAAAACAACCTGACCATTTTTCCAAGCAATATCTTTAGGAACATACGCTTCACGCACTTCGGATTTATTATTTTTCTTGTCGTAATAAACCTGTTTGTCCGGCTCTATTCTTATGGTACGAGATGTATCATATCCACCGGGATGACAAAACTCGACGACTCCCTCGATAAGGGTTGTTGCTATAAAACCATTACTACTGTAAGCATCCATATTGAATTTGGTTCCCAACACTTTGACGAAGGAATTTCCTGAATGTACGATAAAGGGCTTCTCTGCGTTGCCTGCCACTTCAAAGTATGCTTCACCATCAAGGGTTACTTCGCGTGTCTCACCTGAAAAAGTGTTCGGATACCTAAGATAAGAAGAGGAATTGAGCCACACTTTTGTGCCGTCAGGCAATACGGTCCAGCCAATCATTCCCGGCGTCATACGGGTTTCCATATAACATACCGGTACTTCTTCTTTGGACTGCAACAGAAGGAAAACAGAAAAACAGAGTAAAGGCAACAATGCTATCGCAGCCACTTTTTGGACAACGAGATATACCTGTCGGAATTGCCTTTTCCTTATCCGTCTATTAACATTCTCCAATGCCTTTTGAGAAGCCGATTGCTTGATTAATTGCAAAGAGGTTACGGCTAAAAAGAGTTCATGATAATCTTTTGCAATTTTCCTGTTTTCATCCGAAGCATTGATCCACTCTTCTACTTCGCTCTGTTCCTGATCCGTTAATTCGCGGTTCATGTAGCGATATAAGTCCAATTCGTCTATTTCTTTTTTCCGCATCATTCTTTCTGCTTTTTCTAATATGACAGTTCAAGCACGAAAGTTCCTAAACAGAATTGGGAAATTAATTCTTTTTCCCTAATTTTGTTTCATCATAGAGACAAAACGTTCACCAGTTAAAAACCGATAAAGTTAAATGAATCATAATACGGAAGATGAAAGGCTGTTCGCGTCTCTTCAGTCAGGAGACAAGAAGGCCTTTAATACTTTTTTTCTTAGGTATTACCCCGTTTTGTGTGCTTATGCAACGCATTTTGTCGGGATGGACGATGCAGAGGAAATCATACAGGATATGATGGTCGGAATATGGGAGCGCAGAAAAGATATTGCGATTGAGTCATCGTTGAATGGCTATCTCTTTCGCACAGTACAGAATAAATGTGTCAATCATATCGATAGGCTGCGTTTGCACGAACGGGTGCATTCATTTTTAGCTTGCAACCGGCAAAAGCTGTTCGAAGATCCTGATTTTTATGTTGTAGAAGAATTGACTCAAAAAATCGAGGACGCATTGAAGAAACTTCCGGAAAAATATCGAGAAGCTTTTGTCCTGAACCGCATTGAAGGAAAGACCTATAATGAAATAGCCGCAACATTAGGCGTATCTTCAAAAACGATTGATTATCGCATCCGGCAAGCTCTTAAATGTCTTCGTGATGAATTAAAAGATTATCTCCCGCTATTGCTGACCTTAGTGGGAAATAAGATCATATAGTTGTGTGTGTTTACTTTCTGCAAAGGAGGAACAAAAAACAAATCGTCCGTTTGCAATCAACTGAAAATCAACTACGTATATTTTCACTAAAAATCTATCCGATTTTTACTAAAAACGGAGAAGAGTTTTACTATCGCTGTTTTTTTTTGGGGGGGAGTATAAACATAAGGATACTGTAAAGAATAAAGAAAACATTTCATCTTGTTCGGGAGCTGTCAAAACTCCGATAACTGTTCCATTCCGTCATCAGCCTCGCTCAAAATCCCTTTTTCCATCTCCATAAAAATGCTATCTTTGCCATCGAAAAAAAGAAAACGAATGAAAAGGCTGATAATATTCGATTTGGACGGCACTCTGCTGAACACCATCGCCGATTTGGCACAGAGTACAAACCACGCTTTACAGGTACTTGGCTACCCCATACATCCGGTAACAGCTTATAACTTCATGGTGGGCAACGGAATCAACAAACTGTTTGAGCGCGCCCTGCCGGAAGGAGAAAAGAACGAAGAAAATGTGCTGCGTGTGCGCAAAGAATTCATACCCTATTACGATATACATAATGCCGACAAAAGCCGTCCCTATCCGGGCATAGCCGAACTTCTGCTGCAATTGCAGGAGGCAGGATTGCAGCTGGCCGTAGCATCCAACAAATATCAGGCTGCCACGGAAAAGCTGATTGCCCATTATTTCCCCAACATCTGCTTTGCTGCCGTATTCGGGCAGCGCGAAGGCATCAACGTAAAGCCTGATCCGACCATCGTGCATGATATTCTTACAATAGCCCGAACGGACAAAGAAGATGCCCTTTATGTAGGAGACTCGGGAGTGGATATGCAAACGGCAGCCAATGCAGGAATAACCGCATGCGGAGTGACGTGGGGCTTCAGACCACGCACGGAACTGGAGACTTTCCGCCCTGAATACATTGTGAACGAAGCAAGAGAAATCCTCACAATAGCCATGTCTCGTTGACCTAAAAAACAGCAGTCCACTTCCTTTTTTGCAAGAAGATATTCCTTTTAAAGCATAAATTGCTTAATATTGCAACCGCAATACAAAAAATGAAGAACAATGATGAGGAAATGGATGCTTGCCATCTTTGCAATCTGCTGTCTGGCGAGTAAACTACAAGCACAACAACAAGAGAGTAATCTAAAGTTATGGTACGACAAACCTGCCGTTCAATGGGTAGAAGCACTACCGCTGGGAAACGGGCGTATAGGCGTCATGGTATTCGGCAACCCGAACCATGAAGAATTCCAACTGAACGAGGAGACTGTTTGGGGCGGTTCTCCCCACAACAATACCAATCCGAAAGCAAAGACTGAATTACCCCGCATCCGCCAACTCATATTCGAAGGCAGAAATGCGGAAGCACAAGCCCTCTGCGGTTCTGCCATCTGCGCATTGTCCGCCAACGGAATGCCCTATCAGACCGTCGGCTCACTGCATCTCGACTTCTACGGAATAGACAAGTACAGCGATTATTACCGCGAACTGGATATCGAAAAAGCAATATCCACCACCCGCTTCACAGCCGGAGGTGTGGTCTACACCCGCGAGGCATACACCTCTTTCCCCGACCAACTACTCATCATCCGACTGACAGCCTCGCAAAAAGGAAGCATCTCTTTTAGAGCACGATACTCCACCCCCTACAAAGAAGACATCGCATACAGTGTCTCTCCATGCAAAGAGTTGCAGCTGAGCGGAAAAGCCAACAACCACGAAGGCATTGAAGGAAAAGTGCGATTCACCGCCCTTACACGGATTGAACCTGACGGAGGAAAGCTGAAAGCCATCTCAGACAGCATCCTGCAAGTAGAGGCAGCCAACAGTGTCACCCTATACGTCTCTATCGGAACCAACTTCGTGAACTACAAAGACGTGTCGGGCGATGCAACAGCCACCGCCAAGCGTTACTTGCAACAAACCGGAAAGAACTACATGAAAAGGAAAGAAGCCCATGTGCGCGCCTATCAAAAGTTTTTCAATCGTGTCTCTCTCGATTTAGGCAGTAACGCGCAAGCCGATAAGCCGACAGACGTACGAATCCGGAAATTCAGCTCTACTTTCGACCCGCAAATGGCAGCCCTATACTTCCAATTCGGACGCTACCTGCTGATTTGTAGCTCGCAACCCGGCGGACAAGCAGCTAACCTGCAAGGCATCTGGAACGACCAGTTGCGTGCTCCTTGGGACGGCAAATACACCACCGACATCAATGTGGAGATGAACTACTGGCCGGCCGAAAGCACCTCACTGCCCGAAATGCACGAACCACTCCTGCAATTAGTCAAGGAAGCTGCACTACAAGGCCGTGAAAGCGCCGCCATGTATGGTTGCCGAGGATGGACGCTACACCATAATACCGACATCTGGCGCAGTACCGGTGCAGTAGATGGCCCTGCTTATGGCGTATGGCCTACATGCAACGCATGGTTTTGCCAGCATCTTTGGGATCGTTACCTCTTCTCCGGCGATAAAAACTACCTTGCAGAAATCTATCCCTTGATGCGTGGAGCCTGCGAATTCTATTTGGACTTTCTGGTGCATGAGCCTGACAACAACTGGTTGGTGGTTGCACCCTCCTACTCTCCCGAAAACACTCCGCTTGTGAATGGGAAACGTGATTTCGTGGTGGTGGCCGGAGCTACGATGGACAATCAAATGGTATACGATTTGTTCCGCAACACCCTTCAGGCTGCCGGACTGATGAATGAGGATGCCGCTTTTGTCGACAGCCTGCATACCGTAGCCAAACAATTGGCACCTATGCAAGTGGGACGTTGGGGACAGTTGCAAGAATGGATGGAAGATTGGGACGACCCTAACGACCGGCATCGCCATGTTTCGCACCTATGGGGGCTTTATCCCGGCCGACAAATCAGCGCCTACCATTCTCCCGTATTGTTTGAAGCGGCCAAGAAGTCTCTTCTCAGCCGTGGCGACCACTCCACCGGATGGTCTATGGGATGGAAGGTTTGCCTGTGGGCACGCCTGCTCGATGGCAACCACGCTTATAAGCTGATCACCGAGCAGCTACGACCTGCCATCAACGAAATGGGACAAAATGGTGGAACCTATCCCAACTTATTCGATGCCCACCCGCCCTTCCAGATTGACGGGAACTTCGGTTGTGCGGCCGGCATTGCCGAAATGCTGGTACAAAGTCATGACGGTGCCATCCACCTCCTGCCTGCTCTCCCCGATGTGTGGCAAAAAGGAACACTGAAAGGCATTCGTTGCAGAGGTGGATTCACACTGGACGAAATGGTTTGGGAAAACGGCTCACTGCAAAAAGCGTTTATCACTTCCCATATTGGAGGCACACTGCGCCTGCGTACGTCATCCCCCCTTTATCTGAATGGTGAAAAATTGATGCCAAGTGCGGAAAATGAGTGCAAAAACCCATTGTTGCAGCCGCAACCGATACGAAAACCACTGATTGCCGCCGATGCTCCGCTGACTGTTCCGGAATACGCAACCACATACATTTATGATATTGAGACTATTGCCGGTAAGCGATATATACTGACAACTGAAATACAATAAGCTTCTGCCATAATATTATTGAGCAGAATATTAACATATTGACATGCCATAGATAACAAAAAGTACCAACCTAAAAACAGAATTTACACATCCGAGGTTTTACATCTCTATACATTTGCATCAATGATTTAACAGTGTGTGCGAACACATAGCAAAAGATGGAAACTTTTTTAAATTATAAACATGCAAAGGATGTCTAACAAAATGAAGAACATGCGCAATGCGCTACTATTTATATTAGTAGCCACGATATCACTCGGCATATCAGCGCAAAATGTAACCGTAAAAGGTACTGTGACAGACAAAACCGGAGAAACCGTAATCGGCGCATCCGTAGTTCAGAAAGGGAATAGCGGCAATGGCACGATTACCGACATAGACGGTAATTTCAGCCTAACCGTTCCCGCTAATGCCACATTGGTATTTTCTTACGTGGGTATGACCACACAAGAAGTTGCCGTCAAAGGGCAGAAAACACTCAATGTGGTTTTGTCGGATGATGCACAAGCTTTGGAAGAGGTTGTTGTCATCGGTTATGGTGCGGTAAAGCGCAAAGACCTGACCGGCTCTGTGGCTACCGTTAACTCCGAAACTTTAGCAGCCGTTCCGGTAGCTTCGGCAACAGAAGCATTGACCGGGAAAATGGCCGGTGTACAAATCACCACAACCGAAGGTTCTCCCGATGCGGAATTAAAGATTCGTGTGCGTGGAGGCGGTTCTATCTCCCAAAGTAACGAGCCTTTGTTTATCGTTGACGGTTTTCCCGTAGAATCAATATCCGATATTCCCGCTGCGGATATTGAAGATATGACTGTATTGAAAGATGCCTCTTCTACCGCCATCTATGGTTCGCGCGGTGCAAACGGTGTAATCTTGGTGACGACAAAGTCCGGTAAAGAAGGCAAAATCTCAGTAAATTACAACACCTACTATTCATGGAAAAAGATTGCCAAGACATTGGACGTGCTTAGTGCCGCCGATTATGCGACTTGGCAATACGAGCTGGCCCAATTGAAAGGCAGCAGTTATGTTGCAAGTTACGAAAAGTTCTTCGGCTCATACACTGATTTGGATTTATATGACAATATCGCAACCAATGATTGGCAAAATCTGACTTTCGGCCGCACCGGTCATACTTTCAATCATAGCCTGAACATCAACGGAGGTAGCGACAAAATAAAATATGCTTTCAGCTACAATCACATGAATGATAAAGCCATTATGGAAGGCTCATCATATAAACGTGATAACTTCAGCCTAAAACTGAACACCAAACCCGCCAAGAATGTGACATTAGACTTTCAGGCACGTTATTCAGACACTGATATCAACGGCGGCGGTGCAAATGATGTCAGCTCTACTTACGATTCGGACAAACGCCTGAAATACTCCGTCATCTATACTCCGATACCCCTTGCCAATTTAGATTCTTCTTCTGGTAGTGCCGACGATGACTTGGGGAACCTGTATCACCCTCTGACTTCCATCTCAGACAACGATCGGATGCAGGAACGCAAAACATTGAATATTGCAGGCGGTTTCGGATGGGAAATCTTCAAGAACTTCAAAATCAAGGCCGAAGTCGGATACGATGATTATCGCAACAACGATCAGCGCTTTTGGGGATTGACCACCTATTATATAAAGAATGTGCCCTCCAAAGACAATCAGAAAAAACCGGCAGCTCAACTCGCCAATACCAATCGTCATAAGTTCCGCAGTACGAATACTGTCAGCTACGACTTCTCAAAACTGTTTAAGGGCGACAGTCATCACCTGAATGCCATGATAGGACACGAGTGGGTCATCAGTAAATCAACGGTTCAGACCAATGTCATTCATGGATTTCCCGAATCGTTCACAGCATCCGACGCATGGAAGTATTCCTCGCAAGGCAAACCTTTTACTATTGACAACTACATCAATCCCGACGAGAAGCTGTTGTCTTACTTCGGTCGTGTCAACTACGACTTTGAAAGCAAATATCTGCTGAGTGTCACATTCCGTGCCGACGGTTCTTCTAAATTCTCATCCGGCAATCAATGGGGGTACTTCCCGTCTGCCGCCGTTGCATGGCGTGTTTCTTCCGAACCTTTTATGGAAAGCGCAAAAAACTGGTTGGACGACCTGAAACTGCGTGTCAGCTACGGTACGGCCGGCAATAATAACATTCCTCCCGGCCAGATGAACTTAAACTATAAGTCATCCGCAACCAGTTGGATCAACGGATTTGACAGTTATTGGTCTGCATCCAAGATAATGCCTAACTCGGATTTGAAGTGGGAAACCACAATCACCCGCAATGTGGGTATGGATTTCACCGTATTAGGCGGCAAACTGAACGGTACTGTCGAAGCATACCTGAACACGACAAAGGATTTGTTGATTCAGTTTCCGGTTGCAGGAACCGGCTACGACTATCAATACCGTAACATGGGTAAAACACAGAATAAAGGTATTGAGGCCAGCATCAACTGGACCATTCTCGATAAAAAGAACTTCGGTTTGAGCTTCAGCGCGAATATAGGATTCAACAAGAATGAAATCAAGGATCTCGGCATCATGAACGACTTCGGCGAAGAAACCTATTGGGCATCTTCCGAAATTGGTTACGACTTCTGGATTGCCAAAGGAAGTTCCGTAGGACGGATGTACGGCTATCGCTCGGCAGGCCGTTACGAAGTAAGCGATTTCACAGGCTATGACGAAACTACCAAATCATGGAAGCTGAAAGACGGTGTAGTGGATGGGACAGCCGTTCTCGGTAAGTTGCGTCCGGGTACCATGAAACTGGCCAATGTTGACGGCAGTGCGGACAATAAAGTAACATTGGCCGACCGTGAAATCATTGGTGATGCCAATCCGGTACATACAGGTGGCTTCAGCATCAACGCTCGTGCCTACGGTTTCGACCTGAGCGCAAACTTTAACTGGAGTTACGGAAACGATGTCTACAACGCCAACAAAATGGAATTCACCAATCCCGGAAAATACCAATACCGCAATATGATTGGCGAAATGGCTGCCGGCAAACGCTGGAACAACCTGAATGCAGACGGAACCATCTGTAATGATCCCGCCCAATTAGCTGCAATGAATGCCAACACCACTATGTGGTCGCCCTATGTCAATAGCGAAAAAATGATTTTCAGCGACTGGGCCGTAGAAGACGCTTCTTTCCTGCGTCTGAATACGCTGACCTTAGGATATACGTTGCCCAAGAGCTTGCTCTCTAAAGCGCACATACAGAACTTACGTCTCTATGTAACGGCTTACAACGTATTCTGTCTTACGAACTACTCAGGATATGACCCGGAAGTATCTACCATCCGCAGAACCAACTTAACTCCGGGCGTTGACTACTCCGCTTATCCAAAGAGCCGTCAGTTTGTAGTAGGTCTTAACTTGAACTTCTAACCAAGCAAAACAATTAAAGAAATGAAAAATATAATATATAAATCCCTTTTAATGTTGTCGCTGGCAGGCGCAATGACCTCTTGCGACTTGGAAGCTCCCTCCGTTTCTGCAATGGAAGAACCCAACCTGTTTTCCGTAAGAGACTTGGCTGAAGGCGCCGTGATGGGCATTCATCAATCCTTTGGAGAAACCAACTCCTATCGAGGCCGTTTCCTCCCTTATTACGGTATAAACACCGACCTTGAATGGATAAACAACATAGACCCTGCAAAGATTGCCGATGACGGGAAGTACGAGTTATGTACATACGCAACGCGTCCTACCAACTCACAAATGAATACCGACAACAATGCTTGGGCAAAATTCTATGAAGGCATCGAACGTGCCAACCTATGCATACGAGGCTTGCGCACCTATGCCGACCTCACGAACCCGGATTTCAGTCAACTATTAGGCGAGGCTATCACCTTGAGAGCCGTACTCTACCTCGACTTGGTAAAAGGTTGGGGAGATGTTCCCGGCCGCTTCGAGCCTAATTCTTCGGAAACGGTTTACCTGCCAAGAATGGACAGAGACTCCATTTATATACGTCTGCTCAACGACTTGAAAGAAGCTTCGGACATGGTGTCTTGGCCGAACGGTTCTACTGTCACCAAAAGCACGGAACGCATCAACAAAGCATTCGTCAAAGGGTTGCGCGCACGTATCGCTCTTTATGCCGCAGGATACAGTCAACGCGCAGACGGAATACGCCGTAGCAATAGTCCGGAACTGACGGTTGACAAGATGTACGCCATTGCAAAAGAAGAGTGTATAGATATCATTAATAACAGTGGCTGTGTGCTGGGGAACTTTATAGATAACTTTAAGAAACTTTGCCAAGACAACACCACCGCAGGCGGTGAATCCCTTTGGGAAGTTCCTTTTTCTGCCGGCCGCGGTCGTGTACTTTATACCTTCGGCGTGAAGCACAAGGCAAAAGACCAATATACGGAGCAAGCACAAGGCGGCATAAACGGCCCCCTGCCTTATCTTTTCTATGACTATGATGTAGAGGATGTGCGCCGTGACATTACCTGTGTTCCTTACGAGTGGTCGTCCAATTTGGTAAATGGAAAAGCCAAACAAGAGGTGCGTAGCCTGAAAAGCTGGTGCTTCGGGAAGCTCCGTTATGAATGGATGAACCGCATTGTAACTTCTACCAACGACGACGGCGTCAACTGGCAGTACATGCGTCTGGCCGATGTATATCTGATGGCAGCAGAAGCTATCAACGAGTTGGAATCGCCTGCCGCCGCAGCTCCTTACTTGAAACCGATACTGGAGCGCGCATTGCCAGCAGCCAAAGTATCGGCATATATGACAAAAGCCACCGCAAACAAAGAAGCGTTCTTCAACGCCATCGTAGAGCAACGTGGTTTTGAGTTTGCCGGAGAATCTCTTAGAAAAGCCGATCTTATCCGTTGGAATCTTCTGAAAACCAAGATGGACGAGGCAAAAGAGAAGATGAAGCAACTGGCACGTCGCGAAGGAGCATACGCCGACCTTCCCGAAAAGCTGTACTATAAGATAGACAAAGACGAAGAAACACTGCTCTTCTACGGTTTGAACCACGGCGAAACAGGCAATGCACCCGCAGGTTATGAAAGCGTCACATGGATCAATACCGAAAAACTGACCGATGAACTAATCAACAGTCTTTATCAGAAGAATCCTGATGAGAACCAGTTTTGGCCAATTTGGCAAACATTTATCGATAACAGCAACGGCATGCTTTCTAATGACTAATTAATGAGAGATACATACAACAGATAAGATTATGAAGAAGTTTTCTAAATATACAATCGGGTTGGGGCTGGCTTTGGCTGCCCTGACCACGGCTTGCAGTAAACAAGACGACGAGTTGACCGGCGTTGAATATGCGCGCTTCTTTGCTCCCTTCGGGTTAGAGGCAAAAGTAAACAATAACATCAATGTCCGTTTAAGCTGGACTCCGATAGAAGGTGCAACAAGCTATGACATCGAAATCTTTCAAGATGATAGTCTGACTTTTGCCGGAACAGCGGTACGCACCTACACAGGCCTGACAAATGAGGATATTCCTTATGATGTTAAAGACTTAGTGGGCGATACCAAATATTCTGCCAGATTCAAGGCTCATGGTGAAGGCAGACCGGAGTCTAAATGGAACGGAGTGTACTTCAAAACCGACCCGGAACAATTGCTAAGCAAAGTGACGGAAGACGATTTGACTTACTCAAGCGCCACATTTACATGGAAAACAAATAAACAAGTAACCGGCATTGTGCTGACTCCCGGAGATATCCGGCACACCTTCACACCGGAAGAATTAAAGGCTTGCACCGCGATTGTCGGCAAACTGCAAGGAAACACCAAGTACACAGCCCGTTTAGTCAATGGAGACAAGAATTGCGGCGAACAGTCCTTCACAACCTTAATAGATCCGGCTACGGCTATTTTAGTATCGGAAGGCGGAAAGTCCCTGCAAGATGCCATCAATGAAGCCACAGCAGACTTCAACCTTATCTTAGTTCGTGCAGGTACTTACGAACTCACCGGCATAGATGTCGACAAGGATGTGCGTATTGTGGGCGAACGAATCAACAACAGACCCGTCATTAAAGGAGGTAACTTTAGTTTGAATGGGGGTAGCGCAGAAATGAGAAACGTTATCCTTGACGGAGACGGTAGCAAAAACCATGCGTTCGACTACAAAAAAGAAGCAACATACACAGCTCTGCATGTAGAAAATTGCGAAATAAAGAACTTCGACAAAGGTTTATTCTACATCAATACCGCCTCTTTGGTAGAATCAATCACTTTCGACAATTGTATCATACACGATGTAAAATGCAACGGAGCTGACTTCATGGATAGCCGTAAGGGGGCATACAATGCATTGAACTTCATCAACAACACCGTTTACAACAGCTGTGCAGAGCGTGACTTCGTGCGTTATGACAATACTGCCAAAGCGTTTCCTGGTGTCATGAGTAAGATTAACGTAAGTAACAACACCTTAGTCGGCATATCGAACAATGCAAGCAAACGCATTATGTACGTAAGATTCGCATTAGAGGAAAAAGAAGAAAACGGTGTGAAAACGACTTTCAAGCATAGCATCAAATTCACCAATAATATTGTAGCGAATACAGCAGGTTACTTCTCCAAACAATCGCAAACGAACTCTGCCCCCACATTTAGCAACAACAACTATTATAATGCGGCAAATGCAGGCACCATTGAACTGACGGTTGAAGGCGTTACTCAAATTGTGGCAAAAGACGGAGGCAAGACACTCGACCCGAAGTTTAAAGATGCCGATAAAGGCGACTTCACTGTAACCAACGAAAATGTCAAGATAAACAAAGTCGGTGCACCCCGATGGTTGTAACAGACGGGTTATTCATATTATTTTATTCACTTATCATAGAAAGCCGTTCAGGAAACCCTCCTGAACGGCTTTTTAGATATATTCAGACTTAATATAGACGATTTACGACTTTAGCACACCTGCGATCCTTTACTTTTGCAACGAGCATTTTGCTCAAGTTAACTTTTAAATAATCTAAGAGTATGCAAAAAAGAAGAACAGTTTCATGCTTGTTCGGATGGATTGTAGCGATCATGCTTCTGCTTTCACCGGCAGCCATGTCGCAGTCTTTATCTGTAACAGGTAGCGTAACGGACAAAAACAATCAGGAGCCTATCATAGGCGCAAGTGTATTGGTGGAAGGAACTACCAACGGTACAATTACCAATGCGGATGGTGAGTTTACGCTCTCCGGCGTTCCTTCCGGAGGAACCATCGTGGTGTCATACATCGGATATACCACGCAACGAATTGCTGTGAATGGAAAAACACGTTTAACTATCGCTTTGGCAGAAGATACCGAAATGCTGGACGAAGTAGTTGTGGTAGGTTACGGTGTACAGAAGAAAGTGAACCTCACGGGTTCTGTTTCGGCCGTAAAGGGCGATGCGTTGGAACGCCGTCCGGTAGCCGATGCCACACAAAGTCTGCAAGGATTGGTGCCCGGTTTGATGGTAAGCAATTCAGGAACCGGTCGCCCGGGATCATCGGGAACATTGACCTTGCGCGGACAAGGAAACTTAGACAACACAGCCAATCCTTATATATTAGTAGATGGGGTGGAAATGAACCTCTCTGACGTGAACCCGAACGACATCGAAAGTATTTCGGTATTGAAAGACGCAGCAGCATCCGCTATCTACGGGGCACGAGCGGCTTACGGCGTTATCTTGGTGACAACCAAGAAAGGCGAAGACGGGAAAGCACGCATCAACTATCAAGGCACAGTGGGATGGAGTGCGCCTACCGTGTTGCCCGATATGGTAGACTCCTACTCTTTTGCCAAATATTGGAACGACGGATGTACCAATGCCGGCTCTCCCCGTCTTTACAGCGAAGAAAAAATGGCTTTGCTGCAACAATACATTAAAGACCCAAGCAGCGTGAACCCTTGGGCCGAATTACCAGCCAACTCCAACATGAATCCGGCTTTCGAAAACTCCGAACTGGGTGTAGGCAATGTAGATTACTTCGACCTGCACTATAAAGACTGGGCTTTCAAACAAAACCACAACGTCAGTCTGAGCGGTGGCGGAAAAAAAGCACAGTACTACGTTTCGGGCGGTTACTACTCGGAAGACGGCATCTTGCGCTATGCCAAGATGGATTTCAGCCGCTATAACCTCACCGCCAACGTCAATTCACAGATCACCGACTGGCTGAAGCTGAAAGTAAACACCAAATTTATGCACTCCGATACCGATACTCCATTCGGCGACGGTGGTATCAGCGAAGGTTTTTACCATTCATTGGCACGTTTCCGCCCTACGGTGTCGGTAATCGATCCCAACGGTCATTTCACCGAATTGAGTATGATTCCTTACCTGCAAAGCGGTACGTACACCACCACCGCACGCGATCGGTTGAGCCTGACCACCGGTTTTGAAGTACAACCTCTGAAGAGCTGGTTTATCTTTTTCGACTATACATATAAACAGATGAACATGGAATACGAGGCTCTCAACGTAAGTCCGCTTATCTACGCAGCCGACGGTGTGAGCACCTCGAAAGGTCAACGCAGTGAATTGGGAATGTCGCCCGACGGCAAGTTTACCCGCAGCTACGCACGCACACGTTATCAAACAATCAACCTCTATACCAATTACCTTTTCTCATTAGCCGATAAGCATAATTTTACGCTGATGGGCGGTTATCAGGAAGAAGACAACAGCTACAGCTACATGAAGAACGCTATTACGGGACTTTACTCCACAGCCACTCCGAACGTGGGTATGGGTACGGGCGACAAAGTGGTGGTAGATACCCGCAACGGATGGGCCACCCGAGGATTCTTCGGCCGCATCAACTATGATTATGACGGACGCTACTTGGTAGAGGTGAACGGACGCTACGACGGCTCATCCCGCTTTGCTCCGGACCACCGCTGGGGATTCTTCCCTTCGGCCTCGTTGGGATGGAACATCAACCGGGAACGTTTTATGGAGCCACTTACCGATGTGGTGAGCAACCTGAAACTGCGTGCCTCTTACGGTTTGTTGGGTAATCAGGCAGGTGCGGCTCTCTATACGTTTGCCGCCATGATGGAACTGAACGGCGGTTTGGGAAGCTATATATTCGACGATGGACGACACATTTACACCAAAGCGCCATTGGTAGTGAACCCCGCTACCACATGGGAGAAGGTAGAAAGCAAGAACATTGGTCTGGACTTCGGGTTCTTCGGTAACTCCCTGACCGGTTCGTTCGACCTCTTCCAACGCGACACGAAAGACATGTTAGGACCGGGCGAAGATTTTCCCGATTTCTTCGGAGCAGATGCACCCAAAACCAACAATGCCCGCATGCGTAACCGGGGATGGGAACTCACCCTGAACTATCGCGGCAAGATTGGCAAGGACATTGATTACAGCATCGGCGGTATGCTGTCCGACGCCACGACAGAAGTAACGGAATACGTCAACCCCAAAGGAAGCGACCCAGCAGGAAGCTGGTATAAAGGACGCAAAGTAGGCGAAATCTGGGGTTACCGTGCCGACGGATTGATACAAACACAAGCCGAAGCGGACGAATATAACCAGAAATACGACTTGAAATATATCAGCGGTAAACCGTGGACGCCGGGCGATGTGAAATACAGAGACCTGAACGGGGACAATAAAATAGACAGGGGTACAAACAGCTTAGAAGGAGGTATGGGAGATATGACCATCATCGGTAACACAACTCCTCGCTACCAATATACCATCAACGGCTCAATCAGCTACAAAGGCCTTACGCTGAGCGCCATGTTCCAAGGTGTAGGCAAGCGCGACTACAATGCCGGAGGCGGTGTTTACTTCTGGGGGAGCGGCCCATATGCACAAGTAACGGTCTTCAAAGAACACATGGACTATTGGCGCGAGGATAATAAGGATGCTTATTTCCCGAAACCGTATATTCATTCGGCCGGAGGGGTAGACCCGTTCCAACAAAAGACAAAGACCGTGAGCGACCGCTACATACAGAGCGCCGCCTATTGCCGCCTGAAAAACCTCACTTTGAGCTACGATATTCCCCAACGGTGGACACAGAAAATCGGCATGCAGAAGGTGCAGGTATTTTTCTCCGGCGAGAATCTGCTGACCTTTACGCCGCTGATGGGCATGTTCGACCCCGAAGCAGTATTCACAAGCAACAGTTATACCGGTGAGGGTGGAAAGAACTATCCGATGAACAAGGTGGTATCTTTCGGTTTAGTTGTTAACTTATAATTCTATACGATCATGAAGAAAAGAAATATATTGCCGGGCTTAGCCCTGATAATCGGTCTGGCCGGCTGCTACGACTTGGACAAAACGCCCGAAGGCGTACTTTCCACAGCCACTCCTTTCTCAAGCACGGGTGAAATAAGAAACTACTTGGATCAGTTCTACGAAACAAGAAACGATAATAATAAAATATACGAAAGCGGTCTGCGCGCACAAGATTTTGCCGCCGGTGGAGGAAGCGGCATTGCCGGTTCCGACACTCACAGCGACAACATGGCATCCAGTGCGGTCAGCTCCCGATTGGCAGGAGAGCTTTCATTAAGCAATGCTTCCAAGTTAGGAGCATATACCCAAATCCGCAACGTGAACTTCCTGCTCAACAATCTGGAGAATACCTCCGAGAAGGGAACGGCTGCTTACAATCAATGCGTGGGCGAAGCCTATTATTTCCGCGCATGGTACTACTACCGCCTGTTCGTCAGCTACGGACAGTTGACATGGATTGACAAACCGCTCGACCCCAACATCGAGGAAATGAAACTGCCCCGTGACAACCGCACGGTGATAGCCGACAATATCCTGAGCGATCTGGACAAAGCCATCTCCCTGTTGAACGAAAAGAACAACAGTGCTTCCATGCGTGTGCACAAAGACGTGGCACGCACCCTGAAGAGCGAAGTGGCTCTGTTTGAGGGTACGTGGGAAAAGTATCACAAAGCGAAGAACGACAAGTTCTACGACTCCACCGTGACGGACGAAAAAATACGCAGCTACTTCACTCAGGCCGCCGATGCAGCCAAAGCTGTGATGGACCGCAACGTATGGCGCATATATACCACCGGCAATCCGTTGGACGACTACCGCCGGATGTTCCAGACCGCCGACCTTTCTTCAAACCCCGAAGTGCTTTGGTTTAAGATGTACGACGGCGACAAGATAGGCAACAACGTGAACCGTTACCTTAATCAAGGCGGAGGCGGAGTAGGTGTCACCGCCTCATTGGTGGACGATTACCTGACACGCGACGGAAAACCTTTTACCGGCGAAGCACGCATCGAGGCCAAGAAAGTGTTTGGCGACGAACTGCAACCCACCCTGCGCGACCCGCGTCTGGTACAGACCGTATGTGCCCCCGGACAGCAATTGCGTCCGGACGACACGGCACCCTACTACGTGGTTCCGCCGCTCATCGGTTCTTCTTCCTACAACCAGAACATGACGGGCTATTCGTTGTTGAAACATGTGCAGATTGACTACACCGGCAACCTCGACGCAGAGTTTAAAGGCGCTACTCCCGGCATCCAATTCCGCTATGCCGATGTATTGCTGAACTATGCCGAAGCCCTTGCCGAACTGGATGGTGCAGGAAACGCACAACGAATCATCGACGCACTGCAACCTTTGCGCGACCGCGTGGGTATGCCTGCCGTCGACTTCGACCGCGAGTATAACCAAGAGGCCGATTATCCTTTCCGCAAGCTCGACAAATACATCCAAGCCGTGCGCCGTGAGCGCCGCATCGAGAAGGCTTGCGAAGGCAGCCGTCTGGAAGACATCCTGCGCTGGGCAGCCGCCGACGAGCTGATTGTAGGCCAATGGCCCAAAGGCGCACTCTATACGGGCAGCAATTTAGAGAACCATCCGCAATATGGAGGCAAGTTAGTGTACGACCAACCTTCAAAGAACAATCTCTTCCTGACAGGTAAGCCCGGCGATGCCTTGCGCTACATCATCCCCACCAATCCTGCCGGATATGCCGACGGATGGAAGTTCAATACCGACCGCGACTATCTGTTGCCCATCCATCAGGAGATGCTCAACAGAACCGCCAATCAGTGGAAACAGAATCCGGGATGGTAAGCGGGATATGTCAATTTGCAAATAAAATATCGAGTTAAAATGAAGAATTACAGCTCAACCTTAATCTACTCGCTTGCCGGGACGGCTGCTTTGTCTTCGCTTGCCGCCTGCGGCACACCGAAGAAGCCGGTCTCCGAGGCGAAGAAGCCGATGAACATCGTCTACATCATGTGCGACGACCATTCGTTCCAAACCATCAGTGCCTACGACCAACGTTACACGCAGACTCCGAATATCGACCGGATTGCCCGCGAAGGCGTGCGTTTCACCAACAGCTTCGTGGCCAATTCGCTCAGCGGGCCGAGCCGTGCCTGCATGCTGACGGGCAAACACAGCCATGCCAACGGATTTACCGATAACACCACCGTTTTCGACGGCAGCCAGCAGACGTTCCCCAAGCTGCTGCGCGAAAACGGCTATCAGACCGCCATGATAGGCAAATGGCACCTTGTATCCGAACCCACGGGATTCGACCATTGGGATATACTTACCGGACAAGGGGATTATTACAATCCCACCTTTATCCGCAACGGTGAGAAACTGCAACGCGAAGGCTATGCCACCAACATCGTGACCGACGTGGCCCTGAACTGGATGGACAGCATCCGCAACCCGGAGAAGCCTTTCTGCCTCTTCATCCACCACAAAGCGCCCCACCGCACTTGGATGCCCGACACTTGCGACCTCGACCTCTATAACGACGTGGCGTACTCCTTGCCGGAGAACTTCTACGACAAGTACGAAGGACGCATCCCCGCATCGAAGCAGGAGATGAGCATCATCGAGGACATGGACTTGGTGTATGATTTGAAGATGGCCGACAAAGAAAACGAGATACATACCGGCAACGCCGGGCTGGAGCAAGCCGGACGCAGGATATACAACGCCATGAATCCTGCCCAGAAAGCTGCATGGGACAAGCATTATGACCCTGTCATCCGCCGTTTCAAGGAAGCCAAACTGACGGGCAAGGCGCTGGCCGAATGGAAATACCAGCAATACATGCGCGATTACCTGCGCGTGATTCATTCGGTAGACCGTAACGTGGGCCGTGTGCTCGACTATTTGGAGAAGCATAACCTGCTGGAGAACACCATGATTGTCTACACCTCCGACCAAGGTTTCTACATGGGCGAACATGGCTGGTTCGACAAACGGTTCATGTACGAGGAATCTTTCCGCACACCGTTGCTCGTCCGCTTGCCGGGCGGAAAGCGGGGAGATGTGGAACAGATGGTGCAGAACATCGACTACGGTCCTACCATCCTCGATTTGGCGGGTGTGCCCGTTCCGGCCGACATGCACGGTGTGTCGTTCTTGCCGTTGCTCCGGGGCGAGCAGCCGGCGGACTGGCGCAAGTCGCTCTACTACCATTTCTACGAGTATCCCGCCGAACATGCCGTACGACGCCACTACGGTGTGCGCACCGAACGCTACAAACTCATACACTTCTACAACGACATTGATTGTTGGGAACTGTACGACCTGAAAGAAGATCCTTCGGAGATGCACAACATCTACGGACAGCCGGGCACGGAGACCATCACCGCCAACCTGAAGGAAGAGTTGCTGAAGCTTCAAGTGCAGTACAACGACCCGATACGCGAAGTGTATAAAGAATAAAGAAACAGAGTTTAGCTTAACACGCAGGACGCTCCCCCAAGCGTTCACAACAGTGCTCACACCGACACTGTTTTTCCGATAATCCCCTTGTGTTCATCAGCTCTCCCATTCAGGGAGGAGAGACGGAAGCGAGGGGATATCTCTTTCCCGCCTTCACCTATAATCCGTATTTTTGCATGCTAATCACATAAATCATAATACAGATGTTAGTATTCCTATTCAAATTTATTACTATCCACTAAACCATAATTATCTACTCCCAACCCGTTAACTATTACATGTTGGGAGTATTTCTGCTTTTGGAAAAGCCTCCTTATGTCAAATTCTCTTCTTCCAGAGGTTCTTCCGATGTTTGTTTTAGGAGTAATTTCAAGTCTTCGTCAGGTCGTTCGAAGAACGTATCCATATTGATGTAGTACATCAGGACGATTCTTACCATACCCATGGTTATACTTTTTTGTTTTGCAACTCAAAGATAACCAAAAGGGCTGATAATTCATTCACGAAGTATCAGCCCTAAATTTTATACACTAGAAAATGTTTTAGCGGACAGCAATGAAAAAAATACGGAACTCACTTTGAATCCCGTATTTTCCATTTACACAAAATATTTTATAGTGCCGCCAAAATTAATCACATTTCCTCTGAATATAAGGAGAAATTAACAATAAGATTCCTTTTTCCATAGAGGTAGCTCTTTCTTAATCTGGTAAAGAAACAGAATCATTCCTTCTTCAATGCAACAGTAACTTCCGGCTGCGCCGTTACTTTTACCGTTGCCATACCTATATAGGAGATTACTAAAACGGCATTCTTATCGGGTACGGAAAGGACAAATTTTCCATCAATATCTGTAACCGAACCACGATTGGTGCCTTCTATCAGAACAGTAGCACCGATAATCGGTTCGCCTTTTTCGTCCACCACTTTGCCTTCCACCTTCATATTGCCCTGAACCGCATATAAATTGTGTACTTTTTCTCCTTTTTTTATTGTAATATAAATCTTGCCTTTTCCATCAGAAGCTTTATCAACCTTTATGTTCTCTATCTTATCGGACGGCACAAGTTCGTCCAACTTCTTTTCTTGCAAATCTACCTTTACACCATCAATAAAGACCTCCACTTTGGATAGATCGATATCTTTGCCGTCCTTACCGGCTCCCTCCGGTTTCTTCTCCGGCATGTCTATCGCAGAATCTCCTTCCTTCAAGGTTATCACAACTACGCCATGTTTCGCTCTTTCTCCATAGATTGCCGTGGCCGACTTATCCTTCAGGACAGACACGCCTGCAATGCTTTCAGGTTTCAGCGCACGCATCACAGAAGCGGAGACCTCTTTGCCATCTACGATATAGAGCGGTATTCCTCTACCTCCGTCCATCGACGTACGCACCTCTTGAATGACAAGCTGCTCGCTCATTCTTACGTCAGCATCCAGCTTAAAGGGCACCGGAACTGCGAATTTCACCGCAACGGGTTCCCCGTTCTGTCTGCCCGACTCCCACTTCGACATGCTCTTTACCAAGCGCAACGCCTCCTCATCCAGCTCCTGATCTATCGAACGAATGACTTTCGGCTCCTTAATACTTCCATCCTTATCTACCACAAACTGAACCGTGACACGTCCTTGCAGCCCTCGCTCCTTGGCAGATGCAGGATAGCGCATGTTCTCCTTGAAATACTCCATCAGAGCAGCCATACCTCCGGGATATGCGGGCATTTGTTCAACGACAGTCAAAACCGGAGTTCCTTTCAACTTTTCATTCACCTCGACAGGAACATACGTCACTCCGGCAGGTTTCGTGGTGTCTCCCACACTTTCTGCCACTTTTGTTTCTACAATTGCAGCCAAATCATTAACTTTGACGGCAGAAATCTCTTCAACTTTCTCGGAGACTTCGGGACGGGCAAAAGCTGTAACAGCAACAGCCGCTACGGGAAGTACATAAAGATACTTCAAACATGCCCACGGACTTGATTTTTCTTTTAACATCATAGTGATACGTTTTTTAAGTTTACTGTGATTAAAGCTGTTGGCCATAGAGTAGAGCCTTGTGCCGACAGCTTTTTTTATTAATAATAATTGGTATTGTTTCGCATCCACACCTTCCTCAATGACCGCCTCATCCGCTTCATACTCGTGTATATTCTGTAACTCCTGTTTCATCAGCCACGAAGCCGGATTGAACCACTGAAAGAAAACACAAACATCGGCCACCAGCAAATCCAAGGAATGCCTGTTACGGATATGGGCAAATTCATGGATAAGGATTTCGCGTCCATTCTCTTCCAAGTCTTTACGGGAAATAACGATGTACTTCATCCAACTGAAGGGAGCTACCTCCTTATTATGGACAATCAAAGTGACATGCTCTCTCCTACCCGGCAAATAGCAATCAACATGTTGTCTGCTTCCCGATTTCAACAACATCAGCAACCGCATCAACGAACAAGCATTACGGAAAGCAAAGAAAAGGATTCCCGACAGATAAGCCAGTAGAGCCATCTGCACCCACGTAACCGTTGCTTCTTCAACCGCTCCGACCGTTGCCGAACTCTCCGCATCCGCCATCATCAACAACTGCTCCAGTGTCAGCATTGTCTGACGCACTTCAGGCTCCTGCTTTACGTTCACTTCTATCAACGGCAGGAGGCAAGACAACAGCAAGATACCCAGCAAAGCAAACCGATTGAAACGATGAAATGTTTCGCGAGCCATCAACAAACGGTAAAACAAATAAAATGCCGCCAAGCAAACGGATGATTTCAGTATATATACAAAAAAGAGACCCATCCTTTTCTGTTTTTTATTGTTTTAAATTCCCAAACAGATCTATTATTCTTTCTCCAAATCCTTCAAGCATTCTAGTAAATCTTTACGTTTGCGCTCATTTGTACCGATTTCTATTTTACGTACAACCCCCTTCTTGTCAATTAGTACAGTTGTGGGGGTCTGTTCTACCCCAAACCGCTTCCATAAAACTTTATCATCGGCTATCTGTGTGAAAAGAAAATGTTTGTTAGCAACAATTTTTCTTATTTGCTCAGCAGTGTTCCAAGTAACAGCAAAGTAATTTGCTTCAGGACAAATATCTAACCATGTACTCAATTCGGGCATCTCCAAGATACAAGGACCGCATCCCGTGTACCAGAAATTAAGTACCAACGGCCTGCCCAAGGTCTCCTGTTGTGTCCACTGTCTGCCCGACACATCTTGCACATTAAAATGTCCCAGTTCATCTCCTACTTTCAGAAGCAACTCCTTAGGTTTCCGCATCTGTATCCTCATCTTCCTCAAATCGGGGGTGCGATAAAGAGCCAGCATTTCTTCGGCTCCTTCCACTCTGACAGAGGGCAAAGCATATTTCATATCCTCTTCCTCCAATTCTCCATTCCAATAATAAAAAGGAATGGTGCATCCATTCGTGTCTTTATAAAAATGAACATCCATTATTTCATACTGAATGCGCGGCGGCATTTCAGAGAAAAAAACACCATTGAGCAACACTATCGCATTCTTAGGCTTCGAAACTACCACCACCTTAGTTTCCAAGCGCTTTCTAATCTCTTGCAGATGTGGGATTTTATCCTCCGGAATAGCTTTGTACACATCAACTGAATCAAGTCGGGCTCCTTCTCTCAAGTATAGTTTGCAGAATACATTACCGTCTTCATCCACCGTTTTATCCATTCCGGTAATCCAATCCATGTTGAATGAAGCAGGCATCTTGTCATAAAACTTTCCGTCTATCATAAAAATCACCCCTTGGGGAAACTGTGCCAAAACCGGTATACACAAACCGCACAGCATAAATAAAAACAATAATTTACGTTTCATAAATACTCTTTCGTTCCTGTCATTTCTTATCTTATTTCTTATTACCTCTTCCCTTTTTCCACTTCCCGTATCAGTTGCTTCAACTCCTCCAGCGAAAGTTTCTCTTCTTTCACCAGCGACGACACTGCACTGAGATAGGAATTATCGAAATATTTACGGATAACATCTTTCAATGTCCGTTTACGGAAATCTTCCTCACTCACCACCGCATAATACTGATAAGTGTTTCCATAAGTGTGATGACTCAAAAAACCTTTATCTTCGAGTCCTCTGACAATGGTGGACAAAGTATTGAAATGCGGTTTCGGTTCTGCATAGAACCCCAGCATCTCCTTTACAAACAATGGACCTTTTTCCCAGAAAAAACCCATAATCTCCTCTTCTTTTACAGTCAATCCTTTCATCGTTTTCTTATGTTTTTTGCAAAGAACTAAAATTTATAGTTTACAAACTAATTTATCTCGTTAAATAAAACTAAAGCTTATAGTTCATTCTTTCCGACATCCACAGAACACTCAATGCCAACCGATTCCAAAATACCTACTAATAGCGATTGCACCTTTCAAAGAAAAGTCGTTACTTTGCACATTAATTCAGAGCATAAAAAACGATACCACACAATGAATGAACAACATAAGTACCGTGCAACAGATAAAATGAGCGATCTCATCTGCGATAATTACTCCCTATTGATGGTGATGAGTCGTTTCGGGCTTTCATTAGGGTTCGGAGATAAAAGCGTTAAAGATGTCTGTAAAGCGCAAGGCGTTGATTGCCCGACATTCCTCGCTGTTGCCAATTTCATCAGCGAAGAGCAATACTCCTATAACGGAAACGGGAACGAATTCTCCATCCTTGCCCTTATGGATTATCTGAAACGCGCCCATACTTACTTTCTGGATTTCAACCTGCCGGCCATCCGCAGCAAGCTGGTCGAAGCCATCGACAGTTCCGGTACAAATGATGTGGCGTCCCTCATTTTAAAGTTTTTCGACGAATATGCCAAGGAAGTACGCCGCCACATGGAATACGAGAATACAGCCGTATTCACCTACGTAGAACAACTGATGCAAGGCAGACTGTCGGATAATTATAATATCGCCACTTTTGCCAGTAAGCACAATCAGATAGAGACCAAGCTGAAAGAGTTGAAAAACATCATTATCAAATACTACCCGGAAAAAGAGAACAACAATCTGCTGAATGCCGTTTTGTTCGACATATTCAACTGCGAGCAAGACCTTGCAACCCACTGTCAGGTAGAGGATTATATGTTTGTTCCCGCCGTAGCACAAATAGAAAAGGAGCTGAAAGATGAACAATAATGCCTCTTTGAAGATTGTTGTCGCAGAAACTTCGATTATCATCCGAAGCGGCCTTACGGCTGTACTCAAACGTATTCCCAACCTGAATGTCCACCCCATTGAGGTTGCTTCGCCGGAATCGTTGCAGAACTACATCCACATGCATCCGGCTGACATAGTAATCATCAACCCCACTTTCGGCGGATGGTTCGACTTAGCTTCTTTCAAAGCAGAACACGGACGAAGCAGAATCAAATATGTCGCTATGATATGTTCCGTCATAGACAACAACACGTTGAAAGAGTACGACGAGAATTTTGCTATCTGCGATGATGTAGATGTCATTTCTTCCAAAATCAACCGGTTGCTGCACACCGAAGAGGAAGAAGAGAAAGACAGCGAGCAGGAGACCTTGAGCCAACGCGAAAAAGAAATTATTACGTGCGTAGTGAAAGGCATGACCAATAAAGCCATTGCCGACAAGCTCTATCTTTCCATTCACACCGTCATCACCCATCGCCGGAACATAGCTCGTAAATTACAGATTCATTCCCCGGCCGGCCTCACCATTTATGCCATTGTGAATAAGCTGGTAGAGCTAAGTGACATAAAAGACACATTATAAATTAATGTAATAATCATACATTATTATATAATATATTCTGCAAGCCTAAAATCAACGAACGCCCGTCCGTCCCAGAACCTGCACTTCCCGGATGCACACTCCCACAAACCTGACATCAGCCCCACGGCATATCGGGGAAGAGCAATACATCGCAATAGTGAAAAAAAAGAATAATCCCCTGATTAATTTGCTTCTACTTCCGGTTTACGCTATCTTTGCATCTCAAAGTGCCATCATATATGAAAAAAGAAAGCCAAGTGATATTCGACCGCAATGTCGTAGAGTTTGTTACAGTAGCTGCCGAGTTCTGTAAATTTCTGGAACAGGCGGAAGGAATGAAACCCTCCATTTTCATCGACACATCCCTGAAAATTCTTCCACTGCTTTACCTCAAGACCTCCATGCTGCCCGACTGCAAACCCATAGGGGATGAAGCACCGGAAACCTTCGTCACCGAAGAAACTTACGAGGTACTCCGCATGAACCTCTCCAATATCCTTGCCGGCAAGGACGATTATCTGGAGGTGTTCGTTTCGGACATGAAATATAGCGACCAACCCATCACCAAATACATATCCGAGGATTTAGCCGATATCTATCAGGACATCAAGGACTTCATTTTCGTTTTTCAACTGGGACTGAACGAAACCATGAACGACGCTCTTGCCATCTGTCAGGAGAATTTCCGCCTGTATTGGGGACAAAAGCTCGTGAATACCTTGCGTGCCCTGCATAGTGTGAGATATGCGCAAGACGAAAACGAGGAAGAGGAAGAGACAACTGAAGAGGTTGACTAAAAGTAAACAGCACATGGTCATACATAGAACAATCAACAAAGAGATACTGAAGGAGCTGCCGAAAGCGGCTTTCACAGGACAGATACATGTCGTACAAACTCCTTGGGAAGCCGAAAAAGCCGTAAACTATCTGAAAACTTGTCCGCAACTGGGTATCGACAGCGAAACGCGTCCCTCGTTCAACAAAGGACAGTCGTACAAAGTCGCACTGCTGCAAATTGCTTCGGAAGAGCATTGTTTCCTGTTTCGCCTGAACCTCACCGGACTGACCCTCCCCATAATCACACTGCTGGAAAACCCTTCCATCACGAAAATAGGCCTCTCGTTGAAAGACGATTTCATGATGCTTCACAAACGTGCTCCGTTCGAGCCTCGCTCCGTCATCGAGCTGCAAGAGTTTGTCCGCCCCTTTGGTATTCAGGACAAGAGCCTGCAAAAGATTTACGCCATTCTATTCGGAGAGAAAATCTCGAAGAACCAACAGCTCTCCAATTGGGAGGCCGAAATACTGACGCAATCCCAGCAGCTATATGCCGCCACCGATGCGTGGGCGTGCCTCAACATCTACAACAGATTGCAGGAACTAAAGAAATCCGGCGATTTTATAATTGCCGCAGAAGAAGAGACAGAATAATATCATATCCCATAATGCCAAGTTTCTGATTAAATTGACGATAGTAACCATCTCTTTCACCATTCATATCATAAAGAAAGCGTGTTCTTTGCGCAGAATGACAGAATGAGTGATGATATAAATAACCGCCCGTTTATGTATAAAGTATATCTCAAACCCGGTAAAGAAGAATCATTGAAGCGTTTTCACCCATGGGTGTTTTCCGGTGCCATCGCACATTTTGACGGCGAACCCGAAGAAGGAGAAGTAGTAGAGATTTACACTTCCCGAAAAGAATTCATAGCGAAAGGACATTTTCAAATCGGCAGCATTGCCGTACGTGTGTTGACTTTCCGACAAGACGAAGCAATCGATACCGATTTCTGGAAACGCAAACTCAGCGTAGCCTATAACATGCGGCGCAGCATCGGTATTGCCGAAAGCGCAACAAACAACACTTATCGTCTGGTGCACGGAGAAGGCGACAACCTTCCGGGGCTCGTCATCGATGTGTATGCCCGCACAGCCGTCATGCAAGCCCATTCTGCCGGCATGCACCTCGACCGTATGACCATAGCCCGCGCATTGGCCGAAATGATGGGCGATAAAATAGACAACATCTATTATAAATCGGAGACAACCCTTCCCTTCAAGGCCGACCTCTATCCCGAAAACGGTTTTCTGAAAGGCGGAGACACCGACAATATTGCCACGGAGTATGGGTTGAAGTTTCATATAGACTGGTTGAAAGGGCAAAAGACGGGTTTCTTCGTCGACCAGCGTGAGAACCGTGCCCTGCTGGAACGCTACGCTCCGGGGCGCAGTGTTTTGAACATGTTCTGCTACACCGGCGGATTCTCCGTCTATGCCATGCGAGGTAATGCCCAATTGGTGCACTCCGTTGACAGTTCGGCCAAAGCCATCGATTTGACAAACAAGAACATTGAGTTGAACTTCCCCGGCGACAACCGCCATGCAGCCTATGCCGAAGATGCTTTCAAGTATCTGGACCGCATGGGCGACCAATACGACCTCATCATCCTCGACCCGCCTGCCTTTGCCAAACACCGCGACGCCCTGCGCAATGCCCTGCAAGGCTATCGCAAACTGAATGTCAAGGCTTTCGAGAAGATTAAGCCGGGTGGCATTCTTTTCACTTTCTCCTGCTCGCAGGCGGTGAGCAAAGAAAATTTCCGCACAGCCGTGTTTACTGCCGCCGCCATGTCGGGACGCAGCGTGCGCATCTTGCATCAACTGACACAACCTGCCGACCATCCGGTAAGCATCTATCATCCCGAAGGGGAATACCTGAAAGGGTTGGTGCTGTATGTGGAATAAAGAAGAGCCTCAACCATCTGAGGCTTTCTCAAAACACAAGACCGATTCCATAAACAGACAGGAAAAACGCCTGTTATGTATTAACTATTTACTATGGTCATTTCATTTCCGGCAAAGAATCCAAAGAGCCGGAAACCCTTGCCAGAACACCTTCTGGCGAGGGGGTAGATCAGTATACGACTGAAGTAGGATCAGTATACGACTGAAGCCACATCAGTATACGACTGATGTACCTTCAGTACGGTAGTAATCCCGTCTCTTCTTTTTCTCTTACTCTACTGACAGAGATTTTGATAAGATTTTTCAGAAACGATGAGTACCGCGCCTCGGCGATACAACCGACTTTTAAGTTTCATGCCAAACACCGGCTAATCTCGTAGGCTGCTTTCTTCATCCAAACTCAAAACATTAAATAAGGTTAACAGGCAGAAGAAACAGACAGGAATATTATGTTATATAACATAAACCATATACCTTTGCACTGTGTTTTTCATGGTATTAGATTTAAGGTTAATAAAGATTGGCTGTCTGGGATAGATGGCCTTCTTTTTTTATTATCCCCTCCTTCCTTTCTTCCTTTCCGAGAAAATACCTACATTTGCGGCAATGTATAAATAAGAAAAACACATAAAAAAGAAAGAAATTATGAGCATCAAAATCCGCTTGATTATCATGAACTTCCTGCAATTTGCCGTGTGGGGAGCCTATCTCACATCTATGGGCAGCTATCTGGTTAATGTAGGGCTGGCCGGTCATATCGGTATGTTCTACGCCATGCAAGGCATCGTGTCGCTCTTCATGCCTGCCATTCTGGGCATCATTGCCGACCGTTGGATACCGGCACAGAAGCTGCTTAGCCTCAGTCATTTCATTGCCGCCGTCTTCATGGGGCTCACCGGTTATTACGGCATGGCCGCAGGTGCAAATGCAGAGTTCGGCATTCTGTTTACTTTCTATTCGTTAAGTGTCGCTTTCTATATGCCCACCCTCGCCCTCTCCAATTCCGTGGCCTATACTGCATTGGATAAGGCAGGACTGGATACTATCAAGACCTTTCCCCCTATCCGCATTTTCGGTACCATCGGTTTTATCTGCTCCATGTGGATGGTCGATTTGCTGGGACTGCAAAACACCTATGGGCAATTCTTCGCCTGCGCCCTCATCGGACTGGTATATGGCGTTTATGCCCTGTCGCTTCCGGCTTGCCCCACCAGCAAGGGCGGACAGACCAAGTCTCTGGTGGAGGCCTTGGGATTACGTGCATTTACATTGTTCAAACAGAAGAAGATGGCTCTTTTCTTCATCTTCTCCATGCTGTTGGGCGTGTCGCTGCAAATAACCAACGGCTTTGCCAATCCATACATCAGCAGCTTCGGAAACATTCCCGAATATGCCGACACTTTCGGCGTGCAGCATGCCAACATCCTGATTTCTCTATCGCAAATATCCGAGACGCTCTGCATCCTGCTGATACCATTCTTCCTGAAACGTTTCGGCATCAAACAGGTGATGCTGATTGCCATGCTGGCATGGGTGCTCCGTTTTGCCCTCTTCGGTAGCGGAAATCCCGGCGGCGGTGTATGGATGTTCGTGCTCTCCATGATTGTTTATGGAGTTGCATTCGATTTCTTCAACATTTCCGGTTCCTTGTTTGTAGACAGGGAGACCGATAAAGAAATCCGCTCCAGTGCACAAGGACTGTTTGTCATCATGACAAACGGTTTCGGAGCCACCATCGGCACGCTGGGAGCACAGGCGGTAGTCAATTATTTTGTCGATTTCAACAGTACGGCACCGCAAATCGCGCAGTGGCAATCAGCATGGTACACATTTGCCATTTATGCACTGGTGGTGGCGGTGGTCTTTTCAATCGTCTTTAAATACAAACACCGACCGGAGGAGAGAAAATAAGAAAGAAGGATTTATAGCCCTATGAATAAGAAAAAGATAGAATTACAAGTACAGAATATTTCAAACAGCCAAGCGCAGGCAGGCGCCTACGCCTTGGTTTTGGCCGAAGTAGGAGGAAACAGGCAGCTTCCGGTCATTATCGGCGCTTACGAAGCCCAAGCCATGCTCATCGAACTGAAAAAAATCATCCCGCCCCGCCCGATGACACATAACCTGTTTGCCTCGGTGCTCGAGATATTAGGCGTCAAACTGCTGCGCATCCTCATCTACAAGGCAGAGAACGGCATTTTTTACTCCTTCCTTTACATGAAAGCCGAAGAAACCATTCTACGCATCGACGCCCGTACCAGCGATGCCGTTACTTTGGCCCTACGGATGGATGCCCCTATCTTTATCTACGAAGATATTCTGGAAGCAGAGCGCCTGAAAACGGGAGAGCAATCTACCGCTCCTATGGGAGACGGCAGTCCCGCCCAAGATGAGTTTTTGCAAGAAGACTCGCTGGAAATGCTGAAAGCGGCTTTGCAAAAGGCCATCGAAGACGAGGATTATGAGCGGGCCGCCCGCTTGAGAGACCGGATTAGAAGTATGGAAAAAGAATAAAACGAACAGCCATGCATGTCTTCTATACACCTGACATACAAACTTGCGCAGAACTTCCTGAAGAAGAGGCCGCACATGCCGTACGCGTATTGCGCCTGCAAACGGGAGACGAAGTGACATTGACGGACGGAAAAGGAAACTTCTATCGTGCCGAAATCAGTACCGCCACCAACAAGCGTTGCCTCGTCCGCATTCTGGAAACCATCCCGCAAGCCCCCTTATGGACAGGGCATCTCCATATAGCCCTGGCTCCCACCAAAAACATGGACCGCACAGAGTGGTTTGCCGAGAAGGCCACCGAGATAGGCTTCGACGAACTGACATTCCTGAACTGCCGTTTCTCCGAACGAAAGGTCGTCAAGACAGAGCGCATTTCAAAAATACTTGTATCTGCCATCAAGCAGTCACTCAAAGCACGTATGCCCCGACTGAACGAAATGACCGACTTCAAGCAATTCGTTGCACAGCCTTTCGAGGGACAAAAGTTCATAGCCCATTGCTACGAAGGCGAAAAACCGTTACTGAAAGACGTACTGACACCCGGACTCGACGCCGTAATCCTCATCGGGCCGGAGGGTGACTTCAGCGAAGAGGAGGTAAAAACAGCCGAGGCACATGGCTTCCGCCCCGTCAGTTTGGGGAAATCGCGCCTGCGCACAGAGACGGCAGCCCTTGTGGCATGCCACTTGCTAAACCTACAAAACCAATAATATTGCGTATGAAAAAGAATTTATTATTCCGGTTGCTCCCCGTTTGGACACTGATATTGCTCCTTGGTGGGTCATGCAGTAAGGCCGAAAAAACAGAATATACCCATGTCATCCCTGCCAATGCTACCGAAGTGGCTGCCATCGATATGAAAGCCATCGTCGAGAAAGCCGGATTGAATACCCCCGACAGCAGGGAAATGCGGCAGAAAGTATCCGGCCTGTTGCTCAATGGAAGCACTCCTGCCCTTTTCAAGCAATTGGACAACATGATGGAACATCCCGAAGAAACGGGGATAGACTGGGACTCACCGGTATACGCCTTCAAAGCACCTTCACTGCACAGCATGGCTGCCACGTTCAAAGTCAGCAACCTGAAGAAACTGGAAACGCTGCTCAAAACACTTGCCGAAGAGAAGTTCTGCACTGCTCCCGTCAAGGCCGACGGATATTATATTTCCAACATGGCAGAGGCAGGCATACAACTGGCTTTCAATGATGGGACATTGCTTGTCGTTTATGGCGGGAGCGCCACGCAGCTAAAGAAGTTGTCGGCTGCCGTCACTGCCCTGATAAAACAACCTGCCGATAAAAGCATACATGCCAACCCTTTCTATGAGCCCATGATGAAGCAAAAAGGAGACATACGCCTGCTTGCCACTCCCGACATACTGCCTTTCGACGTGCGCGGCGTTCTGAACTGGCCGCAAGGCACACAGCTTTACGGCTATGTCCTGTTTGAGAACGGAAGAATATATGCCCGCCTGCAACGAGCCGACTTTAATGGAGAAACCAAAGAAAGCAACCAGCCCTTCCACCCCCAAAGCACGAAAGACCTGCAATTGGCCATGGCGCAAATGATGCACGGCGTACCTTTCAACATAGAACTGACCAGCGAGGAACTACTGACTGTGACCAACCTGCGGGCTCTCATGGCATTCGGCGCCGACGAGCCTGAAGTTCAGACCCTCTATCAACTTATTACCCGGATTGATGTCCTGAACGTACGGGGAGACAGCAACCGCACCACCTTCACCGTCATTCTGCAGGATAAAAAACAGAATTCCTTGAAACAGCTCGCCGACTTTGCCAGACAATTTATCGGATGGTGATTCAAAGAACCAACGAACAATATAAAAGAAATGAATAGCATTCGACTACAAAAGACGCTTCCCACGGTATTTGCCGACCGTAACACCATCACCTCGGATATATGGCATCAGGACATCACGTTCTACAAAGGAAAGCGATATCTGATAGAAGCCGCTTCCGGCACCGGTAAGTCCTCGCTTTGCAGCTACATCTACGGTTATCGTCACGACTATCAAGGCATCATCAACTTTGACGGACGGAACATACGCTCCCTTTCCGTCAACGAATGGGTAAATAGCCGCAGACAATCGCTCAGCATCCTCTTTCAGGAGTTACGTCTCTTTCCGGAACTCACGGCCTTTGAAAACGTTCAACTGAAGAACCGACTCACCGGATACAAAAAGAAAAAAGACATTCTTGCCCTTTTCGAACTTCTCGGAATTACAGACAAGATAAACGAGAAAGCCGGAAAACTCTCTTTCGGCCAGCAACAAAGAGTCGCCTTCATCCGTTGCCTCTGCCAACCTTTCGACTTCATCTTTTTAGACGAGCCTGTCAGCCATCTGGACGATGAGAACGGGACCATCATGAGCCGTATCCTTTCGGACGAGGCAGAAAAGCAGGGAGCAGGCATCCTGATAACTTCCATCGGAAAGCACTTAGTGATGGAATACGACAGCATCTTCAAATTATAATATCCCCCCACTTTCAACTTAATAAAAAGGGTATGAACAAACTTGTTTGGAAACTTCTCCGCCGACATATCAGCATAGGTCAACTGACCGGCTTTTTCCTTGCCAATCTTTTGGGTATGACGATTGTGCTGATGAGCGTACAGTTTTACTCCGATGTACTCCCCGTCTTTACCTCCGGAGACAGCTTCATGAAGAAAGACTATATCATAGCCACAAAGAGAATCAGCGCTTTAGGCGGTATCACCGGGAAAGACAATACCTTCAGCAAGGACGACATCGAAGCGATGAAAGAACAATCTTTCACACGCAGCGTAGGCGCTTTCACTCCCTCCCTGTTCAAGGTCTCTGCCGGAGTAGGCATGCAAGAAGCCGGCATACACCTCTCCACGGAAATGTTCTTCGAATCCGTACCCGATGAATATGTCGACGTCAGTCTGGACAAATGGCACTTCGATGAGGGAAGCCATACAATCCCCATCATTATCCCCCGCAACTACCTGAACCTGTATAATTTCGGTTTCGCCCAAAGCCGGAGTTTGCCGAAACTATCCGAAGGCCTGATAAGCATGATACAAATGGACATCGTGTTGCGGGGCAATGAACAGACAGAGCAGTACAAGGGGAATATCGTCGGGTTCTCCAACCGGCTGAACACCATTCTCGTGCCACAGTCGTTCATGGATTGGGCCAACAACAGCTTCGCTCCCGGTAAAGAAGCCAAGCCGTCGCGCCTCATCGTAGAAGTGAAGAACCCCACGGACACAGCCATCAACGAATACTTCTCCGCCAACGGCTATGAAACCGAAGGTGACAACCTCGATGCCGGAAAAACCACCTACTTCCTGCGTCTCGTCACAGGCATTGTCATGGCAGTCGGGCTGTTTATCAGCATACTGTCATTCTATATCCTGATGTTGAGCATTTTCTTGCTGTTGCAAAAGAATACCGTGAAACTGGAAAACCTTCTGCTGATAGGATACAGCCCCACGCAAGTGGCCCTTCCTTACCACGTTCTGACGATAGGGTTGAATGTCGCTGTCCTGTTCCTTGCCACAGGTGGCGTAATGTGGATACGCACATATTATATCGAAAAGATTCAATCTTTCTTTCCACAGTTGGAAGAAAGTTCGTTGCTTCCCTGTCTCCTGACAGGCTTTCTCTTATTCCTTGCCGTGTCGCTGCTGAATATTCTCGCCATACGGAGAAAGATTACCGGAATATGGAAAGGCGAGAAGAGGGAAGCTTAGCCCATCCCCCTCAGTCCATTCAAGCTCAGAAAGGAAACAACAACGGCAGCACCAATATCATTACCACTCCCATGATAATCTGCAACGGGAGTCCCACTTTTATGTAGTCCATAAACGTGTATTGTCCTGCCGGCATCACCAAAGCATTGGGCGGTGTGGAAAACGGAGAAGCAAAACACATGCTTGCGGCAACCGTCACCGCAAACAGAAAAGGAACGGGACTCACACCAATCTGCACGGCACTTTGAAGGGCAATAGGCGCCATGAGCACGGCCGTCACCGTATTACTGATAAACATGGTCATCAAAGAGGTGGTAAAATAAATGCCTGCCAACAGCACAATGGGACCATAACTTCCCAACCCGCTCACCAGCGCGTTGGATATATATGCCGAAGCGCCGGTCTTCTCAAGGGCAAGCGACATGGGAAGCATGGCGGCAAAAAGCACAATCGTTTCCCAGTTTATCGTCTTATAGGCGGCTTCCACGTTTCGGAAACATCCTGTCAATACCATCAACAGCCCGGCTATCATTACGGCAGTCACCGGGGCTACGGGAATGAAATCGAACACCATCATCGCAACCATCAACAGCATGATAACGGCCGCTACCGGCGCTTTATAATCCAAAGTCACCTTAGCCGCCTCAGCCAAAGGCTGCCCCAATACCACCCATTCAGAGTCTTCCTTGCTTAAACGGGCAATGTCGTTCCAAGCACCCTGCACCAGCAATACGTCGCCGCTATGCATACGCTCGCACCCCAAATCATGCAAAATGTACTCTTGCTTACGACGTATGCCCAGTACGTTCACATTGAACTTATCGCGAAATCCGGCGTCCTTCACGGTCTGGTTCACGATATTGGACGAAGGCATCAAGACTATTTCTGCAATGCCTATATCATAGAAATCGAGTGATTTGTCGGCTTTGGCAGCTTCTTCCGTCGTATGCCCGTCGAGCATTTCAAGCAGAAAGACTTCGGTAAAGCGGTTCACATTGGCGATGTCGCCCGTGATGTATAGCACATCTCCCACACTCAGGGTTGTGTCGGGTGATGCCAGTTTCTGGGTCACGGTCTTCAGAAAACGGTGCTGGGAAGAATCAGCACACCGCACTTCTATGATATTTAAATCATACTTGCGACGCACGTCCAAATCGATAATCGTCTGTCCTATCAGTCGGGATTCGCTGTTGACACGCAACCGGAACAAATTGCTGGACAATCCGTATTCCTTTACCAACTGGTTGAGTGATTTTCCCGACAGCGAGCCGTCACTCTTCTTGCTTTTCCCGGAAAGAAACCATTTGGTCAGAGGCAGCAATACCAATGTACCCACCGCCACGCATACAATGCCCACCGGCATAAAAGAAAAGAAAGACAACGGTTCGTATCCGGCTCCGGTCAGCGTATTCTGAATAACCAAGTTCGGAGGAGTACCGATAAGCGTCATCATGCCTCCCATGCTGCTGGCGAAAGCCAAAGGCATCAACAGCCTGCCGGGGTTCATCTCTGCGCTTACAGCCAGACTGACTACAATGGGAAGCATCAGAGCCACCGTCCCCGTATTGCTGACAAAAGCTCCGATGGCCGAAGTGACCATCATAACCAGCAGAAACAGTCTTAATTCGCTTTTGCCTGCCAGCTTCAGTATATGCGAACTAATCATCTTTGCCAGTCCGGTCTGAAAAATGGCTCCGCCCACCACAAACAGTCCTACCATCATGATAACGACCGAATTTGAGAAACCCGATAAAGCCTCCTCCAGAGTCAGGATTTGAAAAATCAACAAACCGAGCAGTGCACAGAGTGCCACAATGTCCGAACGGACTTTGCCGCCAACAAAGAAAGCGGCAGAGAGAATCAGAATAATCAGTGTTACCAGCATAAGCAATAGTTCTTACGGTATAAAAATATGCAACCTAACAGTAAAAGATAAGCGCGCCGCAAATTTAAACAGAATAAATCATATTTGGGCAATTATTCCTCAATCCTGTGCCCCCTATTCCACATATTTCCACACTTTTCCAGCTATCCGGCATCTACCATAGGCCACCTATCGTACTGAAAAACAACAAAATAACTGATTCACTTATTTTTCGGCATCGCCTTTGCATTATAAATGCCAGAGACATTAACCTAATATATTCACTTAAAAAAATTACCATTATGAAAAAGGTATTAGTAGCATTAGCAATGATTCTGGGAATAAGTAGTTCTGTGGCATTTGCACAGGAAGTTGACAACTCTGTTGTAGCAGAAAGCCAAGTTGCACAAGACGAATTTGTAAAGATGGACCCTGCCGACTTGCCGCAAGCCGTGATGCAGACGTTGGCCAAAGACTATGAAGGAGCTTCGATAAAAGAAGCATACGTGAAAGAAAAAGATGGAGTGAAAATCTACAAAATAGTTGTTGTTGCCAAGGATGAGACGGAAACAACTATCATGCTGGATGAAAAAGGTGAAGCCGTAAAAGAATAACAGGCTTAGTGGTAAAGTACATCAATAGTACGCAAGAGGGGCTGTTCACAATGCGTGGGCAGTCTCTTTTTTGTTTCCCTGTTTGCCAAAAAAGAATAATGCTATTGTGATATTACCGCTCCGGACTTATCTTTGTCCCCATTCATGCAATCTTCTGCATATCATGACAGAGAGAGAAAGCGCTTTGAGCATTCTCTGTTTTTACTAATTTAAAAAAGAAACGAATATGAAAAAGAAATGGTTATTTATGTTTGCGGCACTTTTGTCTTTAACCGCATCTGCACAAGAAAACATTTATGGATTTAAAGTGAAAAACGCCGAGGAGAAGGAAATCTCTTTAGATGCTTACAAAGGCAAGGTCTTGCTGATTGTCAATACGGCCACCCGTTGCGGATTCACCCCGCAGTACAACTTACTTCAAGCCATCTATGCCAAATATCGGGAGCAGGGATTCGACATTCTCGATTTTCCCTGTAACCAATTCGGAGAGCAGGCACCGGGCAGCAACGAAGAGATACACGAGTTTTGCACGTTGAACTTCAACATTCAATTTGAGCAGTTCGACAAGATAGAAGTCAACGGAGACGCGGAAATCCCCTTATATACTTATTTAAAGAAAATGCAATCGTTCAAAGGTTTCGACTTAAATGACAAGAGAGGAAAGTTCATGGACGAGATGCTGAAGAAAAAAGATGCCCGATATGCCGAAAAATCGGACATCAAATGGAACTTCACCAAATTCTTGGTCGATGCCGAAGGGAAAGTCGTGGCACGTTTTGAACCCACAGCAAGCATGGAAGAGGTAGAGAAAGCGATTGCGGCGCTCCTCCCGAATAAGCGTTGACGCCTCCCCATCATACCCCTTGCCGGAGGACGGCAGAACGTCCGGCGAGGGGCTACGGCTGATTGTTTACCCCGTAACCGAACAGCGCAAAATCACCGAGGCAAGGATCATCGGGAAAAACCTCCGCCAAAGCCGCCGTAATGCGACGGGCGTTTCTCAAAGAGAAAGTCTCGGTCTCGGTCAGCCCCAAGGCACAAGCCACCCGGCAAACATGCGTATCCAAAGGAACGATTAAATCCTTGCAATCAAAACTCTTCCAAAGACCGAAATCCACCTCGGAATTTTTCCGTATCATCCAGCGTAAAAACATGTTCAGCTTCTTCTGCGGACTTTTGGCGGAGACATTCAGAAAAGCGCACAACCGCTCCATCGGAGTGCCCGAATACGCGTGCAACGCATCTTCCAAACTCTCAAAAGCAGAATATGCCTTGTGCAGCCGACTGAAATAAGCATGAAAATCCGAGTAAGAAAGCATGCGATAAAAACTCCTCCTGTCTGAAGCGGGAAAATCGACTTCCCATTGACGGGCCAACACGTACCCGTAAGGGGATTCTCCCATCAACCCATGAAGCTCGTCGGCTTTCTTCAATATCTGCCTGCGGTTTCCGAAACTCATGACGGCCGTCAGCAGACCGCTGATTTCAATATCCTGCTTCTGCAAGTAGCGGTGCGGAAACTGTACCGGGTCGTGCGGGATAAAACCGGCACAATGATAAGTTTCCGCCCACTCCAAAAGTTGTCTTTTAGTATCTTCAACCATCTTTCAAAGCAATTATCTTCTTCATTCGGATTGCAAAGATATTGTAATTATAGCAACATCGGATAAATCAAGGATAAGAAACTTTTTGTTTTCCACATCTCCCCAAAAGCCTATTAATAATCATTTTTTACCATTAACCATTAGTCTTTTCCAACGTTTCTACTTCACTGTCTACCCCTGTCAGAAGTACTTCTGAGAGGGGGTATAATCAGTCAGTGACTGAAACCATTTCAGTCACTGAGTGAAACCGTTTCAGTCGGCGACTGATTGTCGTTCAATCGGCGACTGAAACAATCTGCGCCGAGGAGCGATTGGAATTCTGGAAAAATTGTAAAATAAAAAGAACAGAACTACACATATATCGGATGAATCCGGCAAGCCACTGCCCCCCCCTATATCCGCACCATGCATATCGGCGATCCGCTTGATTCAAATCAATAAATACTCCTTGTTTGCATTTTATCGGATAACAATCTTGTATGGGAGCCGGCAAAACAATATCTTTACGGAGAAATAACTAAATATCAGAAAGATAGCGTAAATAAAGAACAATACACGTATGAAGAATTTATTATTGGCAGTAATGCTGCTCTTTTCATTGAGCACAGTGTGCATCGCAGGCAACGACCCCGAAGTGGAGCGTTTAAAGGCACAACAAGAGGTATTGAAGCTGAATGAGCAACTAACTAAGCTGAAAATAGCCTACGAGAAAGCCACCTCAGAAACAAGTGAACTGAAGAAAAAGGCAATGGAAGCCAACTCGAATGTCGACACATCTACCCCCAAACTCTCGACAGCCGATGCTGCCGCAACCGCAAAAGATGCGAAAGCACGGGCCAAAGCCTTGAAAAAAGTGAAAGCCGCCAACGATAAGCTGGCGAAAAACCAAAAAGAGATTGCCAATCTGGAAAAAAAAATGCAGAAGGTACAAAGCCGTCTGGACAAGCTGAGCAAGAAAATAGAATTTGTGAACCAATAAACGGCAAGTCTCCTTTTTTAGAAGAGAGGAAGAAGCCCTGAGCATCGTTGTATTTTTCAGGCACGAACATCGCAGACTTTTACGGATTTCAGTTCAAAGAAACCGTGAAGAATTGCGAAGTCCGTGCCTGATGTGATTTTTATCAGAAAGCATTGATGGCATCGACAATCCATGCCCCTACTTCCTTCGTGCCGTATTTCGCACCACCCTCCACCTGAATCTCCGGAGTGCGCACATCAGCCTCAAGAGAAGCATCGACAACCTTACGAATCAATGCTCCTTCTTCTTTCAAGTCGAAGTACTCGAACAACATGGCTACCGAAAGAATCTGCGCCAACGGATTGGCGATGTTCAGCCCTTTGGCTTGCGGCCAAGAGCCATGAATCGGTTCGAACACCGGTGTGCTTTCGCCGGTAGAGGCGGAAGGGAGCAACCCCATGGAACCGCTGATACAAGAACCTTCGTCCGTCAGGATATCACCAAAAGTATTCTCCGTTACCATCACGTCAAAAAACTTAGGTTCCTGAATCATACGCATGGCGGCATTGTCCACATACATATAATCGGTAGTCACTTCGGGATAAAGGGGGGCCATTTCCTGGGCAATCTGTCGCCACAACCGGGAAGAAGCCAGCACGTTGGCCTTATCCACCACCGTGAGGTGCTTGCGGCGCTTCATGGCATACTCAAACCCTACCTTCAAAATACGCTCAATTTCAGGACGGGTGTACATGTTCGTGTCATACGCCTTGTCGTTGTCCTGATACTTTTCGCCGAAATACATACCGCCCGTCAGCTCGCGGATGCACAGGAAATCTGCCCCGTCCACCATTTCCGCACGAAGCGGGGATTTATGAAGCAGGCACTTGAAGGTCTGCACCGGACGGATGTTGGCAAACAAGCCCAGTTTCTTGCGCATAGCCAGCAGCCCCTGTTCGGGACGTACTTTTGCCGTAGGGTCATTGTCGAACTTCGGGTCGCCCACAGCCGAAAAAAGTACGGCATCCGCATTCTTACAAGCCTCATAAGTAGCTTCGGGAAAAGGGTCGCCTACTTTGTCTATGGCATCTGCACCACAGATGGCATATTCATAACTCACTTTGTGTCCGAATTTCTCGCACACGGCAGTCATTACATCCACACCTACGGCGGAAATCTCAGGGCCGATACCATCACCGGCCAATACGGCAATTTTAAACTTCATTGTTTCTTCTATCTAAATCGTTTTTATTCCTTATAATAACTCGTGCTTTGGAGACAGATACAGTACAGCACCCTACCCCTTCTTTTCATACTCGCCCTCTATAATGTTCAGCATCTTCACCGTTGCTTTGATGGCAGCTTCCGTCTGGTCGGCATCAAGACCGCGCGTGCGAAACATCTTGTCTTCAAAACTCCATGTGATGACCGTCTGCACAAAGGCATCGGTGCGCCCGCCGGGAGGAATGGTTACGGCATAGTTCGTCAGCATCGGAAATTTACGTCCCAACGTCACCTTATATATCTTGCGCAACGCACGCACAAAAGCGTCGTATTGTCCGTCTCCACTGGAGCTTTCTTCGTATTCCTTGCCGTTGATTTCTATTTTCAGCGTGGCCATCGGCTTCAATCCATAGGCCAGATTCACGATATAACTCTTCAGGCTGACACGTTCTTCCACCACTCCATGCTTCAAAACATCCGAGACGATGTAAGGCAAGTCTTCCTGTGTCACTAATTCTTTCTTGTCGCCCAGTTCAATGATGCGTTCAGTGACTTTGCGCATGGCCTCCTCGTCCAGTTGCAAGCCCAAGTCTTCCAGATTCTTCCGTATATTGGCCTTACCGCTGTTCTTGCCCAGAGCATATTCACGCTTACGGCCGAAACGTTCGGGCAACAGGTCGTTGCAATAAAGGTTGCTTTTGTTGTCACCGTCGGCATGAACTCCCGCCACCTGCGTAAACACGTTCTCACCCACAATCGGCTTATTGGCCGGAATAACGATGCCCGAATAGGATTCCACCACACGGCTCACATCGTTCAGACGGTTCTCGTCAATGTTGGTCACCGCACTGAAATGATCCTTCAGGATGGCCTGCACACTGGCAAGCGGAGCATTCCCGGCCCGTTCGCCCAGACCGTTGATGGTGGTATGCAGCCCCTTGCAGCCGCTCAACACGGCGGCAAGTACATTACTCACGGCAAGATCGTAATCATTGTGCGCATGGAAATCGAAATGAGCATATGGATAACGCTTCACCATCTTGCGCATAAACTCAATAACCTGCAACGGATTCAGTATACCGAGTGTATCGGGCAACATATAGCGTTTTATATTGGTCTGAATCAAAGCTTCCATCAATTGGAAAACATATTCGGGAGAGTCTTTCATGCCATTGCTCCAATCTTCCAGATATACATTCACTTCCATGTCCCGCTTGTTTGCATAGCTCACCACGGCCAGAATGTCTTCAATATGTTCCTCCGGACTTTTCTTCAACTGACACATGCAATGCTTCAACGAACCCTTGCATAACAGATTAATGACACGGCAACCGGTAGCATGTATCCAGTCTACCGAGGTGTGCCCATCCACAAAGCCAAGTACTTCTACCTTCGGCAACAGATTGCGACGAGCTGCCCAGTCGCAAATCATCTTCACCGCTTGGAACTCTCCATCGGACACTCTTGCAGAAGCTACCTCTACCCTGTCCACCTTCAACTCTTCCAGCAGCAGACGGGCAATCATCAACTTCTCATGGGGCACAAAAGATACTCCGCTGGTCTGTTCGCCGTCACGAAGTGTGGTGTCCATGATTTCTATCTTCGGATAATCATGCTTCATTTTTATTCTCCCAAGCTTCTATCTTATCTTTATTTCCCACTAAAAAATCTATGTCGTCCAATCCATGCATCAGGCAATGCTTCTTGTAAGCGTTAATCTCAAAACGTTCGCTCTTGCCTGTTGCCTTATTGGTGATGGTTTGTTCGGGCAAGTTCACTTCGACCTGCACTTTAGGATTGGCGATTATGGAGTCGAACAGTTCTTTCAAGAACGGCTCGCTCACTACCACCGGAAGCACGAAATTGTTCAACTCGTTGTTTTTATGGATATCCGCAAAGAAGCTGGACACCACCACACGGAAACCGTAACCGGCAATGGCCCAAGCCGCATGCTCACGACTGGAGCCTGAACCGAAGTTTTTTCCTGCCACCAGAATCTGCCCGCCATAAGCAGGATTGTTCAACACAAAATCTTTATTCAGAGAACCGTCCGGATTATAACGCCAATCACGGAACAGATTGTCTCCGAAGAATTTCTCCTCGCGGGTAGTAGCTTTCAGAAAACGCGCCGGGATTATCTGATCCGTATCGACATTCTCTAATGGAAGGGGCACGCAAGTACTGGTGATGATATTGAATTTCTGTTTCATCTCTCTATCTGCAATTTAAGTAAATGTACAAATCAATTTTTATGTTTCAATCATTTTGTTTTCATGACAACTCCGCATCCGCGATCCGGCTTCAACCATACGTGCGAATCGTCTGCTTAACAAGAGTTCGATATAAGAAAAGAAGTAAACGGGACACCGTCCGAAAGATGATGAGACCTGCCTGAAAACATTCTCCCCTAACGGAAGAAATCTACTTATAAAGCGCTTATATGTAATTATCGCGCCTTTATATGTAAATATAAAGCCCTTATATGAAGTTTTCTCCCTAATCTCTTTCCGTCTTAGATAAGGCAAAGACAGGTTTTTATACGCCGATGAAAGGCATTTTCTTGTACGGATGCAGTCCATATCCAAAGCGTTATATCGAATTCAGATTACTACTCAGCAATCAAAAGAGTTCTCTCGGGTCGGTAATAACCCCTGTCACCGCAGCAGCGGCAGCCACCATCGGGCTGGCAAGCAACGTTCTGGAACCCGGGCCTTGACGTCCTTCAAAATTACGATTGCTGGTAGATACCGCATATTTGCCGGCAGGAACTTTGTCGTCATTCATAGCCAGACAAGCGGAACACCCCGGTTGTCGGATGGCAAACCCGGCTTCTTTCAGAATCTTGTCCAACCCTTCTTCACGAATCTGAGCATCTACCATCCATGAACCGGGCACCAACCATGCCACCACACCGTCGGCTTTCTTACGCCCCCTCACAATGGAAGCGAATGCACGGAAATCTTCAATGCGGCCGTTGGTGCAAGCGCCCAAAAACACATAGTCAATCTTCTTACCCAGCAAAGGCTCTCCCGGTTGAAATCCCATATAATCCAATGACTTCTCAAACGAAGTCCGGGAGGCTTCATCCATGCCCTCGGTGGTAGGGATGGAATTTGTAATACCCATGCCCATACCCGGATTAGTGCCGTAGGTAATCATCGGTTCAATGTCCTCGGCAGCAAAACGTACTTCCTTATCGAACACTGCATTTTCGTCACTCTTCAATGTTTTCCAATAAGCCAGCGACGTATTCCATGCTTCACCTTTCGGCGCATACTCTCTTCCTTTGATATACTCAAAAGTGGTTTCATCCGGAGCAATCATACCACCGCGTGCCCCCATCTCTATGCTCAGGTTACACAAAGTCAACCGGCCTTCCATTGTCAGACTGCGCACGGCTTCTCCGGCATACTCTACAAAATATCCCGTGGCACCGCTGGTTGTCATTTTCGACATCATGTACAAAGCCATATCTTTTGCCGTCACTCCTTTTCCAAGCTTACCATCAATCGTGATACGCATCGTCTTTGGGCGTGTTTGGAGAATGCACTGCGAAGCCATCACCATTTCCACCTCACTCGTTCCGATGCCAAATGCCACTGCGCCCATTGCGCCGTGAGTCGATGTATGCGAGTCACCGCAGACAATGGTCATACCCGGCAAAGTCAGTCCTCGTTCCGGACCTACCACATGGATGATACCGTTTTTCTCGTCCATCATGCCAAAATAAGTGAGGCCGAAGTCTTTCGCATTCTTGGCCAATGTGTCCACCTGAGTCCTTGAGATGGCATCCTCAATAGGTTTGTCCTGATCGTGCGTCGGAGTATTGTGATCAGGCATGCAGAATATCTTCTCCGGACGAAAACATTTAATGCCGCGTTCGCGCAAGCCTGAAAAGGCCTGCGGGCTGGTGACTTCGTGACAGTAAAGCCTATCTATATAAAGTTGTGTGGGACCGTCTTTCACTTCCTGCACAATGTGTGCATCCCAAATCTTATCAAATAATGTATTCATCTGTTCATTTACTATTTAGGTATTTTCTTCTCAAAATCGATTTTGAATTTATCTCTGCTTCTAAAAGAACGTTTAACCTTTGCCGGATATTTTCTGAATCTTCATGAAATCATCCCTCCATTCTTACTCAATAAATCTTTCAACCATAAGGTCGTTTTACATCTTAAACTTATTGATACAATCAATATAAGCTTCAACAGAAGCGGCTATAATATCGGTATTGGCACCGAATCCATAATAAACATGATTATCATATTCCACCTGCATGTGCACCTTACCCATATCATCGCTACCCTTACTGATGGCCTGAATCGTAAATTCTTTCAATGTCATGTGGCGGTTGATTATTTTCTTCAGAGCCTTGATGGCAGCATCTACCGGACCGTTCCCACTGGCTGCCGCTTCGAACTTTTCACCGGATATACTCAATCCCAAGCTGGCAACCGAACGTACCCCTACCCCACTGGTCACTTGCAAATACTCCAACTTAATGCGGTGGTTCTGCGAACGGTCTGCTCCTGCCAATACCAAAATATCATCGTCATTGATATCTTTCTTTTTATCTGCAAGCTTCAAGAACTCATCATATATTTCGTTCAGTTTATCCTGCGTAGGATTCACTCCCAATGCAGACAAACGATTTTTCAATGCGGCGCGGCCACTACGTGCAGTCAGTACGATGGAATTATCATCAATCCCCACATCACGCGGGTTGATAATTTCATAGGTCTGTACATTTTTCAACACACCATCCTGATGAATGCCCGAAGAATGGGCAAAAGCGTTACGACCAACAATCGCTTTATTAGGTTGTACAGGCATATTCATCAAGCTGGATACCATCCGGCTGGTCGGATAAATTTTCTGGGTATTGATATTGGTTTCAATATCAATATCGTTATGACACTTGATTATCATCGCAACCTCTTCAAGAGAAGTGTTCCCTGCACGCTCTCCTATACCGTTAATGGTCACTTCCACCTGACGGGCACCATTCTGCACACCGGCCATCGTATTTGCCGTAGCCATACCCAAATCGTTATGACAATGGGTAGAGAGGATGGCATTATGTATACCGTCAACATGTTCCATCAGATATTTTATTTTTGCACCATACTCAGAAGGCAAACAATAGCCCGTTGTATCAGGGATATTCACTACCGTAGCACCTGCCTTGATTACAGCTTCTACCACACGTGCCAAATACTCGTTATCCGTGCGCCCGGCATCTTCGGCATAAAACTCCACATCATCCACATATTTGCGAGCATACTTCACGGCAGCTACCGCACGTTCTATAATTTCCTCACGATTAGAATTGAATTTATACTTGATATGCGAATCGGATGTACCAATCCCCGTATGAATACGCTTACGCTTAGCAAACTGCAAAGCCTCTGCCGCTACGTCAATATCTCTTTGAACGGCACGTGTCAAGGCACAAATAGCGGGCCATGTCACAGCCTTTGATATTTCAATCACCGAATTGAAATCCCCCGGGCTCGAAACAGGAAATCCCGCTTCAATCACATCCACTCCCAGCAGTTCCAATTGCTTTGCCACTTGTATCTTTTCCACAGTGTTCAATTGACAACCGGGAACCTGCTCACCATCGCGAAGCGTTGTGTCGAAAATAAACAATCTGTCACTCATCATTTAATTGTATTTGATTCATATTCATATAAAAAAGCCTTTCACACATGGAAGTGAGAAAGGCTTTCGTATTTCGTTAAATCTTCTATATATTCATGCACAGTACCCACTTCCACTAAACATAGCTAGCAGAATAATAATACCACACAGTAGAATATATGTAAAGTTCTGATTCATTCCGTTCTTTCTTATTTTAATGCCACAAAGGTATATATTATTTCGAAGCGTGCAAACAATTCTCTTTCTTTTTCTTTTTAAAAGTATCATTTTATAACTCATAAAATGATAATTAATCAAATATATCACAATAAAAGAATCTAAAACGTTCCAACCGGCTATTTACAATTCCTCCAACCTAATCAAACGACTCTTTCAATACTTTGTATCCAAGAATGAGACATAATGCATCTCAAAAGTGTGACTCATACTTCCTCAAATGCAAAGTCATCTCCCTTCAAATGCAGCATGAGCTTCTCTTCAGTGTTCTTGTACAAAGTAAGATTAAAAATATAAGTGAAAAAGAATACCTGCTATAGCATAGTGGGACACTTGTAAACTCCCATAGAGGTACTTTGAATTATCTATTAAAGAGGGCAAAAATAGTGCTTTAAAAGTGGATGAGATTCCTTTTTTGATATCGTTTTTATTAGCAATAAAAATTAATCACAATGGGAATAGCACAAGTATTAACATCAAGCACGGATTTCACGGACTAACCTGTTTATCATTAAAACGGTAAGTTCCATAAAATCCGTACCTTCAGAAAGAAATCACAAGAGAAATACTTTACCGCATCTCTCCCGTGATTTATCTATTCGATGCAAATTCACATTTACTTCTTATCACATGCTTTATCGCATTCTTTCTTGTCGCATGGCTTATCACAAGCCTTTTCACATTTTGCACTGTCACCTTCAGCTTTACAACAAGCCTTGGTAGAATCACATACTTGTTCTGTTTTTGCCGCGCAACAAGAGTCAGTATCAGAGGCATTAGATTCAGCCTTTTTATTCCCACAAGATGTCACAACAAAAGAAAATGCCACTGCCGCAGCAGCCAATAAAATTTTTGTTTTCATACTCTCAATTTGCTTTAAAATATTAATAATAAAAAGTTCGGCGGCAAATATAAATAAATTTCCCGAACTATCCAAAAGGCACAAAAGCAGAAAGCCCCCCGTCCGTTTCCGGACGGGGGGCCACTTCAAAAAAAAACGGCGGCTACCTACTCTCCCACTGTTACGCAGTACCATCGGCGTGACCGGGCTTAACTTCTCTGTTCGGAATGGGAAGAGGTGGAACCCCGGTGCAATAGCCACCTGAATAAGGATGACATG
>Ga0129307_1000440_pt1 | contig 64555 bp, 59 predicted proteins | sample P1105metagenome_FD_94437 | JGI IMG/M metagenome (GOLD analysis project Ga0129307, IMG submission 94437) | Capybara group fecal microbial communities from Wisconsin, USA - P1105 metagenome | ecosystem: Host-associated > Mammals > Digestive system > Large intestine > Fecal | place: USA: Wisconsin... | reverse complement strand
TGCTCTGTAGTGTGCCTGCTTCCTCAAGCCTATTCTAACAATTTTTGACTTGCTGCGTTAGAGGCACTGTGTTTCATTCCCTTTGGTGCCTTGGAGCGCAGCGGAAAGGAATGGTCATAAAAAAAAATGAAAAAAGCTGAGATCATCGGCGCGGGCCCGGCCTGACCGCGGCTTATGAGCTGCTGTGCAGCGGCGGGGAATATGATGTGGCGGTCCTGGAGGAGAGCGGGGAAGTGGGCGGTATCTCCCGCACGGTCCGCCACGGCGGCAACCGCATGGACATCGGCGGCCACCGGTTCTTCTCCAAGTACCCTCAGGTCTGCAAATGGTGGGCGGACATGATGCCGGACCAGGGTGCGCCGTCTTACGACGACAAGCTTCTGAGCCGAGCCTGCGCTGTGGCGGAAAACGGCCCGGACCCGGACCGGGAGGACCGGGTGATGCTGATGCGAAATCGCGTATCCCGCATTTACTACAAGCGCCACTTCTTTGACTATCCGCTGTCCATGAAAGCCCTAGACCTTCATCAATATGGGACTGGTCACCACCGTCCGGGCAGGCTACAGCTACCTGTGGGGGACCATGTTCAAGCGGGAAGAACGGTCGCTGGAGGACTTTTACATCAACCGGTTCGGAAAAGTGCTCTACTCCATGTTCTTCGAGGGCTACACGGAGAAGCTGTGGGGCCGCCATCCCAGCGCCATCGCGCCGGACTGGGGCGCCCAGCGGGTCAAGGGCCTGTCCATCCGCGCCCTGATGGCGGATGTGTTCCGGAAGACCTTCGGCTCCAAGGATAACGGCTATGTGGAGACGTCGCTGATTGAATCCTTCCGCTACCCCAAATTCGGACCCGGCCAGCTGTGGGAGACCACCGCAGCAGAGGTGGAGCGCATGGGTGGAAAGCTGGGGCGCCACGCCTGCGTGGACAAGCTCCGGGTGGAAAACGGCAGCGCGGTGGGCGTGGAAGCCGGAGGACAGTTCTACGACGGCGATATCGTGATCTCCTCCATGCCGCTGAAGGATCTGGTGGCAGGGATGGACGATGTACCTCAGGACATCCGAGCGATCGCCTAGGGCCTGCCCTACCGGGATTTCGTTACCATGGGCATTCTGGTGGACCGGCTGGCCCTCCGGAACGAGACGAAGCTGCTGACGCTGAACAACATCATTCCGGATTGCTGGATCTATGTACAGGACACCGGCATCAAGATGGGGCGCATCCAGGTGTTGAATAACTGGTTCCCTTACTTGGTGGAACAGCCGGAGGATACCGTCTGGCTGGGGGTGGAATTCCTCTGTGAGGAGGGGGATGATTTCTAGAACCTTTCCGAACAGGAATGCGGAGAGCTGAGCGTCAGGGAGCTGAAGCGGATCGACGTGCTGGATGAGGACAGCAAGGTGCTGGACTAGCACAGGAAGTGGGTCAGGAAGGCCTACCCTGCCTACTTTGATACCTGCGACCAGCTGAGTGATCTGCGGGAGTATCTGGACGGAATCCGGAACCTGTTCTGTGTGGGCCGCAACGGCCAGCACCACTACAACAACATGGACCACTCCATGGAGACGGCCTTCGCGGCGGTGCAGTCCATCGTCTCCGGTTCCTATGACAAGCAGAAGGTGTGGAACGTGAATACCGAATCGGAGTATCACGAAGAGGTACAGCATGAAGAAGCAAACAAACATTGAAAGAATGGCAGCGGCAGGCTCCTGCCTGCTGATGCTGTTGGCCTTTTATGTAGTATCCACCACTGTTTTGGCAACCCACACACTGACGATCCAGCTGCTCATGCAGGTGGGGATATTGACCGTGGCGGGTGCTGCGGTCTGGCTCATGCTGGCGCATCCGGGGCTGGACCGAAGTGAGATTCTCCTGTGGCTGATCCTCGCACTGGGCATTCTGATGCGTATCGGATATATGCTTTACACACCAGCTTATGTGCGGGGACATGACTTTGGCGAGATCTCTGTGGACAGCTGTGGCCACGCGGCCTATATTTTGCATCTGCTGCAGGGAGAGCTGCCGTCCAGTAACATCGGACAGTTCTATCATCCGCCGCTGTTCCACGCGTTTTCTGCCATCGCCATGGCCTGCTACCGGGCGTTGAGCGGCTTTGCCACGCCGGAGCATCTGATGGAAGCGGCTAAGACCGTATCCTGTGCCGCGTCCATCGTGACGCTGTTCTATGCCCGCAAGCTGTGCCGGCAGCTGCGCCTGGGCGATGGGGCCACGCTGATGGCCGTCAGCTTGGCGGCCTTCCTGCCCAACCACTATCTCCTGGCCGGCCGTGTGAACAACGATGCGCTGGCGGTCATGTTCATGCCGGCCATTTTATACTATACGCTCCGGTGGTATGAGCGGCAGGACTGGGGGCCTCTGGTGAAGCTGGCCCTCTGCTTCGGTTTGGGCATGATGACGAAGATCTCCGTGGGCGTGTTCCCCCTGGTCACCGGCTGCATGATGCTTCTGGTTCTGTACCAGCGCCTCAGGGAAAGGAATGGGCTGGCGATTATCCGGCAATTCGCTGTCTTTGGCCTGATCGCCTTCACGTTGGGCCTGTGGTATCCAGTCCGCAATTTTATCCGGTTTCAGCAGCCCTTTAATTACGTGGTGCGGATATTAGAGGCGTCGGATCTCTATTGCGGAGACCATAGCCTTTGGGAACGGTTCGGATTAATCAAAAACTTCGAGATTTACGACCATCCTTTTGAAGATTACAATGTATGGTCCTATTTGCTCAAGGGGTCTCTATTCGGCGAGTTTACATTCAGCATGGGGAAGGTGAGCCCGGGACTGTTGATTTTGATCAATCTGCTGCTGATCCTGCTCAGTTTTGCAGCAATGGCCCTTGTGCTGGTCCAGCATGGCCCAATGGACGGCCCTGACCTGCTTCTGGCTGGTACTGATGGGCTCTTACATTCATTTCAACGTTCACTATCCCTTTGGCTGCACCATGGATTTCTGAGCAGTACATGGTTTTTGACAGATGTTGTTGGCCAAGGTGATGATCTTCTCTGCGCGGCGTTAAAATATTAATTGATAACAGCTTGTGTCAGGTAATAATTGGAAGTGCCGTTTGCCGGGCGCACAATTGCTGTAAAAGTCTGAAAAACATACAGCTTCAGCAATTTGCAGCACAGGAAACGACTGCGGCCCAAGCGGTCAGGCGATTGCGGACACCTGCACCAAAATCCCCGCATTTCTTCACACAAAAGTGAACGGTGTCCGCCCAGGAACTTGGGAGGGCGTAGATGTGGCTGTCTACTCTTACCAAGCAGTAAAAAATTTGTCCACTGCCGATAGTGGTATGATTTGCTTTGCTGACGAAAAGTATGACGCCATTGCCCGTAAATTGGGCTGGCTGGGTATCAATAAAGACACCTATGCCCGCACAGGAGAGAAGGGCACCTATAAGTGGAAATATGACGTAGAGTACGTGGGACAAAAAGATCACGGAAATTCAATTATGGCGGCCATCGCATTGGTACAAATTAAATATTTGGATGAGGAAAATATATTTCGCCGCAAAGCGGTTAAGCAGTCCAATGACGCCTTTGCCGGAAATCCCAACATTCAAATTATCAGCGCGCCTCACGCGGACGAGTGTTCTTACCATACTTATGAAATTGCGGTGCCTGATCGCGATGCCCTTTTGGACGAGCTGGCAAAGCACGAAATCTATGGTGGTGTGCACTACCGGGATAACACGGAGTATGCTATGTATGCCTATGACCATGGCACCTGCCCTCATGCCCATGAAATTTCTCGGCATATTATTACACTGCCGCTAAATCTTTAGCTGACGGATGGGGATGTAGACCAAATTATCAAAATTGTAAATTGTTTTACACAAGATAGCTAAACTTCGAAGGGGTATTGTAATAGTCAAGAACACTTTAATTAATGTGCAACCCCCTGCCGCTTACGAACAAAAGGTTAAGGGATGGGGCAGTATCCAGATAGGGAGTTCCCGCAGTTCTCCTTGTCTTCGCGTCCGCGCTGTGATAAAATACCATCCGTGAACGGAGAGGAGGCGCGGTCGGATGCCGAGGGAGAAGAGGCAGAAGCCGGTTTGGTACAAGCTGGACAATGCGGCCATGATGTACTCCGCCATTCAAAAGGAGAACTACTCGGCGATCTACCGTTTTTCCGCCGTGATGACAGAGCTGGTGGACCCCGAGGCGCTGCAAAGGGCCATCGACAAGACCCTGCCCCGGTTCCCGGGATTCCGAGTCCGCATTAAGCGGGGCGCCTTCTGGTATTACTTTGAGCCCAACGGCGCGCCGGGCCCCTTTGTCAAGGAGGATATGAAAAATCCATGCCAGCCGGTGCGCTTTGGAGAGGATGATGGCTGGCTCATCCGTTTTTTTTACTATGGACACAGGATCTCGCTGGAGGTCTTTCACGCCCTGGCCGACGGAGCCGGGTCCCTGACGCTGCTTCGTACGTTGCTGGCCGTCTATCTCCGAGAGCTGGGGCACGACATCCCCAACACCGACGGGGTCCTGGACATCGATGAGCCGCCCCCGCGGGAGGAGCAGGAGGATGCCTACTTCCGCTATGCCAAGTCCCGGGTCCGAAAGGGGATGGGGGATCGGCGGGCCTATCAGGGGAATGGTACGCCGGAGCCCTTTTACACGCTGAACGTGACCATGGGTCTGGTGCCACTGGACAAGCTCCGGGAGACGGCCCATGGCTATGGCGCGTCGGTGACGGAGTATCTGGCGGCGGTGCTTATCGAGGCCATACTGGCCAAGCAGCGCCGGGAGGGGCGGCGGAGAGAGCTGCCTGTGGCTCTGGCAGTCCCCATCAATCTGCGGCCCCACTTTCCGTCCAAAACGCTGCGGAACTTCATCCTGACGGTCCGGCCATCCATCGATCCCGAGCTGGGCGATTACACTTTTCCTGAGATTGTCGCCCAAGTCCATCACCATATGCGTCTGCACATCAGTCGCCAGGAAATGCAGGCGGTGATCACCCGCAACGTGATGCTCCAGAAGAACCGCCTGCTTCAGATCGTCCCCGCCCCGCTGAAAAATTTGGCCATGGCGGTGAGCTACAAGATCGCGGGCTGCCACCCCTATTCCACCACCTTCACCAACCCCGGCGCCTTTCAGGTGCCGGCGGTGATGGAGCCCCACATCCAGCGCATGGAGGTCATTCTGGGCCAGTCTTACACGCCCCGGGCCAACTGCGCCTCCCTCAGCTTCGGCAATACCATGGAGATCACCTTCGCCGGTACGGTGAAGGAGTCCGAAGTGGAGCGGGATTTTTTCCGCCACTTGGTGCGGGAGGGAATCCATGTCAAGGTGATCTCCAATCGGGAGGAGTGAAACCATGTCCTACTGCGTCAACTGCGGTGTGGAGCTGGACGCCACGGCCAGAGCATGTCCGCTCTGTCACACGCCGGTCCAGAACCCCAATCAGCCGGTGGATGCCGAGCTTCCGCCGCCCTTCCCCAGTCGACGGAAGGAGGTGCAGCCCACCAGCAAAAAGGAACTGGCCCTGCTCATCTCCGCGATGTTTGCCTCGGTGGCCGTGCTGTGCGGGGTGCTCAACCTGTTCTTCCTGCACTCCGGGCGGCCCTGGTCCCTTTACGTCGTTGGCGCGGCTGTGATGCTGTGGCTCTGGCTGGTGCCGCCGCTCCTTCTGCGGGGGATGCCCCTGTGGGTGCGGCTGCTGCTGGACTCCTGCGCGGTGGGGGTATATGTCTATCTGATCTCCATCGACCTCCACGGACAGCGGTGGTTTCTGGGGCTGGCCCTGCCCATCATACTGACCGGCGGAGCCATCGTCACCGCATTGGGACTGATCCTCAGCCGCGGTCGCTCCATTCTCAGCAGCGTTACGCTGATCATCGGCGCCGTCGGCCTCTTTGTGGTGGGGATCGAACTCTTTGTGGACCGCTGGATGGGCGGGAGCTATGAACCGGGCTGGTCCATCGTGGTGGCAACGGTCTGCATTGCCCTGATCATCCCTCTGCTGGTCGTCCGCCACCGCCCTGCCCTCAGGGATGAGGCGCGGCGGAGGTTCCATATGTAGGGACAGAAGATGCACGCATCATGAATATTCATAAATATTTGAATATTATGCGCAAGTTCGTAAAATTGAATCAGAAAAATAGGTAGCAACTCGCATATTTATGCGAGTTGCTACTTGCATTTTCCAGCAAGACGTGGTACACTAGCCACAACATTTGAAGGACACGGAGGTTTTCACCATGGCTGAGCAGAAAAAGATCAAAAAAGTAGTTCTCGCCTATTCCGGCGGACTGGATACATCCATCATCATTCCCTGGCTGAAAGAGAATTACGGTGACCCTGAGATCATCGCCGTCTCCGGCGACGTGGGACAGGGCACCGAGCTGGACGGTCTGGAGGAGAAGGCCATCAAGACGGGGGCCTCCAAGCTGTATGTGGAGGACCTGACCGACGAGATGGTGGACGAGGTGATTATCCCTTCCATGCAGATGGGGGCCAAGTATGAGGACTACCTGCTCGGCACCGCCTTCGCCCGGCCCATCATCGCCAAGCGTCTGGTGGAGATCGCCGAAAAGGAGGGCGCCGATGCCATCTGCCATGGCTGCACCGGCAAGGGCAACGACCAGGTCCGGTTCGAGCTGGCCATCAAGCGGTTTGCACCTGAGATGAAGATCATCGCACCTTGGCGGGAGTGGGATATCAAAGGCCGTGATGAGGAGATCGACTATGCCGAGGCCCACAACGTCCCCCTGAAGATCAGCCGTGAGACCAATTATTCCAAGGACAAGAATCTGTGGCACCTCTCCCATGAGGGCCTGGATCTGGAGGACCCCGCCAACGAGCCCCAGTATGAGAAGCCCGGATTCCTGGAGATGGGTGTAAGCCCTGTCCAGGCCCCCGATGCGCCCACCTATGTGACCATCGACTTTGCCCAGGGTGTGCCCGTGGCGGTGGATGGCGTAAAGATGAAGGCATCCGACGTGGTGCGCAAGCTCAATGAGCTGGGCGGCGCCAACGGTATCGGCCTGCTGGATATCGTGGAGAACCGTCTGGTAGGGATGAAGGACCGGGGCGTCTATGAGACGCCGGGCGGCACCATCCTCTACCGCGCCCATGAGGTGCTGGAGATGATCACCATCGACAAGGACACCGCCCATATGAAGAGCAAGCTGGCGGTGGACTTTGCCGACCTGGTTTACAACGGAAAGTGGTTCACGCCGCTGCGGGAGGCCCTGAGCGCGTTTGCCTCCAAAACGCAGGAGCACGTCACCGGTACCGTGAAGCTCAAGCTGTATAAGGGAAATATCATCACCGCCGGCGTCACCTCTCCCGAGACCCTGTATTCCGAGGATCTGGTCACCTTTGAGGAGAGTGACTATGACCAGAAAGACTCCGCCGGATTCATCAACCTCTGGGGACTGCCCGACACGGTCCAGGCGCTGCGGGAGCAGGGCAAGCTGAAGTAAATCAAATACATCTTTCGGAGACGGGGCGGGTGAATCCGCTCCCTACAAAAATCGTAGGGAACGCATTTATGCGTTCCGTCTCTGTTTATTTGGAGTGATAGTTGCTATGAAACTTTGGGCAGGACGATTCCAGAAGGAGACCGATACGGCGGTCAACGATTTCAATTCCTCCATCAGCTTTGACGCCCGGCTCTATCAGGAGGATATTGCGGGCTCCATCGCCCATGCGACCATGCTGGGAAAACAGGGCGTCATCGAGGAGCATGAGGCGGAAAAGATTATCCAGGGTCTCCAAGCGATTCTCAAGGACATTGAGGCCGGGGCAGTGGAATTCTCCGAGGAGAACGAAGATATCCACATGAACATTGAGAGCGAGCTCACCTCCCGCATCGGCGACACGGGCAAGCGACTCCACACCGCCCGCAGCCGGAACGACCAGGTGGCTGTGGACTTCCGGCTCTATGTAAAAAAGGAGATCCCTGTGATCGTCGGCATGATCCTGGACCTGGAGAAGGTACTGGTTAAAAAGGCGGAGGCCAATCTGGATGCCGTGATGCCTGGCTATACCCATCTCCAGCGGGCACAGCCCACCACCTTTGCCCACTACATGATGGCCTATGCCAACATGCTCAAGCGGGATGTGACCCGGCTGGAGGACTGCCTGGAGCGTATGGACGAGTGTCCGCTGGGCGCCGGTGCCCTGGCCACCTCCACCTATCCGGTGGACCGGTTCCAGACCGCCCAGGCCCTGGGGTTCCGGAAGCCCACCGACAACTCTCTGGACTCCGTGTCCGACCGGGACTTTGCCATTGAGTTTACCTCGGCGCTGTCCATCCTCATGATGCACCTCTCCCGTTTTTCGGAGGAGATCATCCTCTGGTGCTCCTGGGAGTTCAAATTCGTGGAGCTGGACGACGCCTATTCCACCGGCTCTTCCATCATGCCGCAGAAAAAGAACCCGGATGTGGCCGAGCTGGTCCGGGGCAAGACGGGCCGGGTCTACGGCTCCCTCATTACGCTGCTCACCATCATGAAGGGTCTGCCCCTGGCCTATAACAAGGATATGCAGGAGGACAAAGAGCCCGTCTTCGACGCCATCGATACAGTGGAACAGTGCCTGCCCGTCTTTGCCGCCATGGTGGATACGTTGACAGTAAAGAACCGGAACATGCAGAAGGCGGCTGCCGGCGGCTTTATCAACGCCACAGACTGCGCCGATTATCTGGTGAAGAAGGGGCTTCCCTTCCGGGACGCCTATATGATCGTTGGCCGGCTGGTGCATATGTGCATCAAGACGGGGGAGACCCTGGACACCTTGCCGCTGAAGGACTTCCAGTCGGTCTCCGGGGCCTTTGGGCCCGATGTATACCAGGCGCTGGAGCTCAAGACATGCGTGGGAGGCCGCAAAGTCTACGGCGGTCCCGCGCCCGACTCGGTCAAAACGCAGATCGAGCACATCAAGGAGTTTGTAGAGGCGAGGACGGAATGAGACCCAAAGTGTTTATCGACGGCCAGGAGGGGACCACGGGGCTCCAGATATATGAGCGCCTGGGCGGCCGGGAGGATATCGAGCTCCTGCGCATCGATCCGGAAAAGCGCAAGGACGCGCAGGAGCGGAAAAAGCTCCTGAATGATGCGGATCTGGTGTTCTTGTGCCTGCCCGACGCCGCGGCCAGAGAGGCTGTGGCGCTCATTGAGAACGACCGCACAAAGGTAATCGACGCCTCTACCGCCCATCGCACCTCGCCCGGCTGGGTCTATGGCTTTCCGGAGCTGCTGGCCGGGCAGCGTCAGCGGGTGAAGTTTGCCAAGCGTACGGCGAACCCGGGGTGTCACGCCACCGGCTTTCTCTCCGCTGCCGCCCCTCTGGTGGCCACGGGTGTGCTCCCCAGGGATTACCCAGTGACATGTTACTCCCTCACCGGTTATTCCGGCGGGGGCAAAAAGATGATAGCCGAATATGAGGGGGAGGGCAAGGGCGAGGCGCTTGATAGCCCGCGCATTTATGGAACCACGCTCCGGCATAAGCATCTGCCGGAGATGAAGGCCCTCTCCGGATTGGACGAGCCGCCGGTGTTCTGCCCCATCGTGGACGACTATTATAAGGGCATGGCCTCCTGCCTGATGCTCCACAACGCCCGTCTCACCGGTAAGCCCACGGCGGAGGATCTCTGCGAGATCCTGGCCCGGTATTATGAGGACCAGCAGGTGGTGCGCGTGGCGCCCTTTGAAAAGGAAGGCAGTTTTTTGGCCGCCAATGCGCTGGCTGGAACGGACCGGCTGGAGCTGTCCGTCTGGGGGCATGAGGAGCAGACCATCGTAGTGGCCCGTTTTGACAATCTGGGCAAGGGAGCCTCCGGCGCGGCGGTTCAGAATATGAATCTGATGCTCGGCTTTGATGAAACCGCAGGGCTTGCCCTGTGATGAGGAGGATATGGATATGAAAATGCTTCCCGGCGGAGTCACCGCCCCTAAAGGATTCCAGGCGTCCGGCGTCCACTGCGGCGTCAAAAAGGGCAAGGGGGACGGCAATCAGCCCCCCATGAGCAAAATGCCCGAGGTGCTGGAGGGCAAAAAGGACTTGGCCCTCATCCTCTCGGAGAGGGAGTGCACCGCCGCCGCCGTGTACACCCTCAACCGGGTGAAGGCGGCCCCGCTGTATGTCACCATGGACCATCTGGAAAACGGAGAGGCCCAGGGCATCGTGGCCAATTCCGGCAATGCCAACGCCTGTGCCCCCAACAGCCATGAGCACGCGGAGCGGATGTGTGAGCTGGCCGCCGCAGCCACGGGTCTGAAGGCCGGTGATTTTGTGGTGGCATCCACCGGCGTCATCGGGCAGGAGCTGAACATCGCCGCCATTGAGCAGGGGCTGCCCCAGGCGGCGGCACAGCTTTCGAAGGATGGCTCCGACGCGGCCGCCAACGCCATTATGACCACGGATACCGTGAAAAAGGAGCTGGCGGTCTCCTGCATGGTGGGGGGAAAGACTGTCACCATCGGGGCCATCGCCAAAGGCTCCGGCATGATCCATCCCAATATGGGCACAATGCTCTGCTTTGTCACCACTGACTGCGCCGTCACACAGGAGATGCTCTCCGACGCCCTGCATGAGATCGTTCCCCGTACCTTCAACCGCGTTACCATCGACGGGGATACCTCCACCAACGATATGTGCGTGGTGCTGGCCAACGGTATGGCGGAGAACCCCCTTATTGAGTGGAAGGACGACAATTATACCGTATTCTATAAGACGCTCTACAGCGTCTTTGAGCAGCTTGCCCGCAGCATTGCCGCCGACGGCGAGGGGGCCAGCAAGCTCATCACCTGTACCGTGCGGAACGCCCGCAGCGAGGAGAGCGCCGAACGGCTCTCCAAGAGCGTGGTGGGATCCTCTCTGGTAAAGGCCGCCATGTTTGGCTCTGACGCAAACTGGGGTCGGGTGCTGTGCGCCATGGGTTACTCCAAGGCTCCCTTCCGCCCGGAGTTTGTGGATGTGAAGTTCCGCTCTGTGGTGGGCGAGGTGCTGGTGTGCCGGCAGGGTGCCGGCGTGGATTTCGACGAGGAGCAGGCCACCACGATCCTCAGCCAGGATGAGGTGGTCATCGATGTGGACCTCCACGAGGGCGACCAGCAGGCCACCTGCTGGGGCTGCGACCTCACCTACGACTATGTAAAGATCAACGGCGATTACAGGACCTGAGAGGCGGAGAGCCCCGGGAAAGAGAGATCCCCGCGGGGGGCGGCCATGGCCGCCCGCGGTCAATGGAGGCGTAAAGAAAATGTCCAGTTCCCATGTGGAGCGCGCACAGGTCCTGGCCGAGGCGCTCCCCTACATTCAAAAATACAACGGCAAGACCGTGGTGGTCAAATACGGCGGGAACGCCATGATTTCCGAAGCGCTGCGCAAAGCCGTCATCAGCGACATCATCCTGCTCCATCTGGTGGGGATCCAGGTGGTGGTGGTCCACGGCGGCGGGCCGGAGATATCCGCCATGCTGAAGAAGATCGGCAAGGAGTCCAGGTTTGTGGACGGCCTCCGTTATACCGATGAGGAGACCATGGAGGTCGTTCAGCAGGTGCTGTGCGGCAAGGTGAACAAGGACTTGGTGGCCACCCTGAACCGCATGGGCGGACGGGCTTTGGGTCTGTGCGGGATGGATGCCGGACTTTTCCAGGCCCGGAAGCTCAGCGAGCGCTACGGCCTGGTGGGGGAGATCACCCAGGTGGACCCCTCCATCGTAGAGGACGCTCTGGCCGACGGCTATATTCCGGTGGTGTCCACCGTGGCCCAGGGTGTGGACGGGGAGACGGCCTACAACATCAACGCCGACACTGCCGCCGCCAAGCTGGCGGTGGCCCTCCACGCGGAAAAGCTCATCCTTCTCACCGATGTGCGGGGCCTGCTGCGGGACGCCAAGAACGAAGAGACGCTCATCCATGTGGTGGAGCTCCCGGAGGTCCCGGGACTGGTCAAGGATGGGATCATTCAAGGGGGGATGATCCCCAAGGTGGACTGTTGTGTGGAGGCGGTCCGCAGCGGAGTGGAGCGCACTCACATTCTGGACGGGCGCATTCCCCACTCCATCCTGATCGAAATGCTCTCCGACGAGGGCATCGGCACTATGCTTCTGTGAGGTGATATCATGGATTTTCAGACCATCAAAGCCCGGGACGACCAATATGTCCTCAACACCTATGCCCGCTTCCCGGTAGACGTCGACCATGGCAAGAACGCTACGCTCTATAGTGCGGAGGGCAGGGAGTATATCGACTTCACCTCCGGCATCGGGGTGAACTCTATCGGCTGCGCCAACCCCAAATGGGTGGACGCCATCGCCGTCCAGGCCGCCAGGCTGGGGCATATGTCCAATCTCTTTTATACCCAGCCCTGCGGCCAGCTGGCCGAACAGCTCTGCCGCCGGGCCGGCATGTCGGCGGCCTTTTTCGCCAATTCCGGCGCGGAATCCAACGAGGGCCTCATTAAGCTGGCCCGGAAATATTCCTTCGACAAGTACGGGAAGGGGAGAGGGACCATCCTCACCCTGAAAAATTCTTTCCATGGCCGCACCGTCACCACTCTGTCGGCCACTGGCCAGGATGTATTCCATAACTATTTCTTCCCGTTCACCGATGGGTTCCGTTTTGCCGAGCCCACCATGGATGGGATCGCCGAGGTCTCCGGCCACGACGTCTGCGCGGTCATGCTGGAGCTGATCCAGGGGGAGAGCGGCGTCTATCCGCTGGACCAGGGCTTTGTCCACGATCTGGCAGTCCTCTGTGCCGAGCGGGACTGGCTGCTGCTGGTGGACGAGGTCCAGACGGGGATCGGGCGCACCGGCACTCTGTTCTGTTATCAGCAGTACGGTATTCTGCCCGATGCGGTGTCCTTTGCCAAGGGCATTGCAGGGGGGCTGCCCTTCGGCGGCTTTCTGGTCAGCGAGAAGTGCCGCGGCGTTCTTACGCCGGGCACCCATGCCACCACCTTCGGCGGCAACCCCGTCTGCGCCGCCGCCGCGCTGGCGACGCTGCAAATTCTCAGCGAGGATGTGATGGGGGAGATCACCGACAAGGGAAATTATCTGCGGGGGGCCATTGAATCCTTGGAGCTGCCGTGTCTGGGGAAGACAAGGGGACTGGGACTGATGATCGGTATCGAGGTGAAGCCCGGCCGGACCAACCGGGACGTGGCGGTGCAGCTCATGGAAAACGGGCTTCTGGTGCTGACGGCGGGCCCCGCCCTTCGCCTGCTACCGCCGCTCACCATCACCAAGGACGAAATGGACAAGGGCCTTGCCATCATGAAGCAGACGCTGGGGGGAATGTAAGATGCAGAAAGACCTTTTGAAGCTGCTGGACCTCACCCGGGAGGATATCACTAGGATTCTCAATGTGGGCGACCAGATGAAGTACAACCAGAAGCATGGCCTCACCCACAACTATCTCCAGGGCAAGACGCTGGCCATGATCTTTGAGAAGAATTCCACCCGCACCCGGGTCTCCTTCGAGACCGGCATGTATCAGTTGGGGGGACACGCCCTTTTCCTCTCCGGCAAGGAGAGCCAGATTGGCCGTGGGGAGCCCATCGAGGACACCGCGCGGGTCCTGTCCCGGTACTGTGACGGCATCATGATCCGCACCTATGGCCAGGACGAGGTGGAGGAGCTGGCAAAATACGCCTCCATTCCCGTCATTAACGGACTGACGGACTTCGCCCATCCCTGCCAGGTCCTGGCCGATCTCATGACCGTCCGGGAGCGGATGACCCGCCTGGAAGGGCTGAAGCTCTGCTTTGTCGGCGACGGCAACAACATGGCCAACTCCCTGATTGTGGGCGGCCTCAAATGCGGCATGGACGTGTCCGTGGCCTGCCCGGAGGGCTATGATCCCGATGCCAAGGTGCTGGACTTTGCAAAGACGGTCACCGACGCCAAGTTTACCCTCTGCCGGGACCCCGGGGAGGCCGCGGAGGGCGCCGATGTGATCATCACCGATGTGTGGGCCTCCATGGGGCAGGAGGAGGAGCGTGAGAAGCGCCGGTTGGCCTTTGAGGGGATCTATCAGGTCAACGCGGAGCTGATGAAGGCGGCACACCCCGGGGCCATGGTGCAGCACTGCCTGCCCGCCCACCGTGGAGAGGAGATCACCGCCGAGGTATTCGAAGCCCACGCAGATGAGATTTTTGACGAGGCGGAGAACCGCCTCCATGCCCAGAAGGCGGTCATGTATCTGCTCATGGGTGAGCAGTGAGCGGTATCAAGGATAAAAAATCGCCCCGTCCAGCGGACGGGGCGATTTTTTATCCTCACAAGGAAGCCGAACGCAGAGACTTTGCCGGCAAAGTCCGAAGGGCGGCACGGCGGGAAAGAAAACCTTCCCCTCACGCACAGGCAAAGCCCAAGGCCTGTTTGTATATTGCAATAGGTCCGGCGGCAAGGGAACTCGGCCTGTCGGCAATGTTCAGACAAGCCCTAATCGGCCAAGTACTTCTTCACCAGCTCTTGCAGCAACTCATCCCGGTCCAGCCGGCGGATGAGGGAGCGGGCGTTGTTGTAGTTGGTGATATAGGTGGGGTCTTCGGAGAGGATATATCCGACGATCTGATTGATGGGGTTATACCCCTTCTCCTGGAGCGAGTTGTACACAGAGGTCAGAATGGCCTTGATCTCGTCGCCCTTGTCCTCGTTCAGATTGAATTTGCGCGTAAAATCCATTTGCTGGTTCACGTCGGTACACCTCCTGGGGCACTGCCCGTTACTGTTACCAATTGTAGCTGAAATTACGCATGGTGTAAAGGGGAGAAGAAGAAAATTTATGTTTAATTAAGGACTCCCCGGCGCATGCGTCGGGGCACTGGAGGAATTTGTACAAATGAAAAAATGAAAAAGAGGTCCGGATCAGCGAAGAACGGCGCCCAGTTCCTTTTGCAGCAGCTCCAGCACGCTCTTTACGTCCTCGTCGGCCTCGGCGGCGGTGAGGCTGCGCTCATCGGAGCGGAGAGTCAGGTTAAACGCCACGCTCTTTTTGCCCGCGGGGATGGGAGCGCCGGTGTAGATGTCGAAGAGCTCTACTTCCTTGAGCAGGCCCCTGGCGCCCCGGCTGATGCAGTTTTCCAGGGTGGCAACGGGGATAGAGGCGTCACAGACCACGGCGATGTCCCGGGCTACGCTGGGGAACTTGGGCAGGGGGACATACTCCCGCTCGGGCCCCTGGAAGCGCATGAGGGCCTCGAAGGAGAGCTCGGCGCAGTAGAGCGCGGTGTCCACGCCATAATTGGCGCATACGGTGGGATGGATCTGCCCCAGGACGCCGATCTGCTCACCGCCGACACAGACCGTGGCACAGCGGCCTGGATGGTAGGAGGCGTTGTCGCGGCAGGCTTGGTAGGATACGCCCCCAACCCGTATGCTGTGGAGCAGAGCCTCCACCACGCCCTTGAGACCGAAAAAGTCTATGTCCCCATAAGCGCCCAGCGAGAGTACCTTGGGCTCGTCGGCAAGGCCGTCGGCCCTGGGGAGATAGATCCTGCCCAGCTCATAGAGCCGCGCGCTCTTGTTGCGGAAATTATAGTTGCGGGCCAGAATTTCCAGCATGGAGGGCAGAGTGGTGGTGCGCATGATGGAAGTGTCCTCTCCAAGGGGGTTGAGGATTTTCAGGCTGCGGCGGCGGGGATCTTCCGGCGCCCAGCCGATCTTGTCATAATAGGTCGGAGAGATGAAAGAGTAGGTGATGATCTCGTCGTAGCCGGCGCTGCGGCAGGTCTGTCCCAGGCGCCGCTCCAGGCGCTGCGCGGGGGAATAGCCGCCCTGGGTGGTGGTTCCGCGCATCAGGGTGACGGGAATGCGGTTGTAGCCATGGAAGCGGGCCACCTCCTCGGCCAAGTCGGCCATGGTCAGCACGTCCCCACGCCAGGACGGGACGGTGATGCGGTCTCCTTCCACCTGGAAATCCAGCTTGCGGAGGATGGAGGCCATCTCTTCGCCGGAGACGTCGGTACCCAGCAGGTCGTTGATCTTTTCCGGCTCCAACTCCAGAACGGTGGGCTGAGGAACGTGATTGAGAATGTCGATGACGCCATCCACCACTTCGCCGGCCCCAAGGAGCTCTACCAGCTCGCAGGCGCGGTTTACGGCGGGGAGGGTGTTCATGGGGTCCAATCCCTTTTCAAATTTGGCGGAGGCCTCCGTGCGCATGCCCAGAGCCAGGGCGCCCTTACGGATGCAGGTGCCGTCGAAATTGGCCGACTCAAAGACCACATCCACGGTGTCGTCTACGATCTCGCTGTTCTCACCGCCCATAATGCCCGCCAAGCCCACGGCCCTGTGTGCGTCGGCGATGACCAGCATGCTGGGATTGAGCTTGCGGGGGGTTCCGTCCAGGGTGGTGAGAGTCTCGCCGTCTTTTGCACGGCGGACGATGATCCTTCCGCCCTTTACATAGCGGTAGTCAAAGGCGTGCATGGGCTGGCCATACTCCAGCATGACGTAGTTGGTGATGTCCACGATGTTGTTGATGGGACGCACGCCCATGGCCCGCAGCCGCTGGCGCATCCACAGGGGGGAGGGGCCGATCTTTACGTTGCGTACCATCCGGGCGGTGTACCGGGGGCACAGGTCCGCGTCGGGAGTCTCCACGTCCAGCAGGTCGCGGAGGGCGCCGGGCCCGCCGCCCTTCACCTCCGGCGTATGGAGGGTGAGGGGGGTGCCGAAGGTGGCGGCCGCCTCCCGCGCCAGACCGATGACGGAGAGGCAGTCGGGACGGTTGGGGGTGATCTCAAACTCCACCACGTGGTCGTGATAGCCGATGGCCGCCCGAAGATCGTCGCCGGGGCGGAGGTCCCTGGCGCTCAGGTCGGGGTCGCTGTTTAAAATAAAGATGCCGTCCACGATGCTCAGGGGCCAGTCATGGTCGGTCATGCCCAGCTCCTTGTAGGAGCAGAGCATGCCCACAGAGGCCTCTCCGCGGAGCGTTCCTGCGGTGATGTGGACTCCGCCGGGGAGGGTGGAGCCGTCCTTGGCCACGGGCACCAAGTCGCCCTCCCGGACGTTCTGTGCGCCGGTGACGATCTGTATCGGGGCGGCCCCGCCGATGTCCACCTGACAGATCCACATGTGGTCGGAATTGGGGTGGCGGATCAGGGAGAGAACCTTGCCCACCACTACGTTTTCGATCTCGGCGCCCTCCACCTCGGTGATCTCCACCTTGGAGCCGGAGAGTGTCATGGCCTCGGCAAAGTCGCGGTCGGGGGCCGAGACGGGGGTGAATTCGTTCAGCCATTCACGGGATAATTTCATATGTCAAAACTCCTTGCTTATCGTCCATAGTCGCAGAGCGGACCGGATGTAGGTCCGCCGCGCCGGCCTCGGTATCTCAGAATTGCTCCAGGAAGCGCACATCATTTTCGAAGATGAGCCGCATGTCGGCGATCTTGAACTGCCGCAGGGCCAGCCGCTCCAGACCCATGCCGAAGGCCCAGCCGCTGTAGACCTCGGGATCGATACCGGCCATCTCCAGCACTCTGGGATGGACCATGCCGGCGCCCAGCACTTCGATCCAGCCCTCGCCCTTGCAGGTGGGGCAGCCGGCGCCGCCGCACTTGTGGCACTGCACGTCCATCTCGCAGGAGGGCTCGGTGAAGGGGAAGTGGTGGGGGCGGAAACGGGTGACGGTGCCCTCTCCGTAGAGCTGCTCCATCACAGTGTTGAGCGTCCCCTTTAGGTCGGCCATGGTGACGCCCTTGTCAATGACCATGCCCTCCACTTGATGGAACATGGGGGAGTGAGTGGCGTCCACCTCGTCCTTCCGGTAGACGCGGCCGGGGGCGATGATGCGGATGGGCAGGGGCATGGTCTCCATAGCCCGCACCTGCATGGGAGAGGTCTGGGAGCGGAGCATCACCCGGCTGTCCTGATCAAAGTAGAAGGTGTCAGACCAGTCGCGGGAGGGATGCCCTTCAGGTGCATTGAGCTTGTCAAAGTTATATTCTGCCAGCTCCACCTCGGGGCCGTCCAGCACTTGGAAGCCCATGCCCACGAAGATATCCTTGATCTCGTCCAGGGCGATATACATGGGGTGGCGGTGGCCCAGCTCCACAGGCTTGCCGGGGATGGTCACGTCCACCTGCTCCAGCTCCAGCCGGGCGTCCAGGGCGGCCTTCTCGATCCGCTTCTGCTCCTGCTCCAGGGCGGTGGTCAGGGCCTCACGCACTTCGTTGGCGAGCTGACCGATAATGGGCCGCTCCTCGGCGGACAGGCCGCCCATCTGCTTGAGGACGGCGGTGAGCGCACCCTTCTTCCCCAGGTATTTGACCCGCAGCGCATCCAAGTCCTGGGCCGTCTTGGTCTCGGAGAGGGCCGCAAGGGCCTCGCGCCTGATCTGTTCCAGTTTTTCCTTCATAAAATCGCAGCTCCTTTGCGTATTTTCACAATAAAAAAGGCCCCTCATCCCATACAAGGGACGAAAGGCAAACCTTCCGCGGTACCACCCACGATTCGCACCGCACCCGGCGCGCACTCAACCCCCTCTAACGGCGGGCAGCCGTCCACGTCTTTCCACGCAGCCGCTCCCGGGCGAACCAAGCGCAGCGTCCGCAGTCTGGCTCTCAGCCGGTGACCAGACCTCTCTTGGCGGCGGTTTGACGCTATTTTCCCGTTCCTCGCGTTTACAATTGTCTTTTATATCACATTGGCGGGAAAATTGCAAGATGGTTTTTCATACGGAGTTAGACAAATACGCGTCCGAGTGGTACAATGTCAGGCAACGGGGAGCGCGCCGCCCCGACCGGAGGGCGCTGCCTGTGCAAGAAAAGAACGCTGACTGAGGAGATATGGCTATGCTGATCGCAACCGCCGCGCAGATGAGAGAGATCGACCGCGCGGCCATTCAGGACCGAGGGATCTGTTCCACACTGCTGATGGAGAACGCCGCAAAGGCCGTGGCCGAGGCATGCATCTCTCTGGTGAATCGGAGGCGGGGGGGCCGGGCCGCTGTTTTTTGCGGGCCGGGAAACAATGGAGGGGACGGCGTGGCCGCGGCCCGATTCCTGATGGAGGCCGGGCTGGAGGTCCGGGCCTTTCTGGTGGGAAAGCGGGAGAAGATGACCCCTGACTGCCGGGAGATGGAGAGTCGTCTCCGGAAGGCGGGCGGCGCGCTGGAGGACTTTGCGCCGGACGCCGCCTTTGCCTCCTGGTGTCTGGAGTGCGACGTGATGGTGGACGCTCTGTTCGGTATCGGGCTCAATACGCCTCTCTGGGGGGACCCCTACACCGCCGTGCAGATGATGAACACCTGCCCTGTGCCCGTGGTGGCGGTGGACATTGCCAGCGGGGTGGAGGCCGACACGGGGCGGATCCTCGGGGTCGCCGTGGAAGCCGACGAGACCGTTACTTTTACCTGCCCGAAGGCGGGGCATGTTTTGGGGCAGGGGGGATTGTGCTGCGGACGTCTGACTGTGGCGGACATCGGCATCCCCGCCGGGCTGATCCGGGGGCTGGACGAGACGCTCCGGGCCGTGGGGCCCGGCGACATCCATCTGCCCCGCCGGGCGAGGGACTCCTACAAGGGAGACTACGGAAAGGTTTACATTCTGGGGGGCAGCGTGGGGTACAGCGGCGCCCCTGTGTTCGCGGCGCGGGCGGCGGTGCGCACCGGCGCGGGGCTGGTGTCCCTGGGCGTACCCGCCCCTCTCTGGCCCATTGCGGCCGCCAAACTGGACGAGGCCATGGCCCACCCCCTCCCATCCGGGAAAGAGGGAATGCTCTCTCTGGAGGCGACGGAGGAGACCCTCAGACGTCTGGATACCTGCGATGTGTGTCTCATCGGTCCGGGACTGGGGCGGGGGAACGGCGTGGCCTCGGTGGTGCGGCATATCCTCAGGAGTACCCATCTGCCGGTGGTGCTGGACGCCGACGGCATAAACGCTCTGGAGGGACATATAGATGTGTTGGATGCCCGCGGCGGCAGCTTCACGGTGCTCACGCCCCACGACGGAGAATTTGTCCGCATCGGCGGAGATCTTTCCGGCGGGGACCGCCTGGCGGCGGCCAGGTCGTTCGCCACGGAGCACGGCTGCGCGCTGGTGCTCAAGGGACACCGTACCATCGCGGCCTTCCCCGACGGCACGGCTTATATCAACACCACGGGAAATCCGGGCATGGCCAAGGGGGGCAGCGGCGACATACTGGGGGGAATCATCATCTCTCTGCTGGGGCAGGGGCTGACGGCCCGGGAGGCGATCCCCATGGCGGTATGCCTTCACGGCATGGCGGGTGACCTGTGCGCCCGGGAGCTGGGGGAGTATGGTATGACGCCCAGCGATATGATCGAGCGGCTGCCTCTGGTCATGAAGACCTTTGAGCGCCGGTCCTGAGGCATCCCGCAGGTCAAAACGATTCAGGAGGAGAAAAAAGTGCGCAAGAGAACTGTGTGCGCACTAATGATGACCCTGTGCCTGCTGGCCGCCTGCGGCGGAGAAGCGGGAACAGGCAACAACACCGATGAATTGGCGCTGGACATCCGGGCAGACTACCTCTCTATGTCCGGCTGTACCGCCCGGATGGACGTCACCGCAGACTATGGGGAAAGAGTCTACACATATACCCTGGACCTCAGCTATCAGAAGGACGGGGACACCACGCTTGCGGTAGTCGCGCCTGAGGAAGTGGCGGGTGTGACCGCGCGGCTGAGCGGGGAGGAGACCTTCTTGGAGTTCGACGGCGTGAGCCTGGAGACAGGGCCGCTGGACGATACCGGGCTCTCTCCGCTCAGCGCGGCTCCGGCCCTGCTCCGCTGTGCCAGGGAGGGCTTCATTGCGGAGAGCGCCCTGGAGACGGTGGGAGAGAGCGAGTGCCTCAAAGTGGTCTGCCGAGACCCGGAGGTACAGCCCGGCACGGGAACAGAGGTCTCCCTGTGGTTCGATGCGGGCACCCATGCCCTGAAACAAGGGGAGATCCTCTCAGACGGGGCCCGGATCGTGGCCTGTATTTTTACACAATTCAGCATGACGACATAAGAAAGAGGCCAGAGAAATGGACGATGTACAGAAGCGGACGTGGGCGGAGATCGATCTCTCCCGTCTGGAGCACAATTACCGGGCGCTGCGGGCGCTGGCGGGGCCCAAATGCAAATTTTTAGGGGTGGCGAAGGCCAACGCTTATGGCCACGGGGCGGTCCCCGTGGCCCGCAAGCTGGAGAAGCTGGGGTGCGACTACCTGGCCGTGGCCTGCCTGGATGAAGCCGTAGAGCTTCGGGAGGCGGGGGTGAGGACGCCCATCCTGATCCTGGGCCCCACTGCGCCAGAGTATACCGGCGAGCTCTTGGACCGGGATCTCACCCAGACGGTGGGGGATGTGGAGACCGGGTTGGCTTTTGCCCGCGGCGCCGAGGCCCGGGGCGGGACGCTGAAGGTCCACCTCAAGGTGGACACGGGCATGTCCCGGCTGGGCTTTCTCTGCAACGAGGCGTCCATGGACGCCTCCGTGGCGGACATTGCCCGGATCTGCGCGCTGTCCGGCCTGCGTGCGGAGGGAATCTTTACCCATTTTTCCGATGCCGACGGCAGCGAGGAATACACCATGTGCCAGTTCACACGGTTTCTCGATACGCTGGACAAGCTCGCCGCCCGGGGCGTGCGCTTTGAGATTCGCCATTGCGCGGCCAGCGCCGCTGTGTTAAACTACCCCTGTACCCACTTGGATATGATTCGCCCCGGCATCGCCCTTTACGGCCACTATCCGGCGCCGGATATGGAGCACACTTGTCCGCTGCTACCAGTGCTCTCCCTCAAATCCAGAGTGGCGGCTGTCAGAGCGCTGCCCGCCGGTACACAGGTGAGCTATGGCCGCACCCACACGTTGAAACGGGACAGCCTGCTGGCGGTCTTGCCGGTGGGCTATGCAGACGGTTTTTTCCGCCTGTTCTCCGACCGACTTGCAGTGGAGCTCCGGGGGCGGAGAGCCCCCCTGGTGGGACGGGTCTGTATGGACCTGTGCATGGTGGACGTCACGGACATTCCCGGCGTGGTCCCCGGTGATGTGGCCACCCTCTACGGGGACAAGACGCCGGTGGAAGCGGGCGCGGAACTGGCAGGCACCATTCCGTACGAGCTCCTGTGCGACGTGTCCCCCCGTGTGCCGAGGGTCTATAGGGGAGAATAGGGTCCCCAAGCGCCTGGCGCGCATACAATGGACCGGGAGGCATAGCATCGGGCAGGCGGCGGGAAGACCATCCGCTTCCTGATATTTCAAGACAAGTGTATAAATCCCGCCGCCCCGTGGGAGAATCATAGTGACGGCGTTACATAGGCTTCCGCCTGAGGTGACGCTGGTAACTATCTTCCAGCGGAGTGTGAGCATGAGTGGATAACAGCGTGAAACGCGGTGACATTTTTTACGCCGATCTGAGCCCTGTGGTGGGCAGCGAACAGGGGGGTGTCCGTCCGGTCCTTATCGTCCAAAACGACACAGGCAACCGGCACAGCCCTACGGTGATCGCCGCCGCCATCACATCCCAGACCGGCAAGGCCAAGCTCCCGACGCACATTGAGCTGGCCGCCATGAATTACGGCCTGCCCAAGGATTCCGTGGTCCTGCTGGAGCAGATCCGGACTTTGGATAAAAAACGGCTGAGAGAGAAGATGGGTCGGCTGGACGACAAGCTGATGCATCAGGTGGATTCCGCCATCGCAGTGAGCTTCGGCCTGCACCCCGAACAATTGGTATGAGGAGAAAGGGCCGTCCCCGGCGGGCGGCCCCCTCTGCCCCTGACTTGGAGGTTACATATGAGAAAGCCAATGAACCCCGTTTTGACCGCAGTCGCTGTATCGGGCGCCCTGTCGCTCCTGCTCGGGGCCGCAGCCGGAACCCAGACAGACCCGCTGGTCACCCTGAGTTATCTCAACGATGTGAATACGCCCGCCATTCTCAAAGAGGTGGACGCCAGGCTGGACACGAGGGAGCAGGCCCTGGTGGACAAGCTCAACGCCTCCATTTCCCAGTATGAAAAGGATATGGAGGAGCAGTTGGCCGCCGCCGGCGGAGGAACGGCGTCCTCTTCCGCCGTCTTTGCCGTGGTGACGGTGAAGGCCGGGCAGAAGCTGCTGGGCGGTGTGGGCTGTGAATTCCTGCTCCGCAGCGGGAGCGCCGTCTGTGTGGCGGCTTCGGCGCCGGGGCTTATCGACTCCACCGATGGAGCTACCCTGGCAAGCGGTGGCGCTATACAGCCCAACCACCTCTATCTTTCCACCGCAGAGGGCCGGGGGCTCCAGGCGGGCAGTGACGCGACGGTCCTGGTGCGGGGAAGCTACCAGATCTCCTGAGGAGAAACGGGGCGTGCTGATTTCCACCTCTGCGAAAGATTTTAATTGAACCGGGCGGAGGGGAGGCAATTTGCCTCCCCTCCGCCCGGTTCAATGTCCATCCCTCCCCCGGCTGCCGCCCGGGGGAGGGATGCTCCCGGCGTGACCGGGAGGATGATCGATGTCCTCGCCCACTGTGGCGGCGGGAAGAATGGACGCCTTGCCATATTTGCTGCGGATCCCGTCCACCGTATGTTCCAAGCGCTCCCGCCTTTGCCGCTGGGGTGTGGTGTCGGTGCGGAACAGGTCCAGCTGCTCTGTGACCTCCCCTTCGGGGACCAGATTCTGCCCGGTGATGGTAAGGGCGCGTATAGGTGCCTTGGGGTTCCAGGCCTCCCGGATGAGGGCCATCGCCGCGCGGCTGATATCCCGGGAAACATAGCTGGGAGAGCCCAGCCGTTTCTGGCGGCAGATATCCCTGAAATTTGGGTCCCGGACGGTCACCTGTACGGTGGAACATTTCAGCGCATATTTGCGCAGGCGCATGGCCACGCTGTCCGAAAGGAGGGCTACGCCGGTGTGGATGTCCTCCCATCCCAGCAGATTGCGGCGGAACGTAATGCCGTTGCCCACGGATTTAGGGGGAGGGGACTCCCCGGCGCGGGTGACCGGACTGTGCTCCAATCCAGCGGCGTAGTCGTAGAGCTGCCCTCCCTGCTTGCCCAGCAGGCGGACCAGCCCCTCACGGCCGAAGGCCGCCAGATCGCCGATGGTGCGTACGCCATATTCCTGGAGCACCTTGTCGGCCGCACGGCCGACAAACAGGAGGTCCGTGACCGGAAGGGGCCAGACCTTGGCCGGTACGTCCGCCCGGGTGATGACCGTGGTGGCGTCGGGTTTTTTCATGTCGCTGCCCAGCTTGGCAAAGACCTTGTTGAAGGAGACGCCCACCGAGATGGTGAGGCGCTCCTCCCGGCGGACCACCGCCCGGAGCTTGTCTGCAATATCCCGTGCGTCACCGCCGAAGAGGTGCATGGAGCCGGTGATGTCCAGCCAGCTCTCGTCGATGCCGAAGGGCTCTACCAGATCGGTATAGCGCTCATAAATGGCGTTGATCCGTCGGGAGACCCGGCGGTACTCCTCATGGTGGGCGGGAAGGAGAATGAGGCCGGGACACTTTTTCCGGGCCTGCCAGATGGTCTCCGCCGTTTTGACCTGGAAGCGTTTGGCCGCTTCGTTTTTTGCCAGGATAATGCCGTGCCGGCTCTCCGGATCTCCGCATACGGCCACCGGCTTGTCCCAGAGGTCGGGCCGGTCCCGTAGCTCTACCGAGGCATAAAATCCGTTGAGATCACAGTGCAGTATGGTCCGCTCCATGGCGCTCCCTCCCCGTAAGAGTATAGCACAAAGACGAGAAATGGTCAAACGAATGTTCTATACCAAAAAACTCCAGATAGGCAAGACAAAAACGGTGGGCCCGACTGCGGTCGGGCCCACCATTTGTGGGGAGCTGCATTTTTCAGATGACGTCCATCAGCACCAGCGCCAGCAGGACAAAGGTGGCCATCAGGGCCAGGGAGAAGAGCAGATAGCCCGCGCTGGAGCGCCGGGGCTGAGAGTGCTCGGAGGCCGGGATCAGATTGGCGCGGCGCAGGGCGGTGACCACGGGCTTATAGAGCAGAAGGGTAGTGGCCATGTTCATGCCGCCCTTGACCAGATTGAAGGGGAGGAAGACAGGCACCAGCATGGCGGCCACAGCTTCCCGCGGCAGGCCCTGATAGATGGGGGTGATGAGGTAATTCCACAGCAGCATCACGCCCGTCAGCATCAGTACGCCCAGCCCCAGCCCCAGGATTGCGCCCCGCATGGTGTGGCGGCGCTTATAGACGAAAGAAGCGGTGCAGCAGAAGCTGCAGGTGGCCAGCACGTTCATGACGAAGCCGATGGGACCGGTATGGCTGATGGTGACCATCTCCACGAAGGCCACCACAATGGACACCGCGGCGGCGGCCACAGGGCCAAAGGTAAAGCCGCCGATGCAGATGATGACATCCTTGAAATCGAAATCCAGGAAACTGTTGACACTGGGTAGCAGCTTGGAGAGCAGCATCACCACATAGGCGATGGCAGAGAGCATGGCCAGGGTGGTGACCGTCCTGGTGTTCATTGCGGGACGGGCGCTGGTTTTGGTCAGGGTGGGTTCGGACATAAAAATATGCGCTCCTTTCAGGCGCGGCCTTTTCTCCCGGCCGCGCCCCCATGTAGTAGAAAACACCTGAAAGACGGAATGTCTTCCAGGTGTTAAAAACAAACATGGGGAAAGGTGCGCGTTTTAACACATCTTCTTCCATCCAGACTTCGCGCCGCCGATTCAAAGCGCGTCACTGTCGGTCCCGGAGTTCCACCGGATCAACTGTGCAGAAACACAGGTCGCGGACTATACCGCCGATCGGGATTTTCACCCTGCCCTGAAGACATTTTCGATTCAGTTGTTTTCTCTTCCTTTATTATACATGGGTCCGGCAAAAATGCAACCCCCTTTTTTGTATTTTTGAAAAACAAATGTTCGATAAACATTGACTTGCCAGCCGGGATATACTAGAATAAAAGAAACAAAACAAGGGCGGGGCGCCCCGGGAGGTATGATGTGAAGAGAGAGCAGAGCTGCTGTTTTACCGGCCACAGGCCGGACAAACTTCCATGGGGGGAGAATGAGTCCGATCCCCGTTGTCTGGCGCTGAAAAGGCGGCTGGAGGGGGAATTGACGCAGGTATACAATCGTGGGTACCGACATTTCATCTGTGGTATGGCCCGGGGGTGTGACCTCTACTTCTGCGAGGCCGTGCTGGAGCTGCGGAGCCGCCGTCCGGGCATCACGCTGGAGGCCGCCATCCCTTGTGAGGAGCAGGCGGCCCGCTGGCGGGAGCGGGACCGGAGCCGCTATTTCAGACTGATGGAGCAGTGCGATTTTGAGACCATGGTCCAGCACCGGTACACCTCCGGCTGTATGCAGCGCCGGGACCGGTACATGGTCGACCACGCCGGACTTTTGATCGCAGCCTACGACGGCATGACGCTGGGCGGGACCATGTATACCCTGACCTATGCCATGCGGCAGGGGCTGGAGACCCTGATCCTGGATATCGAACGAAAATAGCAAGAGGGCCCCGGACCTTATGATCCGGGGCCCTCTTTCACACAAGTGAAAGACCGCTGGGCCGTGCGCCACGCGGAAAGAGCTGGTTACAGCGCCAACAGTTCGATTTTACTGTCATTGGCGGAGGCCTTTAACTGGGTAATGGGGGACATATAACTCTCGATGATCTTGGTGGCGATGGGGTCCTCCAAGTCCTTTTGAACCTGCCGGCGCAGGTTTCGGGCGCCGTAAGCCACCGAGTAGGAGGTCTTGACCAAGTGCTCCAGCACGCTCTCGTCCCAGGAGAAGGAAATCCCCTTCTCCCTGAGGTTATCGGTGAGCTCGCCCAGCATGATCCGGGCGATGGACTTGAAGTTCCCCTCCGTAAGGCGGTTGAAATAGACCACTTCATCCACGCGGTTGATGAACTCAGGACGCAGGAAGCCCTCCAGAGCTTTCATGGCCTTGTCCTTGCCCTGCTCATTGGCGGTGCGGCCAAAGCCCAGGGACCCCATGCCCTTGTCGCTGCCGGCGTTGGAGGTCATGACGATGACAGTATTCTCAAAGTTCACCACACGCCCCTGGGCGTCGGTGATATGACCGTCGTCCAGGATCTGGAGCATGATGTTGAGGACATCCGGGTGCGCCTTCTCAATTTCGTCAAAGAGAATGACGCAGTAGGGCTTGCGGCGCACCTTTTCGGTCAGCTGGCCGGCCTCGTCGTAGCCTACATAGCCCGGAGGAGAGCCGATGATACGGCTGACGGCGAATTTCTCCATAAACTCCGACATATCCAAACGGATGAGAGATTCGGGGGAATTGAACATATCCTGTGCCAGGCGCTTGACCAGCTCGGTTTTTCCCACGCCGGTGGAGCCTACAAAGATGAAGGAGACAGGCTTGCGCTTGGAGGCGATGCCCACCCGGCCGCGGCGGATGGCGTTGGCCACCTCATGGACGGCTTCGTCCTGGCCGATGATATGGGTTTTGAGCCGCTCCTCTAGGTGGGCCAGGCGTTCGTATTCCTGCTCCTGGATCTGGCTGGCGGGGATCTTGGTCCACAGCTCGATGACCCGGGCCAGGTTTTCCACCGTGAGGGCGGGGGTGCACTGGTCGGCCAGACCGTCTTTCTCTGCGCTGAGCTGGAGCTCCTGGCTCTTCAGTACAGCCAGCCTTTGGTAGGCGCGCTCGCTGTTGGCCCGCTCCAGGTTGGATTTTTCCTGTGCCACCAGATTGAGCTGCTGCTGGAGCTCCGTCAGCTTGGCCTGCCGGAGCTCGGGCTCGGCGTCGTTGGGGGTGGAGTCCAGCTTTTCCTTCTGCTGGAGAAGGGTGGTCTCCCTGCGGCGGAGTTTGTCAAAGGCTTCGCCGGATTTGTCATTGGCGGCCGCCAGCATGACCTCCCGCTCTTTGGCGATGTCGGCAAGCTCCTTGTCGATCTGCATGACCCGGGTGAGGGCCTTGTTGTGGAGGTTTACGTCGGAGCTGGCCTCGTCGATGAGGTCAATGGCCTTGTCGGGGAGGAAGCGGTCCGTGATGTACCGCTCGGACATCGTAACGGCCAGACGGCACATTTCGGGGGAGATGGTCACATGGTGGTAGTTCTCATAGTAGGGGGCGATACCCTTGAGGATGGCCACGGAGTCCTCAAGGGAGGGTTCATCCACCATAACAGGCTGGAAACGCCGCTCCAGGGCGGAATCCTTCTCAATGTATTTGCGATACTCGGTAAGGGTAGTGGCGCCGATGACCTGGATCTCGCCCCGGGAGAGGGCGGGCTTGAGGATATTGGCTGCGCTCATGGAGCCCTCGGCATCGCCGGCGCCCACCAGATTGTGGACCTCGTCGATGACCAGGATGATGTTGCCCAGCTTCTTGATCTCCTCAATGAGTCCTTTCATCCGGCTCTCGAACTGCCCACGGAACTGGGTGCCCGCCACCAGAGAGGTGAGGTCCAGCAAATAGACCTCCTTGTCCAACAGCTTGTAGGGGACGTTCCGCTCCGCGATGCGCAGGGCAAGCCCCTCGGCAATAGCGGTCTTGCCCACGCCGGGCTCGCCGATGAGGCAGGGGTTGTTTTTCTGACGGCGATTCAGGATCTGGACCACCCGCTCCAGCTCGGAGTCGCGGCCGACGATACGGTCCAGCTTGCCCTCTTGGGCGCGGTTGGTGAGGGAGATACAGTAGTTCTCCAAAAATTTCCGTTTGGGCGCGCGGTCCTTGCCCGGCTTTTCCTCCCGCTGCTGGCGGGTCTGTTCCCCGCCGGGAGCGGGGCCGCCGGAGTCGGCGGGCGGCTGCCCGCCGAAAAGCTTATTGAGAAAGGGGAACGTGGCGGTCCGGCCCTCGTCGTCCTCGTCGGGATCGCCGTCCTCCTGGGGGAGAAGACCCTCCATACCCTCAGCGCCGCCAAAAGCCGACATCATCTCGTTGGTGAGACCTTCCAGGTCCTCGTCGTTGATGCCCATCTTCTGCATCATATCTTCCACGGGCTTGATTCCCAGTTCCTTGGCGCACTTGAGGCAGAGACCCTCGTTTTTGGTCTCTCCGCCCTCGATGCGTGTGACGAAAATCACGGCCACGTTTTTATGGCATCGGGAACAAAGTGTAGGCTGCATTTTGTTACTCCTTTTGGAGGATGGGTCGCACTGCATACACCCTCCAGTGTAGCTAAAGTAGCATGGAATTGTGAACTAGTGATGAATTTCGTGTGAAAACATTTAGGGTATGTTTGAGAACCGGGACAATGGCCGGCTACCGGGCGTTTTGACCGACGGGCAGTCTGGGAGCGGGAAAGGACCCGTCGATCGGATGCGCTTACAGGTCTTGAACAAGGGATCAAGCCGCGCGGGCGCCCAAGATCAAGGCCACCGGATTGGTGGTGAGGAAGAACTTGAGAAGGGTGGTCTGCTCCACCGTCTCCTCGGGGATGATGTGTCCCAGGTAGCGTATTACCCACGCACACAGGAAGAGAATGGCGCAGCCCTTGACGAGGCCCAGGAGCGCCCCTCCGGTCTTGTTGAGAAAATGGAGGCCGGGGAGGCGGGCGACCAGATCCAGGGCGTGGCTGAACACGGTCCAGGCCACCAGGACGATCACAAAGCCGGCGACAAAGAGGATCATGTAGGCCACCGTTTCGGCGATGGAAGCGGCCACGGCGGCGGCCGTGCTGGCGGCCACGTCGGTCATGCCCTGCTCCACCGCCTTGTCGATGGCGTCCACCGCGCTCTGATAGAGCCCCATATCCTTGAGGATATCCAGGATGTCTGCGAGGGGAACGTCAACAGATGCCTCGGGGAGCGCGCCGTCGGAGGAGGGAAGGGCCGCCTGCATCTGCTCCTCCAGCCGGGATTCGATGGCGGAGGCAAATTTGGGTTCCAGGTAGTCGGCCACCTTGGGGGCCAGCAGATCAGCAAGAAAGTTGCCGCCGATGAAGGCCACCAGGACGGCAACCAGGCCGCACAGGGATAGCAGGAGGCCGCGGGACGCCCCGTGGAGGGCGAAACCGGCGAGGATGAGCAGGATAACGACGTCAAAGAGGATCGCAGTGGTTGTCATGATTACACCTCGGTATCGATCGAAAGGGGAAGGAACTGGGACGGATCAGCCCGGAATATAGAGCCGGGCGGTCTCGCCGCCCACCAGAAAGGCGGTACCGTCGCTGCGGAGGACCACGCTGCGGGCGCCCATGGTATTTTCCAGCGCGTCATAGAGCTGAAGATCTTTGGTATAGAGGGTGAGCCCTGCCGCGGTGAGCACGGCCACATAGCGGCCGGAGGCGTCCAGGTCCAGCACTTGGTCCTCCAGGTCCAGAGAGGCCAGCTCCTGGCCGTCAGCGCCCACTGTGACCAGCGCGGCACCGCTGCCGGCACGGTATTTACCCAGCAGCAGGGCGGAAAAGCCATCGCCATCCAAGGCGTAGTCCTTGAGGTAGCGCCCGGCATAGTCGTAGTGTACGGCGGCGGAACCGTCGGCCCGGGCCACGGAGAGACTGCTCTCACCCAACGCCCAAAAGGCGGAGCCGTCGGCACGGAGGTCCAGAATGGCGTTGTTGCCCAGAGAATAGGAGGCGAAGGGGACGTCGCCATCCAGCGCATAGAGATCCAGACCGCTTTCAAATACGTCCTCATTCTGTCCCACGGTGAGTACGGCCACGGTCTTGCCGTCGTCGGAGAGGAGGCCGTCAGTCACAAACCGGGTGGAAATCCGGATGCCCACCACCGGATGTCCGCCGCTGCTGTAAACGGTGACCACGCCCTTATAGCCGGACTCCCGGGTGGTGACCGCGAAGGAGCCGCCGGGGCCCATTCGGGCGGAGAGGATCTCGTGTCCCTGCTCCGTGTTCAAGACGAAGGAAGTGGAGCGGTCCTCGTAAGTATGGAGAACATTGCCGCCCGCGTCATAGATCAGCGCGGCCGAGCCGCAGGTATCCGCCACGGGCCTGTTGAGGGTGAGGGATTCATTGAGGTATTCAACGCCGCCGGAGGAGTAGAGCCGCACCCCGGCAGTGGACCATACCAACAGATCGTCTCCCACCTGGGAATAACCGCCCTTGCCCGCGCTGTCATACTGGAAGGACTCAGTCTGGCCCGAATCGCTCTTCTCCAGAGAGCGGTAGACGAACCACCGCCTGATGGAATCGAAGTTCAGCCTGTCACGGTAGACCACCGCCGCTACCGCGCCCAGCAGAAGGGCTAGTGTGACCAGAAAGGCCAGCAGGCGGACAAAAATGTTCGGTTTTTTCTTCGGCGCCGGAGGGACCGGCTTCAGCTCTTCCATGTTATGCGCTCCTGTGCGGCGGGATTACAGTACGTCTTCGTCGTACCACAGTTGGGTCATATAGAGTCCGCCGGGTGGGACGGTGGGGCCGGCGGCGGTCCGATTCCTGCTTTCCAGGATGGCGCTCACGTCCTCGGGGGCAAACTTGCCCTCGGCGGCGTAAACGCAGGTACCCACCATAGCCCGTACCATATTGTAGAGGAACCCGTTGGCACATACCCGGCACTCGATGAGATCGCCGGTGCGAGTGATGTTGAAGTAGTGGACGGTACGCACCGGGGACCTGACCTCCGTGCCCACAGCGCGGACGGCGGAAAAGTCGTGGGTGCCCACAAAGCAGTCCGCAGCGCGCTGCATGATGGATTCGTCCAGATGTTTGGGATAGAACCAGGCTCGGTTGACATAAAAAGCATTTCCCAGCCTGGAGTTATAGATGCGGTAGGTGTACTCCTTCCTGAGACAGGACCCAATGGCGTTGAAATGCTCCGGTACCTCGGTGGCCTTGACCACCACGATATCGTCGGGAAGACGGGTGTTCACCGCCAGAGGGATGCGGTCCGTAGGAATGGAGGAACGGGTGTGGAAATTGGCGATATACACCTCCGCATGGACGCCGGCGTCCGTGCGCCCCGCCCCGGTACACTTGACGGGGTGGCACACCACCGTGGAGAGGGCCTTTTCCAGCGTCTCGGCCACGGAGACGGCGTTCTTCTGCACCTGCCAGCCGTGGTAGGCGGTGCCCACGTACATCAATTTCAGGGCAATATTTCTCTCCTGCATGGCGCCTCCCGTCAAAAAAGCGTCGTGCGGCGCAGCAGGATGACGACGGCCACCAGGACGGCGCTCCCCACCAGGGTGAGATAATCCCGCGCCTCGAACTTGAGTTGACGCAGGCGGGTGCGGCCCTCGCCGCCGTGGTAGCAGCGGCACTCCATGGCCACGGCCAGTTCGTCGGCCCGCCGGAAGGCAGAGATAAAGAGGGGGACCAGCAGGGGGACCAAGGCTTTGGCCTTCTGGAGGAGGTCTCCGGTGTCGAAGTCGGCGCCCCGCGCCTTTTGGGCGGACATGATCTTGTCGGTCTCCTCGATCAGGGTGGGGATGAACCGGAGGGCGATGGACATCATCATACTCAGCTCATGGACGGGGACCCGAACCTTTTTGAGGGGGCCCAGCAGCTTTTCCAGGCCGTCGGTGAGCATGATGGGAGAGGTAGTATAGGTGAGCAGGAAGGTGCAGGTGATGAGAAGGGTGATGCGCAGGATCATGAAGAAAGCGGCCCACAGACCCTCCACGGTGATCTTCAGAAACTTCCACTGCCAAATGGGGTCGCCGGGAGTGTAGAAGATATTGAGGATGGCGGTGAGCACGATGATGAAAAGGATCGGCTTCATGCCACGCAGAATGGTCTTGAGATGCACTTTGGAGACGGCGATGGCGCAGGCCAGTACCGCCAGAAGGAGCCCATAGGCCAGAAGTCCCTTGGCGGTGAAGAGGGCCACGATATAGAGCACCACGAAGAGCAGCTTGGTCCTGGGGTCCAGCTTGTGGATGACGGTGGAGCCAGGAAAGTATTGGCCCAGTGTAATGTCCTTCAGCGCCATTACCTCGCCCCCTTTCGGGCCAGGCAGTCGCGAACGGCGGCCTTGGCCTGCTCGATGGTATAGACGGAGGGATCGACGTCTACGCCCATGGCCTTGAGCCGGTGGAAGACCCGGGTCACCTGGGGAACGCCCAGACCCATCGCTTCCAGCTCATCCCCGTGAGCAAAGACCTCTCTGGGCGGGCCGGAGAAGGGGATACGCCCGCCGCTGACCACGACCAGGCGGTCCACAGTGCGGGCCACCTCCTCCATGGAGTGGGAGACCAGGATAATGGTGGCGTTTTTGGCCCTGTGATAGTCGCGGATGTTGCCCAGAATGGATTCCACGCCCACAGGGTCCAGACCGGCGGTGGGCTCGTCCAGCACCAAAACGGCGGGCTCCATGGCGATGACGCCGGCAATGGCGACCCGGCGCTTCTGGCCGCCGGAGAGCTCGAAGGGGGACTTTTCCAGCACCGGGTCGGCAAGCCCCACAAAGGCTGCGGCGTCCCGGACCCGACGGTCAATCTCCGCCTCGTCAAGCCCCATGTTGCGGGGGCCGAAGGAGATATCCTTGTAAACCGTTTCCTCAAAGAGCTGGTACTCCGGATACTGAAAGACCAAGCCTACCTGAAAGCGGGTCTGGCGGGTGCGCTCCTTGGTCTCCCAGATGTCGCGCCCTTCGAAGAGGACCCGGCCCGAGGTGGGCTTCAGCAGGGCGTTCAAATGCTGGATCAGAGTGGACTTGCCGGAACCCGTCCGGCCGATGATGCCGAGATATTCCCCGCGGTAGGCGGTGAAGTCCACATCCACCAGGGCGCCGTGCTCGAAAGGGGTGCCGGCGGAGTAGATGTGGCTGAGCTTTTCCGTCTGAATGATCGCTTCCAAAGGAAATCAGTCCTAACGTTATAGTGGTGCACGCCCGGATATGGGTCGCGCCCTAGAACGAGAAAATGCGCAGTGGTTACGGTTGTTCCAATTGATTCACGCATTCACGCAGAGAGGAGATTTGGGCTTCCAAGAGGCGGACACGCCGCCAAAGAGCGGCGATAAGCCCGCCGACAGCGGTGAGAATCAGGCTGAAGAATATCCTGGCGCCTAGGGAGAGATAGAGTTCAAAGGTGTAGCCGCAAATGGTAAATACAAATATAAATGTTAGAAAAAGGATAATACAGATTCCGGCCAGCGGGTGAAAGCTTGGGTCGCTCAGCATGGGGGATTCGCTCCTTCCTTCTCCAGAAGGCGATATAGCGCCTGGGCACACTCTTCGTCGGAGAGGGCGTCCAGGGGCAGCGCCAGCCCCTCCTGCCGGAGTTCATAGCACAGCTCCACCGTCTCGGGGACGGTGAGCCCCACGGCCTTAAGGCCCTCCACGTCGGCAAAGACCTCTTTGGGTGTGCCGTCCGCCACCACATGGCCGCCGGCCATGACCACCAGGCGGTCCGCCTGGGCGGCCTCGTCCATATGGTGGGTGATGAAGACCACCGTGACGCCGGCCCTCCGGTTGAGCTGCTTGACGGTATCCATGACCTCTTTGCGGCCCACGGGGTCCAGCATGGCGGTGGGCTCATCCAGCACGATGCAGCGGGGGCGCATGGCGATGACGCCGGCAATGGCGACCCGCTGCTTTTGGCCGCCGGAGAGCAGATGGGGGGCATGCTCCCGAAATTCATACATACCCACCGCCTTCAGCGCGTCGTCCACGCGCCGGCGGATCTCGGCGGGGGGGATGCCGAGGTTTTCGGGGGCGAAAGCCACGTCCTCCTCCACCACGTTGGCGACGATCTGGTTATCCGGGTTTTGAAAGACCATACCCACCGTGCGGCGGATATCCAGCAGCAGATTGTCGTCGGCGGTATCCATGCCGCTGACAAATACCTTGCCGCCGGACGGCAGCAAAATGGCGTTCATATGCTTGGCCAATGTGGACTTGCCGGAGCCGTTATGCCCCAGCACGGCGACAAAGGACCCCTCCTCGATCTCCAGATTCACGCCGTCCAGCACCACGGGGGAGACGCCTTCGGCAGTGGTGTAGGAGAAGTGAAGGTCCTGTGTTTGAATGATACTGCCCATAAAAAGACTCCTTTGATGGAATGGGGACCTGCCGGATATGCAGCCTAGCGGTCGGCCACCCAGCGCCCGGTGGCCCCGGCTGGAAGGACCAGGCCGCTGTCGGTAACGGGGAGCCCCAGCTCACCGCTGTCGGTATGGCCGCCGTGGCGCTTTGTGACCACCGTTTCCAAAATATAGGTGAGCACCGACGGAGCAAGCCCTGTGGTGTAGGAGTTGATCAGAAAGAAAAGGGGCTCTTTGGAGAGTACGCCCGCCACCAGCTCCACAAAGGGATAGAGGTTGTCCTCCAGCTTCCAGACCTCGCCGGAAGGGCCGCGCCCATAGGAGGGGGGGTCCATGATGACGGCATCGTACCGTCGGCCCCGTCGAATCTCACGCTCTACAAACTTGCCGCAGTCGTCGATGATCCAGCGGATGGGCGCGCCCTCCAAGCCGGAGAGCTTGGCGTTCTCACGGGCCCAGCTCACCATGCCCTTGGCGGCGTCCACATGGCACACCGAGGCCCCCGCGGCCGCGCAGGCCACGGTGGCTCCGCCGGTATAGGCAAAAAGATTGAGCACGGAGATGGGGCGGTTTGCCTTGCGGATGCGCTCCATGCAGAAATCCCAGTTGGCGGCCTGCTCAGGGAAAAGGCCGGTGTGCTTGAAGTTCATGGGTTTGACCTGAAAGGTGAGGTCCCGATAAGCGATCTTCCACTGCTGGGGCACATCCTTCTTTTCCCACTGGCCGCCTCCGGTGGAGGAACGGGCATATCGGGCGTCGGGACGGCACCACAGCGGGTCCTCCCTGGCAGTGTCCCAGATGGCCTGGGGATCGGGCCGCACCAGGATGCAGTCGCCCCATCGCTCCAGCTTTTCCCCTCTGCCGCAGTCGATGAGCTCATAGTCGCGCCATTTATCCGAGAGCCACATACCTCTGGTCCTCCCTGTTTCCATGCAAATCACTTGATTATATCATAAAAAAAGGAAGGGGTCAATTCTTACCGCAACGAGGAAATCCCGCAGAAAACATTGAGTTGGGGCGGGAAATGTGGTAAAATAGCAAAATCAGAAGAAACGGGAGGTAACGTCCTATGAATCCAGCCGAAAACTCCTTTCGGACCGCCGTTGTGGGCGGGTTTAACCGTCAGGACGTCCTGAATTATATCGAGTCCAGCGCAAGGGAGTCCAAGGAACGGGTCGCCGCACTGCAAAAAGAGGCGGAGGAGGCCAAACAGGCCGGAGAGGCGGCCCGCAGAGAGGCCGATGCCGCCAAGGGACGCGAGGATGTGCTGAAGCGGGACCTGGAGCGGCTGCAGAAGGCGGAGGCAGAAAAGAGCGCCTCTCTGGAGAGCGCCCAGTCCGATCTGGAGCAGGTGCGCCGGGAATTGGCGGAGCTGCGGGAAGCACTGGGTGCCCTTAAGGACAAGGCGGCCCGGTGGGAGAGCGGCGCGAAGGCCTATGCGGAGCTCAAGGACCGCACCGCCACCATTGAGCTGGAGGCCCACCAGAGGGCCAGGGCCATTGAGAGCCAGGCCGAGGAAAAGGCGAAAAAGGTCCGTACGGCGGCGGAACAGATCCTGTATAAAGTGCAGGCGGGCTACGGACGCCTGCGGGGAGATGTGGATGCCACCATTACCCATGCCTCCGGCGAGATGGACCGGGTGGACAGGGCGCTGGAGCAGGTGCGCGCCGAGTTTGCTGAGCACGACGCGGCACTGGAGCGTCTCCTCCAGTCCTGCCGGGAGTGTACCGGCTGTAAGGCGCCGGAGCCCCTTCCTCTGGATGACAAGTAGCGCTGAAAGGGCGGGCCGAAAAACGGCCCGCCCTTTTCATAGACCGCCGGCGGTTATTTTTTCGCAAAACGGTACAAACTGACCCAAATGAGATTTGGGAGGTTTTTCTATGGACGAGACCAGACAGAGGCAGGAGACCGGGGGAGAGGACGCCGAGGAGCGGGACAGCCGGCAGCAGCAGATCGTGGATATGGGCTCCGCCACCATCAAAACGGAAAAGGGGACCATCCACACGCTCACCATTGTGGGACAGATCGAGGGGCACCAGATCCTGCCCCCCACCAGCAAATCCACAAAATATGAACATGTTATGCCCTTGCTGGCCTCGGTGGAGGAGAGCGACGAGGTGGACGGACTGCTTATCCTGCTCAACACGGTAGGGGGAGACATTGAGGCGGGGCTTGCCATTTCAGAACTCATCTCCAGCATGCGGAAGCCCACGGTCTCCCTGGTCCTGGGCGGCGGGCATTCCATCGGGGTGCCCCTGGCAGTGTCGGCCAAGGTCTCCTTCATTGCGCCATCCGCGGCCATGACCATCCACCCGGTCCGCCTGTCCGGGACGGTCATCGGTGTCAGCCAGACCTTTAACTATTTCGAACGGATCCAGGACAGGATCATTACGTTTGTCACCCGTAATAGCCGCGTGAAGCGGGAGGACTTTACGAAGCTGATGCTCCAGACGGGGGAACTGGCGGCCGACATAGGCAGCGTGATCTATGGAGAGCAGGCGGTGCAGTTGGGTCTCATCGACCGCATCGGCGGCCTTGCCGACGCGCTGGAGTGCCTGCACGGCATGATCGAAGAGGAGCGGCGGGAAAAGCAGACGCCTCTGGGGTCTGGCAAAAGCCGCGTGTGAGCCCGGCGCGCGGCAGCGCAGGCAGGACACGCGAGCTCCTTCGGATGGTCAGGCAGGCGGGGCCTCCCAATCGTGTGGGAGCTCCGCATAAAATGCTGGAAATGTTTTGCCCCGTGTGGTAATATACTTTTGTATGCCCATCGGACATGTCCGGCGGGACTTTATTTACCTAGGGGGAACCGTTGTGAGTTACCTGTTTTCCGTTGCCATGGGCTTTCTTCAGGGCGTGGCGGAGTTCTTGCCCATTTCCAGCTCCGGCCACCTGGCCCTGTTCCAGTATTTTTTCGGCGGACAGAATCCGGAGGAGACCGACCTCCTCTTTACGGTGCTGCTCCATTTTGGAACACTGGTGGCCGTATGCGTCTACTACTGGCAGGATGTTGTGGATATGATCCGGGAGTTTTTCCTGGGAATCGGATCTCTGTTTTCCCAAAAGGGCGGCAGGGCCGCGCCGCCCCCGCCGGCCCGTCGTCTGGTGCTGATGATCGTTGTGGCGACCCTGCCCTTGTTCGCGGTCCTGCCCGTGAAAAGCAAGGTGGAGTCTGCTTTTACCAACGTGATTTTCGTCTCCGTCGCCCTCATAGCCACCGGCTTTCTTCTGTTTTTTTCCGATCGGGTCGCACAGGGCCGAAAGACAGCCAGAACTGCGACTATAAAAGACGCGCTCTTGGTGGGCTGTGCGCAGGCGGTGGGAACTCTGCCGGGCATCTCTCGGGCCGGCTCCACCATCTCAGCCGGGATGCTCTGCGGCTTTGAGCGCAGCTTCGCCGTCCGCTTTTCCTTCCTGATGTCTCTGCCCGCCGTGTTCGGCGCCAATCTGCTGGAGCTCATCGACGTGGCAAAGGAGGGCGGCTTTCAGATGGAGCTGCTGCCCATGTACCTGGTGGGCATGGCGGTCTCCGGCGTGGTGGGATACTTTGCGATCCGGCTGGTAAACCTGCTGGCGGACAAAGGTAAATTCGGAAAATTCGCCTATTATTGCTGGGCGGTGGGCCTGATCTCCCTGGTTGCCAGCTTTTTTGTAAAATAAAGATGAAATCACAGCGCGGCCACGGCAGATCCGCGGCCGCCGGCCCCTGAAAGGATGATTCCATGGCCTCTACACAAAAGAAGAACACAGGAGGGAAGCGCGCTGCCTCCTCTTCCGGAAAGCGGACAAGCGGCGCCACGGCCCGGAAGGGGAGCGGGGGCCGCCGGTCGTCGGCTGCGCCTCAGCCCAAGCCCATCCGCCGGGAGGTGGGGGCAGTGGTCTGTCTGCTGCTGGCCTTCTTTGCCGCCTTCGGTTATTTCAACATCAAGGCCCTCTTCATTGACCTCTTTTGCAGCCTGCTCAAGGGACTCTTCGGTTACGGCTTCTGGCTGGCGCCGCCCATGCTGGCGGTGGCCAGTTACATATTGGCCTTCCATCGGGGGCGGCCCGTACGGCTGCGGCTGTGGTGCGCCCTTCTGACCCCGCTGGTCATGGGCGCGATTCTGCACCTCTTCCTCTACAAGGGGGAATTCGCCATGGGTCTGGAGGGGATACAGGGACTTTGGACCCAAGGGCTGGAGGTCAAGTGCGGCGGTGTGGTGAGCGGTCTCATTGCCGAGACGCTGGTGCTGGTATTCAGCAGAGTTGGCGGCGGCGTCATTCTCATTTTGGGACAATGCCTGATGTTCCTGGGAGCCTTTCACCTGTCGGTGGTGGACATCGTGGATGCGTTCCGGAACCGCCCCCGTCCTGTGTACGAATACGAAGAGGAAGAGGAGACGCCTGAGCCGAAGCCGGCGCGGCGAAAGCCGGTTCCGGTGGAGGAGCGGCGACGCGCCGCCATTGATATCCCGGTGGATGACGGACCGGTCCCCCCGCCTGAGCGACACCCTGAACGCCCCTTCACACCCCAAAAAGAGCGGTTTTTCAATCGGAAAGCCGGCGTGCTGCCGCCCGACCAGGTGCTGACTGGCGGAAAGCCCATGGATGCGAAAGCACCTGAGGCGGCACCCGAGACGCAGTCCCCCGCGTCCGAGGAGGCAGGGATTGAGGTGCAGCCGATCCCTGTGCCGGAACCCGCAGCCGCTGAGCCCCCAGCGCCTGTTCAGGCCGAACCGGAGGTCCCCCCGATGCCGGAGATCGAGCGGGAACCGGCCGTAGAGAAGGTGACGCCCAAGGAGGCGCGGGCGGCGGCGGCCGAGGTGAGCCGGGACATTGAAAAAGGCATGGTGGAGGCTGTGCCTGCGGCCTACCAGTATCCGCCGGTCTCTCTGCTGACGGAGGGCGGCGGCGAGGTGGGGACCAGCGCGCAGAATGAGCTAAAAATGAACCAGGAGCGGCTGTCCGATACGATCCGCTCTTTCGGCATCGAGGCGAGGATTTCAGACGTGACCCGCGGCCCCTCGGTCACCCGGTACGAGGTGGAGCTGGATCAGGGCGTCCGGCTCAACAAGCTCACCAACCTTGCCGACGACATTGCCCTGGCGCTGGGGGCCACCGGCGTGCGCATCGCCCCCATCCCGGACAAGATCGCGACGGTGGGCATCGAGGTGCCCAACAAGTTGGTCTCTCCCGTCCATATCCATGAGGTCATCGACTCCAAGGCATTCCGGGATCACGCCTCCAAGGTGGCCTTTGCCGTGGGCAAGGACATCGGCGGAAACTGCATCGTAGGCAATATCGCAAAGCTGCCGCATCTGCTGATTGCCGGTACCACCGGCTCCGGTAAGTCGGTGTGTACCAACTCCCTGATCATTTCACTCCTCTACAAGGCTACGCCGGAGGAGGTCCGCCTGATCATGGTGGACCCCAAGATGGTGGAGCTCGGTATTTACAACGGGATTCCGCACCTGCTGATTCCCGTGGTCACCGATCCCAAGAAGGCGGCGGGCGCCCTGCAATGGGCGGTCAGCGAGATGATGAAGCGGTACCGGGCCTTTTCCGAGGTGGGTGTCCGGGATCTGGCGTCCTATAATGTCCATGCAGCCAAGACCGAGGGGATGGAAAAGATGCCCCAGGTGGTGGTGGTCATCGACGAGCTGGCTGACCTGATGCTGGTGGCCGCCAAGGAGGTGGAGGAATCCATCTGCCGGGTGGCCCAGATGGGCCGTGCCGCCGGAATGCACCTCATCATCGCCACCCAGCGGCCCTCCGCCGATGTCATCACCGGCCTGATGAAGGCGAACATTCCCAGCCGGATCGCCTTTGCCGTGGCCTCTGCGCTGGAGTCCCGCATCATTCTGGATACCACGGGGGCGGAAAAGCTGGTGGGCCGCGGCGATATGCTCTATTTCCCGCTGGGTTCCGGAAAGCCTCTCCGTGTCCAGGGCTGTCTCATTTCCGATGAGGAGGTGGCGTCCGTGGTGGAGTTCATCAAGAGGCAATCCACTGCCGAGTATGACGAAGAGGTCATTCACGAGATCGAGCAGCACGCCGCCGAAAAGGACAAGCAGGGCAAGGGGGTGGGAGGCTCGGCCCCCGAAGAGGTGGGAAACGACTACGATGAGCTCCTTCCCGCCGCCATTGAGGTGGTGGTAGAGACGGGGCAGGCATCGGTCTCCATGCTCCAGCGCCGCCTGAAGCTGGGCTACTCCCGCGCCGCCCGGCTGGTGGATCAGATGGAGGAGAAGGGGATCGTAGGCCCCTTTGAGGGCTCCAAGCCGCGGCAGTTGCTCATTACCAAGGAGCAATGGCAGGAGATGCAGTTCAAGCAGGGGCTGGTGGACGCCGCTCCGGAGCCCGTACCGGATGAACTGGAGTTCGAGGGGGATGCGGTGCCCCAGAGCCGGGAACTGCCTCCCTTTGATTTGGAGGATTGAGAAATGGAAGAGAGGATCGTGCCCGCCAGTGAAGCGGACGCAGAGGTGGTCCACACCGGCCTCAGAGCCTATAACGCGGGCTTCTGCGGCGATGTTCAGGACCTCTCCTTTGCTATTCGGGACGATAAGGGGACCTGTATCGCGGGGACCGATACGTTTCGGATCGGAGAACTGATTATGGTGGATGTCCTCTGGGTGGCGGAGAGCCGCCGGGGCCAGGGGTTGGGGCAGCGGCTCCTCTCCCACGTGGAGGAGGAGGGCCGACGACAGGGGGCCAGGCGGGTAGAGCTCAACACCTTCGGATTCCAGGCGCCCGGGTTTTATGAAAAGATGGGCTATCGGCTGATCGGAAAGGTAGAACCCAGCGTCCGGGCTTATGGGCATTACTACTACGAAAAAGACCTATAAAGAGGAGGGCCTGCCGCAAGCTGCGGCAGGCCCTCCTCTTTTATATGACCAACGTGCCGCTCTCGTCTTCCAGAAGGATCAATATCTTCTCCTCTTGGCCGGTCTGTGCGTTCACGTATACCAGAATATGCTGCCCCTCCTCGCTGCGGCACTTGAACTCGTGACAGAGGACCTCATATTCTCCGCCGGTGGGGATGAGAGAGAGTTGCTGGGAGAGCACGGTGAGGGCGGGAGAGACCACGCCGCGGGCCTCCTCCCCGCTGACCGAGAGCACCGGAAAACTGCGGAGGGTGTGGTTCATCAGGTAGCCCTCGGACTCAAACCCCACCACCCGGCCGGTATCCAGTGCGATGGAGACCTTTACCAGGTCCGGATAACAGATCACTTCATCCTGAACCGCAGCGAAGTTGATGGTGAGTATGCCGCCCTGGTCGATGAAATAGCTCTCACGCATCGCGGGATAGCCGCGTTTTTCCAGAAACTCTATGGCCTTAGCCACGGCCTTTTCCCGGGACAGGACAGGGGTCCCGGCGGCTCTGGAGCTGATGACCTGCATGACGAGTCCGCCTGCCTGGGTCACTTCCACATAGAGTTCGCCTCCATCCACGGCAGCGGAAAAGCCATAAGTGGGGAGCTTGCCCTCCCCGGCGGAGACCAGGGTAAAGATGTCGGGCTTCAAGTCAAGAAATTTGGCGGCCGCTAGGCGGGCCTCGTCCTGTGTGACGATGGGGCGCCCCTCCAGTACCCGGGCGGTACGTCCGGCGATGTGTTCGGAAAAGGGACCGTCATAGATGAGGGAGGGAAGCTCGGGGAAGTCGCTCTCAATGGTCTGATAGACCGAGCCGGCCACCTCCTGCCCGCCGCCTTCGGCGGCGGAGAGGCGGGCTTCGGCGGCCTCCACATCCTCCAGAGTGGCCGCACCGGCCCACAGGTCGGATTGGAGGGCGGCCACCTGGGCGGAGAGGGCCGAGGCGGCGGCGGAAAGGCCGCGGAGCCCCTCACGCTCCTCCTCCGTACAGCCGCCGTTGACTGCAGCGGACCGGGAGAGCGCCGCCGCATAGTCTCCGGTCTTGGCAAGGAACGCGGCCGTCTGTTCCAGCTCAATGCTGCCGTAGGGCAGCTCTCCCAGCGCCATCTGGGCGGACATGGCTTTCCCGAAGATCTGTGTGCATAGGGAGGTGAGCATGGCGGGAGATGTGGCGTAGATCCCCTTTTGGAGATCGGCATCCAGCTCGTTCAGACCGGTGGACAGCTCGGCAAAGGCGTGGCGGCGGCTGTTGGCGAGATAGCGCTGATAGGCCGCCGCCTTCTGGTGCCCCTGGATGGCCAGGCCGCCCAGTACGGCGAAGGCGGCCAGCAGAAAGCTGACTGCGCGGACCGTCCAGCGCCGTCCCCAGGTCCATTGTCTCATAAAAACGCCTCCTCATTTCCGGCATAGTTTACTCGTATCCTGTAGAATAACCCGATTGACAAAAGCTATTCCTCGGTGTTAGGATGAGAAAGAAAAAACAGGATTTGAGGTGGGAAGATGCGCAAATAACTTGCTGAACTGCTGCACAGTTTGGACAGGCGGCCGTGGCCGCCGGGTTCCCTGTGCCCGTCGGCAAGCGACTGCGCTCCTCTCACGTTTTGCGCCATTGCATCAAAAATAGGCGCGGAGCGTGGCCGCTCCGCGCCTATTTTTATGCTTTTGGGGGCGATCTTGATGTCTTTGATCCATATTTCGCATCTGAGCTTCACCTATGAAGGCAGCTGCGACCCGGTGTTTGAGGATGTGTCCGTTCAGTTGGACACCAATTGGAGGCTGGGGTTCCTGGGGCGCAACGGGAGGGGAAAGACTACCCTCCTGCGGCTCCTGATGGGAGAGGGAGTGTATACCGGAACGATCTCTGCACCCGAAGGGTTCGACTATTTCCCCTTTGCGCTCCCGGATCCGGAAGAGGATGGACAGGCGGTGGCCGAGGTGCTCCGCCCGGGTCTGGAGCAGTGGCGGCTCCTGCGGGAGCTGCGGATGCTGGAGCTGGATGAGGGGGTGCTGTACCGCCCCTTCCGCACGCTTTCCAACGGAGAGCAGACACGGTTCCTGCTGGCACTGCTTTTTCTGCGGGATCACCGATTCCTCCTGATCGATGAGCCCACCAACCACCTGGACATGGCGGGCAGGGAGCTTGCGGCGGATTATCTGGCCCGCAAAGAGGGTTTCATCCTTGTCTCGCACGACCGGGCTTTCCTGGATCGCTGCGTGGACCATGTGCTGGTGTTCAACCGCACCGGGCTGGAGGTACAGAAAGGGAATTTTTCTACTTGGTGGGAAAACAGAGCGCGCCAGGACCAATTTGAACTGGCCGAGCAGGACCGCCTGAAAAAAGAGGTCAGGCGGTTGGATGAGGCGGCCCGGCGGACGGCCGCCTGGTCTGACGCGGCAGAAAAAACCAAACGGGGGAGCCGGAATTCCGGCCTTCGCCCGGACCGCGGATTCATTGGGCATAAAGCGGCCAAGATGATGAGACGCTCCAAAGCGGTGGAGGAGAGGCGCCGGAGTGCGGCGGAGGAGAAGTCCCGCCTCCTCAAAGATCTGGAGACGGCGGAGGAGCTGAAGCTCCACCCGCTGCGTCACCCCCAGAGGAGGCTGCTGGAGGCGGAGGGGCTGAGCGCGGACTACGGCTCCGGGCCTGTGTGCCGGGAGGTCTCCTTCACGGTGGAACGGGGGGAGCGGGTGTCCCTGCAGGGGCCCAACGGAGCGGGCAAGTCCAGCCTTCTGAAGCTGATGCAGGGTCAGGAGCTTCCACACACCGGGACACTGTGGCGCGCAGGGGGACTCAAGGTATCTTATGTCCCCCAGGATGGCGCCTTCCTGCGGGGGGATCTGCGGAGCTTTGCGCGGGAGAGCGGGATTGACGAGAGCCTCTTCAAGGCGATACTGCGGAAGCTGGACTTTGAGCGGGCGCAGTTTGAAAAGGACATGGCGGACTACAGCGGAGGACAGAAAAAGAAGGTCCTCATTGCCCGCAGCCTGTGTCAGGACGCCCATCTGTACCTGTGGGACGAACCACTCAATTTTATCGATGTCTATTCCAGAATGCAGATCGAGTCCCTGCTGCTGGAGTGCCAGCCCACCATGGTCTTTGTGGAGCATGACAGGGCCTTCTCAGAGCGGATCGCGACAAAGGCCGTCTCCCTTTGCCCTGCCGGACAGGGGCGGTCATTGCGGCCAGCCCCGCCCCTGAAAACGCTGGAAGAGGTCGGAGAGAAAGTAGACCGCGCAGACGACCAAGCTCACTAGGGCGGGCAAGAACAGGAGGGCGAATAGAACCAGGCAGATACCGGAGTAAAAAACGGACTGAAGCAGCGTCAGCATAGAAATACTCCTTTCTGTATGCGGTTGGCAAAACAGCCAAATCCATTCTGGATCCCAATGTCCTTTGTGGTTAAAGTATACCACTTTTCAATGGGAAATGGAAGAGAATTTGTATAAAATGTAGCAGTTTTATGTGAACAAAATAGAAAAAGGCCGCCGTCCTCCGGACGGCGGCCTTACCATATCACTTGGAACACCCGACTCCTGCACCGGAAACATCCCCAGCGGGAAGGAGGGCGGGATAAGGATTATCTGCTCAGCTTGTCCCTGCCGATTTTCAGGCGGCGAAGCGTCTCCGCCCGGCCTAGGATCTGGCACAGCTCCACTGCGCCGCCGGGGGTGACCGCTTTACCGGAGAGGGCGGTACGGACCGGCCACATGATACGGCCGTTTTTGAGGGTCAGCTTTTCCGCCAGACCGATCAGGGCGTCATGGATGGCCTCATAGGTCCAGCTCTCCAGGGACTCCAGAACGGGGATGGTTTCCCCTAAGGCCTCCAGGGAGTTCTCCTCGGTGGTCTTCATCTTCTTGTGGACATAGAGCTCGGTGGAGTAGTCCGGCAGGGCGTCAAAAAAGTCCACCTGAGGGGCGATGTCCGCAAACGTGTCGCAGCGGGGCTGGACCAGGGGGGCGATCAGCTTCAGGTTGATGGCCGGGTTTTGGACCGCCTTTTTGAGATAGGGCTCGGCAACGGCGTAGAAACGCTCGGGGTCCATGGCCCGCAAATACTTGGCGTTAAAGTATTTGAGCTTTTCCAGATCAAAGATGGCGGGGGACTTGGAGATCCCCTCGATATCAAAAATCTCCGAGAGCTCGTCCAGGGTGAAGAACTCCCGCTCCACGTTCTCGCCCCTGGGGGACCAGCCCAGCAAAGTCACATAGTTGACCACCGCCTCTGAGAGGAAGCCCATGGACAGCAGATCCTCATAGGAGGGGTCGCCATGCCGCTTGGACATCTTGTTATGGGCGTCCCGCATGACGGGGGAGCAGTGGATATAGGTGGGCACCTCCCAGCCGAAGGCCTCGTACAGAAGGTTATACTTGGGCGCGGAGGAGAGATACTCGGAGCCCCGGACCACGTGGGTAATCCCCATAAGGTGGTCGTCCACCACGTTTGCAAAGTTATAGGTAGGCAATCCGTCGGATTTGATCAGGACCTGGTCGTCCAAAGTGGCGTTTTCCACGGTGATGTCGCCAAAAACTACGTCGTGGAACGTGGTATGCCCCTCGCGGGGGATCTTCTGACGGATCACATAGGGAACACCGGCGGAGAGTTTTTCGTCTATTTCTTTCTGAGAAAGGGTCCGGCAATGCCCGTCGTAGCCGCCGAGGCCACTCTCATTGTGGAGGGCGTCCAGCCGCTCCTTGGTACAGAAGCACCGATAGGCGTGACCGGTATCCAGCAAAAGCTGAGCATACTTTCCATAGAGATCCCGGCGCTGGGTCTGGATGTAGGGGCCGACAGGGCCCCCCAAGTCCGGGCCCTCATCCCAGTTGAGGCCGCATTTGCGCAGTGTGGCGTAAATGACCTCGGTGGCGCCTTCCACCAGGCGTTCCTGGTCGGTATCCTCAATGCGGAGAATGAACTTGCCGCCGCCGTGGCGGGCGATGAGCCAGGTGTAAAGGGCGGTGCGCAGATTGCCCACGTGCATATAGCCGGTAGGGGATGGGGCGAAGCGGGTGCGGACCTCGCCGCGGGGGATGCGGGACTCCATATCGTCGAACCACTGTCTGTCCAAAGTAAATTCCTCCAAAAAGCTTCCTGATGTCCCTCCATTTTAATCGTGCGGGGAAAACTTGTCAAGCAATGATGGATGTGGTATGATACCTTAGTATGCAACTGTGTACAGACGACCTTTTTAGGGGTGTGCAATATGGAAAATGAGAATCAGAAAAAAGTCATCCTCTCCGGCATTCAGCCCAGCGGTGAACTGACACTGGGCTCTTACCTGGGGGCCATCAAAAACTGGGTGAAGCTGTCGGATGAATATGAGTGCTATTACATGCTGGCGGACCTCCACTCCATCACGGTCCGTCAGAATCCGGCGGACCTGCGCCGGCGGACGCTGACACAGATCGCGGCCTATATCGCCTGCGGCCTGGACCCGGAGAAGAACACCATCTTTATCCAGTCGCACGTCCCCGCCCATGCGGAGCTGGGCTGGGTGCTGGACTGCTACACCATGTTCGGGGAGCTTTCCCGCATGACCCAGTTCAAGGACAAGTCCGCCAAGAACGCCGACAATATCAATGCGGGACTGTTTACCTATCCCGCCCTTATGGCCGCCGATATCCTGCTCTATCAGGCCGATCTGGTGCCTGTTGGAGAGGATCAGAAGCAGCATGTGGAGATCTGCCGCGACATTGCCAACCGCTTCAACGGCGTTTACGGCGAGACCTTCCGGATCCCTGAGCCCTTTATCCCCAAGGTGGGGGCGCGGGTGATGTCCCTCACCAGCCCCGGGAACAAGATGTCCAAGTCCGACAAGGACCCCAACGGCTGCGTCTATGTGCTGGAAAAGCCGGAGGACATCATGCGCAAGTTCAAAAAGGCGGTCACCGACAGCGATACGGAGCGGTGTGTGCGCTATGACCGGGCGGAGAAGCCAGGCGTGGCCAACCTGATGGCCATTTACTCGGCCGCCACCGGCAAGACCTATGAGGAGATCGAGCGGGAGTTCGACGGCAAAGGCTACGGCGCGTTCAAGCCCGCCGTGGGAGAGGCCGTGGTGGAGCTCTTCCGCCCTATCCGGGAGGAGACTGAACGGCTTCTGGCCGACAAGTCCTATTTGGAGTCCGTCTACCGTGCAGGCGCCGAGAAGGCGGGCTATGTGTCCAACAAGACGCTGCGGAAAGTCTATAAAAAGGTGGGCTTCGTGGCCCGCTGAGGCGGAACGCGGCCTTTGCCGTCCAAAAAGGAGCAAGGTTTACCAATGAATACTGATTTGCAGGCCATCGGCTGGGTGGCCGCGGCCTTGGTCACCGCTATGGTGGTGGCCCTCATCACCACGCCGGTGGTCCGTGCCCTGGCGTTCCGCGTGGGGGCGGTGGACGTCCCCAAGGACAGCCGCCGGATGCACGACCATCCAATCCCGCGGATGGGCGGCTTGGCGATTTTCTTCGGCTTTATCCTCAGCGCCATTATCTATGTGGAGATCACCCCTCAGTTCCAGGGGATGATGCTGGGGGCCGTGATCATCGTGGTCCTGGGTATTTTTGACGATATCTATGCCCTCGGGGCGAAATTCAAACTGCTGGTCCAGATTGTGGCCGCCCTGGTGGCGGTCCACTTTGGAAATGTGATCCAGATCATCTCCAATCCCAACGTACTCTCACCCAATCCCTATTGGGATCTGGGCTGGCTGGCGGTGCCCGCCACCGTTTTATGGATCGTGGCCATCACCAACGCAGTAAACCTGATCGACGGGCTGGACGGACTGGCCTGCGGTGTCTCCACCATCAGCTCTATGACCATGCTGGTCATCTCCCTGGCGGTGGCAGATGGGCCGGTAGCCGTCATTATGGCCGCACTGGCGGGGGGATGCATCGGCTTTCTCCCCTATAACCTGAATCCCGCAAAAATCTTTATGGGAGATACCGGGTCCACGTTCCTGGGCTTTGTCCTGGCGGTCATGTCCATCCAGGGCCTCTTTAAGTTCTATACCATCATCTCCTTCGCAGTGCCTTTTCTTATGCTGGGCCTGCCCATTTTCGACACCTGCTTTGCATTTATCCGCCGGATCGCCCACGGACAGAGCCCCATGCACCCTGACCGGAGCCATGTGCACCACCGGCTCATCGATATGGGCTTTAACCAGAAGCAGGCCGTGGCCGTACTCTATATCATCAGCGCCATTCTGGGCCTGTGCGCGGTGGTGCTCACCACCAGCGGAGAGCTGAAGGCCATGCTGCTGCTGCTGGCACTCTGCGCCGCGGGTGCGGTATCGGGGCGTATTTTCCTCAGCAACAATGAAAAGCGCCGTTCTGAGGACAAAGCGGAGTCCCCGGACACGGCCGACAAGGGGGAAGAGCGGTGAAAACAATCCGTGTGATGACCATCTTCGGCACCCGGCCGGAGGCCATCAAAATGGCGCCGCTGGTGAAGGAGCTGGAGGGCAGGGCGGGCGTTGAGAGCCTGTGCTGTGTGACCGCCCAGCACAGGGAGATGCTGGACTCCGTGCTGCATATTTTCCAACTCACGCCGCAGTACGATCTCAATATCATGGAACCCCGGCAAACACTCTCCACCATTACCAGTAAGTGCCTGCTGGGCGTGGAGCAGGTCCTTCAGGAGGCAAAGCCCGACCTGGTTCTGGTCCACGGGGATACGTCCACCACATTTTCGGGCGCGCTGGCGGCCTTTTACCAGCGGGTCATGGTAGGGCATGTGGAGGCGGGACTGAGGACTTATGACAAGTATTCTCCCTTTCCAGAGGAGATGAATCGGACACTGGTGGGAGATATCGCAGACCTGCACTTCTGTCCCACCAGGGCCAACCGGGAGAATCTGGCGCGGGAGGGCATTGCAGACGGCGTGTTCATTACGGGGAACACAGTCATCGATGCAATGACAACCACTGTTGTAAAGGATTATCACTTTTCAACAAGACTGCTCAATGAATTGGACTATGACCGAAAAAAAGTGATCCTGGTGACGTGCCACAGACGGGAAAATTACGGGGCGCCCATGGAGCACATCATGACGGCGTTGCGCCGTCTGGCGGAGAGCCACGGGGAGGTGGAGTTGGTCTATCCGGTCCATCTCTCCCCGGTGGTGCGGGAGGCGGCGGAAAAATATCTGGCCGGCCATCCGCGCATCCATCTCATCGATCCTCTGGATGTGGAGGAGATGCACAATCTGATGGCGCGGTGTTACCTGGTTATGACCGACTCCGGCGGACTGCAGGAGGAGGCGCCAGCCATGGGAAAGCCGGTGCTTGTCCTGCGGCGGGAGACCGAGCGGCCCGAGGCCATTGCGGCCGGTACCGTTCAGTTGGCCGGGACGGAGGAGGAGACCGTTTTTCGCTTGGGGGCGCGGCTCCTGGAGGAACCGCAGGCTTACGAGCGTATGGCCCATGCGGTGAATCCCTACGGCGACGGGCATGCGTGCAGGCGCATCGCGGACGCCATCGAGTGGAAATTCGGGCTGCGCGGAGAGCCGCCGGAGATGTTCGGGACGTGAATGCCGCAGCGGTCGGTCGTAAGCGGCGGGACCAGTGGAATCCATGGGCTCACAGCGGGGGAGAAATAGCCCCCAGCCGGTGGAAAGGGAGGTGAATGGGCATGGAACAGAAGAACAAGGTGTTCCTTGCACTGCTCATCGCCCTGGTGATGGTGGTTGCCATCCTTTCCAGCTTTGGGCTCAACTTTTTTTCGGGGGACCAGCCGGAGATTGTCCTGCCCTCGCCTGTAATCACCGATTCTGGAGAACAGAGCGCGGACGACCCCACGGCAGGAGGCGGCTTTCTCCCGGTGGATGTGACGCCTGAAACGGTCCAGAGCGTCATTGCCACGCTGGAGCGCCCGGAAAATTACTATCGGGCCATTACCATTGAGGTGGCCACGGGCGGCGATACGACCGGCAGCTTTTATGCCCAGGTATGGGTGGACGGAGCGTGGACCCGGGTTGAGATGGCACAGCCGCTGCGCGCCATGGGGCTGCAGTACACCATTATATACCTGGACAAGGATACGGGGAAGGGCATGCTCTACCGGTGGTATGGGGGAAATAATAGTGTGAAGAGCTGGGCGGTGGATGAGCGGGGAGCCGACCTTGCCCAGCACATCCCCACCTATGAAGAGGTGCTGGAACTGGAGCCGGAGCGCATCGTGGAGGCCGGATTCGGAGAGCGGGATGGGATGTCCTGCATCTATGTGGAAACCGACATAGATGAACTGGGCTATCTGGAACGCTACTGGATCTCCACAGACAATGGGCTGCTGGTGGGCGCGGAGACGGAGAAGGAGGGACAGATCGTCCTGAGTATGACCTCCACAGAAGCGGACGTCCTGCAACAGGAGGGAAACTTTACGCTGCCCGACGGAACGGTCCTCTATGAACCGGACTCAGGCTGATCCTTCTTGTCCTTGCCCCCCAGGCCAAGGAGAAGCAGGAGCCCCAGGGTTATGACCATCTCCAGATCGTCGCCGTCGATAAAGAGGAAAAGGATGATGAGGAGCAGGAGGATGTCTCCTGTATCCAGATCGTCCAGCTTGAAACTCTTCATGAGTCCCGAGAGCCAGGAGGGCTTTTTATCGCCGACCGCCGCCCCCCATGTGGGCGGCGGCTGCTGTCTCTGCTGATGCTCCTGATGGGGATTCCTCCCATCATGGCGGGGTGCCTCCTCCGCGCGGGGCGGCGGCGTTTCCGCCTGACGGCGGGGCTCCGGGGACGGTACGGGACTGCTTTCCGGACCGGGATGGCGGAACGGAGGCGCGTCCTCCTCCTGAACACGGGTATAGGCTGTGCCGTTTGGGATATATCGGTTATACATGCTCTTGTCCGCCTCCTTCCTTGAAGAGCTGGAAGGCCACCCGGATCACACGGGACAGTTTTGCAACCTGAATGGCGCGGTCTACTTTGGCGAAGCGCTCCTCTTTGACAAAGGGGCGCAGGGCGGTAAGAAGAGCGGTTTTCCTGTCGTCGGTGCTGCCCAGCTCAGAGAGCAGCCGCATCCCGGCCTGCAGGACCCGGGGGTCCAGATCCCCCAGAGCGGCCAGGGGATTGGAGGTGGGCCCCCCCCCCTGATGCCCGCCCCCGCCCGTGAGACCGCCCAGCATATTCATGATACCGGAGAGGTCCGGAAGCTGTGTGGAGGGCGCGGCAGAGGCGGGGGACGCAGGGGCGGGCATAGACTCCACGGGCGGCTGTATTGGGGGCTGAGAGCCTCCCTCATCGCCGCTGTCCCCGGTGAGGGAGCGGGCGAGGGACATGATCTGACCCATGGCCTCAGGATTCCCGAGGACGGCATTCAGTTTATCCGCGAATTCGTCGGCCATGGACATTCCCTCCTGTCAATGCAACGCTTTGCCGGCCAGCGGCCTTATTTTGGAACGGATTTGTTGATGCGTTCCACTACCTTGGCCCCGTTGGGGTCCTGCATCAGACGGTTCAAAAGTCCCTGGAGCTGGGAGGCGTCGCCCTTCATGGCAGCCTCGGCCGCCGCTTTCAGACCGCCTCCCTGGTTGAGCATTGTCATAAGGGCCTGTGTGTCGGGAGATTTGACCAAACTCTCCACAGCCGCCTTATCCTTGAGCAGTTTGGCGGCCTGAGGGCTGTTGAGGACATTTCCGGGCTGTTGCTGTTTTGCCATAGGATATCCCTCCATTGATTCTATGAATGGGCTCAAAGTATTATATGTGACTTTCAGAACAAGGTGACTGATATGAAAATCGTCGTTTTTTCTGATTCCCACGGGGCGGTCTCCAATATGGAGGACGTCATGCGGCGAGAGCACCCGGAACTGGTCCTCCACCTGGGCGACCTCTGCCGGGACATCGAGGAGATCCAGCGCCGCTTCCCCCAGCAGACCATCCAGAACGTATGCGGCAACTGTGACGGCTTTACCGAGACACCGGATCAGCGCATTTTACGCGTAGAGGGGAAACGGATCCTCATGATGCACGGCCATCGCTACAATGTCAAGCTGACCTATGCCTCCGCAGCCTATGCCGCCCGGGAGGCGGAGGCGGATATCCTCCTTTTTGGGCACACGCATATCCCCTACTGCGAACAGGTGGACGGCCTGTGGATGCTGAATCCGGGGAGCTGTGGGGGCCGCGGTGCCACGTATGGCGTAATTTCTCTGGAAAATGGAGAGGTAATGTGCTATACTGTCGGAATAGCACCTGAACGATAACGGCTGGAGCGACTGCTCCGACAAGAGGTGGGATTTGAAATGCTGCTTGCGATTGATGTGGGGAACACAAATATGGTGTTCGGCATGTTTGAGGGGGAGACCTTCACCGGGAGCTTCCGTCTCATGACCGACACCAACCGGACTTCCGATGAGATCGGGTTGTCCGCCTGGGAGTATTTTCAGCGATTCGGGCTCAAAACCGAGGATGTGGAGAATGTCATCATTGCCTCGGTGGTGCCCCAGGTAATGCATACGCTCACCAATGCCATGGTGAAGTATTTTGGAAAAACGCCCATCATCGTGGATGAGGATGTGGACCCCGGCCTTCCCTATGGCGTGAGCGGGGATGAGCGTTTGGGCGCCGACCGTTCCGTGGCCTGTATTGCAGCGCTGGAGAAATACGGTGCGCCGCTGGTGGTGCTGGACTTTGGGACAGCCACCACCGTGGATGCGGTCAACCGTGAGGGCGCCTATATGGGCGGATGCATCACCGCGGGGATTCGCATCTCCGCCGACGCGCTTTTTATGCGGGCGGCTATGCTCCCCAAGGTGGAGTTGGTAAAGCCGGAGACTGTGCTGGGCTGTACTGCGGTGGGGCAGATCCAGGCCGGGACGGTGCTGGGTTACATCGGAGCCATGGAGTATCTGATCCGGATGGCCAAAGAGGAACTGCGCGCGCCCGACGCCCACGTGGTCGCCACCGGAGGCTTGGCACGCCTGATCGCGGACAATACGGGCCTGATCGACACAGTGGACGGCCGCCTGATTCTGGACGGCCTGCGAATCATTTACCAGCGGTACAAGGAGGATCATCTTAAAAGATAGGGAAAGAGAGGAGGCAGGAGCGTTTGCCGAAACAGCATCAAGCGGTCGATATGACGCAGGGGGATCCGCTGGGACTTCTGGTGCGGTTTTCCTTGCCGCTGCTGGCGGGCAATGCTTTCCAGCAGCTTTACAACATGGTGGATTCCTGGGTGGTGGGCAACTTCGTAGGTACCACCGCACTGGCCGCTGTGGGCATCGGATTCCCGGTCATTTACCTGCTCTCCTCTCTCTTTATGGGGCTCTCCATCGGCGGAAGCGTGGTAATCGCGCAGTTTATGGGTGCGGGGGACCGGGAGGCCGTCCGGCGGTCTGTGAACACGGTGTATGGGGCGGTGATGGTGAGCGTCGTCCCGCTGACGCTCTTTGGGGTGCTCATCTCCGGGCCGATCCTCCACCTGATCCGGGTGCCCGCGGATGTATACGATCAGGCCCATGTCTATCTCCAAGTGATTTTTGCCGGTATCATCGGAAGCCTGGGCTACAACATCAATGCGGGTATCCTCCAGGGCCTGGGGGACAGTAAGACGCCCCTGCTCTTTCTGGCCACGGCCTGCGTGGTGAACATCGTTCTGGACTTGGTGTTTGTCCTTGTGTTTGACTGGGGCGTTTTCGGCGTGGCTTTTGCCACCATCGTCGCCCAACTCTGCTCTTGGATCTTCGGCGTGTGCTACGTCAACCGGAAATATGATTTTATCGCCATCAGGCCGCTGCATATTTCGGTGGACAACGTACTTTTGAAACGAGTACTGAAGCTGGGTGTCCCCTCTGGTATCCAGCAGTGCCAGTTTTCTGTGGCGATCCTGGTGCTCCAAGCCCTGATCAACGGTTTTGGCGCGGAGTTCGCAGCGGGTTTTTCGGCGGCCAACAAGGTGGATACCTTTGCCTTTATGCCTGTGGACAGCTTCTGTCTGGCTGTTACGACCTATGTGGGACAGAACGTGGGCGCCGATCGGCTGGACCGTGTGCGGGAGGGAGTGCGCAAGGCGATTCTTCTGTGCGTGGGAGTATGCCTTGTCATGTCGGCATTGGTCGTGCTCAATGCGGATCGTCTGATCATGCTTTTCAACACGGACCCACTGGTGGTCGCCTCCGGGCGCGCCTACCTGCTGCGGGTGGTGAGCCCCATGTTTCTAATGGCCATTATGTATCCCATCAACAATGCGCTTCGGGGTGCGGGAGCGGCCATCGTCCCCATGCTCTCCTCCGTCGTGGCGCTATGGGCGGCCAGGGTGCCGGCGGCATATCTGCTGGCCCATTTTTTCGGCCCGGAGGAGCTCTATTGGTCCTACTCCATTGGGTGGGTCCTTGGCGTGATCATCAGCGGTACGGTCTACCTGCGGGGCAGGTGGAAGGAGCGGTGTGCGGTGCACGTCCGGGATATGGAGGCCATCCTGTAAAAAGCGGCGCGTAAAAGCCTATAGAACACCGGGGCGTCCCGTCTCTTGGAAAGAGACGGGACGCTTTTCCATGCCGACGCATAGATAGAGACGGGATTATGAAACCGTCAAAGCCCTATATTGCAAAAAGGGAAAGAAAATTTTTGGTGCGGTCCAGATGGGATTTTGCGGTGCGGCAAAGAAACCCCTTGCAAGGACCGAAAATTTTACACGCGGAAGCAACGGAAGTTTGCGGTGCTCCCCTTGACAAAGCGTGCATCTTACGGTAAAGTTAGTTTCAAATGATACTTTGCTTCGATGGTAAACGAAGAGCGAAATGAAAGTGAGGCGCCATTCAAATGAATGTTTTGCTGGAAAAATTCACTTTTACGCCTGAATTGACCGAAATCATCAACAATAGCCCCAGCGTGATCGTACCGGACAGCAAGGAAACGCTGTACGAGCTCATCTTCGGCAACGGGCATACCGATAAGATTGAGGTGCTCTATGATGTGAACGGCAAGCCGGTGAAAGAGGCTACCGTGATTCGTTGCAAAAACGGCGCGGTGGTCAACTATATGGAGGACTATATGCGCCGTCGGGACCCGGACTGTATGCGGGTGGCGGATGAAGAGCCCACCGACAAGCCGCGCTTTGAGGATGTCTATGGCTACGATTTCGGCGCCCTGCGGGTGGAGACCTTCCGATGGCTGGCACGGCAGGAGCTGATCATCGTCCCCTTCAAGGCCGGCGGCTATGACTATGGCTATGACTCTATTTTGGTCTGCCCCCGGAATGCGGCTTTCTTTGCCTTTGCCCTCTCGCAGCTCCAGGCCTTTGTGAATGCCAAGGAGGTGGACCACTTCAAGCCCCGCTCCGTGATCTATGTGGCCCCGCCCTTCCGGCACACACACTTTGCAGGCAAGCAGGTGGTGGTCCACAGCCGCCATCCGGACCTGCATGAGATATTTGCCTACAATTTGTATCCAGGTCCCTCCGCCAAAAAAGGGATCTACAGCGTGCTTCTGGACATAGGGGAGCAGGAGGGGTGGGTCACCGCGCACGCCTCCGCCGCCCGGATCATAACCCCATACGAAAATGAAATGGTGATGATGCACGAAGGGGCCTCCGGCGGCGGCAAAAGCGAGCTGCTCCAGGATGTGCAGAGAGCTGCCGACGGCCGTGTTCTGCTGGGGACCAATATAGAGACCGGAGAAAAAACCTACATCAGCATGAGCGACACCTGTACCATTGAGCCCGTCACCGATGATATGGCCATCTGCCAGCCTGGATTTCAAAGCAAGAGCGGAAAGCTGGCCCTCTTTGACGGAGAGGACGGCTGGTTCATCCGGGTGGACGGCATCACGGAGTACGGGTCCGACCCGCTCTATGAGCGCATCTCCATCCACACGAAAGAGCCGTTGATGTTCTTCAACATTGAGGGCGTGCCCAGGGCCACCTGCCTCCTCTGGGAGCACACGCTGGATTCCGACGGTACCCCCTGTCCCAACCCCAGAGTCATCATTCCCCGCCGCACCATCCAGCATATCGTAAACAAGCCGGTAGAGGTGGATGTGCGGAGCTTTGGTGTCCGCATGCCCCCCGCCACGGAAGAGCATCCCAGCTACGGCATCATGGGGCTGATGCATATCATCCCGCCGGCTCTGGCCTGGATGTGGCGTCTGGTGGCGCCCCGCGGTTTCAATAATCCCAGCATCAGCGGCAGCGCCAAGCTGGCCAGCGAGGGCGTGGGCTCCTACTGGCCCTTTGCCACAGGCAAGCGGGTCCGTCAGGCCAACCTGCTGCTGGAACAGATCCTGCGCTGCAAGAATACCCGCTATGTGCTGATCCCCAACCAGCATATCGGCGTCTATCAGATCGGCTTCTCCGCCGAGTGGATCTCACGCGAGTATCTGGCGCGCCGGGGCGGCGTCAATATGAAGATGGACCGCCTGGTGCCCGCCCGCTGTCCGTTGTTGGGGTACGCGCTCAAGGAGATGAAGGTGGACGGACAGCAGATCAGCTCCCGCTACCTCCGCCCCGAACGCCAGGATACCCTGGGTGTGGAAGGGTATGACAAGGGCGCGGAGATTCTCTACCATTTCTTTGCCAAAGAGCTGGAAGTCTATGATGTGGAGGAGCTGCACCCAGTTGGGAAAGAAATCCTCAAGTGTTTCCGGGAAAATGGGACTATTGAGGACTACTGTGCCATCATTCCTTTGGGATTGGAATAATGGAAAATGGGAAATGGACTGGGGCCCGCCGTGAGGCGGGCCCCAGTCCATTTCAGGATCTAAAAATCATTTTGAAACAAGCCATGATACAGAGCGGACAGCGCTGGAAGCTAAAACGCGTCGAGGAAGGCCTGCACGCCGTTGACCAGCTCCCCCAGATGCCATCCGTCCAGAAGCCGGTGGTTGAGCTGCACAGAATAGGGGAGGAGCAGCCTTCCATCCCGTGCTTCGTATTTTCCCCAAGTGACTCTGGGAATAGAGTCGTCCGGGTTGCAGTCCATCTCATTGCTGAGGCTGGTGAAAGATAGCCAGGGAAGGCAGGAGATATAGACCAAGTCGTCCCGTGCCTCCTCCGTGCCGGCAGGAAAGGGTGCATGCTGCACTGCAACCTGGTGGGCGCAACGGGAACAAAATTCTTCCAATGTTCCACCATAGGGAACATTGACGATTTTCAACAGATGGGTGTCCCCGTTCGGAACCACAAAGCTGGGGTCCAGGTGGTCGTGCAGGATGATCTGTTCCCCGCGAATCTTGTAGAGAAAGTCGGGCAGTCCGTTCATGACATGCAGCGTGGCGTAGATCAGGGCATAGTAAAAGGAGAGGCCGTGGGCTTTTGTGTGTCGATGCAGTGTCGTAACGTCTAAAGAGGTGGTGACATTGTAAAAGGGGAAAGAGAGGCCGGAAAAAAATTTGAATTGTGCTCTGCGGGGCCACTGCTCCAAGTCGACGTAATCCACAGCTCAGCCCACACCTTTCTGGAAAAAGTCGCACCAGGGACGCAGGGTACAGTTCTGACAGTCAGGCCTTCTGGCCATACATACGGCGCGACCATGGAGCACCAGCCGGTGACAGAAATCATTGGACTCTTCGGGAGGGAGCACTTCGCGGAGCTGCGTTTCCACTTTGGCCGGGTCTTTGGTGCCGTCCGTCAGGCCCAGCTTGCCGGAAATGCGGATACAGTGGGTATCCGCCACCACAACGCCCGGCTGATGATAGACGTCGCCCAGGATCAGATTGGCGGTCTTTCTCCCCACGCCGGGGAGCTTCAAAAGATCATCCATGTTGTCCGGCACCTTTCCGCCGTATTCATCCAGCATCATCCGGGCGGCGCCCACAATATCGCGGGCCTTGGCCCGGAAGAAGCCTGTGGAATGGATGTAGGTCTCCAATTCACCGATGTCGGCTTCGGCCAGAGACTCCAGGGTGGGGAAACGGGCAAAGAGAGCGGGCGTCACCATATTCACACGCTCGTCGGTGCACTGGGCCGCCAGACGGACGGAAAAGAGCAGTTCATAGGGTTTGGGATAGTCCAGGGAGCAGATCCCGTCCGGGTAGAGCTTTTTCAGCTCCGCTATGATGGAGAGAACATCCGCTTTTGTTTTCATTCCGACTCACCTCGTCTATCAGAGATATAGAACACATAAGAGAAGTATTCTCTACCATAATACCATAAAAGCAGACGGAATGCGACGGGGTTTTTCATGGTATGTCAGTTGTATTTCTCGGAAAGATTCGATATAATACCCAGTATAGCTCTTTCACACACTACTTACTTAGAGGAGAGGTGCGACGGCAATGGTACAGGAAATGATCGACTTTCTTTCCACCAAGGACCCAGAGGTGGCAGCCACCGTGGCGGCTGAATTGGCGCGTCAGCGCAGAAACATCGAGCTCATCGCGTCGGAGAATATCGTCAGCGAGGCGGTTCTGGTGGCCATGGGCACGGTGCTCACCAACAAATATGCCGAAGGATACCCCGGCAAGCGCTATTACGGCGGCTGCCAGGAGGTGGACGTTACGGAGAATATCGCCCGCGAGCGCGCCTGCAAGCTTTTCGGCGCAGAGCATGCCAACGTCCAGCCCCACAGCGGTGCTCAGGCCAACTATGCCGTCTATGCGGCGCTGTGCGAGCACGGGGACACGGTGCTGGGCATGGATCTCTCCAATGGAGGCCATCTCACCCACGGCTCTCCCGTCAACTTTTCCGGCAAGAACTACCACATGATCTCCTACGGGCTGGGGGCTGACGGATGCATCGATTACGACCAGGTCCGCGATATGGCAAAGCAGCACAAGCCCAAGATGATCATTGCCGGCGCTTCCGCCTACCCACGGGTCATTGATTTTAAGACTTTTGCAGAGATCGCCCATGAGGTGGGGGCCTACTTCTTTGTGGACATGGCCCATATTGCGGGGCTGGTCGCCGCGGGCCTCCACCCCTCTCCCGTGCCCTATGCCGATGTGGTGAGCACCACGACCCATAAGACGCTTCGGGGCCCCCGGGGCGGTATGATCCTGTGCAAAGAGGAGTTTGCCAAGAAGATTGATTCCGCCATTTTCCCCGGCTCTCAGGGCGGGCCTCTGGAGCATATCATCGCCGCCAAGGCGGTGGCCTTGGGGGAAGCGCTTCAGCCCGAATTCAAGGATTATCAGAGTCGTATCCTTAAGAATGCCCAGGCACTGGCAGCAAGCTTGACGGAGTCCGGCTTCGATCTGGTCTCCGGTGGAACGGACAACCATTTGATGCTGGTGGATCTCCGCAAGGCAAGGGTGACCGGCAAGGAGATGGAGAAACGGCTGGACGAGGTGAACATCACCGTCAACAAAAACGCGATCCCCAACGATCCTGAGAAGCCCTTCGTCACCAGCGGGATCCGTGTGGGTACGCCGGCGGTCACCACACGAGGATTCCGTGAGGAGGATATGAAGGTCATTGGTGAGCTGATGTGGCAGACCGCTACTGATTTTGATGCCAAGGCAGAGGAGATCCGCGCAGCCGTGGCCGCGCTTACGGAAAAGTATCCCCTCTACCAGTAATAAAACAAAAATAATCCATGGAACGGCCTCCGGATGGGGGGAATGATTTCCCCACACGGAGGCCGTTATGGTATCATGTTCAAAAGAGAACTATATCAGGCCAAAATATCGACTGAGAAAAACCCAAAAGGTCAAAGAGAAAGCGGAGAGCACCGTGGTGGAGACCACTGCGCTGGAAGCAAGCACGCCGTCTCCGCCCATATTTTCCGCCATAACATAGCCCGTGCTGGTGGTGGGGGAACCCTGCATGACCAAAACGGCGGCCAAGTACTCTCCGCGCAGCCCCAGCGCAACGCAGATTGGGAGGAAAACGCCAGGCAGGACCATCAATTTGATAAAAGTGACGGCCAGTGTCGGTTTGATTTTTTTCAATGCCTCTGTGCCTTGAAAACTGGCTCCGATACAGACCAACGCCTGGGGCATGGCCATATCGGCCACATATCCCATTCCTCGCTCCAGCATGAGGGGAAAACGGATTTCAAACCAAGATGCGGCCATGCCTAGGAGGATGGCCAGGAGAATGGGGTTTGTGACGATGTCTTTTCCGGCCTTCAGAAGGTTCTCTTTCAAAGAACTCTCTTCATGGGTGGGACCCTCCAGGGTGAGGATGAGTACGGCAAATACATTAAAGAGGGGAACGCTGCCCACCATCATCATAGGAACAACGGCGCCGGAGCCGTAAATATTTGTGACCAGGGCCATACCGAGAACGGCGACGCTGCTGCGGTATCCCGCCTGAACAAAAGCGCCTACCATGTGGCGGTCTTTTAGGAAGATACGGGCGCCGATCCAAATGCCGACTGCGGAGAGCACAGTGATGACCGCACAGAGCAGGACAAAACCACCGCTGAAATTGTCCCGCAGGCTGGTCTCAGTCATCTGTACAAAGAGCATGACTGGAAGTGTGATCTTGAAGTTGAAGCGATTACAGACGGAAACAAAGTGCTCATCCAGAATGCCAATCCGGCGCAGGGTATACCCCAAAAGGATGACCAAAAAAACCGGCGCAGTGGCATTTACGCTGTAGAAAAAACTTTCCAAGGCATGATTCCCCCAAAATATAGAGTATAAATTGAGAATATCATACCCCTAAACAGCATATATCGTCAAGAAGAAAGCTTTTTGTCACAAATGGTATGCCATGGTATGGCGCAGAGCATAAATTGGAAACAGTCTTGACAATTTGAGAAGAAGTTACTATAATATACCGGTAACATTCTTTCGGGGTGTGGCGAAGCTTGGTATCGCGCTTGGTTCGGGACCAAGAGGCCGCGGGTTCGAATCCCGCCACTCCGACCAAAAATCCTCTGAAATCTGATGATTTCAGAGGATTTTTGCATTTACTTGCAACTTTTTCGGATTTTTGCTTGACCACAGAACTTTTTCGATTTTGACCGATATTATAGCCTGCTCCGCCGCCCTATTCATTGTTTTAGCGGTGTAAATTTTGAACGGACATTGGCATGGATGCTCCACACCAATGCCGTTTGTACCTGTTTTTCCTTTTGCCTTTTCCGCCGCGGTCCTCGGCATTCCGTCTGTTCACCATGATAGATTGACCCTATGGCCGGTCAGAGCTACAATAAAAAAGAATATAAATTTTTCCACCCATGCAATAAAACGCAGTTCTGGCGCATCACTTAAATAACAGGAGAATTTGACCTATGAGAAATCTTCCGGCGCAGACAACGGAATACGGACCCGGCGGGAGCCAGTCCGCGCCGGAGCAGCTCCTGGCTCGAATCGCTTCTGGCGACCGGGAGGCGCTGGGACAGCTGTACCACCGAACCCGGAGCGCTGTGTATGCCCTGACGCTGTCTTACACCAAGAACGCTCAGGACGCTGAAGACCTGATGCAAGATACCTTCGTCCGGGTATGGGACAGCGCCGGTCAGTACCGGGGGCGCGGCTCGGCAATGGGCTGGCTGCTGGCCATCGCGCGGAATCTGGCGCTGATGAAGCTGCGCGAGCGCGAGCAGCAGGGTTCTCTGGACGAGGATGAGTGGAACGCACTCCCCGCCCACAGCTCCAGCCTTACCCCGGAGGACCGGTTACTCGCGCAAAACGCCCTGTCCACTCTGGACGATCAGGAGCGGCGGGTGGTCCTCCTCCACGCTGTGGCCGGTCTGAAGCACCGGGAGACTGCCGCTCTGCTGGACCTGCCCCTTGCCACCGTGCTCTCAAAATACCACCGCACCCTGAAAAAACTACGGATCCAAATAGAAGGAGATGACACCCAATGACAGAGAAAGATATGGAGCACCGACTGAAACAAGCGATGGACCGCGCGGCGCCTGACGACCTGAACGGGGTCCTCTCGCGCTGCCATCAACAGAAAGAAGCTGTGATCCCCATGACCAAACACACGACTAAAAAGACTGCCCGGAATCTGATCGCCGCCTGTCTGGCTTTGGCTCTGGTAGGCGGAGGCGGCGGTATCTTCTACCAGCAGGCCCATGCCGCCGCCAGTGTGATTTCTCTGGATGTGAACCCCAGCATTGAGATGACCGTCAGCCGGAACAAGACGGTGCTGGCCTGCACCCCCCTGAACGACGAGGCTCAGGAGATCCTGACCGACCTGGAAGACGGCGCCGATCTGAAGGGGGCAAAGCTGGATGTGGCGGTCAACGCCATCGTGGGCTCCATGGTGCGCCACGGCTACCTCAGTGATATCTCCTCCGCCATCCTCATCTCAGTGGAGGATAAGGATCAGGAGCGGGCCGCCCAGCTCCAGAAGGAGCTGACCGCGGCGGTGGACGCCGTTCTGCTGGACCAGCAGTCCAACGCCGACGTGCTGAGCCAGACCATTGACCACGAGCAGGCTCTGGAGGAGCTGGCCCGGACCCACGGCATCACCACCGGCAAGGCCAATCTGGTCCAGCGGGTGATGGAGATGCTGGAGTCCGACAGTGAGGACGTCTTTGATCAGTTGGCCGGTCTGTCCGTGGAGGAACTGCGGGATATGCTGGAGCTTGAGATCAAGGACATCCCCATCGGCAAATCCGCCGCCGTCCAGGCCGCCAAGAAGCACACCGATACCCTGGAAATCGACTCCATCACCTGCCATGTGGACGCGGAGCTGGATAAGGAGCCGCCCCACTACGAAGTGGAGCTGTCCCACCCCACTCTGGGTACCTACACCTACAAGATCGACGCCTTTGACGGCAAGGTGCTCAGCGGCGAGAAGGACGCCTTTAAGGCTCACGAGGACGAGGATCTGCTCACTCGGCGTGAGGCCTATAATAAGGCTCTGGCCGATTGTATGGATCGCTTCCCCAAGTTGGAAGACTACCCCGCCGAGGACATTTCCTCGGAGCTGGACGAAGACGACAAGGTCTACGATGTGAAGTTCTATCTGGACGGCTATAAATTTGAGTACGAGATCGACGCTGTCACCGGAGAGGTGCAGGACTTTGAGACCGACTACACCGACAAGGACAATGAGGACGAAAAGCCTGAAAAGCCCGTAAAGCCCGAGACCGGCATCGACGGCAAGGAGGCCGAGGCCATTGCCCTGAAGGACGCCGGACTGGCCAAATCCCAGGTCACCCGCATAAAATCCCAGCTGGACGGGGACGACTATGAGGTCTCTTTCTGGGTGGACACCATCGAGTACGTGTACACCATCCGTGCCAAGGACGGCAAAATCCTGGATTGGGACACCGAGGAGCACGACAGCCGCTCCATGGCTCCGGATCATGCCAACAACGGCGCGGCCAAGGAGAAAAACGCCGTCAAAGCCGCGCTGAAGGCCGCCGGACTGAAGGAGTCCCAGATCACCGATTTGGACGTAGAGCTGGACGGCGGAATCTACGAGGTGGAGTTCCGCTGTGACGGTCGGGGGTATCGCTACTGCGTGGACGCAGGCACCTGCAAGGTGCTGGACGTGGACACGGACGACGAGGATGACGACAACCGGGACGATGAGGATAACGAGGATGATGACCGGGATGACGAGGATGACCGTCAGGAGGAGAAGCCCGGTAAGGGCAACAACAAGGGCAACAAGGACCAGGACATCGGCAAGGACAAGGCGATCAAGTCCGCCCTGAACCACGCCGGGCTGAAGGAGTCCCGGGTCACCGGCTTGACCGTGGAGTGTGACTAGGAACAAGGCCGCCTGGTCTATGAGGTTGAGTTCCAGGCCGACGGCATTGAGTATGAGTACACCATTGACGGTGCCGATGGTGCTGTGCTGGAACACGAGACGGACTACGATGACTAAATACATCTGATAGTGCGGAAAAGTGACCGCACAGCTTAAGACAACAACGAAACCGCCCGCTGAGACTTTTCGGTTCAGCGGGCGGTCTTGTTATTTTATAAGTTTTATTTTTTGTTCGCAAATTGCAATAACAAGTTGGACACCCCGTGGTAAAAAAACCTTGGACACGGATGGAGCCACAGGATCTATCCGTGAGCGAGGTTGCCGCAGCCGTCAGGCTGCGAATACGCAGTCA
>Ga0129307_1000439_pt1 | contig 64662 bp, 58 predicted proteins | sample P1105metagenome_FD_94437 | JGI IMG/M metagenome (GOLD analysis project Ga0129307, IMG submission 94437) | Capybara group fecal microbial communities from Wisconsin, USA - P1105 metagenome | ecosystem: Host-associated > Mammals > Digestive system > Large intestine > Fecal | place: USA: Wisconsin... | reverse complement strand
TCATGCAATTTTCAAGGAACTGATTGCTGGAAATAAGTCCCAGCCACTATGCAAATCGCATTTCTGCGTTTTGATTAAAAAACATTTATTTCTTCTTGACTTTTAATAGTTAGTCTTTCTTTTATTTGGATAGGATAAGGAGTAAAAAGCCATATGGGCACCGGGCTTCCGGCATACTCTTTGGGATTACAGCCGAATTCTCTTCTGAATGCGCGCTGGTATCCATCTACACTTCCAAAGCCCATATTCATGGCAACATCAAGAACCTGACAGTTCTCATCACGCAGTCTCAGTGCAGACCTGGACAGTTTAAGGCGCCTGATATAAACCGCCGGTGTCATACCTACATATTTAATGAAAAGTCTTCTGGCGTGGGAACTTGAGAAAGATGCCTCGCTTGCCACATCCTCGATACTGATTTCCTCATCAATATGCTTTCTGATATAATCCTGCATTACTCGTACTGCTCGTACCTGATCTTCCATGTCTTAACTCCTTGCGAGCTAATATTACTAGAAACATAAGTGTTATTTCTCGACATTTTTTGCCATGTATTCAAAGCTCTGGCAGTCATTAAAACCTGCGAATTTCTTTAATACTCTATCTAATGCATCTCTCATCTTCCCTGTTACGCGGACATTATCTTCCCACCATAACCCTTTCACCACGAGGACTTCTTCTTTTCTGTCAGGAACTGCTTCAATTCTTCCGACGAATTTGTCTCCGAAAAGAATCGGCAGGGTATAATATCCGTATTTACGCTTCACTGCCGGTGTATATATTTCCCAGGAATACTGAAAATCCCACAGGGTCTGAACCAGGGCCTTGTCCCACATTAAAGGGTCAAGTGGGGCAATAAATGACATTCTTGGTTTAAGGTCTGCTGTTCCCTCAAGTATTTTCTGCATCAGTTCTTCATCCGAGGCCAAATAATAAAAGGGTACCTTAACTCCTTCCACCATGACGGCGCATATTTTCCCTTCCTCTGAAAGTTTCGAGAGAATTCTCTTTCTTATCTCAGCCTTCAAATCTATTCCAAGGAAAGCCGTACTTGATTTATCCCAAAGAAGTCCCACCGCTCCTATTCGACGAAGGACTCTCCATGCTATGAATTCGTCTTCATCCTTACAGGGATTGGCTGAATCAAGAATGGATGAATCAATGTGTTTCCTTGCAAGATCATAGTACTTCCTGCTTCCCTTCTTATGGTGAATAATCAGCTCTCCATCGGTATAAAGCTGTTCCAGTACCGATCTTGCGGCCTGAGACTTCTTGTCCCAGTTGCCGCTCCAATGCATGGAAGAATGCCAGTAGATCTCCCCTTCAATCGGAAGAGAATCACTGCATACCGGCCCATTCTTCCTTATAAAATCGATTGCCCTCTCCTTCAGTTCCTCCAGACCATCAAAAGTTCTGCCAAGCTCCATACTTCTCTCCCTATAGGAAGAAAAATAAGGCCAGTCCTCTATGGGCCAAATTGAGAGTTCCTTATCAGCATAGTCAATTAACTTCCTGTCCTTATATAAAAGGTCAAAGAGCATCTTTTTCTTAAAGCCCTTTACTCTGGCCTGCAAGGTGAGCTCCGCATTCTTTCCACACACGTCCACAGGGTCATACTGAATGCAACCTGCCTGACGTACGTAATCGTATGCTCCTGTCTTCCCAATAAATTTATGCGGTCCTATCAGCCCCTGCTTTGCAAGAATAAACTGCCTCGCCTGTTTCTTTGTAATTATCTTCATACATCCCTCTTACAATTGCATCAGAACATCTGTTCTAATTATATATGTTTCTCCCTTTATCCGTCAACAGTTTTATGCCGAGGAGCCATAAGTTCCGGTTAGAATCCTGCTGAGTTTCCCAGGTTTGTGACTAAAGCTTCATATTTTCCTATCTTAGTCACCCTCATCTCGCTTCCGAAAACTTTAAATTTCCGGTGTCTGTGACTAAGGCACTGTATTCCCCTCTCCTTAGTCACAGGATTTCTTCCTCATAGCTCATGCCAGTTTACATAACTTCACTCACAATCCTGCAATCCTCAAATTCCTGTGACTAAAGCAGCTCATTTTCCTCATCAGGTCACAACTCTCTTGCTTTCAGCAATTTCAACCATCAAAAACTTGTGACTAAGGCTTCTTATCTCCCCGTCTTAGTCACACTATCCCCCCTAATAGGGGTGTGTTCGAGCCCGTCTGCGCACAAAAAAATTAGGTCATCCTCTTGGATGACCTAATCTTTTTGCGAGCGCGAGACGGGACTCGAACCCGCGGCCTCGACCTTGGCAAGGTCGCGCTCCACCAACTGAGCCACTCGCGCATATGTAGTCGTCAACTGACGACTACGTTAGTTTACTATATCACTATTACTCTGTCAAGCCTTTAAGCAAAGATTTAATCCACCCCCAGCGGAATCTCCTTAATGGTATGGTTATAAATCTTCACAAAGAAGAAGGTGCTGGCTGCTGCGGAAGCAAGCTCCGCAATAGGGAATGCCCACCACACATTGTGAACCACGCCCGTCAAGGAAAGCAGATACGCCGCAGGGATAAGCACAGCAAGCTGTCTTGCAATTGATACCCAAAGGGAGTAAACTCCGTAACCCAAAGACTGGAATACCGTACCTACGATAATACAGTAGGCTGCAATGGGGAAGTGAATTGCAATGGTTCTTAAGGCTCTGCTGCCCATATCAAGCATTGCAGGAGAAGCATCAAATATCATAAGAAGCTTATCAGGGAAGAGCTCAAATGCAATTACTCCAATCAGGAATAAGATTTCAGCGTAGAAGATGCTGAGCTTAATGGCTTTTAACATACGCTTACGATTCTTTGCCCCATAGTTAAACGCAACGATGGGAATCAAACCATTGTTAAGTCCGAATACAGGCATGAAGAAGAAGCTCTGAAGCTTGAAGTATGCACCAAACACTGCTGCTGCGGTGCTGGAAAATCCAAGAAGAATCTGGTTCATGCAGTAGTTCATAATCGAACCGATGGACTGCATAATAATGGAAGGCAGGCCAACGGAATAAATCTTTTTAATCATTCGTCCTTCCGGCTTAAATCCCCTGAAGGAAAGAACAACTTCCTTATTCTTTGTAATGTTAAAGTAAATCGCCAAAGATGCTCCCACAATCTGTCCAAAGATTGTTGCGAGGGCCGCACCTGCCACCTCAAGCCTGGGGGCTCCGAACAAACCAAAGATCAGAATGGGGTCCATGATGCAGTTGATGATTGCACCGGTCATCTGAGAAATCATGGAATACATGGTTTTGCCGGTGGACTGAAGAAGCCTCTCAAAAGTCATCTGAGTAAGCACGCCCACAGAGCAAATGCAGACGATTGAAAGATACTGGATACCATAATTAAGTATCTGAGCATCCCCAACCTTCTGTGTTGCGAAAAACGGCTTAACCCCAAATAAACCAATCATCAGGAATACGATGTATGACATCGCAATGAGGAAAACGCCGTTTGTTGCGGACTTCTTAACCTCATCGTGATCCTTCTCGCCAAGGGCCTTGGAAAGAACTGCGTTAATACCTACACCGGTACCGCCGCCCACTGCGATGATAAGCATCTGAACGGGGAAAGACAGGGTAACAGCCGTCAAAGCGCCCTCACTGACTCTTGAAACGAAGATGCTGTCCACGATGTTGTACATGGCCTGCACCAGCATGGATGCCATCATGGGCAGGGACATGTTTAAAAGCAACTTGTTTACGGGCATTGTGCCCATTTTATTTTCTTTTACTACTTCTTTATTATCCATGTAAAAACCTCAACTTGCACATTCATAAAAATCGGCCGGAGTTATGCGCCCCGACCGACACGTTATCTAAAATAACACAGACCTTAGTATTTGGCAAGTTCCTCAGCAATCTGCTCTTTGTACTTAACCTTGTAGATTCTCTTAAGAGCATCGTCGATTCTCTTCTCGTCGAGAGTCTGGTCTTCTCTGACAGCCTTAATAATTCCATCATAAGCTTCCTTGAAGTTCTCGGGCATGAGAATCATGTCACAGCCTGCCTTCAAAGCCTTGATTGCTGCCTCATCAGATGAGTAGTACTCGGAAATTGCTGCCATGTTCATGGCGTCGGTAATAACGACACCCTTGTAACCAAGTTCAGCACGAAGCATGTCGGTTACAATTGAAGGAATCAAACAACAAGGTGTGTTGTCGCCGGTGATTGAAGGAAGGGAAATGTGGCTTACCATGATAAAATCAGTTCCGGCCTCAATTCCTGCCTTAAAGGTAACGAACTCGTTGTCCTTGAAATCCTGAGATGTACGCTCATTGGTAACCATCTCTTTATGTGTATCGCCGCTTGTGGCTCCAAGTCCGGGGAAGTGCTTAAGGCATGCGCTTACGCCGTTCTCCTGAAGGCCCGTTACCGCATTTGCAACAAAGGGTGCTGCGGCATTAAAGTCTGTTCCGTATGCTCTGTTTCCGATAAAGCTGTCCTCGATACTTGCAACGTCCGCAACCGGGGCAAAATCAAGGTTGAATCCAAGTTCCTTAAGATATGAAGCTATAACTGAGTTAGCCACATATGCCTTGTTGGGGTCTCCTGTTGCGGCTATGTCTGCTGCGGGGCCCGTCTTCTCAACTTCGATGCTGCTGTTGGCGATTCGAGCCACATCTCCACCCTCTTCGTCAACTGCGAAGAACATGGGATACTTACAGTAGGAAGCAGTCTTTGAAATCATATCCGTAAGCTGATCTTTGCTCTGTATATTCTTGGAAAAATAGATAATTCCTCCAACCGGGTACTCCTCTATGGCTTTCTTGGTTCCGTCACCTGCCTGAGTAGCGGTATCAACACCGGTAATAGCCTCAGGAGTTACGATAAATAAACCTGCAACCTTCTCTTCAAGGGTCATGCCCTCGATGATGGGAGTAACAATCTGGTCCCCGATTTCATCTGCTGTGGGTGCTGTAACTTCAGGCTCCACAGGTTCAGGCTCCGTAAGGATTACTTCCTCTTCCTGTTGTGAAAGTTCCTGCTGAATTTCGTTAGCCACTTCCTCAGCAGCCTTATCCTCCTGCGCAGGGTTATATAAGAACTTGGCAGCAACAATACCGCCCACAGTCAAAATTGCCAAAACAAGAAGCACGGTTACATAGGAGAGGATCTCGTTTTTCTTTCTGCGTTTACGTCTGGCCTCTCTCTTTTCCTGCTCTACGTTAGTTTTTTCTTCCATAACATTCCTCTTTGATACAAAAACTTTACCCTACTATTTTAAACCATTTCCAAGTTATTTTCCATAGCGTTCTTAATAGAGTTTCGCTTGCGTGCACAACTAGAAGAGGGCACCGAACCTATCGCTCAATGCCCTCTTCTAAAAATCAGTTTCCAATGGACTTCCCTCCATCTTGGGTTGTAATCTTTCCATCCTTTGTGCCCTCTGGCACTGTAGCGTTAATCTCCTCTCGAATATTTAGGCTTCTTCTAATCGCTACCCGACTTGGTGTACTCGATTACCATTCATTGGTAGTTCCCTATAAAGTTGTACTGCGTTACTTTGTGGTATTACACTAAGTAGTTAGGTGGTCCGTACCTCCTTCTGCAACAATCTATATAAAGAACCATCCGTCTGGATGAATTCCATACTCTAAGTATAGAGTATGACCACTGATTTGTCAATACATTTTCACAAATATTTTCTTAAAATATGTTTTCTTAATTGTATTTGTTGTTCTTGACAGATTATAAAGTTTATTTTTTCAAAATTGTTTATACATTTTGTATTTTCTCTTATAACTGAGAAACCACAAAAATATCATAAATTGCTTTTATTGCCGCTTCAAAATCAGAATTCGCTACACCGATGATGATGTTAAGCTCACTGGAACCCTGGTCAATCATCTTAACGTTTATGTTGGCGTGAGCAAGGGCTGAAAAGATACGTCCTGCAGTACCTCTCTGGGACTTCATGCCACGTCCCACAACTGCCAGCAGAGCCAGATCAGTCTCGATTTCAACAGTGTCGGGATTGCAGAGTCTGTGGATTCCTGCCACAACCTTCTGCTCCTTGTCCATGAACTCATCCTGATGTACGAATACTGTGAAGGTATCGATACCTGAAGGTGAGTGTTCGAAGGAAATTCCATTCTCCTCGAAAGCCTGAAGAAGCTTACGGCCGAAACCAATCTCGGAGTTCATCATATCCTTTTCAATATTTACTGCACAGAAGCCCTTCTTACCAGCCACACCTGTGATGATGTACTTGGATTTCTGTCCGGTGCTTCCAACAATCCATGTTCCGTTATCCTCGGGAGCATTGGTGTTTCTGATGTTAATGGGAATACCCATCTTGCGCACGGGGAAAATAGCATCCTCGTGAAGAACGGTAGCGCCCATGTATGAAAGCTCTCGAAGCTCTCTGTATGTGATAATCTCGATTACTTCAGGGTTGGGAATGATTCTGGGATCCGCAATAAGGAATCCTGACACATCTGTCCAGTTCTCGTAAACGTCCACTCTTGCTGCCTTGGACACGATGGAACCTGTGATATCGGATCCGCCTCTTGAGAAGGTCTTGACGGAACCGTCAGGCATGCTTCCGTAGAATCCTGGAATAACCGCTCTCTCATCATGTTTAAGGCGTTCACTCAAAACCTCGTCGGTCTTGTCTGCGTCAAACTCACCATTCTCATCAAAGAAGATAACGTCCGCAGCGTCGATGAAGGGATAGCCCAGATAGTGGGACATAAGAATTCCGTTTAAGAACTCACCTCTGGATGCGGCATAGTCAGAGCCTGCCTTATTGGTAAAATTCTTCTCTATCTCCGCAAACTCCTTATCCAGGTTTACGTTAAGCTTAAGTCCTGTAATAATCTCATCGTATCTTGCCTTGATTTCTGCAAGCTTATCTTTGAAATTCTCGCCCTTCTCAGCCTTTGAATAGCACTGATAAAGCATGTCGGTTACCTTGGTATCCTTGGAAAAACGCTTGCCGGGAGCTGAAGGAACCACATATCTTCTGTCCTTATCAGCCATGATGATGTCTTTTACTTTTTTAAACTGCTCGGCACTTGCAAGGGAGCTGCCGCCGAATTTTACTACTTTACTCAATTCTCCAAACCTCTTTTATCAATAATTATTTGTCCAAACGAATTCTTCCGATTACACCGCTTAAGTTTCCAAGCTTTGCCTCGAAATCCTTCTCTTTCATCATAGGTGTCACAAAACCGATTTCTCCGTCAACACCTGCGTCAGTTACATATGTCACATTTCCAAAAGCTGCTTCAACCTTGGCTTTGTCGCACTCAGCTTCCTTAACTCTAACAAGGAAGGAACGATTTACTTCGCCGATTCCAAGAAGGTTAACCTTCGTGTCGTCCCAGAAGATAGGGAGGTTTTTGCCCTTATTCTTTGCAGCCTCAATCACGTCTCCCACAACTGCACTTGCTGTGGCAAGCTTACCTGCGCCTCTTCCATAGTACATGGAATCGTCAAGCATGTTGCTGTGAATGAACACGCCGTTGAAAACATCGTTTACATTGTAAAGAGCGGTTTCCTTTCCGATAAGGAAGGGAGCAACCATTGCGTAGTAGGAACCGTTGTCCTCCTTGCTCATTGCAAGAAGCTTAATGGTGCAGTTAAGAGCCTTGGCATACTTGAAATCCTCGGGAGTGATTTTTGTGATTCCCTCGGTGTAAATATCCTCAAAATGAACGTAATGGCCTGTCATAAGTGATGAGAGGATTGCGATTTTACGACATGCATCATATCCTTCCACGTCGGCTTCGGGGTTCTTTTCGGCGTAGCCAAGATCCTGAGCCTGCTTTAATACATCGTCAAACTTTGCACCCTCTCTGTCCATCTTTGTGAGGATGTAGTTTGTGGTACCGTTAAGAATACCTGTAATGCCGTCTATAATCTCTGCAGTCAAAGCTTCGTTAATTGTTCTGATAACGGGAATTCCGCCGCCAACGCTTGCCTCGAAAAGATAATTGCAATTATTCTCCTTTGCAAGCTTAAGAAGCTCGGGGCCGTGATTGGCAACCAGCTCCTTATTGGAGGTGCAGACGCTTTTACCCTTTAAAAGGGCGTTCTTTGAGAAAGTAAAAGCGGGCTCGTTTCCTCCCATGGTTTCGCAGACTATCTCGACCTCCGGATCATCAAGAATTACATTGATGTCGTGGACCACCTTCTTCTCATTGGGGTCTCCGGGAAAATCGCGAAGATCGAGAATATACTTAACGTTAAGCTTCTCTCCAACTCTCTTCTCGATAACGGCGCTGTTGCGGTCGATAACCTCAACCACTCCGCTTCCCACGGTGCCGTAGCCTAAAACTGCAACTTGTTTCATAAATCTATCCATCCTTTATATTATTATTCTTTTGCCAAAATCTTTACGTGATGAACGCCGGACTTGTTCTCCATTGATTCAATCATCTCTGAAACATCACCGGTGTCCTTGAGAACCTGTACGGAAATGCTTAAAGAAGCGATTCCGCCGATGGGAATACTCTGGTGAATGGTAAGGATATTTGCCTTGTACTGAGCGATAAGCTTAAGTACGTCGGACAAAAGTCCGGGAATATCGTCCATCTGAAAAGTCAGTGTAATGGTTCTGCCCTGGGTGTCATCGTGGAAGGGCATTATGTCGTCTTTATATTTGTAAAAAGAGCTCCTGCTCAGCCCTACCTCCTCCACAGCATCCTGCACGGTCAGGACTTTCTCTGTGTCCAAAAGTCTCTTGGCTTCCACAACCTTAAGGAGCACTTCAGGCACCGCTTTCTTCTTAATTATGTAATATTGCGTGGATTCGGTCATATTACTCTCCTGTCTTTTGGACAAGTACATCTGTGTTTATGTGTCTCTCTTAAACGCACACTTGTCCTTTACCGAAAGATATTGTATCATGGCACCCCCATAGGTGCAATAGGAATTTTGGATAAATTGCAAAAAACCGCCCAGTTGTTTTTGGGCGGTTTTCACATATATTGATTTAATTGTCAGTTTTTAGTCTTCGATTAGATCAAAGGATACTTGTCTGTAAGCTTCTTGACAATAGCTCTTGCTTCGGGAACCTTCTCCTCGCCACCTTTGATAACGAGTGAAATTGCCTCGGCAATCTGATCCATATCCTCGGTGTTCATGCCGCGACTTGTAACTGCGGGAGTTCCAAGACGGATACCGCTTGTAACGAAGGGTGACTGAGGATCGTTAGGAATGGTGTTCTTGTTGGCTGTGATGTGAGCCTCATCAAGAAGTTTCTCAACTGCCTTACCGGTAAGTCCGAAGTTTGTAAGGTCCACAAGCATAAGGTGGTTGTCAGTACCGTTTGAAACGATCTTGATTCCTCTCTTCTTAAGGCCTTCGCAAAGAGCCTGTGCATTGTCGATAATGCCCTTCTGGTACTTCTTGAAGTCATCTGAAAGAGCTTCCTTGAAGCATACAGCCTTGCCTGCGATAACGTGCATAAGAGGGCCGCCCTGGATTCCGGGGAAGATAGCTTTGTTGAAGTTGTATTTTGCATTAACTTCGTTGCTTGAAAGGATAAGTCCGCCTCTGGGACCTCTGAGGGTCTTGTGAGTTGTGGTTGTTACAACATGTGCATAAGGAATGGGGCTTGGATGAAGTCCTGCTGCCACAAGGCCAGCAATGTGTGCCATATCAACCATGAGAACTGCGCCAACTTCGTCAGCAATCTCTCTGAACTTCTTAAAGTCAATTGTTCTTGCGTAAGCGCTGGCGCCTGCAATAATCATCTTGGGCTTGCTTTCGATAGCAAGTCTTCTTACTTCGTCATAATCTATAAAGCCGTCATCGTTAACACCGTAAGGCACAATCTTGAAGTACTTACCGGATACGTTAACCGGGCTTCCGTGTGTAAGGTGTCCGCCGTGATCAAGGTTCATACCCATAATGGTGTCCCCGGGGTTACAGATTGCGAACTGTACCGCAAAGTTTGCCTGAGCACCTGAGTGGGGCTGAACGTTGGCATATTCACATCCGAATAATTCTTTGGCTCTCTCAATGGCAAGATTCTCAACTACGTCAACGCAGTCACATCCGCCGTAGTAACGCTTTCCGGGATAACCTTCCGCATATTTGTTGGTAAGAGGGCTTCCCATAGCAGCCATCACTGCTTTGCTGACCCAGTTTTCGGAAGCGATAAGCTCAATGTGGCTGTTCTGTCTTTCCTGTTCGTCCACAATCGCCTGTGCGATTTCCGGATCTACTTTTTTTACTTCATCCAAAGAATACATCTGATGTCCTCCTGTACTTTATCATAGTGGCACTGTGTCGTGCGAAATTATTGAGATTATATCATCTATGTTCCCATAACGCAAACTTTTTTGCCTAATATTATTATATAGATGGTATAATAGGCTTGCATATAATCCTTAAGGGGGTAATTTTATGTACCACGTTGTTGTAAATCCTTCTTCCTGTTCAGGCAAAGGCATTGTTCTTTGGGGCAGTGTTGAAGAAGAACTTAAGAAAGCTAACGTAGAATACGAAGTTTATTTTTCCGAGAAGTCCGGAGATATCAAGAAGCGCATGGAGGAATTGTCGGCTTTGCCCGATTCCGAAGTGGACGTTATTCTTCTCGGGGGTGACGGAACCGTAAACGAAGCTTTGCAGGGAATGAATCCCTTAAGCAAGTTTGTCCTTGGCTACCTTCCCACCGGCTCCAGCAATGACCTGGCCAGAGACCTTAAGGCCTCCTTTAATCCTGCGGAAGCCATCAAGCACATCATATCTCAGGACAACATTATTAATATGGATATTGGAGTTGTTCATTATGAAGATGAAGAACTTTCAAAGAAATACGGCGACAGGAGATTCTCCGTTTCTGCAGGAATCGGCTTTGATGCCGCAATCTGTGCAGAGGCAATGCACTCCAAAATGAAAGACCGACTTAACAAAATCGGTCTTGGTAAATTAACATATGGCGGAATCGGAATCAAGCAGGTATTCAGTGCCCCCAAGGCGCCCTGTAAGCTGTGGCTTGACGATTCTGAGAATCCTATCGTTTTTGATAAAATCTTCTTTATCGCCTTCATGAATCATAAGTTTGAAGGCGGCGGATTCAAGTTCTGTCCCGATGCGGATTACTCCGACGGGATTCTGGATCTTTGTACGGTAGGTGCCGTTTCCATTCCCACCTTTATGATGGCCCTTCCAAAGGCTGCCAAGGGAACTCATTTCTCGGTAAAAGGCCTCGCCCCCTACAAAGCAAAGAAGGCCAGGATTCACATCGATACTCCTCTTTGGGTTCACACCGACGGAGAGGTGGAAACAAAGGCAACTGACATCACTGTCACATTGTGTGAAGAGAGGCTTAAATTCATTATTTAGAGCCACCCATGTATCTTATATGCCAGGGTTCATATACGGACCCTGGTTTATTTATGTTCTCTTTTGGATAGGTCAGTCTGAAGCCGAAAATGGGAAGAGCTCTGTGAATCTTATCAAACACTTCCTCCATCTTAATCATGTCTTCGTTTTCTGTAATCCACTGTCCAAGAATCTTGGGACAGATGTCGATGGCCAGACCCGTGTGATGCTCGCTGGTTCCTGGCTCGGCCACAGTTTCCCTGGCATACTCTTCACCGTACTTGTCGATAAACTCCTGCATCAGTTTCTCCTGATACTCCACGCTTCTGTAAGCGGAATCGATGCCAATGGTAATGTTTTCCTTAAGCAAAAGGTAATCTCTCATGTCAAGAAAAGCCTCATAGGTTTCCTTTTCGATTTGAGTTTTCTTATTGTCCGTGTCGGTCACTATGGGAATCAGCTTGACTTCCTTTAGGTATTCCTCCGTAATCGGATGGTCTTTGTCTACTATAATCTTATAATTCATTTTTCCTCGTTTTCTTAGTCTAGTCCCGGATAAAAGCTGCGATTATCCCATTTGCCTCATCACTTTCAGGAATGGGATAGAAGGGGAATACATGGAAAAGTCCATCCCCGTAGAGAAGCTTTATATCCTGTTTGTTGTCTCTCATTATTCCGTAAAATTTCATGATATCCTTGGCCAGATACTCATTGGATCCCATGGTCACAAGAGTCTTTGGCATGTTTGTGATATCCCCGTATATGGGGCTTACATGGTAATCAAAAACGTCTGTATCTCCTGCCCATGCAAGGCCGCACATAATTACCTCATATCTGGTAACTAAAGGATCCTTTGCCTCATTTTCATAGGCTTCTTCGTTTGTTCCCGTTATATCAAGCAAAGGAGACATAAGGATAAGCTTGTCAGGAACCTGAATGCCCTTCTCATTAAGTTCTTCCACAAAGCCCAATGCAATTCCGCCGCCTGCGGAATCACCGAAGATCGTTATGCTTTTACCCTGTTCCAAAAGGCTTGTATAGAGGGTCTCAAGTAAAGCATAGGTGTCTTTGTAAGTATATGTGGGCGCCAGAGGATACATGGGAACGTACACCTTGGCATTTGTATCCTGAGCGATGTTATCAACATAGTGAAGCTGGGTTGGCGTAACATTCGTTATGAAACTTCCGCCATGGATGTAGATGACTATTTTGTCGTAGTCATCACTCTTTCTTAATGTGTAGACCGGTCTGTCATTCCATGTTTCGACGTCTGAAACGGAATATGTGTCAATCTCAGGTATGTAGGTGTTATCCGATCCCTGTAACTTCGCCAGAAGGTCATCAATCTGCGCTGCTTTGTACTGCATGGATTCCTGCCTTGAAGAGTTAAGAAGGCTCTCATACTTCTCTGCGCCCTCAGTACTCTTGGTCAAATTATAAATCTCCGCTACTCCTTCGGGATTTCTTGTGGGGGCAGGTGTGATTTCCTCCGCAGTTTCAGGGGTTGGTGCTGCCTCAGGCTCCTCTGGTTTGGGGGCCGCAGGTTGTGTCTCCTCCTTGACTGTGTCAGTCACACTGGGAGCTGACTCGATTGTCTTTTTCGGCTTCCTGTTGGTCAAAAAACAGCCTGCTGCGCAGGTTCCTATGATTATGACCAGCATGGCGATAATTGCTTTTTTCATAGAATGTCACCTCAATCATCTAGATTATAGCACCTTCCCTCCCTAATAAACTTTATGATTTTCTTAAATATCTATGAAATATGGTGGCCTGGGAAGTTTATTGTCCAGCCCGTATGTTTTAATGGTTTCAGAAGCAAGGAGGACGCGACATGAAAAAGACTATTCTGGTTTTACTGACATTGTTAATTATCATTGCAAGCTGCATTATAGGAACCATTAATGTGAGAGCCAATAAGAAGCAGGCAATGACCGATGCAAGCTACACCGAGTTTGAAAGAAGATACAGAGACGACGTCAGGGAGTATCTCAACAGCGAGGGTTTTAAGAACGCCGGCATCACCCTTACCAAGGTTATCGATACCGATGGACGACGCACTTACACTTTAGAAGTACATCACAAGTCTTTCTCTAAACTTGACGATGAAGCAAAGGCCGAAATCATCAATAAACTGGCAGAAATGGCAGATGTGCCGTATGGAAATGACATTGATGTCACCTCCAAAGATTCGGAGTTTCTCAAGTGTAAATTTCCTGTTTCTGACACGATTTAATCGTGACAACAAACCCCCGAAGTATTATTATAGATATATATTTATCTATACAGAAAAGGCAGGTAGTTCTATGGCACAGATACCGAAATCGGGGGAAGTTTATAGACATTTTAAGGGGACTAAATATGTTATAGTAGACACCGCCATTCACACGGAAACCGGAGAGAAGCTGGTAATTTACCGCTCCCTGGACGAAGAAGGCAAGACATTTGCAAGACCTCTCGACATGTTTATATCAAGGGTCGACACCGAGAAGTATCCCGATGCAATTCAGAAATACAGATTTGAGTTGCAGCCCGACGAAAGTTCAAGCCTCGATCCCCAGCTTGCCGCATTTTTGGATGCTAACAGCTACGAGGAAAGACTGGACATTATGGTCGGCATGCGAGACAAGGTCGACAAGGAAATGCTTGCAACAATGGCTATTGCCTGCGACATTCCCGTACCCGAAGGAGATATCAGCGATCAGTTTGAAGCCATTCGTTTCACCCTTCTCACAAGAGACAGATATGAGGGCAGCAGACTCCGCTGAGGAAGGAGTTTGCCATGTGCGATTGGAACAAAAAACTGGTAATCGGAGTTTCATCAAGAGCGCTTTTTGATTTAACCTCCGAGAATGAGATATTTGAAAAAGAAGGCGTTGACGCCTATTGCAGATATCAGATGGAACACGAGGACGATATCCTTAAGAAAGGCCCGGGTTTCGGCCTTATTGAGGCTTTGCTTAAGGTAAATGAACTGCCCGGTATGGAGGATCGAGTTGAGGTCATTATCATGTCTCACAACTCTCCCGATACCTCTCTTCGTGTGTTCAATACAATCAAGCATTACGGCCTTAACATTTCAAGAGCCGTGCTTGCAAGCGGTGCCTCGCTGGCACCTTATCTTAATGCCTTTAAGACTGACTTATTCCTGTCAGCATACGAGGATGATGTGGCCCAGGCCATAGATTCCGGAGTTGCGGCAGGAATTATTTGTTGCGATAACAATACGGAATATGATTCAGATGCCCCTGTGGGACAGATAAGAATTGCTTTCGACGGAGATGCTGTTCTCTTTAACGAGGAGAGCCAGCTTATATATGACGAATATGGACTTAAGGCATTCGAACAGAACGAGGAAGCCAATGCCAACAATCCTCTTCCCGCAGGACCCTTCGCCCACTTTCTTCACACAATATCAGATTTGCAAAGGGAATTCCCTCCAATGGAATCTCCCATAAGAACCGCCATCGTAACCGCAAGAAGTGCCCCGGCCCACGAAAGAGTCATCAGAACTCTTCGCGCCTGGAATGTACGTATCGATGAGGCCTTCTTCCTTGGCGGCATCAGCAAGGCGGAAATCCTCAAAGCCTTCGGCGCCCATATCTTCTTCGATGATCAGGTGGCCAACACAGCTCCCGCCAGCGAAGTCGTGCCCTCCGCAAGGGTGCCCTACCGCCGAAAGAAAAAGTAGCCCGGTGGCACCGAAATTATCACAGAAGAGCAGATATTTTACACGACAGACACGTTCGCACTTAGATCTCGCACGTAGCGGTACATAAGGTGCTACAATACAGCACCTAAGTACCGACGGCTCGATAAAGTCTGTCTTAGTAAAATATCTGCTCTTCTGTTCGAACGCTATATGTGCAGTTTGGGGACTGCTGTCCCCCAATTGCACGTCATCATTCCAGTATATCCAGCACACTCTGGGCAATTCGCTCAGAGTTTTTTATTATGGTTTCGATGGCTTCCCTGTCATCATCATTGTGGCAGTTCTCAAGAAGAAGGTCTGCGTTGCCGCGGATGATGGTGAGGGGAGTTTTCAGGTCATGAGCGATCTGGGCTTTTTCGTCCCGCTTCTTTTGCTCATCAGCCCATTTTTCTTCCATGGATTTCACAAGGTTTTCCTTCATGAAGTCCACGGCATCAACGATCTCGTTCATTTCCCGGATTCCGCTTCGGACAGGTTCGCCCGACAGGTTCTCTGCCGTAATCTGTTTTGCATACTCGCTGACGCTGCTGATACTTTTTCTGATTCGTCTGATTAAAAAAATTGTAGGAATCAGGACATCCAAGACACCCACAAAAATGATTGCGATTAAAAGCAGGCCTTCGTTTTCCGCCGTTACGCTATAGTGAACATAGGCCGTCTCGTGGGTTGTGGTTATTTGTCGGAAAAACTCCTGGCGCGCCCTGGCAATGGGAGCATCACCCTTTTTAATAGCTTCTCTGAAGGAGTTCAAAAAATCCTCGTATTCCGGATTACATATAATCCTGAATACCTCGTCCCCATCCGCGTCATCGATTATGACATCAACATCTTCAGGAATAGTATCTCTGTTGAAATACCCTGTCTCCGCGCTCTCATTCGCCCAAGCCATGACTTCATTTTCACTCTGATTGGCATTTTTCCACCTGCCACCGGTGTAGAAATATACTATAGCCTCGTAGAAAGCAATGAAACTGATAATAAGCAGGGCTGCCACAATTAGCACATATCTGGCAAGCAGGGTTCCCAGTCTTACATCTTTTCCTTTTCTCACTCTTCTTTCTTCCATTTGTATCCTATTCCCCAAACCGTCTCGATAGGGTCGGCGCTGAGATTCATAAGTTTTTTCCTTAAATTCTTAACGTGTTCGGTAATTGCCGTGTCGTTGCCCTCTTTCTCGTAACCGTAGATTTGCTCGTAAATCTGCTCCTTTGAGAAAATCCGGCCGTGGTTTCTTGCAAGGAAAAGCGCAATGTCGTACTCGCTCTTCGTTAGCTTGCAGGGCTCGCCCTTAACCTTAATCACCTTTTCATCAAGGTAAAACCACACATCTCCTTCCTTGATTATCTTGGTGTTTTCCCGATTCTCACGGCGAAGATGGGCTGCGATTCTGGCCCTTAATTCTGCAACGGAGAATGGTTTTCGAAGGTAATCGTCAGCTCCCACGGAAAGGCCGTAGATAACGTCGCTTTCCATGTTTTTGGCTGTAAGGAAGAGGATTGGGCAGGTTACCTCACTCCTGATTCTCTCCACAATCCGGTAACCGTCTTCCCCGGGCATCATGACATCGGAAATAATGAGGTCATAGACAGCCAGGTTCTTTGGCAGTTCCTCAGCGGGGCGAAGGCAGGTGTCCACCTCGTATTCATTTTGAAGTGATCTTCTGATGAGGGACAGGATTTCCGGCTCATCATCGATGGTTAATATTTTTTTCATGATTTATCTGAAGCTCTTTAAGTATTCTTTGTGTTCGTCGGTGACTCTGAAGCTCTCCACCGCCTTCTGAATTGCCTTCTTGTGAACCCACTCGTCCAGTCTTCTCTCCTCGATGTACTTCACGGTTTCGTCATAGTTCTTGGCGAGAGCTGTGGCAAAATACCAGGCAACCATCATCTTAAGATAGTAATCTTCGCCCTTCTTCTCGGCCACCATCTGAGCGTACTCGTCCTTAAACTCATCCCCAAGGAACTCGTTCATAAGCATGCGGATGCCGAAGCGGGCTGTGTATACGTGGTCTGAGGCAATCCACTTTTTTATGCAGGGAAGGAGCTTATTGTGGTTTTTCTTAAAAGATTTAGGGCTTGCCTGATCGGATACGGGCCAGCAGTCCACGTATGGCAAGAACTCCTCCACCCTCTTAACGCACTCATCAAAGTCTTTGATCTGCGCAATCACAAAAAAATGCACCAGATTCTCCTCGTAGTACTTATGAGGAAGCTCCTGCAAAAACGCATCTCTCTCCTTACTCTTCGCCACTTCCTTTGCGATATTTCTCATATCCGGAGTCCTGACTCCGATAATCGTAGCCGGGTCAATATTCGGCACAAGCTTCGCCTGAAACTCCCTATATTCCGGATCCTTCACCGCCAATAATCTTTCGTATACGCTCATTTCTCCCTCCTACGTGCAATTTGAGGACAGGCCCAAACTGCACCTAAAGTTCTTCACTATCAAGAAGTATAGTCACAGGGCCGTCATTAACAGACGCCACCTGCATGTCTGCTCCGAACTCGCCGGTTTCAACTTTAAAGCCTCTGGCCTTGCACTCAGCAATCACAAGCTCATACAAGGGTATGGCCAAATCAGGTCTCGCAGCCTCACTGAATCCCGGCCTTCTGGACTTACAGTCCGCATAAAGTGTAAACTGGCTCACAATAAGAAGCTCTGCTCCCGCATCGGTGGGATTCACATTCATCTTTCCATTTTCATCCTCGAAGACTCGAAGGCCGCAGATCTTATCCGCTATCTTTTTGGCTATTGCCTCGTCATCCGTCTGATGAACGCCAAGAAGGACCAGGAATCCCTTCCTGATCTCTCCTACTGTTTTCCCATCAATTGTGACGCTTGCTTCCTTAACTCTCGTAACTACTGCCCGCATTTTATACCCTTTCAGAACGAACTATATACAAGTATCGACAGTGCAAATAATACATACACATGGGCAGGGTAGAAAATGTAGAACAGCTTTCCGTTACCCTTGCCTCGCTCTCCATTGTAGCATAACATGGGAATTATCGCGAAGATTTCCATCCATTCGTAGGCCGAGAATAAAAGAAAATCTTCGGTAAAAACTCCGATTTCTCCGAAAAGGAGAATCATGCCAAAATTCCATAAAAGCGAAAATGCTCCCCAGGCAAAAATCCTCAAATCCTTATTCTTGCAGAAACTAAAGGCGTACATAACAATTCCCGCAAACACCGTGGCGGTTCCCCCGTCAATAATCGTCGTATGCACAGGCAGAAATGACATCATAAGTCCATTAAGAATAAAGAGCCCCAAATCACTTCCCGCACTCATAAGGGCCGGCATCAATACGTCCATGACCAATATAGGCCAGATAACAAGAGGCACCAGAATTCCCGCAAGGCCCTTCGCCCACTTCTTCTCCCTGCACCAGTCAATACCCTGCAAAATAATCAGAAGCACCGTGAAGCTTGACAGCATTGCATTCTGCGGGAAAAAACCATCCCCTCTCACACATCCCCTTAAGACGTTATAGAATCCAAACTGCACAAGCCCCATGAAGGCCCCGATAAGGTAAATCTTTTTAAAGTACTTCTTCCTGTCATGTGTATGAATAAACCCCTCAATCAGACAAAACAAGAAAAGCGGCGCCGCTATTCTTCCAAGCCATGAAAACCAGAGGGGCACCTTTCCCGTAAACTCAAACATGTAATGTATATGGTCCAAAACCATCAACACGAGAGCCAAATACTTTAAGTTAAATCCTGTTAATTTCTTCATCAAAAAACTCCTTTCGTTGCTTACCATGGGTAAGTATAAAAGGAGTTTCTAAGGAAATTATAAGGGTTTTAAATTTTTCAAATTCTTGTTTATTCGTGTTTCAATGCAGTCAATATAACCGTCTCCACCGCCAGCCTGTCGCTCATAAGGCCGGTTTTTACATCAGTTTCAGCCTTAACGCAGGTTTCAACTGCAGCTCTTAGGTCCGCTGCGCCAAATCTTGAGGCCTGGTTGGCCTGCTTTCTAACAACAAAGTCCTTCTGCTTTGTTCTCTCAGCTATTGCTCTGTTGTCGAGACCCTTGAGCCTCAACTCCTTGGTCATAAGAAGGTTATTGCAGTGCCTTCCTATCATGTAGAGAATGTACATTGGAGCTTCCTTGTTGGCAAGAAGTTCATAGTACTTGTCAAGGGCAACCCTCTGCTTATTCTCCGCAATGGCGTCAATCATCGCAAAGATGTGACTTTCAATCTTGGTGGTGCATATATCATCAATGTCTGCTGAGGTGATTACGTTTTTCTCAAGGCAATAGCAAAAAAGCTTCTCAAGCTCCCTGGCCATGTTGTCCATTTCGGGTCCGGTCTTCTCTATAAAATAGGAAATGTCCTCTCGACGTATCTGCTTGCCCTCGGACTTGCACTTGCCGGCAATCCACTTAAAGAGAGTCTCTTCATTCTGCTTGGCAAATTCAGCCGCATAACCCTTCTCGGTAACTGCCTTAAAAAGCTTGCTTCTTTTATCTATTTCCGTCTCTATGAAGCATATGACAGTTGTGTCACATTGTGTGGGAAGGTACTCTGCCATGGCGTCTCCGCCTGATTTGAACCATCCTGAGTTCTCTATGAACACAACTCTTCTTTCAGCCAAAAACGGCATCGTCTCCGAAAAGTCAATGACCTGCCCTGCCTGGATGTCCTTACCCTCAAAATAGGCATAGTTCATGTCATCCTCACCTGTGGTTAAGGCAGCGCGCAGTTTATCCTTATACTGCTTTCTGAGGTAATCCTCCTCGCCGTACAAAAGATATACTTTCTTGAATTCTCCGGATTTGATGTCGTTAATTAATTGCTGCATTTATTCACTTTTTCATTGCGAACATGGGTTCGATATGGTAAACTGTCATTGTACAAAGGTGCTACCAAGTCTTGTATACAAGATCTCACATAAAGAAAAATAACCGCCCCTAGCCAAGGTTACGGTTATTTTTTAACCTAAATATTTAGGCAACCGTCTATCGGTACACCTTTGTACTTTCATTATACCAATCCATCTACAATTGTCAACCAAAAGGTAAACATATGAGCGATGAATTCAACAAGGCATTGGCGGACTTTACCCATGATTTTGCCAGCGGTGGAGCCATAAGGCATTTGGCAGATCTTGGCTACAATGCATATGAAATAAAAGAGAAGCTTGAATTTCCCACTCCCATTTCCAGAATCGCAGCCACCATGTGGAAGCATTTTGTGGATACGGGGCGGATCAAGCTGACGGAGCCTGACGGCGGGACAGATAAAGTAATCACCAAGGACTACATCACTGTCTACGATTCTTACGGCAAGCCAAGCTTTAAACAGGTGACGAAAACTGCCGAAACAGAGGACAGGAAATACCTGAAAGTAGATTTTGGGTTTTTACGATATAAGGATCCAAAGGCCTTTGAGGACTTCCTTAACCGCCTTGACAAGAAGGACAGGGACTTTGTGGAGCCGCTGCCCTGGCCCTTGAAAGAAGTATGGTTTGAGGATTGCGATTTGATGCAGAAAATTCTTAAACTTGAAAGCGTTGAATAAAGCCATAAACAATGGTATTATCTGAAAAGACCAAATCGTAACAAGAGGATAAATCATGTCAATCAAAATCAGTTCATTTTTAGGCCGCTTCGGATACGAGGCAAGAAGAATTGCCCCCAATCTGGCAGCCGCCGCTTATCTTAAATTACAGTTTGCCACAAGAAGTCATGACGGCGACGCATTCTGCAAGTGGTTTGTGGAGCAGGACCAGGTTCCCATGCCCCAGGTCGTAAACATCGAGACAATCAACAGATGTAACTCAACATGTTCCTTCTGTCCCGCAAGCGTTAAGTGTGAGAAGCGCCCCCTTTGTAAAATCTCAGATGATCTCTATCACTCCATCATCGACCAGCTGGCTGATTGGGGTTACGAGGGGCACCTGACTCTTTACGGAAACAACGAGCCCCTTCTTGATACCGAGATTGTTGAGAGACATAAATACGCAAGAGAGAAGCTTCCAAAGAGCTTCATCTTCATGTCCACCAACGGACTTATTCTCACTCTTGATAAGATAAGAGAGCTTCAGCCTTATCTTGATCAGCTTATCATCAACAATTACGCTCATGAATATAAGCTTCATAAGAATGTCAAGGAGATTTACGATTATATCAAGGCTCATCCCGCTGAGTTTGAGGATCTGGAGATTATCATCCAGATGCGTTATCTGGGGGAGGTCCTGACAAACAGAGCAGGCGCCGCGCCCAATAAGCAGGCAACCGAGAAGGTATATACTCAGACCTGTCTCCTTCCCTACACAGACCTTTGGATTACTCCAAACGGCAAGGTTGGAATCTGCTGTTGCGACAGTTTAGAAGTAACTGATTTTGGCGATGTATCCACAACTCCCGTGAAGGAAGTCTGGGAAGGCCCCAAGCTTCAGGGACTCAGGAAAGCAATCGTAGATGGAAGACACAAATATCCCTTCTGTAAGAACTGCGACTTCATCGATGCCGGCTTCAGGACAGATATGATTAAGCTTGTAATGAAGGGTGATCAGGCTTCCGCCAACAGAATCGGCGGTGAAGAAAAGAAGAACCGCAAGAAATAATATCGGATTATAACAAAATACTAATGGAATTTCAGGTTTTGAATTCCATTAGTATTTTTTTGCTTGTATGACTAATTGATTTGTCTTTTTGTCCTCTTGTTAGTATCTCGTTAGCGACTTGATTCGCCCAGTCACTAATGAAGCAGCAAGTTTAATCATTTGTTAGTATGTGCACCGGGGCACTCCACTAACAAATATTAACATCTAAAGATTCGTTAGTATTCTCCGCGATGACGGCACTAACAAATGCTAACATCCATTGATTTTGTTAGTACTCTCCGCGATGACGGCACTAACAAATTCTAACATCCATTGATTTTGTTAGTATTCTCCGCGATGACGGCACTAACAAATGCTAACATCCATTGATTTTGTTAGTACTCTCCGCGATGACGGCACTAACAAATTTCTAATTAGGCGAGTTCATTAGTGTTTTGATTCAGCTGGGGCCTTAACTCCGATTCTCTGCCCCATCTTAACGGGGGTCTCGATGCCGGCGAGGGTGTTGGCCAAGAAGGGCTCGTCTAAGTGAATCGTGGCGTCTGAACTAGAATTGGCTTCAGAACTAGAATTGGCTTCAGAACTAGAATTGGCTTCAGAACCGGAGTTGGCGCCTGAGCCGGAACCCGCGCTGGTAGCGGACGAATCCGGATTACGCTTTAGAAGCAATATTACCGTGGAGCCGCCGTATAAGAAGCAGCCCTTCTCCTCGCCGCGCTTGAATTCATGTTCTTCGTGGTTGTTGGCGATCTTTCCAACAAGCATGGCGCCTACTTCCATCTGGATAGCACGTCCGAAATTCTCTGTATCCATAACCGTGTATTCACGGGAATTCTCAACGAAAACAGGCAAGTTCCTAAGGGCAATGGGCCTTACTGTATGAAGGCGGCCGGGAATGAACACGTTACGGCCCTTGCTTCCGTCGTCGAAGTAGTGGTATCTGTGGTAGTTATCCACGCAGAGCCTGAATACGAGGCACAAACCCCCGTTAAACTCTGCGGCGAGCCTGCGAGCCGCCTCAGAAGCACCTGAAGTCCCAGAACCCTCAGAAGCACCTGAAGTCCCAGAACCTTTAGAAGCAACGGCAGTCCCAGAAACTTCAGAAGGATCCGCCGCCTCAGAAGCCTCGGGCGCATCCAATCCGCCCCCAAGTAAATCCGCAATACTGTACCTGCTTTGCTTCACAGGCACCACAAGTCCGTCCGTAATTTCATAAGCCGAAAGCAAGCCGTCGCAGGGGGCCACAAGAACCGAAGGATCCATATCCACCGGCCGGCGATCTTCCTTCACTCTCCTGCAGAAACAATCGTTAAAACAAGCAAAGTTATCGCTGTAGTAGTCATCAAGGTTAATCCCATTGTTTCTGACAAAGGGCCTGATTAAAATACAGGATAACTTCGTATCAAGAAAATGACCTACGGCTCGGGATAATCCCGGGGCCGTAAGTCCTTTAAGTATCAATCTGCCAAATGCGGTTTCGTATAAGAATTTAAGCATCTATCCTCTACCTTACGGGTTTCATGCAAGAACTGGGGCATCAAACTTAGTGGTTCCAGACAAACTTGCAGATAATCATAATTGCAAACTCAATGGCGCCTATAAGCACAAGGCCCAAAAGTCCTTTGAGTCCGGGCTTCTTAACCTTGAACTTGTAAAGGAAAAGGAATCCCACAATGACCATCACTCCAAAGTAAGCAAGGGTCAAATCCTTGGGTGTCAGGAACTGCAATAACATTACAAGAGGGAAAATCAGTGAAGCTGAAGTAACAGGCAGTCCCTGATAATACTTTCGAACGCCCCCTTCTTCCTTCTGTCTGATCTCTTCCTGTACGTTAAAATAAGCAAGTCTGATCATGGCTGCAAGAACATAAAGCATCATAACCATGAAGCAAAGTACCGGAGCGATGAAGTCCAGGGCATTTCCGGTGTGCATTTTAGGTACGGATGAAAAAACCGACACCTTCCAAAGCATTGATAAACCTATACATGCAGGCAATACTCCGAATGCAACCAGATCTGAAAGTGAATCAATCTGTATACCGAACTTGCACTGCTCCTCGGTTCTGTCTTTCTTGGTTCTTGCCACCTTGCCGTCAAAAGCATCGCAAAGTCCGCAGAACAATAAGAAAAAGGTTCCGATATACGGATGTCCGTGTCCTGAAAGAGATGTGAAAATCCCCAAGCCCGCAGACAAAAGTGACATGTATGTCAATAACATAGTGTAATCATAAAAACCTAGCATTTCTAACCCCTTTAGTCTAACTTATCCTTCCTGATAATAATCTTTCTGATTCTGATTTTCTTCTTGCCTGCTCGTTTGGCATATCCCACGATAACTACTGCCAAGCAGAAAATCACGCTTATATAAAAGGAAATACCTCTGCTTAAAAGTTCCATGTTGGTGGCGAGAACTTCGGTCATTCTGTCTCTCAATCCATCGATTAAGAGGTAATCCGAAACTCCCATTGCGCCCGGCACAGGCAAACAGTTGGAACCTATCGTAACAAAAATCTGGGTTACATATACGTCAAAGGCTTCCTTAATCTTCGCTCCCATGGACATGTAAACTGCCGCAGGAATCAGGATCTGGCAGACCCTTTGTATCAGGTTAAGAAGGAAAGCTTCCATCATAACCTTCTTCCTGTTAAAAAGCATCTCCGAGCATTCTTTATACTCAGCCGTTGCTTTATCAAGTCGAATTCTAAGCTTCTCGGGATGTTTAATAAATTTAAAATGTCCCAGTACCCTTATACCCCATTCACACATGGAGTGCAGGATGCTCTCTTTCTTGATTAAAAGAATGATGAACACGCCCACCAGGGTCAGGATCAGATATCCCAGGCATATCAGAAGTTTTGATATGCTGTTGAAGTTAAAAAACAGGGCAGGTCTTGCAATGATGGCAAATAATCCCAACACCATAATTGATGCGGTGTACATGACAAGATTAAGAAGGAGTGCCACTGTCGTAACCGGCGCAGGCAATCCGTCTCTTATCATAAAAAAAGCACAGGCCGGCTGACCACCGGTGGCTGAGGGGGTTATTGCCGAGAAATAAATATCCGCTGAAGAATATAAGAGACCGTCCTTAAATCTTCCCTTGTAACCTATTCCCTTGCAGACTCTTAAAACTGCCAGTCCCTCAAAAAGGATGTACAGAAACATGAGACCAAAGGCGACTATAAGCCAGCAGGGGTTACAGGATTTAAGGTATTCGGTAAAACTATCAATTGAAAAATTCTTCGTCCCTGACATTATTGCCCATACTGTCAAAACGGCGATAACAACCGCAATCAGGGACCATACCACATTCTTCTTGCCCAATTTAATATCCTCAATAAACTACCGATTTATTTTACACTATATTGGCCCCATACTCAAGTCTGTCAGTTTACCCCAATGACTGACATTATCATAAAAGGATCATTGTTGGCGCGTCCGTAAATCCAGTCGCCAACTTCAAGTCCGGACACCTTCCAGACTGTGCAAAGTCTAAGCTGAGTGTTGGACGTATATCTTCCAAGATAACTGGATACTAGCTGTACCTGAGCCCCGGATCTTGATGTGCTCACAGAGTAGCTGGGGGCATCACCAAAGTTGATTCCCGCGCATACCACAAAGAAGGATTTGTAGAAGCCCGCCACCTGATAGTTACAAGCTCCTGCCGTATATGAGTAGGCATGGGTCAGGCTCAAATCTCCCAGGGCGAGCTCTTTTCCGTTTGCAACGCCGTTGGTAAAACCTGCCTCATAGGATTCCGCTCTTACGGCTTCAAGTCCGTCAGCATAGGATACCGCAAGGGATCCCAATGTTTCCTCCAAAGTAGAAATCTGAGCTTTTAACGCTTCTATCTCAGTCTCAGTCTTCCCTGATTTCTCCGAAAGCGCATTCTTTAAGCCTTCTATCTCCAAAGCCATGCTGTCCAAGGAACCCCTGTCCTTCTCAAGCTGACCCTTTAAGTCGGCAACAGACGAATCCATTTCGCTCTTTATTTTGGCGTCCTCATCCTGGAGCCTCTTCTCAAGCTTTGATGTAATTTCTTCGAAGGTGGACTTTGCAGATTCAAGGCCTGCCTTAGAAGCCTCCAAACCTGCTGTTGCCGTGCCAAGATTAGTCTTGGTCTTCTCGATTTCAGACTTGGCCGACTCAAGTTCTTCCTTTAAGGAGTCCAGGCCATCCACATTCTCCTCAAGCTTTGAAAACCTGATTTCATTTCTTTCGGAGAGCGTCTCCATCTGTTTAATGGTTTCACTGTGCTTTAATATTTCTCCCTCAAGTGCATCTGTGGCATTATCATCCACAGTATCTTCTATGTTTTCCCAGAGAGCTTCTTTTGCTGCTTCCTCTCCGGCTTTTTTGCTCTTTCCCACTGCAATTGCCAGCGCAATTACGGCTGCTATAATTACAGCCCCAAATAATACTAAACTAAATTTCTTATTCATTTGTTTCCCTTTCTTTAATAATTTATTAAATTTTTATTTCAAAAGCACTTCATAGGCTCCGGAATAATCTGTCCTCACGTAAGGTATACCCCGCTCAGACAGCCTCTTTAAGACCGGCTTTCCCGGATGCCCGTAACTATTCTTTCCAACGGATATAACGGCCACCTTTGGCCTAACATAATCCAGGAATTCATCGCAGGATGAATATACGGATCCATGGTGTGCCACCTTAAGGTAAGTAACCCCCTTAAATTTTCCACCTTTTTCCAATACCTTCATCAATTGTTTTTCTCCCGAATCTCCCAGATCTCCCGTAAAAAGAAAGCTTTGGTTCCCGTGTTCCAAAAGCAAAACTTCGGAACCCTCATTTGTATCTGTGACACGCGTGTCACTTATTGGGTAAATGCAGGTAATAAGCGTATCTCCGTCTCTGATTCGGTACCCAAAAGAAATCTTTGTCACCTTGCTTTTCCTCCTTTCTCCGGCCATAAATATGCCGGGATATTTCTCCATCCACTCCCTCTCCATGCACTCCGATATGCATACTTCCCCAATCCGGATTTCCGAGCCCTCCATCAGTTCCATGATTCCGTTTACATGGTCCGCATCCGGGTGTGAAAGCAGGGCATAATCAACACTTCTCACCCCCTCGTGCTTAAGGAAAGGCAGAATTACATTCTCACCCACCTTCTTTTTGGAGCTGCTGCCCCCATCAATCAGAAGCACCAGCCTGCCGCTTTGTACCACAATTCCATCCCCCTGGCCCACGTCCAGAAAGGTAACCTTCGCCCTGTGGTTTCCGGAAAGAAGCAAAAGCAGTACAAAAGACGCCCCAAAGGCCAATGACGCCCTTCTTTTGGTTATTCCTTGTAAAAACGAAAATTTCTCAGGATGTGAGAAGGCGAATAACATCAGATAATAAAGAATTATGAGTAACGGATGAGGTTTGCCGATTATAACCGTTCCTATTCCCGTAAGAAGCGTCAGATCACAAAGCTTCTCTATCCCCAAAAGGAGAAGGCATACCACCCTCGAAATCAGAAAGCCGAAAGGTTTAAGCCACAGGGGAATCAATACCCCCACAAGGCCTCCCGCCACAAGTACTCCCGCCAGAGGAATGGCAATGGCGTTAAGTAAAAGCCCCCAGAATGAAACCTCATAGTAGAACCATAAAAGTATTGGCAAAGTTCCCGCAAAGATTTTTAATCCCGCTTCAAAGGGTTTAAGCCCTCTTTTGCCATCAAAGCCTCTTATGGTACAAACTGAAAATACGCAGCCGTAACTTAGCCAAAATCCGCTGTTTAAAACAATATCAGGCTCCCCTATAACAGCCATGAGCCCCGAAAGAGCCAGGGCTGTTCGCACGTCATAGGTCCTTCCAAGAATCACCGCGGCCATGTGCAAAGTAAACATCACCACGCTTCGCCTTGCGGAAACACTTCCGTCAATGGCTGAAAGATAGAAAATCAGGAAAAGGCCGCTTACGCCTGCTGCCACCTTCCTGTTTACTCCCATTCGCCCCAAAAGCTTTTGGATACCCATTCCGATTAGAGAAATATGCAAGGAAGAAATAGCCAGGATGTGGACTATGCCGCTTTCCGTATATTTTTCCTTAATTTCCTCAGGAAGGCCCTCCTTATCACCAAGCAAAACGGCTGTGATAATTCCGCCCTCTTTCTCAGGGTAGATTGCTTCGATTTTGCCTTTAATAGCGCATTTAAAGTCATAAAGAACCGACTCAAACGAAGCCTCAGAACCGATAATTCTCACCGAAGCATTTCTTATTCGCCCGTCAATTCCAAGGGATGCGTAATAGTCCCTCGCGTCAAACTGCCCCGGATTTGTGGCACTGTCGAATAGGGTCAGTATGCCTGTGGCTTCAATGTCAAAACCGCACTTAAGCCTCTCAAAAACTTCTTTTTCTTTAGTGGTACATATAATTCCGATTTGTGGATTGTACACGGCTGATTCGCCGTCCATGACTTCCTTTATGGAAGCTACAGAATTTAAATAGATGTAATACTCACCGTAACTTTTAATCTCGAGTTTCTGTATACGCCCCGAGACTGTAACCCGCTTATCCTTATACCCTTCAATTGGCCCCGCTCTTCCCCCGTGCCCCCTGCACAGAGGGAAGATAACAATACCCCAAAGCAAAATAAAGATCAAACAGATTACATACAATAACCTGTTTTTCATTTCTTCCTTCCTGTCAGTTTTCTTTTACCATGTCCAGATTTCTCTCAAAAGGTGTGCTTAAACTGATGGTTTCCTTATAAATGACAGAGCTGTCACCTTCAATGGATATCTGAACTTTATTTACTCCCGTCAATTCCGACAGCGAATTTACTATGGAATAAATGGTGGCCTCCGCAGACACGCTGTAGGGCTGTGTCAGGAAAGCTGAATTGAAGTTCACATAGCAGATTCCGTCCTTAACGGTAACATTTAACACCTTGGTTTCCGGATTTATTGTTGGAAAAACCTCCGTTACCTCCGGAGACGGCCCAAGGATCAGCTGCTCAATAACCAGCTTCTCCAAAGACATGTTGGTGTTGTAGGTCAAAGTTCTGGTTACTCCCACAAGACCCGTTCCCTCTTCGTCCGTGAAGTAAAGCTTAAGTTTGGTCTCCTCCATGGGGTTGATCTGGGTTCCCTGGCTGTCAACAAAGGAGTCGGAACTGAGTACCCCCACAGGATTGCCGAGAGCGTCCATTAAAGCCACGCCGTTTACCTGGAACATTACATAGTTTATGCCGTCTAACTGAGTCAACGTCTTTACCAGGGCGGCCCTTGTAAGGACCTCCACACCGGGCTCCAGCTCAGTATACTTGCTGCTTAGGCTTAAGGTGAGTTTTCCCTCCTTTACCTCGAAGGAATCAACCACAAAGCCCTGATTCATAATGGGGATATAGGAAAGATCCTCCGGCACAACCCCAAGCTCATAGATAATTTCCTCAACAAGTGCGGTGATATCCTCCGCATCCGAGCGAAGAACATAGTCCCTGGTTACAAGCTTCGTGGCGCTTTTATTTATGAAATTAAGTTCAATCTTTTCTCCCTCAGGCATCTCATCCCTGCCGCAGCCCACAAGGAGGAGGGCGGCCATGATTGCCAAAAGAAGAGAACATATAAGTTTTTTCATCTTACTGATCCTTCTTTACATAGATAAGAGGAATACTAACCAAAACTGTGGTGCCCACATTCTCTTCACTGGTAACCTTTATGGTTCCTCTGTGCATTGAAATAGCGTTCTTTGTAATGGCAAGACCAAGGCCCGTGCCGCCGATTTCTCTGGAATGGGACTTATCCACGCGGTAAAACCTTTCATATATATGACCAAGGGCATCCTTTGGAATTCCGATTCCCGTGTCCTTTACCTCCAAAGTAAAGTGCTGGTGATCCGCATCCAAAGACACGTTTACATGACCGTGTTCCTTGTTGTACTTAATGGCATTTTCCACAAGATTTGAGATAATGAGGGACATTTTCACCTCATCCACCTCAGCTTCAACCTCTCTGTGGCACTCAAGCATTACTTCCACGTCCATCTTTCTTGCAATGGGACGAAGCCTCTTAAGTATTATCTCCAGAAGGTCATTAATCTTAACCTTGCTGATGTTGGGCTCATTGGCGGTTTTGTCCATCTTAACAAGGGCTAAAAGGTCGGTGATAATGCTGTTTTCTCTGTCTATTTCCTTGGCGATATCGCCCAGGAATTCCTTGTATAACTCAGGGTCCACATCCCCCATCTCCAAAAGGGAGTCAGCCAGAACCTTCATTGAAGTAAGAGGGGTTTTCAGCTCGTGGGACACGTTGGCAACAAACTCCTGCCTTGATTCGTCAAGGATTCGCTCCCTCTCTAAAAGCTGGTTGAAGGCATCTATAATGTGGGTGGTTTCCACATAATCGGATACCGGCAGGGCATCGCTTCTTCTGCCCTCCTTAACATCGATTATGGCGTTGGTAACCTTGTTAAAGGGCCTTGAAAGAATAACCGCAAGAAAAGCAGCCACTCCCACAATGGCAATAATCAAAAGCACCTCAAGGATGGTGGACTTTCTAAGAAGAAGTTCCTTTATGACTGTAATGCTTTCAGCCGAGAAGCTTATGAGCATTACACCCTTTACGTCCGTCACCTCTTCCTCCTTGCCCGAATCGCTCTCCGATGCAGGAACAAGTCTGGTCTCCATAATGGGTATGGTCATTTCGATATAACCGTCCCTGTTGGCTTCATCTGCCTCTACATAGTTGGAGATGGATTCACCTCTGAAACTCCTGGAGACTTCCTCGGATATGGCGATTTTACCCTCACTGATGCCGTAGGTGTCCTTCACTACAACGTAGCTTTTGTTGATGATGAGCACACGTCCGTCGTAAAGGTTCGTAAGCATCTCAAGCTCCGCGTTAATAACCGGGGAGGAGGTATCTGTCAGGTAATTGTAGGTGATAAGGTGATTGGCAAGAATCTTCATCTGATTAAGCACCACTGTCTCTCTCTGGTTGATGGCGCGCTTCTCATAGTTAGCCACAATTCCCGCTCGAAGAATCAAAGCGGGTATGACTCCCACCAAAAGAATTATAAGAAATATTCTGACTTTCAGACTTCGCATATATTTCATTTACTCTACGTTAAAATAGTAACCCATGCCCCATTTGGTATGAACAAACTTGGGCTCTCCGGGATTGTCCTCGATTTTCTCTCTGAGTCTTCTGATATGTACATCCACAGTTCTCACATCTCCGGGATAGTTATCACCCCAGACCAGTCTAAGGAGGCTGTCTCTGCCATATACCTTGTTTCGGTTCTTAACCAGGAGTTCCAAAAGCTCGAACTCCTTGGCTGTAAGATTGTATTCTTTATTACCGATAAATACTCTTCTTTGAGTGATATCGAGTTTAAAATCCGCGTAGGAAATAATCTCCTCTTCCGCCTTCTTCCCTTCCTTGTCGGTACGTCTGAAGATGGCCTTCATTCTTGCCTTAACTTCAGAGATATTGAAGGGTTTGGTTATATAGTCATCGGCTCCGCAGTCAAGACCCTTGATCTTGTCATCATCGTCGCCCTTGGCTGTAAGCATGATAATGGGCACCTCAGATTTGGCTCTGATGGCTTCGCAGACTCCCAGTCCGTCAATCTTTGGAAGCATGAGATCAAGAAGAACAATGTCATATTCCTTCTCATTAAACATCCTCACAGCCTCTTCTCCGTCGTATGCGCAATCCACTTCGTAGCCGTCGGAAGAAAGACTCAACATGATTCCTTTAACAATTAACTTTTCGTCATCTACTACCAAAACCCGCTTACTCATATATCCTCACACTAGTTGACACAAATGTCATTTTTGATTCTGTCAAAAGACGCCTGCTTAATTCCGGACACATTCATTATGTCCTCAATTGATCCAAAGGGGCCATTACTGTCCCTGTAGGAAATAATCACCTTTGCTCTGGCTTCACCGATTCCTGAAAGTGTACAAAGCTCCTCAACACCCGCCGTATTGATGTTGACCTTTCCGGATTCTGTCTTTGGATCTCCGGAGCCCACACCAAATTCACGGACTTTCCCGTCGGAGGGGATAACCATGGCCTCAGTATCAGCCAAAGTCGGTATCACAAGCTTATCGCTGTCGTTTAGAACCAGGGCCTGATTTACATAGTCCTCATCTGCATCATCCCTGTATCCGCCGGCAGCCATAACTGCCTCGTATACTCTGCTTCCCTGGGGGATCTCATAAACGCCCGGAGATACAACAGCGCCGCAAATATGGACGCAAATCACCTTTTCCTCCGGAATCGGTTCTTCCTTTGGAGCGGTAACTTCCCCCACTTTGACTTCTTCAATATTCTCTTCGTACAGGGGAATGTTTTCCACCGTGATTACGGAGTCAGGGATTTCGCTTCTTCTGGTACAGCCAGTCAAAGCATCTGCCGTAAGAAGGATGATCAAGAGTATCATCCATCCTACAGGCATCTTTTTTGAAAATAAATTATGTTTCATGCATAGCTTCCTTTCATATCACTAAAAGGAAGGCCTCTTCTATGCCGATTGACTACTCTAAGGGTGCATCCTTGTTAATCTGGCTGGAAATCTCCGCTGCCAGATCTCTTACAAGATTATCTATATTCTCGCCATTCCAAACCTTGGCGAAAAGCACCTCAAGTTTAATCCAGTAGTTACTGGTCTCGATCATCTTGGGCATGGAGATGGAATTCTCGTACTCTGACATGAATACTCCAAGTCTCTTGTCCAGATATTCATCCTGATATGCGCTGGCTGTCTTGCCGGTTCTCGCATAGAGATTCTGTGTATACTCGCCCGTAAGATATTCGGCAAAATCGTTTGCTATCTCCTTATTTGCCGAGTATCCGTTTACAGCTACCACATTGGTAACGGAAAGAGAACGTCCGTAAAGTTCATCGTTAATCTTCGGAACATTCATGATTCCGTAATCATAATTAAATCTTCCCTCCACCTTTGCGGCATTGAGGGTAGCGATGATATCGTTGGTTGCTACACTGAATACAACCTTGCCGTCGATAAACTCCTGAATAACATCCTCATAGGTTACGGTATCGGCATCAATGTAGAAGAACTGGTTAAGAGTCTGATAGGACTCAAGGCATTTAATTGCAGAGGAGTTGTAAATGTTAATGTCATTTATATCATCACCTGCGGGACCGCCTACGTTCATGTAGTTTCCTACGAAATAATAGTTATAGAAAATATCGGATACATCCCACTTAAGAATGTACTCAACATTGGGGGGTGCATCATATGAATCCGCAAAGGCCAAAAGCTCATCCATGGTTTCGGGAAGGACTTCCTCAAGTCTTGCCTCCACCTCTTCGGGATCAAACTGCTCTTCCTCCACAACCTCCTCGGTTTCGGAGGTCTCCGAAGTACTCTCGGTGGTGGATTCTGTAGATGTGCTTCCTTCCGAGTTCTCGGAAGCATTTGCGTCAGCTTCCGCAGCTGCGGCCTCAGCTCTCTCAGCAGATATTTTTGATTTTACATAATCTTCAAGATAGGTCTTGTTGTATAGATATGCACTTGTCTCAAAATAATAAGGATATGCCACCAGATTACCATTAAAGGTACAGGCGTCAAGTGCTGTCTGAGGATAGTTGTCGGTGGTAAGATTCTTGGTGTTACGGACCTTGTCGGCCAAACCTGCAAGGTAAGCCTTTCCCAAAGAATCGTTACTCATTATATACAAATCCGGTGTGTTCTCACTGTCATCCAGAGAACTTGCGTTAATCTGCTCAAGATACTCTGTACTGTTCTTAAGAACAGGAATTACTCTCACATCTGTCTTCTCGCCAAAACTTACGGCTGCAGAGTTTAGATAATCTGTGATGGTATCGTCTGTATACCATATATAAATAGTGTCCTTCCTGTTTCCGATAAGACCGCCTGAAGGGTCCTCTTTCGTGGGCACTTTAATATTCAAAATTCCTGCCAAAAGAACCAGTGCGAAAACAATCAAAACCACCGCTATCGCAAGGAATCTTCTCTTTAAATTCATTAATACTCTCCAATATAATAAATAGCCACTTCAACCATATTAACAGATAAGCGTCCATCTTTCAAAGGGTATCACAAGGATTTTCTAAAAAATTAATAATTGGCTTTTGTATACTATAGGACAAATATGCATAAATTTTCATCATATCCAGAAAAATATTGTATATTTTTTCACTTGAAATTAATTTTCATTTGGGTTATAGTTTCATAAGACAAAGATTTTAGAAGGCGCGAAGCCTGTATTTGGAGGTATAAATATGAAGGAAAAAGTCATCCTTGCTTATTCCGGCGGATTGGACACCACCGCCATCATTCCCTGGTTGAAGGAAAACTTCGACTACGATGTAATCTGTGTATGTATCAACTGTGGTCAGGCCGATGAACTTGACGGTCTCGAAGAGAGAGCAAAGTCATGTGGCGCATCCAAGTTATATATAGAAGATGTAATCGACGAGTTCTGTGACGAGTACATTGTTCCCTGTGTTAAGGCTCACGCCGTATACGAGAACAAATATCTTCTCGGAACTTCCATGGCTCGTCCCTTAATCGCAAAGAAGCTTGTTGAAATTGCAAGAAAAGAAGGAGCAACAGCAATCTGCCACGGCGCTACCGGTAAGGGTAATGACCAGATTAGATTCGAGCTTGGTATCAAGGCACTTGCTCCTGACCTTAAGATAATCGCAGCATGGAGAAACGATAAGTGGACAATGGATTCCCGTGAATCAGAGATTGAGTACTGCAAGGCTCACGGAATCAACCTTCCCTTCTCAGCAGATTCCTCCTATTCAAGAGACCGTAACATCTGGCACATCAGCCACGAGGGACTTGAGCTTGAGGATCCCGCAAACGAGCCCAACTTCGATCACCTTCTTGTGCTTGGTACAACACCTGAGAAGGCTCCCGATGAAGGCGAGTATGTAACAATGACCTTTGAGAAAGGTGTTCCCACCTCCGTTAATGGCAAGAAGATGAAAGTCAGTGAGATCATTGAGACTCTTAACGCTCTTGGCGGAAAGCACGGTGTAGGAATCATCGATATCGTTGAGAACCGTGTTGTAGGCATGAAGTCCCGTGGCGTATATGAGACCCCCGGAGGAACAATCCTTATGGAAGCTCATCAGCAGCTTGAGGAACTCATCCTTGACAGAGACACATATACATTAAAGAAAGACCTTGGCAACAAGTTTGCTGACATCGTTTACGAAGGAAAATGGTTCACACCTCTTCGTGAAGCAATTCAGGCATTCATGGACGTTACACAGGAGTATGTAACCGGTGAGGTTAAGTTCAAACTCTACAAGGGCAACATCATCAAAGCCGGTACAACTTCACCCTACTCACTCTACAACGAGTCCATCGCATCATTTAAGACCGGTGACCTTTATAATCACCACGATGCAGAAGGTTTCATCAACCTCTTCGGACTCTCATGTAAAGTTCGCGCAATGAAGATGCAGGAAGTTGCCAAAAATCAAAAATAATGCTAAAGTATTAGCGACATGAAGCCGATTTTAATACTTTTAGTTTATTTAGTAATTATAAATATTATAGGTTTTGCCATGATGGGCATTGATAAGAAGAAGGCCAAGAAACGTTCCTTCAGGATTCCCGAAGCCTCCTTGTTTATCATTGCCGTCATTGGTGGAAGCCTCGGAACTATTGCAGGCATGTATTTCTTCAGACACAAAACCCGCCATTGGTATTTTGTGTACGGTATGCCTGCAATTTTAGTTCTTCATATTATTCTGGCATTGGTTCTTTACTTCATGCCTCTTCAATTTTTAACACTCTAATCTAAGGGGATAAAGGGATGCACATCGCGGTTTGTGATGACAACGTAGCTGACAGAAAGCAGATGGAACGGCTTTTGACAAGGGAAGGAGACAAGAGACGTGGTCTCGTTTCCGGTCTTTATGTAGATTCCTTCGGAAGTTCCGCTTCCCTTCTTTACACTCCCATGGATTACGACGTCTATTTTCTGGACTTTAACTCCGAAAACACTACAGGTATCGATATAGCCAAATCCCTTATTAAAGGCGGCAAGCGAGGCATTTTCGTCCTTTGCTGCGGCAAGGTCAATTACCGTGAGATTGAATGTCCCGAGGGCGTGAAATTTCTCAATAAGCCCATCGACGCCGATGAGCTTTCAAAGATGATCGATGTTGTAGAGGATTGCCTTTCTTCCAAGGAACCCACCATCGAAGTCAGAGAAGACAATGGTAAAAGCTTCAGAATCCACGAATCCGAATTCATCTATGCCACATCCAAAGGGCGTTTCATGGACCTGACCATGACTGGGGAACGAAGGGCGCACATCCTTTGTTCTGCTGACAATTTCCACAGCCAGCTTCTAAACTACCCCAATCTTCTGGCCGTAAACCACAAAGCCTTCGTTAACGCGGCCCACATAATTAAGCTCTCCTCATTCTCCGTGACCATGCCCGGAAATGTAAGCTTCACCCTTTCACCCTTCTACAGCAAGTACTGCAAATACATCTACAATAAGCTGAACACACAGGAGTCGTAATATGACAGCCTTTGAAATTACAAACAAAAAGCAATTCATGAACAGTCTTCTTCTGACTGACACCTTCGACATCTTCCTTTTGGAGAAAGCCAACCTGGTGGTCTCCAACACCGTGGATATTGACGGAAGATATAATCCCGATTTCTTTGAAGGCTCAGAGGAGAAGCCTTCCTACGAATTCACCCCCTGGGAGGAAATCAGGCCCCTTATAGTTTCTCTTATAAAGGGTAAAAACACCCCTCTCTCCTTTAAGATCACCCTTATACTTAAACCCGAATATATAAAAGGAGCCCTTAAGGAGGCCCTCACTGACGAGGCTTCTTCCCTTATAAAGGCTCTGGTTCTTAATATCAAATATGAAAATGACCGGTTACTTCTCGTAACCGGTACATCCTTTAATACTTTCGTTATGGACAAATCCATGGACGCCGCCTGGGATTCCTCTATGAAGGGCTTCCTCATCAAGCACGAATTCGAGATATAATCTCATCAACTATGGCGCTTCCGTCCTTGTCTTTGCAGTCAATCACAATGTCTGCGTACTTCTCGTAAAGAGGCGTTCTCTCGGCATAGAGATCCTTAAAGGTCTGGCCCTCTTTCATGGCAACACCTCTCGTTCCAAGATCTCCCACACTCTTTAAAAGATTCTCAATAGGCTGGTTAAGGTAAACAACCTTGCCGATTTCCTTAAAGTGCTTCATGGCCTTCTCGCCGTAAATCACGCTTCCGCCGGGGGCAATAACCAGGTTCTCTCCAAGGATGGCCGAATTGGTTTCCTCCTCAATCTCTAAGAACCCTTCAAGTCCCTTTTCCTCGATTATCTGCCACAAAAGCTTCCCGTATTTGGCCTGAATCACCAGGTCGGAATCCACAAATCCATAGCCCATTTTCTTGGCCACCACAACTCCGTAGCTGCTCTTTCCGGATCCCGGCATTCCGATAAGTGTAATATTATTAGACACTGGCAATAACCTCTACCTCACAAAGTACATTCTTGGGAAGCTGTTTAACTGCCACGCAACTTCTTGCGGGTTTCTCTGTGAAATAATGCTCATAAACTTTGTTAAAAGCAGCAAAATCTCCCATATCTGCAAGGAAGCATGTGGTCTTAACAACGTTTGCATAGTCTGTACCGGCTTCCTTAAGGATTGCTCCAACGTTCTTGCACGCCTGATGAGCCTGAGCTTCAATACCCTCTGCCTCAACGTTTCCTGTGGCAGGATTAATGGGAATCTGTCCGCTGGCAAAAAGGAATCCTCCGCAAACGATACCCTGTGAATAAGGGCCTATAGCTGCAGGTGCGTTATCTGTAGATACTTTCTTAAGCATATCTTTATCCTCTTTTCTGTTATTTTTCATCGGGAAAGGTTACCGTTACATAGAAACCTCTCTCATTCTGGATGATGTCCGTCACATCACCCTCCCTGGAAAGGAGCCTTTCCCTGAAGGGAAAGTTTCCTGACATGGCAAGGGATGGTTCAATTATATAGTAATAGTTACTTGGAAGTACACCCTCTCCTATTTTAACGTGGTCTCCAACGTTAAGTAAGCCCGGGCGCTCCATTTTAAACTCCATGGTACGCATGAATTGCCTCTTTATTTATCGTGAATTTCCTTATGGTAGGACTGGAGTGATTTTACCCCTTCATCCTTATGGTGCTTCACATAATGAATTCCGTCTGCGGTAGCAAGGGCTGCTGCCATTGTTGTAAGGTAAGGAACTCTCGCCTTAACTGCTGCTTTACGAAGGTAAGAGTCATCGTGGCGGCTCTTTCTTCCGATGGGGGAGTTGATTACAAGCTGAATCTCTCCGTCAAGAATCATGTCTCTTACGTTGGGAGTTCCCTCGTGAAGCTTCTTGGCACAGGTTGACTCAACTCCGTTCTCCTTAAGGAATTGATGTGTACCCTCTGTAGCCACAATCTTGAATCCTTCGGCTGTAAGCTTCTTTGCAACCTCCAAAGCCTCTGCCTTGTCGGGATTGTTTACTGAAATAAGGGCTGTTCCTTCCATGGGAAGCTTTGATCCCAATGCTTCCTGAGCCTTGTAGAATGCCTCACCGATTGAAGGTGACATTCCAAGAACCTCACCTGTGGAACGCATCTCGGGTCCCAATACAGGGTCAACTTCAGGGAACATATTGAAGGGAAATGCAGCTTCCTTAACACCGTAGTTGGGAATTACCTGCTCCTTAAGGTTCTTAAGGGGTGAAGGATTTCCTGTAAGCTCCTCGGTAATGATTTCTGTTGCCAGAGGAACCATTCTGATGTTACATACCTTTGATACAAGAGGAACTGTTCTTGATGCTCTGGGGTTTGCCTCAAGAACGAATACCTTGCCGTCCTCGATGGCATACTGCATGTTCATAAGTCCTCTTACGTGCATTTCAACCGCAATCTTTTTGGTGTATTCCTTGATGGTCTCAAGATTCTCAGGTGATATGTGAGCCGAAGGAATAATGCATGCTGAGTCGCCGGAGTGAACACCTGCAAGCTCAATGTGCTCCATAACCGCAGGTACAAATGCGTGCTCGCCGTCACTGATGGCATCTGCCTCACACTCCATTGCATGATGGAGGAATCTGTCTATAAGAATGGGTCTGTCAGGTGTTACGCCTACAGCCGCGTTCATGTATTCAACCATGGTCTCGTCGTCGTAAACCACTTCCATTCCACGTCCTCCAAGAACGTAGGAAGGTCTTACCATAACGGGATAGCCAATACGGTTGGCAATCTCCACAGCCTCTTTGGAATCTACAGCCATTCCCGACTCAGGCATGGGAATTCCAAGCTTGTCCATCATGGCTCTGAAGATATCTCTGTCCTCAGCCATATCAATTACTGCCGGAGGAGTTCCAAGAATCTTGACTCCGTTCTTCTCAAGGTCTGCAGCCAGGTTAAGAGGAGTCTGTCCGCCAAACTGAGCGATTACGCCAAGAGGCTTTTCCTTGTTGTAAATGCTGAGTACGTCCTCAAGGGTAAGAGGCTCAAAGTAAAGTTTATCTGATGTATCGTAGTCTGTTGAAACCGTCTCAGGGTTACAGTTAACGATGATGGTCTTAAATCCGAGTTTCTTAAGAGCTTTGGAAGCATGTACACAACAGTAGTCGAACTCGATACCCTGGCCGATTCTGTTGGGACCGCCGCCGAGAATCATAATCTTCTTCTCATCGGGGTTAACGGGATCCTTGTCCTCTCCGTTGTATGTGGAGTAGTAATATGCCGAATTCTCGGTTCCGCTTACGTGAACTCCTTCCCAGTGCTCCTCTACTCCAAGCTCAAGTCTCCTGTTTCGGATATCTGCTTCGGGAATCTCCAAAAGCCTTGAAAGATACTTATCGGAGAAACCGTCTTTTTTCGCAGCAATAAGCATTGCGTCGGGAAGCATGGAACCTTTATGTTTAAGGATTTCCTCCTCTTCCTCAACCAATTCTCTCATCTGGGTAATGAAGTAATCCTTAACCTTTGTAAGGTCGAAGATTTCTTTGTTTGTAGCGCCCTTTCTCAAGGCCTCGTACATAAGGAAGTATCTCTCACTGGAGGGATATTTTAATTTGTCCAGTAATTCTTCCTTTGAAAGCTTGTCGAAATTCTTGGCATGTCCAAGGCCGTGACGTCCGGTCTCAAGGGAGCGGATAGCCTTCTGGAATGCCTCCTTATATGTCTTACCGATACTCATTACTTCGCCTACGGCACGCATCTGAGTACCAAGTTTGTCTTCTACACCTTTGAACTTCTCGAAGGCCCATCTTGCGAACTTAATAACTACGTAGTCGCCGTCGGGAACATACTTGTCAAGAGTTCCGTACTTACCGCAGGGGATGTCCTTTAAGGTAAGGCCTGCAGCAAGCATTGCGGAAACAAGGGCAATGGGGAAGCCTGTTGCCTTGGATGCAAGAGCCGATGAACGGGATGTACGGGGGTTAATCTCGATAACAATGATTCTGTCACTTACGGGATCGTGAGCGAACTGAACGTTGGTACCGCCCACTACCTTAACCGCATCAACAATCTTGTATGCCTGCTCCTGCAATCTCTTCTGGCATTCCTCAGAGATTGTAAGCATGGGAGCTGAACAGAAGGAGTCTCCGGTATGTACTCCGAGAGGGTCAATATTTTCTATGAAGCAGACTGTGATGATGTTGCCTTCCTCATCTCTTACTACCTCAAGCTCAAGTTCCTCCCAGCCAAGGATGCTCTCCTCAACCAGAACCTGACCTACAAGGCTGGCCTGAAGGCCTCTCTCACATACTGTTCTCAATTCATCAGGGTTATAAACAAGTCCGCCGCCGGCACCACCCATGGTGTATGCAGGCCTTAAAACTACAGGGTAGTTTAATTTCTCAGCAATCTTTAATGCATCTTCAACGCTGTAGGCAACCTCACTTCTTGCCATCTCGATTCCGAGAGAATTCATGGTCTTCTTGAACTCGATTCGATCCTCGCCTCGCTCAATGGCATCTACCTGTACGCCGATTACCTTTACATTGTATTTATCAAGAATGCCTTTGCTTGATAACTCTGCACAAAGGTTAAGTCCCGACTGTCCTCCAAGGTTGGGAAGCAGTGCATCGGGTCTTTCTTTTGCAATAATCTGCTCAAGTCTGTCCGCATTAAGGGGTTCAATATATGTAATATCCGCTGTCTCCGGGTCTGTCATTATGGTAGCGGGATTCGAGTTTACAAGAACTATCTCGTAGCCCAGCTTCTTTAAGGCTTTACATGCCTGTGTTCCTGAGTAGTCAAACTCACAGGCCTGGCCGATAACAATAGGACCGGAGCCTATAATCAATACTTTTTTTATGTCTGTTCTTTTTGGCATTTTTATACTCCTTTTGCGGTTTGTTTATATCTAATAGAGATTGTATATTTCTCTCCCTATTTAGTCAATGTGAAAATATACAAAAACGCAAGGTTTTTTGAATAAATATGTGTATACTTTTAAAATATGCAAGGTGTGGGTGAATATTATTACATAGCTCGGCTCTCGTGGCAGGTGAGATATATAACCTGTACATCCCCGGCAATAAGCTTAAGAAGCTCTCTTCCCTTTTTAATCTTCTCCTCATCCATATGCACGAAGGGATCGTCCATTACAATGAAAGGGCCGTCATGTCCGTACATGGCCTCAAAGAGGGCAAGCCTCATGCAAAGTCCCACAAGATTCTGATATCCAAAACTCAGGCTTCCCGTGTCTCTGTTTAATCCCGATGCCTCCACAAAAAGGTGGGTGTTGGCATCCAGGTTATATTCCTCGCCTTCCGTTTCCGTAAGGCGGCTGTAATACTTCTTAAATCCGTTTCTGATGGGGCCTAAATATCTTTCCGTGTAGCTGTTCTTGGCCTTTGTAAGGTAATCCTTTGTCAGGTTGTAAAGTCTTACTCTCTCTGAAAGTTTCTCAACTCTGTCCCTTATTTCGGAAAGCTCATCTTCCTTTTCCTCAAGTTCGTCTCTCTGCCCCTTCAATGTTTCAAGACGTCTGGAGTAATCAAGGAGTCTCTTGTGGGTTTCCGAGATATCCAACTCCACAGCTTTAATCTTGTCATCAAGCTCAGCCACGGTTTCGCAGCCGGGTTCTATAGCGTTCTCTTCATCATCAGGGTACTTCTCAAGGTATGTGTTAAGTTCACCCCTGGCGTAGCTTAACTCTTCCTTGCATACAGCAAGGGCACCCAAAAGCTCCTTTATATGCACAAGTGCATCCGATACATCCTCAGGGCACTTCATTCCTATGGATTCAAAGAAGGATTCAATGTTGACGTTAAGCCTTGCCGCCTTGGCATCTGCCTCGTCAAACTTTTTCTTCTTGGCTTCCAATACCTTGAAGCTTTCGTAATCCCCACGGATTCTTGCGGTATCCTCCAGATATATCTTCTCTCTTCTTTTCTTTATGACTTCGATTATAAGGCCCGCCACAATGCAAAGCAGTCCCAAAGCCCCTGCAAGGGCACCAAAAAGCTGAGTCTTATTTACAAAAAATCCGACTCCCGCCGTTAGGGCAATAACTCCGAAAACTGCAAGGTATATTCCAAAGGCTCCCATTTTACTGTAGGGTTTAGGATCTCTTACAAACAGGAGTCTTTCAAATTCAAAGTGGGAATATTCCCCGTAGGTATCATAGAGCCTTTGAAGTTCATCCTCCTCTTCATATGTAAGGGAGTAGGCCTCCAAAGTACCTCTGGTAACCGCCAGATTCCTGGCATCCTGCATGGTCTCGTCTATCTCGCTTCTTTCAGGTATCCTTCCGCTAAACTTTGCTTCAGCTTTAAGGAGATTGTTCTGTCTCATCAGAACAGCTTCCTTTAATTCAAGGAGTCTGGCTCTTCTGATTCTCTTTTCGTCGGCAGCTATACAGATACTTCTTCTGGCTAAAAGGCCTTCTCTTTTCTCCTCAAGATCTGCCATCTCTTCCTTGGTGGTTCCCGAAAGTCTTCTTACTTCATTGATGGAACCGTCTATTACCGCCTTATGCTTAATCTCTTCTTCAAGCTCGGTGGCTCTTCTTTTAAGATTATGCAAGGAGTCCTTCTGAACTCTGGAATTGGCCGCAGATACGGCCTTCTTAAGCCTTGTGACAATACTGTCATATCCCGCATTGTCGTCTGTCTGCTCAACCAGTCTTCCAAGCTTTCTGTCTATGTTCTCCGTTGTCTCGTTATATACACAATCGTTCTGGGAAATGAAGGCTGTTCTCATAAAGGAGTCGGAGTCTATTCCAAAGAGCTCCTCTCCAAGATTCGCCACATCATAATCAGAGGTTTCAAGACCTGTGGCCTCGTCTATAAGGGAAACTTCATCCCCCTCCTCCTTGTTTCCAAAGACACGGCTTACCTTGTAAGCTTTGCCGTCCTTTTCAAAGCGGACGCTTCCGCCAAAGGAGCCTCCCTGCCAGGGAGCATATCTTTTCCTCTCGTTTGAAAGCCCCTGCTTTCTCTCTCCCTCAAAGCCGTAAAACATTACACGAATAAAGGCTGTAAGGGTACTCTTACCCCAGCCGTTCTCCTCGAGAATGTTGTTAAGACCCTCCTCAAAGGTAAAGGTTCTGTTTTGAAGTTTTCCAAAGTTTTCTATATGACAACTAAGTAATCTCATATCCCTTACCTATTCAAAATCCTCTCCGGCAAATCCCTGAAGTCCGATTTTGATTATTGATGCTTTATCTTCATCACTTAAGGATTCATCCTCTTCCACCGTCCTTATGAATTCTCCTCTTAAGGACATGTCTTTTTTGAAGGAATCCAGATCAAGTCTGATTCTGGTACTGTCTTTAACCTTTAAAATATAGAATCTGTCAGCGAAACTGTCCTCTATCATGGCGGTGTCGATTTCGCATTTAACATCGACCTCTCCGGTCAAAACAATTCTGACAAGGTGTTTGGATTCTATTGCTATGTTGTCCAGGAAATTTCTGATTTTCTCCATGGTTTCGAAGGTTCCCGACACACCTGTCACGTCCAGTTCTTCCTCATAGAGCATCCTCATGGCGAAGGGAATGAACTCATGGGTATAGGTCCTTGAAACCTCATCTATATCAAGAAGAACGAATCCGTGCTCACCGCACTCATCAAATCCTCTTCCCTCAAGACAGCCGGGATAGCAGTAGGTGCATCTGGCGTCTATTTTCTCCTCTTTATAGGCATGAACATGTCCAAGGGCTACGTAATCTATACCCTTGTCCTTAAGCTCCTTAATATTGATATTTTCAGCCTTATCCTTTACCACAGAGCCCGTAAGCTGTCCGTGGAGTGTAACAATGTTAAAATCGGCGGAATCAGGCTGCAATTCCAGACATAAATGCTTTGAATTACTCTGATTAAGTTCTGCGCCATATAAGCAGATATTTCCTTCGCCTTTGTAATTCAATATGTATTTGGTCCAAGTATCATCAAAAAAATGGAGATTATCAGGTGGAACGTCCTCATCGGAAAGAACATTGTCCATATCGTGATTACCGCGAAGGTAATAGAAATCAATAGAGGGATTGGCAAGAATGGCGTTAGTAACGCCGGTCCTGGTAGAAACAAGAATACTGTCGGAATCAAACATGTCGCCCGCGATAATAATGGCTTCAACATCGTTATCACGTGCGTAATCAACCATATTTAGGAAGGCCTTCAACAATTCTCGTTTGCGCTGCTTAGCAAGCTCCTGTGGGAGAACGGAAGTCAGGCGTGAATCAAGGTGCAGGTCCGCACAATGAATAACTTTCATGCTATCCTCCGAAAACTTTTTTATATATTATACACTACTTCGCACCAAATGGAAGTCTGACTTTTTAAATCTTTCGTGCCTATTTTTGCAAAGAATAAGGGTCCGATAAACCGGACCCTTTTATCTTATTCTGCTGTGTAGTTATCAAAGTAACCCTGAATCAAAATCACGGGTGTTCCCTTGTCTCCGGAACCTGATGTAAGGTCACATAAGGAACCGATCAAATCTGTAAGCTGACGGGGTGTTGTTCCCTGGGAAGCCATGTTTCCTTTAGGGTTGGCATCCTTTGTCTTAATGGACTTCTCAATAGCTTCCTTAAGTGCCTGGCCCGAAAGATTTGCGAAATCATTATCTGCAAGGTACTTAAGCTTAAGCTCGTTGGGAGTACCGATGAGGCCGTCTGTAAATGCAGGGGAAACAACGGGGTCTGCAAGCTCCCAGATCTTACCCTGGGGATCTTTAAAGGCGCCGTCGCCGTAAACCATAACCTCAACGTGCTTGCCTGTCTTATCAAGAATCTCCTTCTGGATTGCAAGAACAAGGTCCTTACACTCCTTGGGGAAAAGCTTAACCTTATCTTCTGTGGACTTGTTGGAGCCAAGAAGTCCGTACTTTTCATTGTATCCGCTGCCGTTAACAGAGGATGCCATAATATCGTCAAGACCGAACACCTTCTTTGCTCCGGCCTCTTTAAGAATACGTTTGGTACGTACTCTGGTGTGGATATCGCAGTTAATTACGCAGTCTGTATAATTAAGGATTGTCTTGGCCTGATTGGCAAAAATCACCTCTACCTCAGCACCTGCTTCCTTAATGATATCTGAATAATAAGCAACGTAGTCAACACCTGTAAACTCGTGCTTGTTCTCTCCGAAGTACTTTCTGTACTGTTCAAGGGTGAGGACGTCAGAATAGGGATTGATTCCTGCTTCGTCGAGCTGATCGTAAGTAATGAGGGCATTACCCACTTCATCCGAAGGATAGCTTAACATAAGGACAATTTTCTTACAGCCTTTAGCGATACCTCTTAAGTTGATGGCAAAACGGTTTCTGGACAGAATCGGGAAAATAACGCCAACTGTCTCACCACCAAGTTTAGCCTTAACGTCTGCAGCGATATCATCAACTGAAGCGTAATTACCCTGTGAACGGGCAACAATACTTTCAGTAAGTGCAATGACATCTCTGTCTCGAATCTCGAAGCCTTCGCTCTTTGCAGCTTCAAGGACATTCTCTACAGTCATTTTGACCAAATCGTCACCCTCTCTGATAATGGGGCAACGAATACCGCGGGATACTGTTCCTACTCTTCTTTCCATCTCTACACTCCTATAAGTAAAATGTTTGTTTCTGATATACAGCTTCGCATAAAATACGCCTGCCAAATCATTATAACTTGGCAGGCGTTTGCGTTTCAATATTACAGGATATACATATTCCTTATATTCTCCATAAGCTGTACTTATGGGTTTATTGGATTGCTTTAAGTTTCTCTGCGTTGGCAAGCATTTCCTCAACCACACCCAAAGTATCCTGTACAACACTCTGATTATTTCTTGTGGAATCACAGGTTGTGGTGGAGTGAGCGGAAACCTCCTCAGTAATTGCGGAGATGGTCTGAATACCCTCCACAATCTCTCCGTTTGCAGCCGCAAGAGTTGAAACAATCTCTGTAAGGGCGTTGGAGTTGGTTCTGATTTCTCTGATACTCTCTATAATCTTCTGGAAGCTTTCCTCGGTTGTGGTTGCTGCGGTATTCTGGTTCTTGTTGCTCTCAACCAGAGTATTGATTGCATCTACAACCTCGTTCATCTTACCTGAAATGCTCTCGATAAGGGAGGAAATATTTCCTGTAGCTGTCTGAGTCTGGGAAGCAAGGTTTGAAATCTCTGAAGCTACAACCGCAAAACCTCTTCCTGCATCTCCTGCTCTTGCTGCCTCGATGGAAGCATTAAGGGCAAGAAGGCTGGTCTGTGAAGCAACGTTGTTGATAAGTTCAACAATGCTCTCCATCTTTGCAGTGATCCCTTTGAGTTCTTCAACCTCACTCATAACGTCGTTTCCGGCCTTCTCGGAAACCACTGTCTGCTCCATAAGGAGTTTCATATTGTCTCGGCCTTCATGGCAGGCATCAACAGTAACCACCACGTTGTCACCGATGTTTCCTGCGGCACCTGTAACCTTATCTATCTGAGCCTGAATCTCCTCTGTCTTATAGAGCTGATTCTGGATGCTGTCTGCTGTATCTGTGGTTCCTGTCTGAACCTCAGTCATTGCTTCAAGTGTTTCCTGGCTGGAAGTGACAAGTCTCTCCATCTTTCCGGAAATCTCGTTAACCTGGTCAATCATCTTGCCGGAGATGTCCATGATATCAGTAAGCATCTGGTTTGTCTTCTCACCGGCCTCATTAATAACATCTATTTTCTCGTTATTGATTCTCGTCGAAATTTTGCTGCATACAATGGAGAATGCTGCAAAGATAACCATAATTACAGCTTCTATCATCATGGCGTCAATTTCTCCTGCTGCCCAGCCGGTTGAGTATGAATACCAGACGCTGTGAACAACTGCCACTGATGAACAGATAACAGATACCAGGGTGGAGAATCTCACATCGTTATACATGCTTAGAAGAAGCAGCAACGGAATAGCATATACAAACACGAGTCTCTGGTTTGCGATAAAGCAGTTCACCGTGTAGTAAAGGCCAAAGCCTACTGCAAGGAAATGCTTTATAAGTTCCGTGTCGGGATTGCCCTTGTAAAGGACCCAAAGAACAACTGCGAGAATAATAAGATACACCGTCAGCGCTATTGTAATAGCCGAAGTCTGATTACCTGCGATAAGCACATAGATGTTTGCCAGAGAAAGGGCTGTGGCAATGACTGTATACATTATGTTTGCAGCCTTATTGACCACACCTAACCCCGTAGTTGATTGATTCATTGTTGATAACCCTCCTTTTGACCCGTCTCGGCGAGTCTGTAGTTTTCGCTACTCGTATTTAGTTGTAAAACATATATCCAAGTCTACATTGCCGGGTATACCGTCAACAGACCCTGAATCAGAGTATTGCCATATCTGGAAATCATAAGGGAAATAAATGCAGTCATCGTAATAAGCGTACCACTTATCATAGGCTTCCAGCTTATCAAACTCTGCCAAAACCGCAAACATCTCCAAATTTCCATACAGCATGGGTGTGTAGCCTTCGGCTGCTATCCTGTCAAGGAAAGCAATGGCACACTTGGTTCTCTCCTCGGCGCTGAGTGCGTTCATTCTTGCACTGTCAGGTGACATCTTCTCCAAATCAAAAACAATGGGATATGTAATCATATCACTGTAGTCCTTGACAAGATCAATTACCCACTCGGCTTCCTCAACGGCCTCTTTCTCATTGATGGCCTGAGAAAAGAAATACAGTCCTACTCCTACTCCTGCTTTATACGCCCCTTGAATGTTATCGAGGGCCAAATCATCCCCCGCAAATTTACCTGTCTTATATCCTCTGTAACCTGTACGGATGAAAGCAAACTCAACTCCGTCAGCCTTAACCTTATCCCAGTTGATCTCTCCCTGATACTGGGATACATCAATACCCTTTATGGATGAGATGGTGCCGTCGTTGTATGTGACTTCTCCGTCCTCTGAAAATTCAAGCTTGGATTCGTCATAATTATGCTTCTTAAGGTCGTCTCTGATGGGGAGAAAATGGAATTTTCCTCCGCTTACAACCACCAGATCCTCAGGATAATAATGTCTTATAACTTTAATTGAGCTGTTGGTTTCAAGAAGCATTTCCTTGACATCCTTAAGCATGGTCTGCCTGGTGTCCTCCTCAGCTTCCTCAACGCTCTGATTAATCTTAAAGTTAAGCTCTGTCTCTGTATATCTTGTGTTAAGCTCCTGCTCGAGATCAAGGACCTGCATCTCAAGTTCCTTCTGCTTCTCGTCCATAACATAGTAAACACCAAGAAGGCTTACTCCCATAAGCCCTACGGTCACTAAGATTATGATCAGTGCTTTTACCCAGTTTTTCTTCATTTAACCCTCCGAATAAGGGATATTACCCGTTAATCTCCCCCAGATATTCCTCGGCTCTCTTGGCCCTCTCAGTGCCGGGGAACTTATCGATGACAGCCTGATATGTCTCAGCCGCCTTCTCGTCATTCTTCGCTCTTCTGTAAGCGTTTCCCAGAAGGAATAAGGCATCCAGGTTCTCTTCATCGTAAAAAACTGCCTGTTCCAATTCATCGATAGCCTGCTCAAACTGGTCATTTCCGAAATACTGATAGCCGGTTTCATAGAACTGGGCTGCGATTCCGGGACCTACTGTCTTAAGCACGGTTGAATAAAGCTCCTTAAATGCATCTGATGTAGCCTCGATATCAACCTCATTTGCAATCTCCTGAACCAGAGGAGAAATGGTTTCGATGTCATTGGGATTGGCAATATATGCTGTGGCTGCAGTCAAAAGCTTGTCGATGGACTCGATGGTTCCGCCTTCGCCTACATATCCGTCAAGTTGTCCGTGTAATGATTCAGTCTCTTCCTTAAGGTTCTCAACCTGTGAGGTAAGCTCCGTAATCTGGGCAGTCTTGGCATCAAGCTGCTCTCCGTAGCCTCTCACTTCCTCCTGGTATTTGCTCTGCTCGGAAGAAATAATTCCGGGTCTTATCAGGAAAAATGTGGCAAGGGAACCAAGAGCTATACCGATAGCAATGTATAGGAGAACCGATGCCCCCATTCCTGAGCGTGGCTCCTTCACATTTGCAGGCTGAATGATGATTTCGTTGTCTGAACGGTATCTGTGCACTTCCTCAGTCTTGGTCTGATTCTTTGCGCCGCCTTCGTCAGGCATCATCATCTTGTCTATTTCTTTAAGGTAACGAAGGCTTAAGGTGTTGCCCTTATCGATGGCGAGACACTTGTCGCACTCTCTCTTTGCCTTCTCCCACTCTTCGTCGTTGATATACAAAAGCGCAAGAAGCTGATGAGCTCTTATGAACTTGGGTGTCATGGAAAGAACCTTCTTGAGCTGAATCACAGCCAGATCAAGGCAGTCCTGCTGACAGTACGCCAGAGCCTGATTGTACTTCTTGATGCTTTGGTTAATGGTGTCAAGCTTTGATGTGTTGCTCTGAACCATATCTATATAGGTGTTGGCAACATTCTTGGCAGGGCGGATATTCTTGCTTATTACCCACTCGCTTAAAGCCGCACAAACTTCACCCATCTCAAAATAGACAAGTCCCAAAAGGTTTCTTGCCTCAATGTTGTTCTTATTAAATTTAAGTGATTGTCTTAAGGAAACAATGGCCCCGGATAAATCTCTTACGTTTGCTTTGGTAAGTCCGTCATTATAGAAACGGTTAGAGGCCATGATAATCTTCTTGTATAGGGTGACATCCACTCCGCAGGAAGTACAAAAACTTTGCTCTGAGAGGATGCTTCCGCAATTATAACATCTCATTGCCAATCCTCGTTATTCTTCGTTTGTTACTTCCTTAACCATTTTTACAAAAAGATCGGACATGTCTGTCAAATCCTGGTTATAAATGGCATCCTCAACCTCTTCAACTTCAAGGCTGGGATGAAACTTCAATAATTCTTCCTCGAAATTAATCATATCTTATCTCCTCAGAGTCCCAGATAATCAAATATCTCTCCTGCCAGATACAAGGATCCTGCGATATAAATCACATCGCCATCTTCCTTCCGGCTTTCTGCATCTTTATAAGCTTCTTTCACGGAATCGTATACTCCGATTCCCTCGTACCCCGCTTTCTTGAAAAGTTCGGCAAGTTCAGCCGCCACAACGGTTCTTGGGTTGTCGATTGTTACCACATCAATACTTTCAAAGAGGCGGCTTCTTACAATATCTTCCACCATCTTGTCGTATTCCTTGTCTTTCACAACACCAAAAATCAAGCGTCTCTTTCCTTCACCCGAATTGGCGGATACGCTTTCAATAAATGCCCTGATTCCGTCCTCATTGTGAGCTCCGTCAACGAATACTCCCGGAAGGACCTCATCCATGCGGGCTTTCCAATATGTTTCTTTGACTGCTTTCCTGATGATATCCTCGGTGAGCTTTGATTTATCAAACAAAACTTCCGCAGCCTTTAAGGCCAGGGATGCGTTCTCAATCTGATACAAAGCCCCCGTACCCAGGGTGAGTCTAACACTACTATAATACCGAGAAACATAACAAAAATCAATGTTTTTATTGTGGACGCCCTCGAGGGAAAAATCAGCCTTTGTAAGGGGATATGAGGGGCAATCAAGCTCCTTTGCCCTAGCTTCTATAACCCCTGCCGCTTCCTCAACCAAAGCGTCATATACAACGGGAACACCCGCTCTTAAAATCCCTGCCTTTTCACCTGCTATGGATTCTAAAGTGTTTCCGAGATAAGCCATGTGGTCATAGCCAATTCTTGTTATTATGTTAACCACAGGGTCATCGATTACATTCGTGGCGTCAAGCTTTCCCCCAAGGCCGGTTTCAAGGATAATATAGTCCGGCTTCTTGTCGGCAAAATAAAGCATTGCCATGAAGAAAAAGTATTCAAAAAATGAAGGATGGTACTCTCCGGGAATGAGATATGCTTTGACTTTTTCAAAGTAGGTAACCATCTCATCATCGGTTATCTCACAATCCTCATATTTGATTCTCTCGTTGATCTTCACAAGATGAGGGGAGGTGAAAATTCCCACTGTGTAGCCCATGGCTCTTAAAACAGAACGCAAATAGGCACAAACGGAACCTTTACCGTTTGTGCCGGCCACATGGATGATTTTCATCTTGGATGTGTCGGGAAGAATAAGCTTATAAAAAGCCCTGGTGTCCTCCACCGTGTGCTTCCCTGTGAATTTGGGAATATTTAAAAGATAATCTGTTGTTTCTTGGTAGTTCATTAATAGGCTCGGTCTACAAAACCAGTACTTCGCTCTGAACCCTTCCGCCTGCCTTAAAGAATCTCATATAGGAGGTATCTTTGTCTATTGGCATATTGGACGTCTCGATACTGATGAGGACGCCTGCGTGAACAGGTCCTTTGATTTCGATTTTGGACCCCTTTCCCTTTTCAAGTATCATTTTGTAAAACTCAATATCCGAGCGAATGGTATCCAGGTTTCTGTAGATGGCATTCTTTCTCTCCTCAAGCTCCGGGAGCTTGGTCTCAAGAGCCTTTGCCTTCCAGTTCTTCTGGGCCTTTGCCTGAATGATTTCGGTCATCTCGGCAACAACCTGCTGAAGCTTCTCGGTCTGCGCCTTCTCTTCATTGGTAAGTCTTACGACCTCCTCGTAGGTCTTGGGCTCATAACCCGAGTGGATAATAGTCTTAATCTCGGTATTGTTTCCGGCAGAACCTGAAGCCACTCCAAGCATACCGTGTACGTATCCTCCGATGATTCTGCCCTTTCCTCCGGTGGCAACCACCTTGCCGCTGGCATTCACATGACTGTCAAGGATGGCATTGGCCTCCACATTTCCGCCTGCATCAACGTTACAGTACTCAAGGAAGTTGGAGAAAATGTTTCCTCTCGCGGAAAGCTTGGCAGTCTGGCTGCCTGTTACACCTTTGGAAATTATTATATCGCCCCCTGCAAAAAGCGAAGCTCCCGCAGCGGTTCCGTTTATAACTATATTTCTGCCTGCCCTTAATGTGACTCCGGATTCCACGTTTCCGTTTACTATAATGTCACCGTAGAATTCAATCTTGCCCATGAGATAATCCACGTCGCCTCTTATCTCATGTGTGGCCTGAATATCAATTCTGTCACCCTTAAGTTCAACCTTGCCGTCAATAAGAGATACATACACATCGGGATCTTCCTCGTTGGAAATGTTCATTCCCTTTAAGGGCTTAAGATCCTTAACCGGTGCAGGCTTAATTACATTGCCTCTTACATCCGTTCCCTCGGTTCCGGGGGCGGCATGATGGTAAAGTGCAAGCTTGTCCCCTGCCTTAACGTTCTGAAGCATATGCATGGCCTGATAATCCACGCTTCCGTCTTCCAGAACCTTAGGGCCCGTATGAGTGTCGGGGGAGAAGTAGTACTCATAGTATCCGTCGTTTCCCTCCACCATGGGGGTACCGAAGGCAATCTCCTCTTCCCTGTCGTACATGCCTGCAATAAGCATACCGTTAATACGACCCATCTCCACGCCATAGGTTACCCCATTCTCGTCGATGAAGTCCATAATATCGTCAATATCGTAAGGGTCGGCTCCCTCTTCGGGAGTGCCGAGAAGAAGGTACGCAGTCATTCCGTCCTCGGAAATCCTGACATACGAATCAGCCCCCAAAGGAGACAGGGGAACTTCCTCTTCTTCACTTTTAGCTATCTCCTCCTGTGCACTGGCAATCTTCTCAAGAAGCATATCAAGCTGCGCGCTTTCAGCCGAAGAGTCGTTTAATTCCTTGGCAACTTCCGCAGCAGTTTTCTCCTCTTCAGAGGGATTGGCACCGGAGGGATTTACGTCAAACTCGCCCATTTGGATACCCCGATTTAAAACAGGTTTACAGGTCGTACTACGCTAACTTTATTATAGTTCTACTTTGCAAGTTGTTGCAAGCGATTCTTTACCTGAGCAAGCATGTTTGTGTACTTCTCGAGTTTGTCCTTTTCTTCCTGAATTTTGGCTGCGGGAGCCTTGGATACAAACTTCTCGTTCTTAAGCATTCCGTCGGCTCTCTTAATCTCGCCTTCAAGTCTTGCGGCTTCCTTGTTGAGTCTCTCAATCTCAGCTGAAATATCAACGAGTTCAGCAAAAGGAATGTAGATTGTAGCCCCGCCTATAACTACTGAAACAGCGTCATCAGCAATGCCTGTCTTATCAATCTGAACGTAAACATCTGAAGCATAAGCAAGGCTAGCGAAGAAAAGCTTGCCCTCTTCGAAGGTATTTCTTATGCCCTTGTTGTCGCTAACTACGTATACTGCAGCCTTTCTTGAAGGAGCAACGTTCATCTCGGTTCTTACGTTTCTGATGCCTCTAACGGCTTCCTTGATGGTCTCGATTGCGTTTTCTTCCTTGGCAAAAACCTTAGCTTCCTCAAACCCTGGCCATTCGGATATCATAATGGACTCTTCCTCGTCCTGAAGGTTGCAGAAGATTTCCTCTGTAATGAAAGGCATATAAGGATGAAGGAGTTTAAGGGCTCCGATAAGTGTTGTCTTAAGGGTCCATAAAGCAGCATTCTGGCTTGTGGCATCGTCTGAGTTGTAGAGTCTGGGTTTTACCATCTCGATATACCAGTCACAGAACTCATCCCAGATGAAGTCGTAAACCTTCTGAACCGCAATACCAAGCTCAAAGGAATCCATGTTGTCTGTTACATCTTTAACCAGTGTGTTGAACTTGGAAAGTATCCACTTGTCAACAGGTGCAAGGTCAGCTTCAGCGGGGATACTTACGTTTTTGCCCTCCATGTTCATCATAATGAATCTTGAAGCGTTCCAAACCTTGTTGGCGAAATTTCGGCTTGCCTCCACTCTTTCCATGTAGAAACGCATGTCGTTGCCGGGTGCGTTACCTGTGATGAGGGTAAGACGCAAAGCGTCTGCGCCGTACTGGTCGATGATTTCCAAAGGATCGATACCGTTTCCAAGAGACTTACTCATCTTTCTACCCTGGGAATCTCTTACAAGGCCGTGGAATAAAACGGTCTTAAAGGGCTTCTCACCCATCTGCTCATAGCCTGAGAATATCATTCTGATAACCCAGAAGAAAATGATGTCGTAACCGGTTACAAGTACGTCTGTAGGATAGAAATACTTAAGGTCCTCGGTCATGTCAGGCCAGCCCAATGTCTCGAAGGGCCAAAGAGCCGATGAGAACCAGGTATCAAGTGTATCGGGATCCTGTGTGAAATGTGTGCATCCGCACTTAGGGCAAACGTCGGGCATTTCCTTTGCAACGATTACCTCTTTACACTCGTCACAGTAATAAGCGGGAATTCTGTGACCCCACCACAGCTGTCTGGAGATACACCAGTCTCTGATGTTGTCCGTCCAGTTGTAATATGTCTTCTCCATTCTCTCGGGAATAAGCTTGATGTCCCCGTTCTTGATGGCTTCAACAGCGGGCTTAATAAGCTCGTCCATCTTAACGAACCACTGCTCTTTTACAAGGGGCTCGATGGTTGTCTTACATCTGTCGTGAGTACCAACGTTATGAGAGTAATCTTCGATTTTTACAAGAAGACCCATCTCGTCAAGTTCCTTAACGATCTGCTTTCTTGCTTCATAACGGTCCATACCTGCGAACTTGCCGCCGTTCTCGTTGATGGTGGCATCGTCGTTCATGATATTGATAATGGGAAGGTTGTGGCGCTTTCCTACCTCAAAGTCGTTGGGGTCGTGAGCAGGTGTGATTTTAACTACACCGGTACCAAACTCCATGTCAACGTAAGAGTCCGCAACGATGGGAAGCTTACGTCCGATGAAGGGAAGGTATACGTCTCTTCCGATTAACTTCTTGTATCTGTCGTCGTCAGGGTTTACTGCAACTGCGGTATCACCAAGCATTGTCTCGGGACGGGTTGTTGCAAACTCCAGGAATTCGGTCTTGCTAACCTCTCCGTTCTCGTCAAAGAGGGGATACTTAATGTGCCAGAAATGGCCTGCCTGATCCTCGTACTCAACCTCTGCGTCAGAGATGGAAGTATTACAAACAGGACACCAGTTGATGATTCTTGCGCCCTTGTAAATCCAGCCTTTCTCGTGCATCTTGCAGAAAACTTCGGTAACGGCCTTGTTGCAGCCCTCATCCATGGTGAAACGCTCTCTGTCCCAGTCACAGGATGAGCCCATCTTCTTAAGCTGGTTGATGATTCTGGAGCCATACTGCTTCTTCCACTCCCAGGCTCTCTCAAGGAACTTTTCTCTTCCGAGGTCGTGCTTGTCGATGCCCTCTTCTTTGAGCTTCTCGATAATCTTAACTTCAGTAGCGATGGAAGCATGGTCAGTACCGGGCTGCCAAAGTGCATTGTAGCCCTGCATTCTCTTGTAACGGATAAGGATATCCTGCATTGTATTGTCAAGAGCATGGCCCATGTGAAGCTGTCCTGTGATGTTCGGCGGGGGAATCACAATTGTAAAGGGAGTTTTGCTGTGATCCACCTCAGCGTGGAAATACTTCTTCTCAAGCCACTTCTCGTAAATTCTGTCCTCTATGCCCTTGGGGTCATAGGTCTTAGCAAGTTCTTTTGCCATCTTCGTCTCCTTTCCTATGTGCAGTTGGGGACAGGCCCCGATTGCACCAAAAACAAAAAAATCGCCCTCTGCCGACTCTCGTCAGCAAAGGGCGTCTCATTTAATGTTACGCGGTACCACCTTTGTTCACAGCTTGCGCTGCCTCAGTGACTCCTATCAGAGTCCGATTCGTTAACGGGAATCAATCGTGCAGGGCTACTGTTTATTGGAGCCTTCGGCTCCGGTTCACTCTGCCGGCTTGGAAGCTACCTTCGACATTCCTTCCTTCAAACCGCCTTCCAGCTGAGATTGTCTCAAGCGGTTCTCTCTGTTAAGGGGTAATGCTTACTCCTCTTCGTCATCGCCTTTAAAGGGTGTTTAATTATCTAGTACTATAGCGAAGTCTGTTTGAAATGTCAAGAGTTCTTCCATATACAATTCCCAACCGTCCCTGTCGCAAAAGCGCTTTAATTCCTTCCATTTAGGCACAAACTATTTCCTCCCCTATCGCATCGCTTTTCTGCATGAGGAGGGCCTTCATAACATAAGGAACATGGTCTTTTCGATTAGGGGCATGGGAATACAAAGAGTAATTCTCATAATACTCTTCGGCATATTCAAGAATCGCAGATCCCATTTCCTTTTTGGCAAGTTCGATTGTTGCTCCGTTTACAACAAGATCAATCTCGTTCAAAGAGAGTGAAACACTGCCATCTTTTTCTTTACAAGAAGATGCGGTAAAGCGATATCCACTAAGCAACGCAAGCATGGTTGCATAGCTTGAAAGGACCATCTCATCACGTGTACGCTTAATAAACTGCGGTTTATCGCGGATTACACTATCACATACACTACTCCATTCCTTACGCACTACTGTCGCCTGTTCTACTCGCATTATGATTTCTCCTTTCAGAGTTATTTCTAATACTAGAGTAGCACAGTATGTGCATTATGTAAATAGTGTACACTTTGTACATTCCCATATCCCCCGGTCTCAAGAATCCTTTCCTTCAATCCTGCAACACCCTGGAACCCTTCTGCCATCAGTGTTTCTGCCGCTTTGGAAAGGGCGGATTCAAATCCTGCTGCCACCTCATCAAATATCTTCAAGGTCTGGCTCATGGTCATGCCTATCTCGCCTGAAGCATTGGCGAATGTGTTTCGGTTCATCCTTCTGATGTCCAGTTCATCGCCGATGAAGAAACTCATTTCATTTGTCATGCCGTAGACACCTGTTGCCACAATATCATAGGCCGGCGCCAAGAAAATCTGTTTGAGATTCTCACCGTAAAGCAGTGAATAGTTCTTTATATGGCAGTCCGTGTTTCCGATTAAGAAGTTAAAGCAGATAAGCCTCCAGAGCTTATTCTGAGCTGCGATGGGATCCGTGCAGTTTCTCCTTATCAGTTCGAACATACTTCGAAGGTAACCGCTGTTAGTCTTCTCATATTTCTCTGATGCGGGGATGCCCAATGCCTGAGCAAAATCCTCCTGATGCAATCGGCTTGGGATCTCCAGTTTTCCAATTCTTCCTTTGCCGGTAAAATCTCTGTCATATCTCCTCGTTGCATAAAGGATCTCTGAATCCTCGCCGATTCCGGTGTTGATAACGAAGCTTTCAGGTACATCTATTCCAAGTTCTTTTGCCGCCAGCATGCATATCTGCTCATTCAAAACCATCTTGGAAAAACGTACATGGCTCTGCTTAACAATGTGTGTACTGGGGGCATTCCCCTTCGGCAAGTACCAATCACCGGAGGGTTCATCGTAGTACAGCCCCACCTTACCGCTGGCGCCTGCAAGAGAAAGGTGGGTTTCCATCAGAATCTGCGTGGACCTGCTGGCTCCCTCTGCTGCCAGTTCTTTGACTTTATCCATGGAAAGAAGTTCATATCCATCCTCTTCCTCTTTATTCCCATTCTCCATAATCTTTATGGCGCCTATGCACTCTCTTCCCAGCACCGCCAATATGGAGAGATAATCGTTTTCATCAGTTTTAATCCAATCCGCCACTGCCCTTCTTGAAAAGCCTTCCGGAAGAAGTCCTTCAAAGAAAATTTTGGTTCTCTCCGGCGAGAAGATTTCTCCGGACAAGGGCAAGGATATTGATATGGGATGGCTGTCAGGTGACTCCAAATATGCTCTTGAATACTGGAAGCAAGCATCAACAGATGAATTCCCCACTATATTTCCCACATGGCAAAAGCTGCCGTTAATCTCCACATAAACTCCAAGATTTCTCATAGGCTACCCTCTCTCTGTAAGTTCTACATCGATTCCCAAAAGATTTGCCAGTTGAATGGCCTTCCCCAGTTCTATGGTTGCCTTGCCATTCTCCAAATCAGAAATGTAGCTTGCGCTGATTCCGCTTACTTCACATATGTATTTCTGGGTGTAGCCCATTTTCTTACGCTGTTTCTTTATGACTTCACCAAATGTATTTGCGTCAAAAACCTTCATGGTTCTCCTTTCATAGCCGTACGGCTATATGAGTGGTTTGAGGGTATAAATATAGCCGTTCGACTATATTCCTATGTTTCTATTATAAATATAGTCGTACGGCTATGTCAATACTATTCTAAGCTTGTGACTCCCGCTCCCTCTTCAACGTCAAATACCACCTTACCACCGCAGTTCCGATGATGATTACATATCCGATAATGCTCAGGTACGACGGCGTCTCGCTTAAGAAAATCATGCCAAGTATGGCAGCGAAGATAACCTGGGTGTAATCGAATACCGAAATCTCCTTGGCAGGAGCAAATTTATATGCCGTGGTTATTGAGAACTGACCAAGGGATGCGGAAACACCTGCCATTACAAGGCAGAACCACTGCCAGCCTGTCATGGGCACAAAACCAAAAATCAGGAAGGGTGCCGTTACAAGGCATGAAAAAGCTGAGAAGCAGAAAACGATTATGGGCGTTCTCTCTCCCTTGCCTCCAAGGCGTCTTACAAAAACGTAAGCAGTTCCTGCTCCAAAGCCTCCGTAAAGGCCAATCAGTGCGGGCACCACCGACATATCCCCACCGGGGCGGATAATGAAGAGTGCTCCAATAAAAGCAATAATCGTTGCCACAATATCCCTTACCTTTGGCACTTCCTTAAGCAAAGGAATGGAAAGGAGTATAGCGAAAAAAGGTGATAGCTTATTCAGCATGTTGGCATCCGCTATTCCAAGCCTGTCTATGGCGTAGAAATTACAGATTAAACCGCTGGTGCCAAAGATGCACCTGAAGGCTATGTCTCCGTAACTGGTTTTCTTTATTTTGAATTTTTCGGGGGATCGAAGGAGCGCAACCGTTGCCACCACTGCTGCCACTGCATTCCTGAAGAAGGCTTTTTGCATGGTGGGCAAATCTCCCGAAATCCTTACGAAAAATGTCATAAAAGAGAATCCTAGTGCAGCCGCCAGGATGCACAGGATTCCCTTAATGTGATTGTTTGTTACTTTTAAGTTTCGCATTTCAAATTCTATAACGCCGCAGCGACCTTTCTGTATAAGGGTGCTTCAACCCCATATTTATCCGCAAGTCTTACAACCTCATAAACAAGGCTGTCCATCTCGGATTTCTTACCTGCCATAACGTCACGCTGCATGGAAGTTGTGGCGGTTGGTACAAGGCTGTCCATAATCTTTAAGTTTCTCTCCACAAGATCCTCTTCAAACTCGATTCCCATGGCTTTGCCGATTTCACTGACCTCGGCAATCAAACCTGCGAAGAAGTCTCTTGCTTCCCCGGGCTTTTGCATGTCACCTGAAACTACTCCAAGGTACAAGCCGCAGGCCCCGGCAGGAGAAACATACGAGAATTTTACCAAAACATCTCTTACTATATTCTCGGAGTAAATTCCAAGGATATCGGCTTCGTTAAGCTCCTTCTCGATTTCCTTTAATTCATTGCGAAAATCAGCTTTATCTCGCACGCCGAAAATCACTCTGAAGATTCCGCCGTTCATCTGAATAACTCCTGGCTCCTTAAGTTCTGCTGCCACATAGGTACAGCCGTCGGTAACCAGGGAATCGGGAATGCTCTTTTGTATCTTTTCGCCGATACCAAAGCCGTTAAGAATAGGGATGATAATTGTATTTTTGCCTGCTACTCTCTTTATATCGGGAAGAACCGCGTCCAAAGAATAGCCCTTGACGCACACAAAAATCACGTCCGGCGTGTCGTTGTAGTCCCCAAATTCGCAGGCTTTAAAGTTCGTTACAGTGAACTCGTCCTCGGGACGGAGAACCTTGATGCCTTTTTCCTTCATGACCTTTAAATTCTCGCCTCTTACGATGAAGGTCACGTCCTTGCCAGCCTTCGCAAGATATGCACCTGTGGGGCCGCCTGTCCCGCCCGCTCCGACTACCAGGTATTTTCTCATCTGTTTACTCCCTTCACTTAGTGTTGTCTGTATTATTGTTTGTGTTATTACTCTGATATCAAATTTACTCTGACATCAATTATATGACAAAAACGGCAGGTTATCACCTGGGTTTACAGTGCTGACAAGGGGAAAACCCCTTAGCTGTTATATCAGCTGCAGGCAAATTAGTGTCGATTCTGTTCTCAGTATCAATTCTACCCACATCTTTACAGTCTTTATAGTGAAACTTCATTGTGTGGGTGTTTAGCACATACTGACCTCCGGGCTCGTTTGTAATTCCTTCAAAGCTGCTAGTGGTTCCGGTTGGCAATGACCTGTCCATATTCCCGGTATCCCCCACATCATTCACTATAAAAGGCGTAGAAGTAGGTGTGGGAGAAGGCGTAGGTGTAGGCGTGGGTGTAGGCGTTGCTGTTGCCCCTGCATGAGCCTGCTCACCATATGTTTTTCCGGTTCCCGTACCTGCTGCCCAGGTAGTGGAAGGCTCTGTGCTCCAGGTAAGGTTACTTCCATCGGAAGTGACCGTAACTGTACCTTGCTCATCTGTCCTGAAAACACTTACGTTCTTTGCCTTAAGCTTATCAAGGACTTCCTTGGTAGGATGACCATAGTCGTTGTTCTTCCCACAACTAATCACAGCATATGTGGGATTAACAGCATCCAGGAAAGCCTGGGAAGTTGACGAGGCACTTCCGTGATGGTTAACCTTGTAGACATCAGCAGATATGTCCATTCCGTTCTTTATTATGTCTGCCTCGGCATTTGTGGTCGCATCTCCTGCGAAGAGGAAGCGATTTTCACCATGCTCTATTATGATTCCTATGGAAGAATCATTGGGATTATCGTATGTGTTATTTGGAGCAATTACTTTGATCACAGCATCCCCAAGATAATACTCATTCCCGGGCTTAGGAGTATAGTAGTACACGTCTTTTTTCCTGATTGTGTCCATCAATCTGGTGTAAACATCATTGGTCTTAACGAAGTCACTCATCCAGATGGCATCTATCTTCACATTATCGATAACTGAAGCTGCACCGCCGATATGGTCTGAATCAGGGTGGGTAAGCATCAGGAAATCCAGGTTTTCGACATTTTGCTTCTGTAATAATTTCAGTCGAACCTCTGAGCCTTTGGTGGTTTCACCACAGTCTATGAGGAGAGAGTGCCCTCCGCATTTAACCAAGGTGCAATCCCCCTGGCCTATATCATAAAAAACAACTTCCATGGGCTCGATGTTCGATGTTGAAGGCTTTTTCCCGGGTGTGGTTGGCTTGGGAGACGGCGTAGGTGTTCCGGTTCCTGTAGGTGTGGGAGTTACCGTAGGTGTCGTAGTAGGTGTCGGCGTTGTGCTATTCCCACCTGTTCTCCCGCTTCCAGAAGTGCTGTTGCTACTGGTGTTGGTTCCGCTTGGAGTTCTAAATGTACCGCCTACATCGCTTCCCTCAAATTCACCGCCGTCATACATGGCAGCGGCAAGCTTTGCAATTCTTTCATCGTCACTATAATAAGCCTCAGGAATTACATCCTGAGGCTCATTGCTTACAGCAAGATTCTCTTCTCTATTTTGCTCACTGAAATACTGTCCACCCAAGCTGCCGTCAGAACCGGGATTGGAAATAAGTGCACCTTCAGAGCTCGCACCGCAGCCCGAGATAATAAATGCAGCTATTCCTAGAATTGCTATTGCCTGTTTTCTTCCAAACATAGGAACTCACCAAGTCCTTTTGGGGTTTTACATTTCTGCATTTCAGTAGTACGCGCCGTCGAGGTTGTACTACTGAATTCAACATTCCCGCATTTCAGTAGTCCAGCACGTTGAAAATTATACTAATGAATTCAACATCCTTATAATTTCAGTAGTACACGCCGTCAGGGTTGTACTAATGAATTCAATAATTCTATATTTCAGTAGTCCAGCACGTTGAAAATTATACTAATGAATTCAACATCCTTGCTATTACAGTAGTACACGCCGTCGAGATTGTACTAATGAATTCAATAATTCTACATTTCAGTAGTCCGCCACAGCGAAATCATACTACCAAATTCAAAATTCCCACATTTCAGTAGTCCATCCCACCAAATTCACACTGTAGACCCCCGCAAGAAGCCGTCCTCCCTCACTTTATCAACTTATAAATCTTTTCTTCCAAGTAATTCCTCATAAGTAATGAAAACATCGATATACCCAGCGGCATAAGGGCCCATCTCGTAAGGAGGATAGTAATAATATATGCCATCCTCGGCAAAATCCACGGTACCTCTGTCAAGCTCTGCATATTCATATGCGTCATTGAATACAGTGTCTGCATCGGCCGCGTAATAAGGCGATTCACCGTTTTCGTATTTGAGGAAGTCCTCTTTGGTCTTGTATGCCACAAGGGCTTTAAAGTCCTCGTTAGTCATGGTGTAGAAATCCTCGAGCGTTTTTTCCTCACCGGTTTCAAGGTCAAACAGGTGCTGATCACGCATGGGCATGCCGTGAGCTCCGCCGCCATACCAGTAACCGCCCATGTCCACGGCAAGGTACTTATCATTGATGATTCTTACGGCTGACACGGTGTAGTCGTCAGTAATGGTATACCAGGTGGGATGCTCCTGGTGTTCCGTACAATCGGATCCATAGTAGTCATCGCCGTCGGTGCTATAAGAAAGCTCCCTGTCCTGAACATCCTTAAGGGTCTCGTTTATCTTGTCTGCGTTCTTTGAGTACTTGCTGTCAAGTTCAAAGCGCTCCGCATATATTTTTACCAAAGGGGTGCCGCAATTGGGGCAGGTATCCACTACGGAGGTGGAGCTGATTTTACCATAATTAAAGATATCGACGGTGGAAACGGGACAGTCGATGTCGGTGTAGGTCGCCTGGCCGTTGCTGCTATCGATTCGCATCCACTTGGTGGCGCCGTCGTCGTAGCAAATGGCGTACATCTTATCGCCGTAGAGCTTAAAGTCCTCAACGCCCGGCTGAATGCTGACCCCGGGGATGCTCTTTGCCTCGTAAAGGGCCGTGGTGAGCCCCGACTCCGCGTTGTACTTAAACACGTGGTTTATCTTTATTCCGTAACTTTCCTCATCCTGAGTGTAGTAATAATAATCGTTTCCGTTTCGGCCGATGGATTGAATCAGGCTCCAGTCGTCGGAAATCTGGTTCAGGGCCTTGCCGTCCACATCATAGATAAAAGCGTCGGCCACTCCTGTGTCGTAACTGGAATTTATGAAAAACATGTGGCCCTTGCTGTACATGTTGATGTAGCCGTCCTCGAAGTTGACCATGGGGGTGGCGGCTCCTCTGTCGTCCATCATCACGTAGCCGTTGTCGCTGCTTCCGAGGATATAGCCGCACTCGTGCATGGTGCGAGTGAAGCAATCCTGGCTATAGTTCATGACCCTCGATGAGCCGTTGAGTCTCACGCCCATAACCTGCGCGGATTCGAAAACGTTGTTGTACTCGGAATCCTTCTCGGTAAAAGCGTCTGTAATCTCCTCATACACAAACTTCTTCTCGCCGGCGCCAAGATACTTACCGTTTTCGTCATAGCCAAAGCTAAAGTCTACGTAGATGGCGCCCTCGTAATAATCGGTTGACATAACATAGTATTCGTAGGGCAGTTTCACGATAGGGTAGATTTTTAAGTCATCTTCTTTTACCGCAAAAACAGAGTACTGATACTTGTCGCTATCGTCGCAGGGAACCGTGTCTCTGAAGAATAAAAATCCGTCACCCTCGGCCACTAAAGTGCATCTATAATAGCTTTCATCCGTGCAAAAACAGTATTGCTCCTTTTGGTCTTCGGGGACCTTTTTCGCAAGTTCTTCTCTGTCGATGGTTTTAAGCTTGTTGCCTTCAGAGTCGATGATATAGATAAGGTTGCCTTCGTAGCCCTGGGTAAGGGCGTAGGTTTCAATGTGTTCGGGCTCTGCCGGTTCCGTGGTTTCTGTGGGGTTCGCGGCGGACTCGGCATCGGTAGAAGTTTCTGTATTGTCTTCGTTGCCGGGGTTGGTTTCTGTGGTCTCGGCGGGCTTGTTACCGCATCCTGCGAACCACATGACCATAATAAAGGTGATAAAAAGCCCTGTGAACTTCAGTATTTTCCTCTTCACTTGCGTATCCCTCCTATATCCACTCATAGTCTCCGCCTGTTATGGCAAGGCTTAGGAGCACGTCGTATTTTTCCACATCCTCTCCCTCAACCATCTGGATGAGTTTGGCCGCCTCTGAGGCTTCGGGCATCTCGTCATCAGGACCGATTTCCATGTCAGGCTCCTCCCCGCAATATGGACAGGTAATCCTGGGAGCAATCTTTATATCAAGAAAGCGTGTCCCGCAATCTTCGCATTCATAAAATCCGGCACGCTCAGTGCCATCCGGTACGTAAAACATGGTGTTTCTCCTTTTTATGACATCATTATCATATTACCAAATTGCGCCTTTTTCCACAACCTTTGGTGCAGGTTGGTGCAATTTGGGGACAGGCCCCGATTGCACATTTCCCGAAGAATGTCATCAGCGGGATGATATTTTACACGGTAGACACGTTCGCACTTATATCTCGCACGTAGCGGTACATAAGGTGCTAAAGAACAGCACCTAAGTACCGACGGCTCGATAAAGTCTACCTTAGTAAAACATCATCCCGCTGATTCTAACTGCGACAAAAATGTGCAATCGAGGTCTGTCCCAATGCCATTAAGTTAAGATTTTAATCTCTTGATAATACGATAACTTCGTGGCGATATTCAGCATTTTTATTAACTGTCAGGTTTCCTTACAAGTTTGTG
>Ga0129307_1000437_pt1 | contig 64754 bp, 47 predicted proteins | sample P1105metagenome_FD_94437 | JGI IMG/M metagenome (GOLD analysis project Ga0129307, IMG submission 94437) | Capybara group fecal microbial communities from Wisconsin, USA - P1105 metagenome | ecosystem: Host-associated > Mammals > Digestive system > Large intestine > Fecal | place: USA: Wisconsin... | reverse complement strand
GAGGAAATTAATATGAAGGTGCTTGAAGCAAAGTTTGTTAAGGACTTCTGCAAAATGTGCGATGACGGCTATTCAATGGGCTGGCATGAAAGAAACGGCGGAAATCTGTCCTACAGAATTAAGCATGAGGAAGTTGAAAGTATAAAAGAGGAACTTAATGGTCTCGGAGAGTGGAAACCTATTGGAACCACAGTACCGAATCTTGCAGGTGAATGCTTCCTTGTGACAGGCTCCGGCAAATATTTTGCCAACGTCAAGGCGGATCCCGAAAGCAATATCGGAATTATCAGTGTTGATGATAAAGGTGAAAACTACAAAGTTTTGTGGGGCCTTAAGAATAACGCAAGACCCACAAGTGAGCTTCCCACTCATCTTATGAATCATGAGGTTAAGAAGCTTTCCACCGATGGAAAATACAGAGTGATTTACCATGCTCATCCCGTGAATCTTATTGCCCTTACCTTTGTTCTGCCCCTGGAAGATAAGGTGTTTACAAGAGAACTTTGGGAGACTATGACAGAGTGTCCCGTTATTTTCCCCTCAGGTGTGGGAGTAGTGCCCTGGATGGTTCCCGGAGGCAGAGATATAGCTTTGGCAACAGTTGAGAAAATGAAGGAATATGATGTGGCTGTATGGGCTCATCATGGATTATTTGCTTCAGGGGAAGATTTCGACCTTACCTTCGGACTTATGCATACAGTGGAGAAAGCTTCGGAAGTTCTTGTGAAGATTCTTTCGATGACCGACAAAAGAAGACAGACCATATCTCCAGATGGGTTCAGAGATCTGGCAAGAGACTTCAATATAGTATTGCCTGAAAAATTCTTAAAGTAAATTTTGTTTGAAACACACCCTTTTAATAGAATTATTTGTGACAATTTCGAAGGATATAGACTGGCATGTTAGTAAAATGTATACTTCTACTCAGACAGTGGAGGTATACATTTTCTTTTTACACACTATTAAAGGGAGGTTACAAATGAAGAGAAAGTTTCTACGAATTCTGTCGGCAGCAGGGGCAGGAATGCTTGCCCTGTCCACAGTTGCCACACCACTCAAAGCCGTCGCTGCGAGTGATTTCCAAACATTAAAGGGAAGTAATATGGTGGAATATTACGGAGATTACGACGCCGAAACATACCCCTACGAAACCACTGAAGCAAAGTTTACTTCCGAATCAATTCAAATCGACGGTGTGCTTGAGGATGCCTACAATGCAGCCAATGTTTCAAGAATTGATAATTTTAAGAATCAGGATGGTTATGGACTTGAACCCGGAAATCAAACCTATGGAGAGCTGAGAACTCTTTGGGATGGTCCGGTTCTCTACCTTGGAATCAGTGTCTATGATGACTGTGTGATGACAAGTGAGAACACCACAAAAGGTGGGGTAAGCAATCCTGCTGTGGCAGGAGAAAGTGTAACCACATATTGGAACTGGAACGGCTATTCTATTCCGATGACATCGACAAAGGAAACCTGCGACAGTGTAGCCATTGCAGTAGACCTTTTTAACGATCGAACCACCTATGAAACCGATACAGCTGGAATCATTGTTGTGGATGCTTTAGGTCAGGGATATTGGTATTCAAGTTCCAACATTCCTTCCCTTGGAAGCCCCTTGGGAGACCCTGGTCATCCTGAGTATATGAACATAATTAAGGGCTATGCTGCAGCTCCGATTCTGGACGCAGACGGAAACCAGATTGGTTATAACATCGAAGTCGGACTTCAGATTGAGGGTGTAAATCCACAGAACGGAACCCAGATTGGATTGGATTTAAAGATTAATGATGTTAACAACGTAGTTACGGATTATAAAATTGAAAAAGTTCCTAACCCCAAATACGTAGCTCCTGAACCTGAAGCAGAAGAAACTACGGAATCAGAGGAGGAAGAGAAGGAAGAGGACGAAGAAGAATCCGAGGAGTCTGAGGATGAATCTACTGAGGAAGAATCCGAGGAATCAGAAGATTCTGAAGAGGACGTAACCGAGGAAGAATCCAAGGAGGAAACTGAGAAATCTGAAGAGGACGTAACCGAAGAAACTGAGGAATCAAAACAGCAGGAAGAAGATTCCTTCACTGAAACCTCAAATGAAGTCCTTGATGATGTTGATTCTGAAGAACCTGAAGAGCAGGACGAGGAAGAAGCAGAGGATGAGCCGGAAAATGAAGAGCCTGAGTTTATAGATGAAAAGACACCTATATTAGCTTTAAAGAAAAGTGCAAACATTTTCTGGAGCCATGATCAGGACAGCCTCTACACCGATTTTGACCATGAACACGCCAAGTCAGTAGACTGGGGTGTGGTAACCCTTGTGGGCAAAGAGGAAGATGACGAATTCGCCTACAGCGAATACAGAATCACCAAGATTCTTGATTTCATCAATTCCGCATCCTTCCAGAAAGGCGTATATACAGAGGAGTCCCAGAAGGCACTGGATGAGGCGGTTCTTCAGGCACAGATTGTTATAAACAGCACTGTAAAAGACAAGGCTAACACCATAAGGGTGGCAGAACTTTTAGAGGAAGCCTTCACAGGCTTAAGATGGGCAGATACAAGATATCCCGATCCTGCCGATCTGGAAAAACAGAATACTCTCCCCAACACCTATAAGTTCTTTGGAACAGACAGAGTTGTAACAAATGCAGAAGAGTGGGAAGAGAGAAGACAGGAGATACTTGACCTGGCTCAGTTCTATGAGTACGGATACAAACCTGAGTATGACAGCCTGACTGTTAAGAAGGCTGAAGCCCATAAAGCAGGGGAAACGAAGTACAGATGGAGTAACTCCAAGCAAAAATATGTTGAGGATGGTACTTATACCTCTTCGGCAGTAAGCATAACCGTTACAGTAACTGTAGGAGACAAGAGCAAGGACATCAGCTTTGATGTTAATATGCCCACGGACGCGCAGATTGAAGCCAGTGGCCATGCAGAGGAGAAACTTCCAATAGTTTTGAGCTTTGACGGAGATATTGCTTCATACACAAATGCGGGAATTGCCCTGATTAAAGTTCCTTCGGTTGTAAGCGATACCAGAACCAATGACTATGCATGGAATAAGAGAACAGGCACCTTCTATGAACTCTATCCCTATAGCCGTAACGGGGAGGAAGCTCTTAATGAAGTAAGTAACGAAATGGCTTCGGCTTGGGCGGCTTCAGTCGTAATCGATGCTTTAGAGATGATAGACGCTTCGGAAGACGAGAACATAAACAAAGCCACAGCAGATTTGGCTGTAGATAAGCTTGCTGTAACAGGTTTCTCGATCAATGGTAAGTACGCCTTTGTTTCAGCAGTATTTGATGACAGAATAGATGTATGTATTCCCGGTGCTGCAGGCGCCACAGGCCCTTCACCCTGGAGATATGTATACAGAGGCCAGGAATATGACTGGACCGGAACAGACTATACAAATCCCAATGTAGATTCAGAGCAGGTTGCATGGGGAACTGAGGTTATGGCCAACTCCATAAGACATAACAGAGTGCGTGAGACAGAACTCTTCCGTCACTTCCTTACCCCCGGACATTTCTATGAGTTCGAGGATGGAGCTTATGGATACGGAACCAGGCTTCCCTACGACCAGAACGACCTTATTGCAACCCTGGCACCAAGAGCCATTATCATTGAGAACACGGTTAACGACTATAACGACGGATGTACTTCTGACTGTCTTGGAGCAGAGATAGCAGGAAGCGTTTACAGGAACCTTGGACTTGTATCAAGTGATTTGATTAAGTACAATTTGAGAAGTCTCAAAACAGGAGACCCTCACGGAAGTGACACAGCTCAGAGAGACCGTTCCGCAGAGTACCTGAACTATTTCTTCTTTGGAACGGCCATGAGCGAGGCAACCGCCAACTACTTAAGCACAGATCCTTTCAGTCTCAATATTTCAAACAATCAGACTGAAAGTCCCTATGATTACTACTGGGGAGGATTTAACACAATTACAGGCGGAACCGGCGGAGTAAATGGCAGAGATGGCTGGTATTACTACGCATTCCCTGTTATAAATCCCTCAAGCGGCCAGACCTCACAGGGAGGATCAACTCCTTCAGCTTCATCAGGGTCAGGCGAATCCGGAAGCAGCGCATCAACAACAACAGCTGCACCTGTGGCAGTTCCCATTGTTACTGTTGTTCCAAATATCCCTGTCACAGCACCTCTTGCAAACCCTGCACCTGCGGTAGCTGCAGTGACGGAAGATGAGGTTAACGAGGAGCCTGCAGAAGTAACAGAGATAGAAAACGGACAGGCAGCATTATCTGATTCAGTTGAAGAAAAGACCGAAACAACGGAAGAAACCACAAAGATAGAAGAGAAAGAGGCAGCCTTGGCTGCAGCGCCCGAAGTATCTGAGACAAATTCATCCTTATGGATATGGGTAGTTATAGGTATCATAATTGTTGGAGGTGCAGTATGCGCATATTTTTATTTCACTTCGACAAAAGAAGCTAAATAGTAGTATAATTTATACTAAACAACGTAATAATTCAGAATATTAGGCGGGATAAACATGATTAAAAGAGAAGACATAAACATCAGAGACCCTTTTGTCCTTGTACACGAGGGAAAATACTACATGTACGGAACAAGAGGACCGGAGTGCTGGGGCAAGGGAACAGGCCTTGACTGCTACGTAAGTACAGATCTTGAGAACTTCGAAGGCCCTATAGAGGTATTTACACCGCCTGAGGGATTCTGGTCCGATAAGAATTACTGGGCCCCTGAGGTACATGAGTACAAGGGAGCATTCTACATGTTTGCTTCCTTTAAGGCGGACGGAGTCTGCAGGGGAACCCAGATCCTTAGGGCTGAAAGCCCTCTAGGCCCCTTTAAGGTTCACTCTGACGGACCTGTTACACCAAGAGACTGGGAATGTCTGGACGGAACTCTATACATTGAGAAATCTGACGGAAATAAGCCCTATATCGTATTCTGCCATGAGTGGGTACAGGTAACCGACGGGGAAATATGTGCCCTGGAGTTAAGCCCGGACTTAAGTAAAAGCGTCGGAACCCCCAAGCTTTTGTTCAGAGCCTCGGAAGCACCCTGGATTAAAGATATAAGAAACGGCAATTATGTAACGGACGGACCCTTCCTTCACAGGAACAGCAAGGATGAGTTAACCATGCTTTGGTCCAGCTTTTGTGAGGGAGGATATGCTCTTGCCATGGCTCATAGCAAGAGTAATACCATTGAAGGACCTTGGGTCCAGGATCCTGAACTGATTTTTGGTGAAAACGGTGGGCACGGTATGCTTTTTAAAGACCTGTCAGGGAACCTTATGGTGACCCTGCATTCACCTAACATTGATTTAAAAGAGCGTCCTGTTTTCTTCAAAATTGACAAGGACATATAATAATCAAAGGCCCTTCTCTGCCCTCAGAGAGGGGCCTTTTTGGTAAATATAGCTTGTTTGAGCAAGAAAAACGAAGTATATTTACTTATCAGAAACAATAGGCCAACAGAAAATGGTAAATTATGATTGAAAATGACAAATTTAGGCAAGATTTTTGCGAGTTTTTCCGCAAATATTGACTTAAAGAGGATGTCAATTCTATACTAAAGTCACATCATATAGAAGGGAGATTCACTTATGAAAATGAAGCAAATTTTGGCTGTAGTTTTATCTGCAGCAATGGTGTTTGGCCTTGCAGCTTGTGGAAGCAACACAACCGCCGAGACCACAACATCAACAGAGACTGCTAGCGTTGATACAACCGCTGAGCCCACAGAAGCTCCTGAAGCGGAAGCAGCAGAAGAAGAGCATGAGCCTATCACATTGAGAATGGCTTGGTGGGGTTCACAGACCAGACATGACAGAACTGTTGCTGTTATCGAGCTTTACGAGTCTCTTCACCCTTACGTAACCATCGAGTACGAACCCATGGATTTCGATGGATACTTCAACAAACTTGCAACCTTGGTAGCATCTAATGATGTATGGGATATCTTCCAGCTCGGAAGTAACTTCCCCACATACCAGAGCAAGATCTACACACTCAACGATTTCATCGCTGACGGAACAATCGATGTATCAGGTACAAACGATGCATTCCTTCGTATCGCAGCAGATGAGAAGGGAAATCAGGTAGGTCTTTGCAGCGGTGTTAACACCTACGGTATCGCATATGATCCTGAACTCTTTAAGCAGGCAGGCGTAGCTGAGCCTACAGAGAACTGGACATGGGATGACTTCAAGAATGCATGTCTTACAATTCATGAGAAACTTGGTATTTACGGTTCATCAAAGTTTGATGACTGGCAGGCAGGCGCTTCCATGGGAATCAACCAGGAAGGCTTCGGAATCGGTTTCTTCAACAAGACAAACGACGGAATGGGATTTGACGATCCTAAGATGCTTGCAGATTACATGCAGATGAGAGCAGACCTTGTGGATGCGGGTGCATTCCCTGATCCCGGTGCTTGTAACGAAATCGCAGATATCGAGCAGGATTTCGTAGTTACAGGTGAGGCAGCAATGACATGGGTAGCTTCCAACCAGTTCGTAGCACTTAGCGAAGCAGCAGGAAGAGAGCTTAAGCTCATCAACCCTCCTCGTAAGAAAGCTGACGGCCCTGCAGGCGTATCAATTCAGTCTTCACAGATGCTTTGTGTATCACAGGATTCCAAATATCCTGAAGAAGCTGCTAAGTTCATCGAGTTCTTCCAGAGCAGCGTAGATGCAAACAAGATTCTCCTTGCTGAGCGTGGAATCCCTACTTTCACCGCAGTACGTGAGGCTCTTGCAGCAGAACTTACAGACACAGAGAAGGCTGTATACGATTACGTTGACCTTGTAGGTTCCTTCGACACAGGCGGCGAGACAGTTAACCCTTCAAGCCCTGAGTGCGTAGATGCTGTTAAAGAGCAGTACAAGTACTATCTCGACAAGGTTATCTACAAAGAGATGACAGCAGAGGAAGCTGCACAGGCAGTATACGATTTCGCTGCATCACAGTTCTAATTTCCTGAAAGCATATCACAACTCGCCGTTCACCGGAATTAATTGTCCTCCGGGAGCGGCGAGATTGATGATAACTTGCTATTAATCGAAGAGGTTTTTTATGAGCAGAGCAAAAACAGACAGGATTGAAAGTGGAAGATCTCCCTGGAATCGCTTTATCTATAACGACAACACGGTGGGTTATATTTTTGCTTCTCCTTTCATTATCGGATTCCTGGCATTTACCATTATCCCCATGTTAAGTTCACTGTACTATTCATGTACCAATTTCGACTTGATCAATGAGGAAAAATGGATTGGATTTGCCAACTACATCAATCTTTTTAAAGACGAGCGTTTTCTTAATTCCCTGAAGGTAACTTTTCAGTATGTTGCACTCTCGGTTCCCTTGAAACTGGCATTTGCACTTTTTATTGCATTTTTGCTTACCAGACCCAGCAAGATGGTAAGCTTCTACCGCTCACTTTATTACCTTCCCTCACTTATCGGCGGAAGCGTAGCGGTAGCCTTGGTTTGGAAAGAATTGTTTGCAAGGAACGGTCTTATTAACACCAACCTCAGCAAACTTGGCATAGATACGGTTAACTGGTTCGGAAACATGTCCACAGCCAAGTGGCCCATAATCATTATGACTGCATGGCAGTTTGGTTCTTCAATGCTGATTTTCGCTGCGGGACTGAAAGAGATTCCCACAAGTTACTATGAGGCGGCGGAAATTGACGGAGCCAACGGATGGCAGAAATTCTGGAAGATAACAATGCCCTGCCTTTCACCGGTAATCCTTTTTAACCTTATTATGCAGCTTATTTCAAGTTTCATGGTATTCACCCAGGCCTTTGTAATAACAGGCGGCGGACCTAACGATGCCACAATGTACTATGCACTGTACCTGTACAAGCAGGGTATCCAGAGCAGAAACATGGGATACGCCAGCGCCATGAGCTGGGTAATGCTTGTAGTTATGGGTACTGTCACAGCAATAGTATTCAAGACTTCCAAGCAATGGGTATTTAACGAAGCAGACAGTTAGGAGCAGGAGTATGAAGGTTAAGAAAACGATAGCTACAGTTATATATCACGTGTTCATAGCCGGACTGGGACTTATAATGATTTACCCTGTGTTATGGATGATTTCCGGCTCCCTGAAGAATAATCCCGAAATACTCAGCGGCTCCTTAAGCCTGATACCTCCTGAATGGAGATGGGAGAACTTCGCCACCGGATGGAGAGGATTCGGACACGTAACTTTTACAACATATTTTAAGAACTCACTTATTATCACAATAGTTGCCACTCTGGGAACGGTGCTTAGTTCCGCAGTTATTGCTTACTCGCTTGCAAGATGTAAGTATAGGGGACGTAAGCTCATATTCATGGTAATGATCGGCACAATGCTTTTGCCCGGTCAGGTTGTAATGATACCCCAGTATCTTATCTACAACCGAATCGGCTGGGTTGGAACAATCCTTCCCCTTACAGTGCCTCATTTCTTTGGAGCCGCATTCTTCATCTACCTTATGATGCAGTTTATGGCAGGCATTCCCAGAGAGCTGGACGAAGCGGCAATCATTGACGGATGCAGCAAGTACTCGGTTTTTACAAGAGTTGTTTTCCCTCTGTTAAAACCTGCGCTGATCTCCACAATCATCATACAGTTTTACTGGAAATGGGATGATTACATGGGTCCCATGTTATACCTCGGAAAACCTGAAAAGTATACGGTATCAATAGCCGTTAAGCTTTTTGCGGACGCCACAAGTAAAACCGACTACGGCCCTATGTTTGCCATGTCAACATTATCCATGATTCCCGTATTCCTTATATTCCTGTTCTTTAACAGATATCTGGTTGAGGGTATAAGCACAAGCGGCCTGAAGGGCTAGGATAGATGATTCATAGAGAAAATCTGATTAGACAATTTAATCCCGTTTTACAGAATATCGCAGCCGACTCTCCTTTGACGGTCGGTAACGGGAGCTTTGCGTTTACGGCCGATGTTACAGGTATGCAAACTCTCTACGATATTTACTCCGATAAATGTCCTTTGCTTACAATGGCAACAGAAGCCTGGCATCGGACACCCAACAAAGAGGGGAACTTTTACGGGCCGGAAAATATAATGATGACGGAATACCAAAGGGACAATCGCTCCCTGAGGTATCCCGTCAAATGCTTTACGGGAAACGAAGAGGAATACAACTGGTTAAGGGAGAATCCCCACAGATACAATCTTCTTCGCCTGGGTCTAAAACTTGACGGAAGAGAGATTCTTCCGGCAGATTTATCTGATATTAATCAGACTCTGGATCTCTACACCGGAGTTCTTATAAGCAAATTCAAGCTGGATGGAAAGAGGGTAAAGGTTGAAACCGTGGCAGGCTCCGGAATGAGCGTAGCCATAAGAATTGATTCGGAAATTCTTAATGACAGGCTAACCATTGAAGCTGAGTTTCCCTATGCATCCTCTGACAAAACAGGTTCCGACTTCGGAAGCGAGGACAGGCATTCCACCCTGGTTCAGCCTATCCCCAAAGATGACAAAAAGACAGAACTCCTCCTTTTAAGGAAAATGGATGAGGTCGAAAAGTACGTTTATATCTGCGGTGAGGCGGAGGCTGAGCTGACGGATACCCATAAAGTAACCTTATCCATCCCCGAGGGAAGAAAGAAGAGCATGTCTTTTTGCATATCTTTCTTAGATGAAAAGAGGGGACCTAAGACCACCGGCTACAGACAGGCCCTCGAGCAGTCCAAGAAGCGCTTCTATGCATTCTGGAACAAGGGAGCCATGATAGACGTAAGTTCCTCCCCGGACAAGAGGGCGGCGGAGCTTCAAAGAAGAATAATCCTGTCAATGTATCTTACATTCATACAGTGCACAGGAAAATTACCTCCCCAGGAGACAGGCCTTACCTGCAACAGCTGGTACGGAAGATTTCATCTTGAAATGCACCCGATTCATGCTGCATATCTGGCCTTATACGGAAGGGGAGACTTACTTGAGAAATCCCTGGAATTCTACATGAATTCCCTTAAAGCGGCAAAGAAACTGGCTAAAGATAACGGATATGCCGGCGCCAGATGGCCCAAAATGACAAGCTACCTTGCGGACCAGGCACCTTCCCCCATAGCGCCTTTATTAATCTGGCAACAGCCCCATGTGATTTACATGCTGGAGCTTATAAGAAGAGCCAGATATTCTGAGCACAGGGCAGAAGTTCCTCTTATTTCAGAGGAGGAATTTTTGGAAAAATACAAGAATCTCATCATTGAAACAGCGGAGTTTATGGCTGATTTTGCCGAGTATGATGAGAAAAACAAAAGATATGTACTTAAGGCTCCCTTATATTCCGTACAGGAGAAGGGGAATCCTGAAGAGATATTCAATCCTCCTTTTGAGTTGGCATACTGGAGCTTTGGCCTTGAGACGGCCTACAGATGGATGGAGAAGCTGTCCGTCAAAAAAGAGAAGTGGCTGAAGGTAGCCCGTCTTATGGCAAAAGCCCCCGTTGAAGACGGCCTTTTGTCAGCCTACGAAGGATTTAAGGAAACCTATGACAAACTGAATATGGACCATCCCTCAATGCTTTTTGCCCGTGGATTTGTAGGTGCTGAAGTTAATGAGGAAGTACTTAAGGCATCGATGGAGAGGATGAAGGAAACCTGGGATTTCGACTCTCTGTGGGGATGGGATTTTGCCTTCCTTGCAATGACCTATGCCAAGCTTGGAATGTACGACGAAGCCTTCGACATGCTTTTGTATAAGACTTCAAAGAATACCTATGCGGTAAACGGAAACAACGTCCAGGGAACAAGAAAAGACCTTCCGCTCTACCTTCCCGGAAACGGCTCACTGCTTCTTGCAATGAGCGCACTTAAATCAACCGAGAAGTGGTATGTAGAAACGGAAGGAATCATGAAATATCCTTTCTAGTTCTTACTTACATCGTCGCCCTTTGATGAACGACGGCGATTGTTCTGACGGTACTTGTTTCGATATTTGAGGGGAGATATTTCTCTATATGTTCTGAAGACCTTTTCAAAGTAAGTAAGGCTTTCGTATCCGCACTGCTCTGCAATATCGGTTATGGACAGACTTGTGGAGGTCAGAAGCTCCTGAGCCTTGTTTATGCGGTGGATGTTAATGTATTCATTCACGGTAAAGCTTGTAATCTCCTTGAAGATTCGGCTCAGATAACATTTATTTATGAAAAACGCATCCGCCACCGACTCGAGAGACAGAGGCTCTGTGCAGTGATTAATGATGTAGTCCGCAACGTCGTCGATCTTCTTATGTTTGGGGCTTGCGGCAGCAGCTTCCCTTGTAACGGTACTTCTGTCGCTTCTGCGCATCGCAAAGATAAGAAGGGATGCAAGCTTACTCATGACACTGAGTCGATATCCGGCTTTCTTGTGCTGAATCTCGGAGTGAATGCCAAGAAGGATGTTCTCAACGTAGGACTGTTCCCTGGGATCCAAACTCATGACTCCGGTATGTTCGTCAAAAAAAGAAGCCAGTCCTATGTCGCCGAAGGTTGAGAAGAAGCTCTTAAAGGGCTCCTCACTGAACTCAATGAGGATTCGGTCATGATAGGGGCTTGAAGCCATACCGGTCTTGTGGATAACGTTCTTGTTTATAAATACCAGATCACCCTTCTTAATATGATAGGTTCTCTGGCCGATGAAGTAAAAACGCTCTCCCTCCACCAGGTAGTATATTTCGTATTCATCATGAAGATGCTTGGTGGGCATGCTGTAATCGTAATCACGAATTACGCGGTCGATGGTAATGCCGTCGAGAGTCTCTTCAAAAAGTGTTTGACGCATATGTGATCTCCTTTACAGAAAAGTAAATTTCGTTCGAAAACACTATACATAAACCAATATAATATAAGAATATTATACTTTACCTTTAGTATAATATGCAATAGAAAATAAGTTTCGGAGGATTAAAAATGCACTACGTAAACAATAAAGCCGAAGATGTTCAGATAGCATATATAGGAGGTGGCTCCAGAGGATGGGCCTGGACATTTATGACAGACCTTGCCCTTGAGGACAGGCTTTCCGGAACCATCAGGCTTTATGACATAGATAGACATGCGGCAGAAAACAATGCAATTATCGGAAACCACTTAAGCGAGAGAAAAGAAGCTGTAGGTAAGTGGAAATATGAAGTAAAGGACTCATTAAAGAGTGCTTTGGAAGGAACCGACTTTGTGGTTATCTCCATTTTGCCCGGAACCTTTGACGAGATGGAAGTGGATGTACACATGCCGGAGCGTCTTGGCATCTATCAGTCAGTGGGTGATACAGCAGGCCCCGGAGGGATAATCAGAGCCTTACGTACACTTCCCATGTTCTCAGAGATAGCGGAAGCCATTAAGAGATACTCACCTAAGGCCTGGGTAATCAACTACACCAATCCCATGTCCTTATGTGTGAAAACCCTTTATCATGTGTTCCCTGAAATCAAAGCCTTCGGATGCTGCCATGAGGTATTCGGAACTCAGGATCTCTTAAGAAGAATACTCAAATATGAGGGATATGTTGATGAACTTGTGGACAGACACGACATTGACATAAATGTCCTCGGTATAAATCACTTTACCTGGTTTGACTATGCTTCATATAAGGGACTGGATTTATTCCCTATATATAAGAAATATATTGATAACAACTTTGAGAGAGGCTGGGAAGGCGGCGACTCCGAGCATTGGGCCAACAAGTGCTTCGTCTGCAAACACAGAGTAAAGTTTGACCTGTTTAACAAGTACGGTCTTATTGCAGCTGCCGGAGACAGACACCTTGCTGAGTTTATGCCCGGGGACACTTATCTTAAGGACCCTGAGACAGTTGAAAGCTGGGATTTCGCACTTACAAGTGTGGAATGGAGAAAGAAAGATCTTAAGGACAGACTGGAGCGTTCCGCAAGACTTGCTTCCTTCGAGGAAGAGATTGAACTTAAGCCTACGGGAGAAGAAGGAATTCTGCTTATCAAGGCTTTGTGCGGACTTGAGAGGGTAATAAGCAACGTTAATATTCCCAACACAGCAGGTCAGATTCCCAATCTTCCCAAGAGCGCTGTTGTTGAAACCAACGCCATTTTTGACAGAGATTCCATAAGACCTGTAAGTGCAGGACCTTTGCCAGAGAATATTTATGAACTGATTATCCCCCATGTTAAGAACCATGAGAGAGTACTGGAAGCAGCATTTACATTTGATAAAGAGCTGGTAAGAGAAGCCTTTCTAAATGATCCTCTTACAAAGGGAAGAGCTTCAAAGGAAGAGATTTTCAAACTTGTGGACGATATGATAGAATCAACAAAGAAATACCTTCCTGAAGGCTGGGAAGGCAAATAAGACAAGGGAGATTTATCATGTCAAATTTATTCCTGCGCTTTCCCGGTGGAAAGATCAAGACACTTACATTAAGCTACGACGACGGAGTTGAACAGGACGAGAAGCTCATCGATATAATGGTTAAGTATGGGCTCAAGGGGACCTTTAACTTAAACAGCGGCTGCTATGCCAAGGAGGAAACGGTTTATCCTGCAGGGCAGATTCACAGAAGAATGCCAAAGAGCAAGGTGGATAAACTTTATGTTCAGAACGGAATGGAGGTTGCGGTACATGGTTACACCCATCCTTTCCTTGAACAGCTTCCTGTAAACAGAGCCACCTATGAAGTAATTCAGGATAAGATGACTCTCGAGCGGCAGTTTGGTCAGATTATCAGAGGAATGGCTTATCCTTACGGAACCTTTAATGATGAGGTTGTGGAGATAATCAAGAATGCAGGTATTGTATATTCAAGAACCGTTATCTCATCGGAGGGCTTTGATTTACCGAAGGACTGGCTTAGACTTGAGGCCACCTGCCATCATGACAATCCCCGCCTTATGGAACTTGCGGATAAATTTGTAACATCTCATCACCCCTGCGGCTGTCCCTGGATGTTCTACCTTTGGGGTCACGCATACGAGTTTGAGCAGAACAACAACTGGAACGTCATCGAGGAGTTTGCCAAGAAGGTTTCAGGCAAGGATGATATCTGGTATGCCACCAACATAGAAATCTATGATTATATTCATGCCTTTAATGAACTGAGATTCAATACAGACATGACAACCTGCTACAATCCCACCGTTACAGACTTGTGGTTTGAGTACAACGGAACACCATATTTTGTGAAGGGTGGAGAGACAATCCAGTTGTAAAGACAGTAAATAAAAAAATGTTAGTTGACGGGAAACGCCCAAATTTCGGGACGTTTCCCGTTTTTGTTTATCGGTGTTTTGGGCATAATGCCAAAAGACCCCTTTACAAAATAACATGTTAGTGGTAGATTTTAACATAGATAGACTAGTATACAAGTAGACCAGCGATAAAAATTTAACAAAATCGCCATAAATAATTGAAAGAGTAGACAGAATGCACACTTCCGAAAGACTACCGCGAGAAACAGCCAGAGATTTTGCATTTAGAGTACTTAGAGATAACATCGTTTCACTTGATTTAAAGCCCGGAACGCTGATTTCAGAGAATGAGATTGCAATGGAATTCGGAGTCAGCAGAACGCCGATAAGAGAGGCAATCATCGACCTGGCTAAAGCGGGGATAATTGAGATTTTACCTCAAAGAGGTTCATATGTTTCGCTGATAGATCCAAGCATGGTTGAGGAGTCCAGATTCGTAAGAAAGATTCTTGATAAAGCGGTTATCGAGCTTGCCTGCGAGATAGCTCCCAAAGATGTTATAGACGAGATAGAAGAGAACGTCCATCTTCAGGAATTCTACCTTGAGAAGGAAGATGCGGACAGAATATACATGTTAGATAACCAGTTCCACTACCTGATTTACAAGGCAGCAGGCAAAGAGACAACCTACGACATGAGCTCAACCATGATGCTTCATTTCGACAGAGTCAGAACTCTTTCGGTGGAGACGGTTAAGGACTTAAAGATAGTCAAAGATCACAGGGAAATGCTGGAGGCTATCAAAGCAGGAGACAAAGAAACCGCCGTTTTCCTGGTTGAGAAGCATTTGGGAAGATATAAGCTTGATGAAGCTCAGATGAAACAGGAACACCCTGAGTACTTTAAGTAAGGAGATACGAAAGTGGCTAAAGAGAAAGCTGTAAAAGGGGTCAAAACCCCCTTCAACAAAGTCTATTTGAAGAGATACTGGCAGTTGTATGCACTGCTGTTTCTGCCGTTACTGTATCTGATCATTTTCAAGTACTTACCCATGTGGTATGTAATGATCGCATTTAAGAAATACAGTATCGTTCAGAGTATCTGGGAAATGCCCTGGGCCAAGAACCACGGCTTTGAGTACTTCATAAAGGCATTTAAGTCCAACGACTTTATAAGAGCCTTAAAGAACACCATCACCCTGAATCTGAAGGACCTTATCTTCGGATTCCCGGTACCAATCATCTTTGCTCTGATTCTTAACGAACTCAGACTTAAGAGATTTAAGAAGACGGTACAGACCATTACCTACATGCCTCACTTCCTTTCATGGGTCATCATCTATGGTTTGGCACTGCAGCTTTTTGCTCCTTCAACCGGCTTCGTGAATCTTCTTATAAACAAGTTGGGATTTGAGTCGGTTCCTTTCCTCAATAATTCCTCTACATGGGTTAAGACCTATATAGGACTTGGCATCTGGCAGAGCTTCGGATGGAACTCAATCATTTACCTGGCAGCTATTGCAGGCGTATCCCCTGAGCTTTATGAGGCAGCCAGCGTTGACGGCGCAGGCAGATTCCAGAAGATGTGGCACATTACTTTGCCGGGAATCAAACCTACAATCGTTGTTCTTCTCATCATGGCGTTAGGAAACATCATCGGATCCGGCTTCGACAGACCTTTCGCAATGCAGAACAAACTGGTTATGGATGCTGCAGAGGTTCTTGCAACCTATGTATATAAAGTCGGTATTAAGGGACTTCAGTTCTCATTGACTACAGCTGTAGGACTGTTCCAGTCATTAGTAAACGTAATCTTCCTGCTTGGTGCGAACTTCCTGTCGCGTAAGCTGGGCGAGCGTGGTATTTGGTAGGAGGTGCATGATGGAAGAGAACAGAATGATACATTCCACCAAATCACGTATCGGTGACTGGGGATTCGTAATATTATGTGTAATAGTTGCGATTATGTGTTTGCTGCCAATGTTTAACCTGTTGGCAAGATCACTTTCCTCTACGGAATATCTTATTAAGCATGAGGTATATCTCCTTCCCAAGGGCTTAAACTTCGAAGCTTATAAGACCGTACTTAAGGATCCAAAGTATTTAAGATCCTTCTTCTGGACAGCATTTTTGACAGGTGTCTGCACGATCCTGTCCTTAACAATGACAACACTTTGTGCTTATCCATTGATTTTTGAGAAGCTCAAAGGACGTCACTTTATCAACATCTTAATAACAATAACAATGTTCTTCAACGCAGGAACAATTCCCAACTATCTGCTGATGCAGAAGCTTCACCTGCTTGATAATCCTTTGGTACTTATAGTTCCCGGATGCTTAAGCGTCTACAACATGATTATCATGAGAAGCTTCTTCTACGGCATACCGGATTCCTTAAGAGAATCCGCTGAAATAGACGGAGCAAGCTTCTTTAAGATCCTTTGGGTAATATATGTTCCTCTGTCAAAGCCCGTTATGGCTACACTAGCTCTGTTCTACGCAGTAGGCCGTTGGAATGGATACTATGATGCGCTGATGTACATGAAGGATAAGAAGTATTACCCCTTGCAGCTTCTGATTTACAACATACTGAACAATATTAACTCAGTGGAAGTTGCAACACAGGAAGGATTCTCAACACCGGGACTTTCCGATTCCCTGAAAGCGGCAACCGTAATGTTCTCAACGATTCCTATCCTTTGCATTTATCCTTTCCTCCAGAAGTACTTCATCCACGGAGTTACACTTGGAGCGGTTAAGGAATAATTACGAATGACTCTTTCTAACCTAAGAAAGATCAGATATAAAAACTAAACATATTAAATGGGAGGTATGAAATGAAGAAAAAAGTTTTATCAGTTTTACTTGCATGTGCAATGACAATTTCTCTTGCAGCATGTGGTAACTCAGCTGATACTGCAGCACCTGCACCCGCTGACACAGCTTCTGAAACCAAGACAGAAGAAGCAGCTCCCGCAGAAGAAGCAGTAGAAGAAAGCGGAGCTCTTGCAGAGCTCGTTGACGGCAAATTTGCCGACACAAGACACATCACCGTTGAGATTTATGATCGTAACAACGATGGTGGTACAGATCCTACAAACAACATGTACACAGATTACATCAAGAAGGGTATGCTTGATAAGTACAACGTAGAAGTTGAGTACGTTGCAGTTCCCCGTTGGACAGAGGTTGAGGAAATCAACAACCTTCTTGCAGGCGGAACAGCTCCTGATATCTGTGTAACTTACAGCTATCCTACAGTTCTTACATATGCTAACATGGGCGGTATTGTAGACCTTAAGGATTATGCAGAAGAGTTTAAGTCAGTAACTCCCAACCTTTGGGACTTCATCGGCGAAGAAGGTATCTACTGGGATAAGGATCCCAAGACCGGTTCCCTCTGGGCAATCGAAGGTCGTCGTGTAGAGACACAGAAGAGCGTTACTTTCGTTCGTCAGGACTGGCTTGACAAGTTAGGCCTCAAGGCTCCTACAACAACTGAGGAGTTCCATGACATGCTCGTTGCTTTCAAGGATAACGCAAGTGAACTCCTTGGCGCAGACGCTTCCAAGATGGTTCCTTTCTCAATCAGCTACGATGTAGGCTGGAGAGCAACCAACCTTATTGCTTCTTTCCAGGATCCTAAGATGACTGATAAAGAGCGTTACGTAAATGGCTTCGATGACAGATACGCAACACAGAACGGAACAAAAGAGGCAGTTCAGCTTCTTAACAAGTGGTATAATGAAGGTCTCCTTTGGAAAGATTTCCCTCTTTATCCCAGCGGAGATTCGACAGAGGATGATATGATCAAAGCAGGTTATGTAGGCTGCTTCGAGCATAACTGGGACTATGTATTCAGAAATGGTGAAGATTCAATCAACTCCAACCTTAGAAGAAACGTTGGTGAGGACGCTAAGTTCGTAGCAATCGATCCCTTCGAGGATAAGAACGGCGGACACAGCAAGTGGATGTACAGCGCATTCGGAACAGACAGAAAGATTTTCTTCCCTTCAACTAACGATGAGCCTCTTGCTTCATTCCTCTATCTTGATTTCATTTCAAGCCCTGAGGTACTTAAATACCTCCAGGCAGGTGATGAAGGTGTTACACATGAGGTTCTTGAGAGCGGCGCTATCCAGCTTATCGCAGCAACAGGTGATCCTATCCAGAACTCCGGTAAGAACATCGACTACACACTTACATGTAACGGTACATGGTATGGTGATGAGAAGACAGCAGCTCTTTCACTTGCATACGGCTACGGCGATCAGGATCCCGAGCTTGTAGACGGCGCTTCAAAAGCAGCTCAGGCAGAAGGTATGTATCCTAAGAACGTTAACGTTGGTGAGATTTCTGCAGAAGCAGAAGTTGGTGATACACTTACAGCTAAGAGAGACGAGATGTTCGATAACGCTGTAGTAGCTTCTGAAGCAGACTTCGATTCCGTATGGGATAGCTACATGGCTGATTACCTCTCAGCAGGTGGCCAGGCAATTATGGATGAGCGTGCAGAGAAGTGGGCAGAGTACTTCGGTGACTCGGATATGCTTCCTTAGTTCATAGGTTGCCAAAGGGTAATTTGATTTAAGAATTGGGGCGCACTTCGAAATATGGAGAAATTTTGGAGTGCGCCCATATTTGTAAAGCACTAGAAAATAGTGGAGGCAGAATTAACGATGGAAATGACATTAAGATGGTTCGGAACCGGATTCGATACCGTAACCTTAAAGCAGATAAGACAGATACCGGGGGTTACCGGTATTATTACCACGCTTTATGATACGGAGCCCGGGGAAGTATGGAGCAGAGAACGCATACATGCATTAAAGGAAGAGGTTAGTGCGTCGGGGCTGCATATCAGCGGTATAGAGTCGGTAAACATTCATGATGCCATTAAAGTCGGAACCCCCGACAGGGATAAGTATATCGACAACTATATTGAGACTCTGGAGAATCTTGGCAAAGAAGATATTCATCTTGTTTGCTATAACTTCATGCCGGTTTTTGACTGGACCAGAACCGAGCTTGCCAGAGTTCGCCCCGATGGTTCAACAGTACTTGCCTATACTCAAAAGGCCATCGATGCTCTTAACCCTGAGACAATGTTTGAGTCAATCCAGGGAGAGGCAAACGGAGCTATTCTTCCCGGCTGGGAGCCTGAGAGAATGGCTAAGATCAAGGAACTTTTTGAAATGTATAAGGACGTGAATGACGAGAAATTATTCGCAAACCTTAAGTATTTCCTTGAGAGAATAATGCCTGTGTGTGATAAGTACGATATCAATATGGCAATTCATCCCGACGATCCCGCATGGTCGGTATTCGGACTCCCCAGAATCATCATTAATCTCGAGAACATTCAGAGAATGATGAAGATGGTGGACAACCCTCACAACGGTGTTACCTTCTGCGCAGGAAGCTACGGAACCAACAGGAAGAACGATCTTCCCACAATGATCAGAGCATTAAAGGGCAGAATCCATTTTGCACATGTAAGAAACCTGAAGTTTAATTCTGATGATGACTTTGAGGAAGCAGCTCATCTTTCATCTGACGGAAGCTTCGACATGTACGAGATTATGAAAGCCCTTTATGATATAGATTTCAAAGGACCCATCCGTCCCGATCACGGAAGAATGATCTGGGATGAGGTAGCAATGCCGGGCTACGGTCTCTACGACAGAGCTTTAGGCGCAACATACCTTAACGGCTTATGGGAAGCAATCTGCAAATCTCAGAGGTAGAAAAATGTTTTTAACTGATGAAGGACTGAAAACTTGCGGGAAGGAGTACGAAAATAAAGGGTATCTCCTTCCCAAATATGACAGAAACGTCATAAAATCAAATACTGATAAGAATCCTGAGTGGATTCACTTTGGAGCCGGGAACATTTTCCGTGCGTTCCAGGGCAACCTTATGGATCGCCTTCTGGAAAGCGGAAGAATGAACACCGGCCTTGTTGTATGCGAAGGTTTTGACTATGAGATAGTGGAGAAAATGTATAAGCCCCACGACAATCTCTCTGTTCTTGTAACCCTTCGAGCCAACGGAACCATCGAGAAGAAGGTAATCGGAAGCATTGTTACTTCCCTTGTTCTTGACAGAAACAATAAGGCAGAGTTTGAGAAGCTTGAAGCTGTTTTTGCCAACAAGTCTCTCAAAATGTGCTCATTTACAATTACCGAGAAGGGTTATGTGGTTAAGAATCCCGCCGGAGAGTTATTACCCGGTGTTAAGGCCGATATCGAAGCAGGCCCTGACTTCACCACAAGCTATATGGGCAAAATCGTATCTCTTCTCCATCACAGATATAAGTCAGGTGCCGCACCCATAGCCTTTGTTTCCATGGACAACTGTTCTCACAACGGAGACAAGCTTTTTGACGCGGTTAACACCTACGTGGAAGGCTGGGTAAAGGCCGGAAAAGCTGACAAGGATTTTGCTGATTACGTAAGAGACCCGAAGAAGGTATCATTCCCCTGGTCCATGATTGACAAAATCACTCCAAGACCCGATGAAACCGTCTATGAGAACTTAAAGAAGGACGGAATAGAGGATCTGGAGCAGGTTATCACAGAGAAGAAAACCTATGTTGCACCCTTTGTAAACGCCGAGGAGACCGAGTACCTGGTTATTGAGGACTCCTTCCCTAACGGAAAACTTCCACTTAATGAGGTGGGTGTCATTTACACAGACAGGGAAACCGTTGATAAAGTCGAGAAGATGAAGGTTTGTACCTGCCTTAATCCTCTCCACACAGCTCTGGCAATCTTTGGATGTCTCCTTGGATACAAGACCATTCATGATGAGATGGATGATGAGGATTTGCGTAATCTTGTGAACCTTTTGGGTCATAAGGAAGGAATGAAGGTAGTGGTTGATCCCGGGGTTATTGCTCCCAAGGACTTCCTTGAAGCGGTGCTTACAAAGAGACTTCCCAATCCCTTTATGCCTGACACACCTCAGCGAATTGCCTGTGATACGTCTCAGAAGATTCCCATCAGATTCGGCGAGACCATCAAGGGATACAGGAAATCTCCCGAACTTACAACAGATGATTTGACTCTTATTCCTTTGGTTCTTGCAGGATACTTAAGATACTTAAAGGGAATTGACGATAAGGGTGAGAAATTTGAATTAAGCCCGGATCCCATGCTTGATGAGCTTACGAAGTTAGAGCCTTCGGAAGTTCTTAGAAAGCAGGAGATTTTTGCAAACGACCTCTTTGAAGACAATCTTGGAACCAGAATACTTGAAATATTCGAGGAATTAAATGCCGGAAACGGCTCAGTAAGAAAGGTATTACACAAATATGTACACGAAGCTATGGCTTGATTATTCAAAACAAGTAAAAGTTGATATTTTCGGAAACGCTTTGGAGTCAGGAAGCCCTTTGGTTGATAACGCCATTGTTGAACTTAGAAACTGCAAATACATGGACGGATTAAGGGTTGAGCTTGAGATTTCTAAGAATCCTGAAATTTCCGAGGAAGGCTACAAGGTTTCCTTCGACTCCGGAATGGGCAAAGTTGAAGCTGTAACGGAAACCGGCCTTATATATGGAACATTTAGATTTATAAGCCTCTACAGACTTAACAAAGGTGCAAGGTTTGAAAGCCTTGAGAATCCCGCAAGCAAGCTTCGTATGCTTAATCACTGGGATAACATGGATGGCTCCATTGAGAGAGGCTATTCGGGAAACTCCTTCTTCTTCGTCGACAACGACATTGTCATAGACGAGAGAACGAGAGATTACGCGAGATTCCTTTGTTCCCTGGGCTACAACGGAGTTGTAATCAATAACGTTAATGTAAAGGATGAGGCCTGCAACTTAATTAACGAGAAATTCATTAATAAGGTAAAAAAACTTAATGATCTCTTTGTCTCCTACGGGGTAAAGATGTTCTTAAGCATTAACTATGCCGCCACAATTGATGATGACAGCGTAGCAAGTGCAGATCCTTTGGATTCAAAGGTTATCGACTGGTGGGATAAGAAGATTGACTACATTTACTCTGTTATTCCCGACCTTGGAGGACTTCTTGTGAAGGCTGATTCTGAGGGAAGACCCGGCCCCTTCACCTACGGCAGAAATCAGGCTGAGGGCGCAAATATGCTTGCCAAGGCCATAAAGAAACACGGAGGAATCCTTATCTGGCGCTGCTTTGTTTATAACTGTCAGCAGGATTGGAGAGACTTAAAGACCGACAGAGCCCGTGCGGCTTATGATTATTTCCACGACCTTGACGGTGCCTTTGATGACAACGTTGTTCTTCAGATAAAGAACGGTCCCATGGACTTCCAGATTAGAGAACCTGTTACAGCTCTTTTTGGAAAGATGCCTAAGACCAACTCCATGATAGAGTTCCAGATTGCCCAGGAGTACACGGGCCAGCAAAGGCACGTATGCTACCTTATTCCCTGGTTTAAGGAAGTCCTTGATTTTGAGACCTATGCAAAGGGCGAAAAGCCCGACAACTCAAAGGTTGTTGACGTTGTGACAGGCAAGACCTTTGACTATAAGTTAAACGGAATGTGCGCAGTTACCAACACCGGTAACGACGAAAACTGGACAGGGCATGACCTGGCGGCAGCAAACCTTTACGGCTTCGGAAGACTGGCATTTAACCCTGAACTTTCATCCGAAGAAATTGCTGAAGAATGGATTAAACTTACCTTCGGTGATGATGAGCAGGTGGTTTCCAATATCAGAAAGATTCTTATGATGTCCTGGCCCGCTTACGAGAAATACTCGGCGCCTCTCGGAATCGGCTGGATGGTTAAGCCCGGAATACACTATGGTCCCGACCCTGACGGATATGAGTATGACAGATGGGGCACCTATCATAAGGCAACCTGTAAGACCATCGGCCTTGAGAGAAACACCACAGGTACCGGTTACACGACCCAGTACAACGAGCCCTGGGCATCACTTTATGAGAAACCTGAGACCACTCCCGATGAACTTATTCTCTTTTTCCATAAATTGCCCTATGATTATAAATTAAAGAGTGGCAAAACCATAATCCAGCACATCTACGATACTCACTTTGAGGGCGCAGAGGATGTGGAGGAGATGGCAAGACTCTGGAAGGAGCTTGAGGGCAAGATTGAACCCGCTGCCTTTAAGAGAGCAACTGACAGACTTGCCCATCAGGTAGAGCATTCAAAAGAGTGGCGTGACGTAATCAATTCATATTTTTACAGAAAGACCCTTATTGAAGACGAAAAGGGCAGGGAGCTTTACTAATGAAATTATCGAGCTTAATATCCGAGGGAATGGTCCTCCAAAGAGAAACCGCAAATATAATTTGGGGTAAGGAAGCAAAGGGTGACGTTACAGTTTCCCTTTCAGACGGAACAAAGGAACTTGCGAAGGTTCAGGGCACTGCCTCGGATGATGGCTCATTTGAATTACAGCTGCCGAATTTGAAGGCCGGCGGCCCCTATGTTTTGGAAATTAAAGATGATTTGTCAAGAATCGTCCTTAATGAAGTGTGTGTGGGCGACGTGTTCCTGCTTGCAGGCCAATCCAATATGGAGATTCCTGTAAGCAGGACTCTCGACCTGGAAAGAAAAACAGTGTCGAAGATACACAACGAACTCATCAGACACTTCGAGGTTCCCAAAACTCCAAGATTTGACGGTCCCACAGAGGACATTTACGAAGGAACCTGGAAGAAGGCTACACAGGAGAATCTATATCCTTTCTCTGCAGTAGGCTTCTTTTTTGCGGAACTGGTTAATAAGAATCAGGGAGTTCCCGTTGGTCTTATTCAGACTGCAGTGGGAGGAATTCAGATTGAGGCCTTAATCCCTGAGGATAAGCTTCTAAAGGAGGGAGAGCGCCTTATTAAGGAAGCGGTGGCAAGAGGTGAGAACCCTGACACTGACGATCTGGTATTTCCCAATCACTACGGAAAATTCAGTTATAAGAAGCTTATCGAGTTTGATAAAGATGAAGAGAAGGTCAAAGCAAGAATCGCCGAAGACGAGAGAAGAACTGCCGAATATCTTAAAAAAATCGACGAGGGCGATATAGGAGTAAAAGCTGATTTTACAAAAAGAACAACCTTGTTTGATGAGGGAGAAACCCCTGAATATATAAGCGTTCCCGGCAGATGGGAGAATCTTAAGGAGAACGGATTCCTAGAGAATTTAAGGGGAAGCGTCTGGGTTCTTAAGAGATTCGAAGTGCCGGATGAATATGTGGGAAAGGAAGCAAGACTGGTTCTCGGAACCATAATCGATGCGGACGAAACCTACATAAACGGCGTGGAAATCGGGCGAACCGAGTACCGTTATCCACCCAGAAGATATCCCATTCCAAAAGGGATTCTTAAGAAACAAAACACCCTGGTTGTCAGGATCAAAATCTTTGCAAGAGCCGGGGGTTTTGTGGATGCAATGCCCTACTACGTGGATCTTTTGGATGATCACTTCATTCCCCTTGTGGGCAAGTACGAATTCAAGGTGGGAGTCAATGTGAACCCCAATCCCAATAAGGCGGAAAATTTCCCGGATGGAACATTCTTCATGTTCAGGCCCTGCGGAATGTACAACAACATGATTCATCCTTTGCGAAGAATGAGACTGAAAGGAATGTTGTTTTATCAGGGCGAATCGAATACAATGTACTATAACGAGTACGATAGTCTGATGAGATTAATGGCTTCGTCCATCAGAGAGTGCTTTAATGATCCCCAACTTAAGATGGCTTTCGTGGAGCTTCCATATTATGGAGAAGAGGACGATGAAAGAGGCAGCGGAAACTGGGACAAACTGAGACTTGCGCAGGAAAGAGCCAGAGACATTCCATACTCCGTCCTTGTAGACATATATGATCTGGGCTTCAGATACGAACTCCATCCTCAGAACAAACGAGCAGTTGCGGGTAGATTGTACAGAGAGTTTTCTAAACTTCTGTACTCTTAAAAAGAAGGAGGAGAGCATGTCTAAACTTGAACAGGATGCAAGAGAACTTGTGTCCAAAATGACTATTGAAGAAGTTGCCAAGCAGCTCAAGTATGACGCTGAGGCAATTGACAGGCTGGGCGTTCCTGCTTATAACTGGTGGAACGAAGCATTACACGGCGTAGCCAGAGCGGGAGTTGCCACGGTATTCCCTCAGGCAATTGCCCTTGCGGCTATGTTTGACGACGAGTTTCTTACAAAGATTGCTCAGGTAATCGCCACAGAAGCTCGTGCAAAATACAACGAAATCTCCGATATCGGAGACAGGGACATTTACAAAGGTCTTACAATGTGGTCCCCCAACATCAACATCTTCAGAGATCAGAGATGGGGAAGAGGACACGAGACCTACGGTGAAGATCCTTATCTTACATCAAGACTGGGAGTTGCTTTCATTAAGGGACTTCAGGGCCTTGAGAACTATCCCGAGTGCGACACCTTAAAGGTTGCCGCCTGTGCTAAGCACTTTGCGGTTCACTCAGGTCCCGAGGGCGAGAGACATCACTTTAATGCCAAGGCAAGCGCAAAGGATATGGAGGAGACCTATCTTCCCGCTTTTGAGGCTGCTGTTAAAGAGGGTAAGGTTGAGGCAGTCATGGGCGCTTACAATCGTACCAACGATGAGCCCTGCTGTGGTTCCGAAACCCTTATAAAGAAACTTCTTCGTGGCAAATGGGGCTTTAACGGTCACTTCGTTTCCGACTGTTGGGCTATAAGAGACTTCCATGAGAATCACAAGATAACCAATTCTCCCGCAGAGTCTGCAGCTATGGCTTTAAAGGCAGGCTGTGACCTTAACTGCGGAAATACATACCTTTGCATTCTGGGCGCTTTGAAGGACAAACTCATCACAGAAGATCAGATGAGAGAAGCCTGCGTAAGACTTATGAAGACCAGAATGAAGCTGGGAATCTTACCCAGAAGCGAAGAGGAAGCAGTTAAGAAGACCTCAGTTTACGATAAGATTTCTTATCTTGAAAACGATACTCCCGAGAACAATGCAGTATCGCTGGAGGCTTCAAGAAAGTCCATCGTTCTTCTTGAGAACAACGGTGTACTTCCTATAAAGGAGGGCGAATACAAGACCATCGGTGTTGTAGGTCCCACATCCAATCTTCGAAGCGTTCTTGAGGGTAACTACTTTGGAACGGCTTCAACCTACGTAACAAACCTTGAGGGAATCAAGGCTGCAACAAAGGCAAGAGTTCTCTGCTCTGACGGTGCGCACCTTTATCAGGATTCCTTCAGTAACCTTGCAAAGAAAGATGACAGAATGGCAGAGGCCATTGCTGTTACCAGAAATTCTGATATTACAATTCTCTGCCTTGGTCTTGATGCTATGATCGAGGGTGAAGAGGGTGATACAGGAAACATGTTTGCTTCCGGAGATAAGATGTCACTTAATCTTCCCGAGTCTCAGTTAAGACTTGCAAACAATGTAATCAAGACAGCCAAGGAATACGGCAAGAAGATTGTGGTTGTACTTAATGCCGGTTCAGCCATTGACCTTTCCTTCTTAAAGGGAGATGTAGATGCCATTGTAGATTGCTGGTATTCAGGTGAATTCGGAGGAACTGCTCTTGCAGAGGTTCTCTTTGGTAAGGTTAACCCTTCCGGAAAACTTCCCATAACCTTCTATAAGGATGGTGAGCAGCCTGAGTTCACAGACTACTCAATGAAGAACAGAACCTACAGATACTATAAGGGTGAAGCTCTTTATCCCTTCGGCTACGGCTTAAGCTACACTAAGTTTGACTATGACCTTTCAGGTAAAGTAACAGGAAGTGTGGATGACTCCGACTACATGGCTCTTCAGAAAACTGCCGTAACTCTTGAGGTTACTGTGAAGAACTCCGGTGATTATGACGGAGATGAGGTTGTTCTTGCATACGTTGACAAGTGTCCTTCCGACAAGGGCATCGATGCTGATAACCAGCCTATCAAGAGCTTGTGTGCATTCAAGAGAGTATCCCTTAAGAAGGGTGAAAGCAAGAAAGTGAGTCTTGAGATAACAGGCCACAGCTTAACCACCGTTCTTGATGACGGTACGAGAAAGTTCCTCCCCGGAAAGTACATTTTCACGGTCGGAGACAAGAAATTGGAACTTGAAGTATAAAAAACAACGAATAATTTTGAAAGGCTCCGCCAAACCGGCGGGGCCTTTTTGACATCATGCACAAAGAAATGGACAAAAAAGTCAAATTTATGAACAAGAAGTAAAAAAAGTGCTAACAAAAAGTAAAATATGTACATTCAATCGATTAAGTAAATATTGTAAATTGATGGTAGCGAATTGAATTGATATAGGAAAAGAAGGCTCAAAAATAATGAAAAGAGTACGAGTAGTTACTTCTTGTCTGACAATAGTTCTTGCTTTAATGTTCCTTATGGGATGCGGAGCCAAGACAGAAAGATGGGCATACAACCACGAACCTGAGAAAGAGATCCTGGCTCTTTCGGACAATGGCAAGGCTGTTTACAAAGAAGAGAGCTACACTTTCACCAAAGATGACAAATACATTCATCTTAAGACGAGTTCCGGAGTGGAAACCGATTTAAGATATTTTGATACAAAAGACGGAATGACAGTTTATGAGACCTCCACCTACAAATTAAAGGGTGAGGGATCCGAGGACGGAGTAGTAGGACATTGGGAACAGGACAACGGCTGGGTGTTTGAATTCACCGCCGACGGAGTTTTCAATGAAGACAATTTCTTCTCCGGACATTATTCCGTAAACGAAGCTGATAACTCAATCAAGCTTATGTATGACGAGCCCATTGAGGACGCCATTCTCTACTTCGAGAGATCAGGTGATGAGCTCACCATCGAATATCCCTGGCCCATGGTACCGGTACAGGATACAAAATAGGTCATTAGCGATTAACCGCTTAATGATAGAGAGAGGGCAATTTGCCTAACACAAATTTCTTAAGGAGGTATTTTATTATGAAAATGAAACGCTTAGTTTCAACTCTCTTAGCAGGCGCTATGGCTTTGTCATTAGTTGCTTGTGGTGCTACAGAAGCTCCCGCAGCTACAACTGAAGCTCCCGCTGCTGAGACCAAGACTGAGGAAGCTGCTCCTGCTCCCGCTGATACAACAGCAGAGGCTACAACTTCTGATGCCATCACACTTGATATGTGGTGTATCGCTACAGAGTCTGACTCAAACCGTCACGCTTATGAAGCTGCTATCGCTGATATGCAGGCTGCATATCCTGACATTACTTTCAACTGGGAAGCATTTGAGAACCAGTCCTACAAGACAAAGATCAAAGCTGCTGTTTCAGCTGATGAACTTCCTGACATCTTCTTCACATGGTCATGTGCATTCCTTGGTGACTTCGTAGACGCAGGTAAGGTTTACTGCCTCGATGACGAGTACCAGAATTGGAAAGATGAGCTTCCTGAAGTTATGCTTGGTAACACAACATACAACGGAAAGCACTACGGCGTTCCTACAACAATGAACATCGTTGGTCTCTTCGCTAACATGGATCTTCTTAAAGAAGTTGGTTACGATGAGGTTCCCGGAACATATGAAGACTTCCTTGCTTGCTGTGATGCTCTTAAGGCTAAAGGAATCATTCCTTTCGGTTGTGCAGGAAAAGAGACATGGTGTGTAACTGAGTACCTTGAGTCTGTAATCGAGAAATCTATCGGTGCTGACGAACTCAACGACATCTTCCTTGGAAAAGCTACATGGAACAACGAAGGCGTTGCTACTGCAGTTGATACATTCCAGGAACTCGTTACTAACGGTTACTTCGATCCCGCAGGTGTTGGTCTTACAAACGACGAAGTAAAGGCTAACTTCATGGCTGGTAAGTACGCATTCTACATGAATGGTACATGGAACTGTGCTGACTTCGCTGCAAACGAAGAGTTCTTCCCCAAGGTAAAGGTTGCTGAATTCCCCGTTGTTGATTCTGCAAAGGGTAAACTCGGCCAGCTTATTGGTGGACCTTCTGATACACTTGCTGTAGCTGCTTCTTCACCTAATGCTGAGAAGGCTGCTGCATACGCTATGGAACTTGGTAAGCTCATCTGCCATTATGGTTACCTTGATGGTTGTGGACTTCCCGCTTGGATCCCTTACGGCGACACAAGTTCAGTTAACGGCTTAACACAGGCTGTTTCTGAGATCTGTGCAAATGCAGATTCTTACGTTCTCTTTGGTGATACAGCTATGAACGCTGATGATGCTCAGACATACCTTTCATATGTTGACCAGGTTTATGGTTGCCAGGTTGATGGTGCAGGCTTCATCGCAGGACTTGCTGCAGACATCAGATAGTCTAAAGACTAAAATGTAATGACAGTTCAGACCCTTCATAAGCCTCCCTTAGGGGAGGCAGAAGGGTCAACTTATTTCGGAAGGTTATACAAATGGCTAAGAACAAAACTATGAATCATAAAAGTGCAACTAATTGGAAAAAGGGAGTTACAATCTTTCTTTTTCTTCTGCCTGCATTACTTTTGTTTATAAGTGTCCTGATTGCGCCCATTGCCGTATCTATATACAGAAGCTTGCAGGATTGGAACGGCTTTTCTGAGGGAACATTCATAGGGCTTAAAAACTATAAGGAATTGTTTACGAACGGTTCCATCAAATTTATGGTAGCGTTGAAGAACTCCATGATTCTGGCTTTCTTCTCTGTATTTGTTCAGCTACCTCTTTCACTGCTTCTTGCACTCCTTCTTGGAAGGAAGATTAAAGGTGAGAGATTTTTCCTCTCCGTATATTTCATGCCGGTGCTGATCTCTACAGTAGTTATAGGTCAGTTGTGGCTTAAAATATACAATCCCGACTACGGCCTTTTGAACAGAATGCTTGACGCTCTTAATTTATCAAGCTGGAAACACGTGTGGGTCGGAGAAGTAGGATATGCCCTGGGTGCTATCCTGGTGCCTACAATCTGGCAGTATGTCGGTTACCACATGCTTCTTATGTACGCCGGAGTTAAAGGTGTTAACCCGGATCTTCGAGAAGCGGCCATGCTTGACGGTGCAACAAACTGGCAGGTAGACAGATATGTTGTTATCCCTATTATTAAACCTATCATCAAGGTCAGTGTTATCTTCGCCGTAACAGGTTCTTTGAAGACATACGACTTGGTACGAATTCTGACGGAGGGCGGACCCTTCCAGACAACAGAGGTACCCAGTACCTTGCTGGAAAACATGCTTTTCCTTAGAAACAGATACGGAATGGGAAGTACTATTTCGGTTATGCTGATAGTTCTTTGTTTCGCATTTGCCCTGTTAATTAGTGCAGCATTTAAGGAGAAGGACAACTAGTTATGGAAGATACAAACAAGAAAACGAAAAAGAACGATTCCTCGAAGATTCACTTCGAAGAGGAACGATATACAATAAAGAAAACAAATCCTGCCGTTAAGGTTGTGATCTTTGTTTTCCTGGGAATCTGGGCATTTGTAAATCTGTTCCCGATTTACTTTATGTTCACATTCTCTCTCAAATCAAACGAAGAGATTTTTGGTAAAAACGTAATCGGTCTCCCCAATGAGTGGCTTTGGTCCAACTACGCCGCTGCCATGAAGACGGGAAACATGGGATTATATTTCTTAAACAGTGTTCTGGTTACGGTAGCTGCCACAGCCATTACGGTTATTGCAGCAATGATGGCAACCTATGCAATTACAAGAATCAAATGGAAACTGAGTTCAACCACAAACTCATTCTTCATGCTGGGACTTACAATTCCCCTTCAGGCTTCCATCGTTCCTGTATACGTACTTTTGTCAAATGTGGCTAAGAAGCCTGTAATCGGTGGAATATTCGGTATAAATACCTACGCTTCGCTGATTATTCCTTACGCAGCATTTACTCTTGCAATGGCAATCCTTATCAGTACCGGATTCATGGTTGAGATTCCCTACGATTTGGACGAGGCAGCAAGAATTGACGGATGCGGACTTTGGGGAACATTCTTCAAGATTATCGTACCCCTTATGAAGCCTGCTCTTTCCACCATCGGCGTTTATTCATACCTTCAGTGCTGGAACGAGTTCATGTTCGCAAACGTATTTATTTCCGATTCGGTGCACAGAACGTTGCCGGTAGGTATCAAGGCCCTTTCGGGTCAGCATACCACCAACTGGGGACCTATCGGAGCGGCACTTTGTATCGCAACATTCCCTACACTTCTTGTTTATGTATTCTTAAGCAAGAGAATTCAGGAAAGCTTCATCGCCGGTGCCGTAAAGGGTTAATAAAATATGTAAAACACGCAGGTTTGGCAGTTTGCCAAACCTGTTTTTTATGTTATCTTTAATATGAGAATTTAATTGAGCTGTGGGGTTACAAATGGTTAATAAATCAGGGCCTGAAAGAAGACAGAAGAAAAAGAATAACACCCTCTCAACCAGAATCAACAGGGTAGTACTGACGATTCTTATTTTGATTATTATTTCTTTCCTTGTATCCATATACATTATTACCGAAAGGGAGAGGAAAGAATATGAGATAAGAGAGGCCGAAAACACCATAAAGACCCTCTCAAGCAACATTAATTCCGAGCTGGAAAGCTATATGGAATTGTCCAGGCTTATCATGATGGAGGATCGCCTGGTGAAGTTTCTAAGAGCAGAAGGAACCTCTGTTGATATAGGTATGATCAATGATGCCAGATACGGAATCATGGATATTTTAAATGTTACCGGAGGAGTGGATTCGGTCATTGTTATCAGGGATGACCTGATAATGGCAAGGACCAACCGATTCACATACAAGTTTGATTACAATAAACTGTCTTCCGACGAATGGAAGCAGGATATACTGGATAAAAAGGGTAAGGCAGTCATCTCCCTTAACAGCAACGGTATAGCCACAAAGCAGGATGGCAAGCCGGTTGTCACCATAGGCAGAACCGTATATGATAACGTCAATCAGAAGAAGAGGGGCGTAATGCTCATGAACATTTCAGCCAATGTTCTTGATATTATGCTCAACGAACTTCGCTATGACAATATATGTATTTTAGGCGAGGACGGCTCATATCTTGCGGGAAACCGGAGTCTTCTAAAATACTACGAAAGCTCATTTGACAGCTCCTCTGTTTACCACGAGGATATCAAAGAGAACGGTGAGAAGATAATGATATCCGGGGCAAAAGTCGAAAATACCCCCATCATTATCCTTCGGGTAAGCAACTTTGGAACCCAGGGTATTCCATACAGCATTCTTTTCATGCTTTGCGTTCTTTTACTTATATTCCTTGTGGGGATGACCTATCTGGGAGGTTTCGTCACAAGAAACATTACAGATCCCGTGTCCCAGCTTTCGGAATCCATGGAGAGAAACAAGGCCTCGGGTGAGCTTAAGCCCATAGAGACCCATATTCCCGCGGGCGAACTGAATGAGCTGAAGGACGACTACAACAGCCTTATAGGCCACGTCAACGAACTTATCGAAACCCTTCTTGAGCAGGAGAAAACTCTTCAGAAGGCAGAGATGAGAGTCCTTCAGGAACAGATAAAGCCGCATTTCTTATATAACTCCATAGAAACAATAGGATTTCTTGCTCTTGATGCGGGAGCTGACAACGTACATGACGCGTTGGAGACCCTGGGAAGTTTTTACCGTAACTTCTTAAGCAAGGGCGGAAGGGAAATTCCCCTTTCCAGAGAAATAAGCATTGTAAAAGACTATTTATCTCTGCAGGCGCTAAGATATGGAGATATAATAAATGCAGAGTATGATATCAGTCCGGAAACCGAGACTGTGGTTGTTCCCAAGCTGATTCTGCAGCCTTTGGTGGAGAACAGTATTTATCACGGCATTCGATTGAAGGGAGAGAAGGGTCTTATTAAGATAAGCTCCTTTATGAAGGATGGAATGCTGCACCTGATAGTAAGGGATACAGGTGTGGGAATGACTGAGGAGGAAATTGAAGGAATTTTCGAAACCTCAGATGATGATAATGAGGATCAGATGTCCAAAAGCTTCGGACTTAGGGGAACTATCGAGAGACTCCGGATTTATAACAACTCGGAGGATGTGGTTCGAATCCGAAGCGAGGTAGGGGAATACACAGAGATTGAGTTTATGATTAAAGACAGCAGAAGTGGGGAGTAAAAGAGTATGAACAGAAAATTCAGAGTCATGGTTATTGACGATGAGGAAACAGCAAGAAAGCTCATTAAGGCGCTTGTTAACTGGGATGAGCTTGGCATGGAGGTGGTGGGTGAAGCTGCCAGCGGAATCGAAGCCATTAACATCATTGACGATCTTAAACCGGATATAGTTTTCGTGGATATTTCAATGCCTTTCATGGATGGAATTGAGTTTACCAAGATTGCCACAGACAGATATCCCAACCTCATAATCATAATAATGACGGCCATAGACGAGTTTGAATATGCCAGAAAATGCGTGAGCATGCCGGTTTTTGAGTATATGCTAAAGCCCATGGTAAGGGCCGAGATAGACAATACCTTAAACAGGGCAAGAGAAAAGCTTCTTGGTGAGAAGGACTACTGGGAGGAACAAAAGAGTTCTTCCGAAGCGGAAGCTGACTCCGAGACCGACTCCATGGAGCAGATCAAGAAGTATGTGGAGGATAACTACACGGATTCAGGAATTAACCTGACTCAGGTTGCTGCGGAATTCGGATTCAGTTCCAGCTACCTTTCAAGGAAGTTCAAGCAGGATGTGGGAATGAACTTTGTAGAGTATCTGACGGATCTTCGAATGAAGAAGGCTATTGAACTGGCTCAGAAAAATGTGAAAATGTTTAAGACAGCGTCTGAGGTTGGAATCCCGGATCCCAACTATTTTTCCAGATGTTTTAAGAAATACACCGGGAAGAGCTATTCGGATTATACAGGCAAAAAGACTGATTAGTGTAAGAGAGAAAGTTTTATGACAACAATTAAGGAGATAGCCAGACTGGCGGAGGTGTCCAGGGGAACTGTGGACAGAGTTCTCAACAACAGAGAGGGCGTCAGCGAAGAAACAGCCGAGAAGGTCAGAAAGATAGCCGAGGAGCTTGGATATAAGCCCAACAAGGTCGGCATGGCCCTGGCTGCACAAAAGAATAAGTTCCTTATAGGAATTATCGTATTCAGCCGAAAGAACGCCTTCTTTGACCAGGTTATCGAAGGGGTCAATGAAAAGGCCGATGAACTGGCATTCTTTGGATGCTCTGTGATAATTAAGCGCGTGGCATACAATACCGCCGCCCAGCTTTCAGCTATCTGGGAATGCCTTAACGAAGGGGTTCAGGGTATAATCATCACCCCCTATAACGACACCCTGGTATGTGAGCGTTTGAACGCCCTTATAAAAGACGGAATCCCTGTTATCACCTTAAATTCAGACGCTGAGAATGTTAACAGAATAGCCTACGTGGGAAGTGATTACTATAACTCCGGAAGAGCTGCCGGTGCTTTGATGCAGCTAATGACTCACGGCGAAACCAGTATAGGCGTAATTCTTGGCGACAGAAACATTCTTTGTCACTCCAGAAGAGAGGCGGGCTTCAGAAGCAAATTATCCTCTGACAAGCGATTTAAGATTGTGGATGTACAGGAGAATTTTGATGATGACCTTAAGAGCTATGAGATAGTCAGTAAGATGCTTAAGGAACATCCGGAGATAAACGGTTTGTACTTCACTGCCGCAGGGGTTTTCGGAGGCTGTAAGGCCATACAGGAGCTTGGGGAGGATCGAGACATAAAGGTTATAACCTATGATGCCGTTTCCACAACCTTGGATATGCTGGATAAAGGAATTGTAACCGCCACAATCTGTCAGGAGCCTAAATGGCAGGGGTCCAAATCTCTTGAGCTTATGTACAATTACCTAAGCGGAAATGAAGACGAAGAGATTAACAGCTACTACTATTCAGAACTTAACATCAAAATAAAAGAGGCACGGTAATAAAAACCGTGTCTCTTTCATTCTTATTCCAAAAGGAGTCGTATAGTCAATTAACCGATAACCTTGAAGATGGGCTTGAGTGCGGGATAAATCTGTTTAAACTTGTTGTAGCACTCATCATACTTCTTGGTAAGTTCAGGATCGGGTTCAACAGTGTCAACAACCTTAACCAGTTTCTCGGCTGCTTCCTCAACACTCTTAAACTCTCCGCAGGCTACAGCAGCAAGCATTGCTCCGCCGTATCCGGGACCTTCTTCACTTTCAATGACATCTACCTTGATTCCTAAAATGTTTGCAATCATCTTCTTCCAGAGAGGACTCTTTGCGCCACCGCCGCAGATCTTGGTTCTGTCAATCTTGATTCCAAGAGACTTTGCAACTTCAAATGAATCTCTGAGGGCAAAAGCCACACCCTCTAATATTGCCTGAGTCATATCTTCTCTTGTGGTATCCATTGTAATACCGGTAAATGTTCCCCTTGCATAAGGATCGTTAAGAGGAGAACGCTCACCCATAAGGTAAGGAAGGAAGAATACGTGGTTCTCACCAAGCTTTGTGATAGCCTTCTGCTCGTCGGCAAAGTTTGTTGTCTTAAGAATATCTTCCATCCACCACTTGTTACAGGATGCAGCTGAAAGCATGCAGCCCATAAGGTGATAGCTTCCGTCAGCGTGTGCAAAGGAGTGAAGGGCGTTGAAACTGTCTACTCCGAAGGTCTTGGAGGAGATGAAGATTGTTCCGCTTGTTCCCAGAGAAATGTTACATCTTCCGTCACCAACGGTACCTGTTCCTACTGCAGCTGCAGCGTTGTCGCCTGCACCGGCAACAATCTTAACGGTTGTGGGAAGGCCAAGTTCAGCTGCCACGTCGGGCTTAATTGTTCCTACTGCTTCGTAGCTTTCGAAGATCTTTGCAAGCTGTGATTCCTTAACATCACAGATCTCCATCATTTCCTTAGACCAGCATCTGTTCTTTACATCGAAAAGAAGCATTCCTGAAGCATCGGAAACGTCTGTGCAATGTACTCCTGAAAGCTTATATGCAAGATAGTCCTTGGGAAGCATAATCTTCTCAATCTTCTTGAAGTTTTCAGGCTCTTTGTTCTTAACCCATAAAATCTTGGGTGCCGTAAATCCTGTGAAAGCAATATTTGCTGTATACTGGGAAAGCTTATCTTTGCCGATGGTGTTGTTGAGATAATCGGTCTCTTCCGTGGTACGTCCGTCGTTCCAAAGAATAGCGGGACGAATAACGTTATCATCCTTATCAAGAATTACAAGGCCGTGCATCTGTCCGCCGAAGCTTATTCCTGCAACCTTGCTCTTGTCGCATTCGCTAAGAAGCTCTTTCAAACCTTCCATTGATCTGGAATACCAGTCTTCGGGTTTCTGCTCTGACCAGCCGGGATGAGGGAAATATAATTCGTAGTCTTTAGAAACTACTTTATGAATCTTACCCATTTCATCCATAAGTAAAAGTTTAACGGCAGATGTTCCCAAGTCGATTCCAACGTATAACATATGTACTTACCCTCCTCAAGTCGCGTTTTTTCCAAGTTTCCTCGTGCTCGTGCACGAAATCTGTCTTTATCGTACTACAAACCCGCACTAAAATTCAATAATTATTTACATTTTTCCCATTTACAGTTCATATTTTTTGTGCTATAAAGGTAACAGAAGCCAAAAAACGCCCAATGTGCTCGAGCAAGTAGCCATTCGGGTTTAATACTTTAAGGAGGTATTTTATATGTCAGAGTTTTTTAAGAACATTCCTGAGATCAAGTTCGAAGGCAAGGACAGCAAGAATCCTTTCGCATTCAAATTTTATGATCCCGAGAAAGTTATCATGGGTAAGAAGATGAAGGAGCATCTTCCTTTCGCTATGGCATGGTGGCACAATCTTGGAGCTACCGGCGTAGATATGTTTGGTCAGGGTACAGCTGACAAGTCCTTCGGCGCAGCTCCCGGAACCATGGAGCACGCTAAGGCTAAGGTTGATGCAGGTATCGAATTCATGAAGAAGCTTGGTATCGAGTACTACTGCTTCCATGATGTAGACCTTGTTCCCGAAGATCCTACAGATATCAATGTTACCAACGCTCGTCTTGACGAGATTTCAGATTACATCTTAGAGAAGACCAAAGGCACCAACATCAAGTGCTTATGGGGAACAGCAAACATGTTTGGTAACCCCAGATTCATGAACGGTGCAGGTTCCACAAACTCAGTAGATGTTTACTCATTCGCAGCAGCTCAGGTTAAGAAGGCTATCGACATCACCATCAAACTTGGTGGTAGAGGATATGTATTCTGGGGCGGCCGTGAAGGTTACGAGACACTTCTCAACACAGACATGAAGTTCGAGCAGGAGAACATCGCTCAGCTCATGAGAATGGCTGTTAACTACGGTAGAAGCAAAGGCTTCATGGGAGACTTCTATATCGAGCCTAAGCCGAAGGAGCCCATGAAACATCAGTATGATTTCGATGCTGCAACAGCTATCGGATTCTTAAAGCAGTACGGTCTTGATAAGGACTTCAAGATGAACATCGAGGCTAACCATGCTACACTTGCAGGTCATACCTTCCAGCACGAGTTAAGAGTATCCGCTATAAACGGCATGCTCGGTTCTGTAGATGCTAACCAGGGCGATATGCTCCTTGGATGGGATACAGATGAGTTCCCCTTCAACGTATACGATGCAACTCTTGCTATGTACGAAGTACTTAAGGGCGGCGGATTAACAGGTGGATTCAACTTTGACTCCAAGAACAGACGTCCTTCCAACACACCTGAGGATATGTTCCACGCATTCATCCTTGGTATGGATACATTCGCACTTGGCCTCATCAAGGCAGCTGAGATGATTGAGGATGGCAGAATTGACAACTTCGTTAAGGAGAAATACTCAAGCTTCTCTAACACAGAACTCGGTAAGAAGATCCGCAACAACACAGCAACTCTTGAAGAGCTTGCTGCACACGCTTGCGACATCAAGAAGCCTAACGATCCCGGTTCAGGACGTCAGGAGTACCTTGAGTCTGTAATGAACAACATTCTCTTCTCATAAGATAAGAGACTATTAGGTAGGTTTAAGGGCACGGTGATTCGTCACCGTGCCTTTTTGGTACCTTGGGAAAAATGTTGTATAATACTGATATGAAGCCAATCAACATTTACGCACTGACGAGAGTGAAGAACCCTGAGCTTTTGGGATTGATGGAGCGCCAGATGTCAGGAAGGAGCAGACATCTGACTATAAAAGAATGGGAGATCGAGGGCCTAAAGACCTTCTCCGAGAAACTTGGAGAAGTGCTGCCTGATGCGTTCAAACTCACATTCTTTTATTCTTTTACCATGCCCAAATTAGGGAAGGAGTTCGACCTCTTAAGAGTAAATGACGACTGCGTGATCAATATAGAACTAAAAAGCGGAAATGTCTCCGATGAGGCGATACTTAAGCAGCTGACTTTAAACAGATATTATCTTTCCACTCTTGGAAAGAATATGTACTCCTACCTTTACCTCAGTAACACCGACAGGCTTGTAAGGCTTTCAAGAAGTGAGAAACTGGTGGATACCGAATGGGAGGACCTGGCAAGAAACCTGGAGAACCAGACTGATTGCTACGAAGGAGATATAGAGGATTTGTTCAAGGAGGACAGATACCTGATCTCGCCCCTTACGGACCCTGCAAGGTTCTTGAGACAGGACTATTTCCTCACCTCCCAGCAAAGGGACATCAAAAAGCTGATTATTAAATCCATCAACAGGAATAAGGGCGAAGTAACCTACCATGGCTTTACCGGTCTTCCCGGAACCGGCAAAACCATTCTTCTCTACGATCTTGCAATGCAGCTTTCCTGGGAAGAGTATGTCTGTGTATTTCATTTTGGCTCCCATGAGGCGGAGCTTGAAGAACTGGATATGCGCCTTAAGAGGGTGGATTTCTATTACTGCAAGCCGGATGAAAAGATAGAAGTTAAGAGGGAATACACAGCCATTCTTGTGGATGAAGGCCACAGACTTACCAAGGACAGGCTTGAAGATATTCTTGGTTTTTCTGAGGAGTGGAAGGCGCCGGTTATCTTTTCCTATGATCTGGAGGACTCAATAGCCCCTGAGGAGAGAAAAACCTATGGTGCTCCTTTAATCGAAGCCCTTCCGGGATACGCCGGCCACAGACTTACCAACAAAATTCGTGTAAACAGTGAATTATCCTCCTTTATTTCGGGAGTTATGTGTATAAGAGGCAGGATCCACAGAAGAGAGTACCCTTCCGTAAATGTGGCTTATGCAGAGAACACTGATGAATTGAGGCACCTTCTCACAAACTTTGAGGATGAAGGCTTCATGTTTATAAGAGATAGGAAGCTGTCCGTAGAGGATGAAGTTTTTACCGGGGTTTCAAATATGGTGGAAACATCTGCCGCCACCTGCAAGGAATTTGACAAGGTGGTGATGGTCATGGATGAAAACTTCACCTACGATAAGGAAGGATACCTTAGGACCCCGGATAAAAAGGAAGGCGAAGAGGACTACAGGGTAAGGAATCTTTTTCATGGCTTAAGCAGAGCCAAAACAAGCGTGGCTCTTCTTATATATAACAACGAGGAAGTGCTGGATGTAATCCTTGCTATTCTTCAAAAGCAAAAGCCGTAAAGTGGCAAAAAATCGCTTTTCGCGGTATAATTCTTGTATCTGATGCATTTAGGGAGGTAACTATATGCAAGAAATGGAAAAACAGTTTCACCTTCAGATCAAAGAAGGAGATGTAGGAAAATACGTTATTATGGCGGGAGATCCCGGAAGAATCCCCTCAATTGCCGAGCTTTTCGATGACGCGAAGCAGGTAGCTTACAACAGAGAATATAACATTTATACAGGATATTTGTGTGGGGAGAAGGTTACAGCCATTTCCCACGGAATAGGCGGTCCTTCAACTGCCATTGCCGTAGAGGAGCTGGTTAAGTGCGGCTCCGATACATTCATTAGAACCGGTACCTGCGGAGGAATCGATCTGGATGTTAAATCCGGTGATATCGTTGTTGCCACAGGCGCCATAAGATACGAGCACACAAGCCTTGAGTATGCTCCCATCGAGTATCCTGCAGTATCAGATCTTGATATTGCAATTGCCCTTAAGGAAGCATCCATTGAACTTGGAAACACAACCCATTCCGGAATAGTTCAGTGTAAGGATTCATTCTACGGCCAGCATTCACCTAAGGAAAGCCCTGTTTACTATGACCTTTTGCAGAAGTGGGAATCCTGGAAGAGACTTGGAGTAAAGGCTTCCGAGATGGAATCCGCAGCACTCTTTGTTATTGCCAACGCAAGAAAGTGCCGTGCGGGAGCATGCTTCCATGTAGTATGGAATCAGGAGCGTGAGGCAGCAGGCCTTGATCAGAAAATGAGTGAGGACACATCCATGTCCGTAAAGGTTGCTGTTGAGGCAATGAAGAAGATTATTATGGCCGACAAGGCAAAAAAATAAAAGCGATTAATTAAACAAGTCTACTTTTGCGTACACAAGAGTAGGCTTGATTTCATGAGGAGAAAATGAGCGATATTTATATTACGGGTCACCAGAATCCAGACTTGGACAGCGTATGCAGTGCTTACGGTTATGCGGTTTTAAAGAACCTGATCGACAAGGAAAATAATTATATTCCCGTAAGATGCGGACACCTTTCAAACTCCACAAAAAGTATCCTTCAGTCTTTAAACTTCAAGATCCCTCCTTATAAGAGAGACATATATCCAAAGGTTGAAGATGTATATCTTAAGAGTGAGGTTCCCCTTGATGCCGAGGCGCCCTTAAACGATGTGGCAGAAATATACGAGGAAACCAACCCCTCGGTTATGCCTGTTTTTAAAAACGGCGAGTTCTACGGACTTCTCTCAGTCGATGATATTACATCCTGGGTCATGAATGAGATTTCTTCAAAGGGTAACGTGGAGAAAATTCCCGCAATAAAAGACATAATGTCGGAGCAGGAACCTCCGGTGAAGGTTAGTGATTTCTTTGAGGAGGCCAAGACCAAGCTTTCTATATCCAAGAAGAGAGGCCTTGCAGTTTATGATGACAACGGATTTGTTGGATTCGTAACAAGAAGATGTTTCCTGAAAGCCCCCAAGCACAACGTGATTCTCGTGGACCATAATGAGCAAAAGCAAAGCATCAGAGGGCTGGAGTTTGCCAATGTAGTTGAGATTATAGATCACCACAGGCTCGATGCCATGAAGACATCTCTTCCTATATTTATCGATGCCGAGCCTTTGGGAAGTACCTGCACCATAGTTTATCGCCTTTTTATCAGAAACGAATTAAGACCTGATGAGGTTACCGCAAGGGTCCTGCTTGCGGGAGTCATCGGCGATACGTTGATCTTAAAAAGCCCCACCACTACGCCTGAAGATGTGGACGCTGCAAATGCTTTGGCCAAAATCTGCGGAGTGGATCTGCAGGAATTTGGTTTGTCCATGTTTAAAAATGTGGAAGGTCTCAAAACCAGAGATCCCGAGGCCGCAATTTCTTCCGACTTTAAGAAATATACTGAGGCGGGAGTTCGAATCGGAATCGGCCAATGTGAGGTTACAACCCTTCACGATATTGACGATTATAAAGCGGCTTATCTTAAGGGCCTCGAGAATGTCAAAACAAAGAACGGCTTAGACTGGGCGGTTCTTATGATAACTGATGTTATGAAAGAACACAGCGTACTTCTCTGTACAAGACACAGAGCCAACAAACATCTTGAGTACGCCAATCTTGAAGAAGGAATATATGATATGCCGGGAGTAATGAGCCGTAAGAAACAGCTCCTTCCCGAGATAATTCACGCAGTAGGAATATGATCAAAATCCCGATGACTTCAAACTTAAAAAGAATAATTGCCATTCTTTCAGCCTCCATATTACTTGGGGGCTGTGCGTATAATGCGGTTAATGAAGAGCCCCAAATGCCTGAGGATAAGAAGCTTGTAATCTATACATCCCACAAGGCAAATATATATGAGCCCATTATTAAGGAGTTTGAGGAAAGAAGCGGTATATGGGTAAAGGTGGTAACGGGAGGAACCAACGAAATCCTTTCAAAGGTTTCGGAGGAAGGCAGCGCCGATGCTGACATAATGTTTGGAGGCGGCGTTGACAGCCTTGAGGTTTACAAAGAGTGTTTTGAACCATATGTTACTTCCCAGGAAGCAAATCTTGACAGTACCTATAGCTCTCCCGAACATGCATATACAGTTTTTTCAAAGCTTCCCATTGTATTTATATATAATGAAAAACTGGTTATCCAGGCAGGTAAGCCGAGAACCTGGGCAGAACTTCTGGCTTCAAGCTGGAAGGGGAAGATTGCCTTTGCGGACCCCAATCAGTCCGGAAGCTCATACACTGCTCTTGTAACATTAATCCAGGCAACGGAAGCAGTGCATGGGGATGAGGAAGTAATAAGGAAATTTGTCAAAAATCTTGACGGAGATATTTACGGAGGCTCCGGGGATATTATAGATGCAGTTGCCTCGGGCAAGAAGTCCATCGGCGTTACTTTGGAGGAAACGGCCCTTAAACAGATGGGCAAGAAGGCCGACATGGGAATTGTTTACCCGGTTGACGGCACCACAACTGTCCCTGACGGATGCGCTATTTTTAAGGACGCACCCCACAAGGATAACGCAAAGCTTTTTATGGAGTTTATTGTGGGAGATGATGTACAGCATCTTTTAGAGGAGGAACTCTACAGAAAAAGTGTAAGAAAAGATTTCAAACAGAGCATAGATGTAAAAGAAATAGAGTATGACCTGAATTACGCCATAGCAAACAGAGAAAAGATTCTTTCCCTTTGGGACGAACTTGCAGGGGAACAATAGTATGAAGAAGATTATCAGAAAATCCTTCAAAAGAGAGTTGTTCCTTGGACTCTTTCTGGTATCCCTGATTCCCGGAATAGTCATAAGCCTTCTTCTGGTTAAAGTTTTCAAATCAAGACTTGCAAGCGACTATCAGGCGGCGGCGGCATCCCAGGTTACCTCCGTTACAGAGGCTTTGGAGCAAAACTTTAACTTAATAGACGAAACTCAGCTTGCAATAAGAAGCAACAAAAAGATAGTAGGCGGAATTTCAGAGACTGACAGCTGGCAGAAGAACAAGGCTTACACCGCTCTTTATGAAGCTACGGAGAATGCCAGGAATGTGGCGAGATTCAATATTTACGATATTGAAGGAAACCTTGTATTTACCACATCTACCGAAGGGTACTCTGAATCAATTCCAACTTACTGGGGAATTTTGAAGGTATCCTTTGCACATCCTGACGAAAGGATAATCAAGAAGGCAGTTATGAGTGATGACGAAAAAACAGTCATTCAAATTGCCAGGGCCATTGTCTCGGGAGATGAATGTGTGGGTTTTGTAGTAACAGATGTTTTTTCATCTCACATTGAAGAAATTCTTGCAAAAACCTATGACGAGTCATATGGAATTGCAATTCTTGATTCATTTTACGAGGATGTGTACAGCACACGTACGGGAAAAGAAGAAGCCCTTGCTGCGCTCATAAGACAGAGGCAGTTTGACGGAGAACCCCTGAAACAGGAGAATGACGAGGTTGAGTTCTTCCTTTCAAGAATAGGAGATACGAACCTTACCCTTGTTTTGGGAAAGGAACCGGTGCTTACGGATGACATCACAAGAACCATGTGGGGAGTAACGACCGTTATCATTCTTTTCTCTGTTATCCTTTGTTTCTTCGTGGCAAACATCATAAGTGACTACCTGACTTCTCCCATAATAAAGCTTTCCAAGGCCATGGAGAAGGTTAAAGGCGGAGATTTGAATGTTTCGGTTCACAGCAGCAGAATAGATGAACTGGGTCAGCTTTCGGAAGACTTCGACAAGATGACGGATGAGCTTAAGACCTATATGGAACTTCAGGTTAAGCAGCAGCAGGAAATCAACGATTCCAACATCGCAATGATGCAGGCGCAGCTTAATCCACATTTCCTATATAATACCTTAGACACCATGAAGTGGGTGGCCAAGGCAAACAACGTGCCGGATCTTGCCAAGATGTCGGCAGACCTGGCTCAGATACTTCGCCTCAGCATCTCTGACAGAAAGTTTATAACTCTGGCAGAAGAGATGGAGATGGTGGAAAAGTACGTTGAGATTCAGCAGATAAGGTTTGGCGGAAACTTTACCTTTGACGCCGAACTTCCCATGGAGCTGGAGGATTGCGTGATTCCCAAGCTTATTATTCAGCCCATTGTGGAAAATGCCCTTATTCACGGCTTGAAGGAACAGGAAAAAGGACATATATTTGTAAATGCCTATTCGGAATCCGATAATCTTAAGATTGAGGTAACGGATAACGGATGCGGCATTGAAGGGGAGATACTTGAGAAGCTTAACTCAAGAGACAGAGAAAAGCTAAAGGGTCATATCGGATTCTATAATGTAGATACCATATTAAGGCTTTACTACGGAGACAACTTCGGATTGAAGGCATGTAAGCCTGATGAGGGTGGCACGAAGGTGCTTATTACCTTACCTTTAACTAAGGAGAGAAATAATGATCAAAGTCCTCGTTGTTGATGACGAAACATTAGTCAGACAGGGAATAGTGATGGAAACCGACTGGGCGTCCCTTAACTGCACAGTTATAGCTGAAGCGGCAAACGGCCTTGAGGGTCTGGAAGCTGTGAAAAAGTTTACACCTGATTTAATAATTTGCGATATTAAGATGCCAAAGATGGATGGCCTTGAGATGTTGACTAAGCTACGGGAGTCCGGCATAGGCACTCCGGTTATATTCCTTACAGCCTATTCCGACTTCGAATATGCAAGGCAGGCCATAAAGTTAGCGGCAACGGATTATCTTTTAAAGCCCTTCGAAGACGGAGATCTTGAGAAGGCCATAACACGAATTACCTCAAGGATCACCAGAGAGAGAAAGAACTTAAGACAGATGCATGAGTCGGATGTTCTCTCGGATGAGATAATTGAGAAGAAGGGTGATAAGAGTAAATATGTTGCAGAAGCCTTAAACTACATCGCCGAGCACTACGGTGATGAGAATCTTGGAATCAAAGACGTGGCAGAGAGCATAGGTATAAGCGAAGGGCATCTGTCACATGTGTTCAAAGCAGAAACCGATTATACGGTAAATGCCTTCATTACAAGATACAGAATCAAGGCCGCCATGAAGCTCCTTTCGGATGTAAGGTATAAGGTTTATGAAGTTGCCGAGCAGGTGGGCTACAAGGACATAACCTATTTTTCCTCGGTATTTAAGAAGATAACGGGTCTGAACCCCTCAGATTTTCAGAATAAGATCCACAATGTCTGATAGGGACATTGTGGATTTTGTATATTTTTCTTTGGATTTCTAAAGGTCTCATATGCACTTTCGCAGAATTTCACAAACAATAACAGTTTTGTCCAGTTTTTTGTCGTCAAAATCACTAATATAATCAAAGTGTAGTCCGAAAGGTATCGGACAAAACCAATAGGAGGACAGAAAATGAAAAAGAAAGTATTATCAGTTTTGCTTGCAGGCTGTATGCTTATGGGACTTGTAGCATGTGGTTCTGAGGCTCCTGCAGCATCAACAAACACAGCAACTGAGACAAAGACAGAAGAGGCTTCCACAGAAGAGGCAGCTCCCGTAGAGGAAGCAGAAGTTCCTGAGAACCTCACAGCTACTCAGCAGATCATCAAAGAAGCTGAAGGCATGACAATGGAAGAACTTGCCAAGAAGGCAATTGAAGAGTCCAACGGCGCTACATTCTATGGCGTAGGTAACTCTTCCCGTGGTAAATCAGCACTTCCTTTATTTATTGAATATTTACAGTCAATCGACCCTTCATACACAATGGAGTTCGAGTGGCAGCAGCCCAAGAACAACAAGATTTTCGAGCAGCTTACAGCTGACTCCCTTAAGGGCGAAGGAACATTTGCAATGACCCTTATCCAGGATGGTAACCAGATTGAGTCCAAGATGGTTCAGACAGGCATCCTTGATACATTCATTCCCAAGGAGTGGGCAGAGGCAAACGGAACAACAGCAGATGCTTACGAAGGATACCTTCCTCTCCAGACACTTAACAAAGTATTCGAGTACAACTGCACAGGTTCAAAAGAGTACACAAACTGCTGGGATTTCGTTGATGAAGGCGTTCATGCATTATACATGGACATCGATTCCGAGATCGTTGGTAAGAACTTCCTTTACATGTTAACAGAAGATAAGTATGCAGCATGGCTTAAGGAAGCATTCGAAGCTCTTCCCGCTGACAAGCAGGCTTACTTCCAGCCCACAATCGACGAGATGGCTACAGATGCAGCTGACCTTGGCCTTGGCGCAGACGGCAAATATGCACTTGCATGGATCAAACTCTGGGTTGAGAGCTACAACGCTCAGACAGATGACGGCCCTATCTGTAACACACTTGTTACCGATTCTGCAACAGATCAGGCAGGATTACTTGTTTACTCCAAGCTTCGTTCTGTAGAGGAATCCGATTCCGTATCAGTTAACAACATCAAGGTAGCTGCTTACCAGGATGGTTACAAGGGTATCGGCGGATATGGTTACTGCCATTACTTATTCGTAACAGACAACTCACCTTTGCCTTGGACAGCATGTGCATTCATCGCTTACATGACATGTACAGAGGACGGTTTCTCTGCATGGGGTAAAGACATGGGTGGTTACTCATCCAACCCTGAAGTTGCAAAAGCTATCGAAGCTACATACAACCACTCAAAGGGTGGCTGCGATGAGAGCGGAGCTGTAGTTTACGAGTGCAAGAACGACAGAGGATATGACTGGTGGACAACAACCGGTAAACTCGTTCTTGAGGATCCCGAGTACTGCGCATCTGTTTCCTTCACAGTAGGTAGCTGGATTGAGATGCTTACAAAGTATTCAGCAGAATAAATAACAAGCGTCAAACTTAGTACACTAACATAGGCTTCAAAGGCGGTCAAACGCCTTTGAAGCATTTTAAGGAGAATTAACTTTATGGACGACACAGCAAGAACAGCGAAAGGGAAAAGTGTAGATTCGTCTGCTGTTTTTTTCAACAGAATAAAGACGTATTTCATGAAGCCCCAGAATGTCATCCTGTTATTGTTTGGTATAGTACTTACCTTCACAACGGTGGCACCAATCGTTGCTATCGTTCAGGATACATTCAAAATCCATGTAGGAACGATCGATGCTTATCTCACCAAGAAAACAGAAGGCTTTTCCATCGTAAACTATACGGATCTGTTTACAAGTAAACTGGCCAAAACAAACCTTTGGACACCTCTTATAAACACCGTATTGCTTGCGGTTCTTACCTGCCTTATCTCCATCCTCTTCGGTGGACTCTTTGCTTTCCTGGTGACAAGAACCAACTTAAAGTGCAAGAAGTACTTAAGCTCCATATTCATTTTCCCTTACATCATGCCTCAGTGGACACTGGCAGTTGTTTGGCAGAACATGTTTAACTCCAACGAAGTAACCGGTACTTCAAACGGACTTCTTGCTTCACTCCTTAACTACAGAGCACCCATCTGGTGGTGCCAGGGATTATTACCCTGTGCCATAGTTCTGGGCCTTCACTATGCGCCCTTTGCTTACATCATGATAGGCGGAATCTTTAAGAACATGGATGCCAACCTGGAGGAGGCAGCAACAATCCTTGACACACCCAAGTGGAAGATAATGACCAGAGTAACTCTTCCCATGGTAAAACCCGCTATCCTCTCAACCATACTTCTGGTGTTCGGAAGCGCAATGGGAAGTTACCCGGTTCCTCACTACCTTGGACTTACAACCCTTTCCACCAAGTACGTGTCAATGAACTCCAAGTACACAGGTGAGGCAAGTATCCTTGCAATTATAATGATGATCTTCGGTATCCTCATTCTCGGTATCAACCAGATGAGCTTAAAGAGCCGTAAATCATACACAACAGTTACAGGTAAATCAGGTCAGATCAGCAAGATTAACCTTGGTAAGGTTGGTAAATATGTGATTGCGATTATCTTCATCGTAGTTACATTCTTCACATCAATCTTCCCCATTGTTTCCTTCGCATTTGAGACCTTCTTACCTAACCCCGGTGACTACAGCTTCTTATACACCGGTAACATCGCAAACCTTACCATAAAGTGGTGGGTTACAAGGGGCAATGCAGCCAGCGCTCTTTACGGCCAGGCCGGAATCCTGTTTAACGACATGATCAGAAAAGCCCTTGGCGGAACCCTTAAGGTAGCAGTAGCCTGCGCACTTATTGCAGGTACCATCGGAACCCTTATCGGATACGCAGTTTCAAAGAATCGAAGAAGCAAGTGGGCCAACTACGTTAACAACATGGCCTTCCTTCCTTACCTTATGCCTTCACTGGCAGTAGGTGCCGCATTCTTCGTACTCTTCTCAAATGAGAAAATTAACCTTTTTAACACATACACATTACTGATTATAGCAGGTGTTATTAAATACATTCCCTTCGCAAGCAGAAGTGCATTAAACTCAATGCTTCAGCTTTCGGGAGAAATCGAAGAGGCAGCGATTATTCAGGATATTCCTTGGTTCAAGAGAATGTTCAAGATTATAATCCCCATCCAGAAATCCTCAATCATCAGCGGATATCTGCTTCCCTTCATGACATGTTTAAGAGAACTGTCACTGTTCCTCTTACTCTGTACACAGGGCTTCATCTTATCAACAACGCTTGATTACTTTGATGAGATGGGATTATACGCATTCTCAAGTGCCATCAACCTGATATTGATTGTACTTATTCTCGTATTCAACACAGCAATCAACAAGATTACAGGCGCAAGCCTTGACGAAGGAATTGGAGGTAACTAATCGTGCCGGAAATTAAACTTACAAATGTGACAAAACGTTGGGGAAAATTCTACGCAGTAGATAACCTTAACTTAGATATTGAAGATAATGCTTTTATTACACTCCTGGGACCTTCCGGATGTGGTAAAACAACTACACTTCGTATGATTGCCGGTCTTGAGACCCCCACCAGCGGACAGATCAAAATCGGTGACAGAGTAGTGTACGATTCAGATGCGGGAATCAACATTCCTCCCAACAAGAGAAAAGTTGGATTCCTCTTCCAGAATTATGCTCTCTGGCCCAACATGACGGTGTACCAGAACATTGCCTTTGGCCTTAACAACATCAAAGAAGAGATGGCTGTTAAGGATCTGGATGCTCAGAAGATTTCTGCTCAGGTAGCGGCATTAAAGAATCCTAAGGAGTATTTCAAACTCATTGATGAGTGTAAGGATAAGACAGGAAAGGTAGAGGCCGGTAAGGCTTACCTTAAGTTAATCGATGCCTACACACTTTCAATGTACGGAGCAAAGGAGCTTTATGGCTTTGGCCTTAAGGATGCTGCAGCCTGCGAAGAAAAGAGAAAACAGCTTGAATCACAGCTTGCAATCATCTCAAAGAACCATGCTGCAAAGAACGAATCCTTAAATGAGAACTTTGAAGTATTAAAAGACGGAAAGCCGGTAAGAGAGGTAAGAAAGCTTTCCAAAGAAGAAATCGACCTCTCCGTACGTCGTGTATCAAGAATCGTTAAGATTGGAATGTTCATGGACAGATATCCTGCAGAGCTTTCCGGTGGACAGCAGCAGCGTGTGGCTATTGCCCGTACTCTTGCTCCCGAACCTCAGGTACTCTTCATGGATGAGCCTTTATCAAACCTTGATGCAAAGCTTCGTCTTGAGATGAGATATGAGCTTCAGAGACTTCACCTTGAGACCGGTTCCACCTTCGTATACGTTACACACGATCAGATGGAAGCCATGACTCTTGCTACAAAGATCTGCCTTATCAACAACGGTGTACTTCAGCAGTACGACGCACCCCTTGATGTATACAACAGACCCAACAACCTTTTCGTTGCCGACTTCGTTGGTAACCCTTCAATCAACTTTATTGAAGCAAAGGGCAAACAGGGTGAGGACGGAAGCTTCGACCTTGAGATCTTCGACGGAAAGAAGATTAAGTTCACTCCCAATGATTCTCTTTCAATGACCGAGTGGTTTGCAAAGAGAGCAGAGGCCGAGAAGGCAGCAGAAAAGGAACTTGAGGCAATTAAGGCCGACAAGAAAGCAGTTGAAAAAGGCAACAAGGACGAGGTATTCAAATACCACATCAGCCTTGTGGAAGAAGAGGATTACACCTTAAAGGAAGCACCTGTTATTACAGATGAGGATTTTGTTCTCGGAATCAGACCCGAGTGTATCAAGATTCGTGATAACGGAGCCTTCGACGGAATCATCTACGGTGCCATGCCCACAGGTATGGAATCCACCATCAAGATCGCTGTCGGAAACTTCCTTCTTACAGCCGTTGATTTCGGTAATACCCTTTACCAGATCAATGACTCAAAGAAAGTGGATATTGATTCCAACAACATCCTTCTCTTCGACAGAAAGTCCGGCAAAGCAATTTGCGCAGGAAAAGTTACCGTGTAATATAAGCCTTGGAACCATGACACCTCCCGATTAACATCGGGAGGTGTTTTATGTGAGGCTGCTGTGATATTATTAAGGTACCAAAACATGTAAATACGAAAGGACAAACGCTATGATTTCCCGTAAACATTTGATTGATTGTTTAGTAGCAGCTTGTTTGATTTCATCTTTTATTTTCGCAGGTTGTGGCGGCAAGGAAGCTCCCGAAACCGCAGCGCCCGAGACCGTAACGGAAACTCCCGAAGTGAAAGCTGAGGAGACACCCACTCCCACCCCCACGGAGGAACCCACACCCATTCCCGATGACAGCATTCACGTTGATAATGTGGCAGATTTTTTGGAGGCAATTAAACCCGGTGCAAAGATAACCATTGAGCCAGGTTTATATAATCTTGAGCTTGATAAGATTTGGGAAGAGCAGGGTGAGGCCTGGAACGAGGCTCATGAATATCTTGAACTTGTTGATTCGTTTGATGGGCGAGAGCTTTGGATCAAAAACTGTGATGATTTAAAGATAAGCGGCGGCGGAGATAACTTTAAGGAAACAGAAATTGTTGTTATGCCAAGATATGCCGCAGTTATGCACTTTGAAAAGTGTAAGAATGTAACTGTCGAGAATATGACAATGGGCCATACGGATACCGGAACATGTACCGGAAACGTTATTGATTTATACGGCTGCAAAAACGTAGAAATCAACAACATGGATATCTATGGCTGCGGTGTATATGGTCTTGGATTATGGAACGGCTGCGCCGACATAAACGTAAATAACAGCGTTATAAGAGACTGCTATTATGGTCCTTTTGAATTTCATAAGGGAAAGGGGACACTTACTTTTAACGAGTGCACCTTAAGAGATACCGGATGGCTTTCTTATAGCCCCACTTCCGAAACCAAGGTGGTTCTCAACAAGTGTACTCTTGGGGATCAGGAAACCACAAGCTTAGACAGCATGGGGAATATTATAGAGACAAATGATTGTACTTTTGGAGAGATTCAACCCTATGAGTATCCCGAGTATGACGAGGGATATGATTACGGTTTCGATCCTTCCACACTGGATTTAAAGAAGATGACGGAAGTTGTCTTCCATGAAAATATATCCGACAGATGGTGGACGGGATACATGAAGAAAAACACCACTACCGGAGAGGTTACTTATCTTCCCTTCTATGATGATGAAGCAGATGTTCTAATTGAGGGAAGCTGCGAGTTTTTGGGCGCCGGCGAGAATGAGGACGACGGTCGTTTCTGGCTCTCCGCCGGAGATCTGTACCTTAATGGCGTATGGCGTTCCACAAGCCTTTGGGGTGTTGGAATGCTTAAAGCCGCAGAGGATGAGGAATTCTTTGCCTATGCATCCCTGTACAAGGATTCATCCGATGCAAATTCTCATCTCTGGCTTTGCGTTTCCATAGGGGATGAGGAATACTGGATGTACTAAACTATTTGACCGTACTTGAGGGACAAATGTCGTTTAAGACACACTTATCGCAGTAGGGATTGGTCCTTGCGGTACACACATCCCTTCCGTGAAGCACGAAGCGATGGCATAGGTCGTTGCCTTCTTCGGGAGGAACAATTTTCCAAAGCTCCTTTTCAACCTTGCCGGGTTCTTTGATATTTTTAACAAGGCCAAGGCGGTTGGAAAGCCTTATACAGTGGGTATCTGTGACGATGGCAGGCTTCCCGTACACATCACCCAGAACCAGGTTGGCGCTTTTCCTTCCCACCCCGGGGAGTTTCAGAAGCTCCTCCATGGTATCGGGGACGATGGAGTTATACTCATCCCGAAGCATGGTCATGCAGGCTTTGATGTCCCTTGCTTTGGAGTTGCCCAGTCCACAGGGGCGGACAATTTCCTCGATTTTATCCACAGGGGCATCCGCAAGAGCTTCAACGCTTGGGTACTTATCAAGAAGCCCCGGCATAATCTGATTAACCCTGGCATCTGTGCACTGGGCCGCAAGCCTTACACTCACCAGCAAAACCCACGCATCTTCGTAATTAAGAGAGCACTCCGCTTTTGGGTACTCTCTTTTTAATCTTTCAATAATGATTTGTACTTTTTCTTTTTTGGTCATGTTTATTCCCGATTCTTAAGAACCTCTGCAGGCGTTATCTTGTTCAACTTGCCTGTAATCGCAACGCTGATGATCTGGTAGAGAACCATGATTGCAGCAAAAATTACGATGTACATATACCAATTATATTCCAAGTGAACACAACACGCCACGTTGGGTATGAAAATCGGAAAGATTTTATCAATTATTACCTTGGCCAGAGGAATTCCAACAAGAGCTCCGACAGCCACCACAGTTCTGTTTCCGTCCAGGTAGAGCCTTTTCACTTCTCCCGAATTAAATCCAAAAATCTTGAACAGGGATATTCCAAAGCTGCCCCTGTCAATCATAACCGAGGTCATCAGGTACATTACTATGAAGAATATCACGACCGAGCAGGAGATCAACATGGTAAACAGCGGCTTCATCAAATCCACGAAAATATGGGAAGCTCTTTCGGTATCCGCCTTGGTGGAGGTGGAGTACAGCCTCCCTTCCTCGATATCGAGCTTATGGTCTGCCATCACCACGTTGTAGTAGTCGTCCTCTTCGCCGAACAACTCCCTCATGCTGTCGATATCCATAAACACCGTAAGCCCCACCGAATAGGGAACAACTTCTTCTATGGTAAAAGCGTAATCCATGTCATTAGCCGTATCGGAAAGAATTATGCTATCCCCTACGTTAAGGTTGTATCTGGTGGTTACGGCGTCAGAGGCGATAATTTTGTTTTTACCCTTAATGGGCTTGGCATTAATGAAGGGATTGTTATCATCGATACCCATTACGGTTATGTCCAGAGTATATCCGAACATCTCCTTCTTGAGGGTTTCCACGTAGCAGGCTTCGCCGCCCTTTGGAACCTCCTTGGTGGGGTACTTAAAGGTGTAGAGATATTCATATTTCGTATCTTCCACGGACAGCTTTCCCACGCTGTCACATAGGATATAGCAGTTGAACCCCATCATGAAAATCATGAGGCAGATTATCATTCCCGCCATTACGGTAACAGCTGTTCTTCGCTCCCTTAACATCTGCCTGATTTTGAACATGGGCATGAATTTCATGTTCCTGATTCTGATATCTTTGGCTTTGCTTACCTTTTGCTCATTTCTTATAAGGGAAAGAGCGGTTCTTGAAAGGCTCTTGTTGATTACAAGGGTGTTCACAATTAATGAAACAATGGGAGGCATTACAACTGCATAGATTATCAGATACGCAGGTATCACCGTGTCAAACTCCGGCAGTGAATAGTATGAATAGGAATCGGAGGTTTGCCATCCGCTTCCGAAACCGCTAAGACCAATAAACGCACCGGTAAGGCCACCCAAAAAGGAGACCAGAGTGGGGAGGAAAATATAATGCCTCATTAAATCCTTCTTTCGAACGCCCATGGCGTACAACGCCCCGATAACACTGCTTTCGTTGCTGATCTGGTGAATGACGAAAACGGACAAAACGTAAGCGAAAAGAATGATTACGATTATGCCGGCCAGAAGTCCCACGGATTTGTTGATTTCGATGTCACCTGCGGCGCCGCCGATTCTCATGTTATCGGCCCTTAGAATGAAGGAGGTAATGTTATTGGGAGACTCGTCGAATACTTTATCAAGCATCTCGTCGGACTTTTCTTTTAACTCATCTATGCCGTCTTTTAACTCGTCAGTGCCGTCCCTTAATTCCTTGGCTCCATCATAGAGCTCCTTGGCGCCTTCGTATGCTTCGGGCAACATTGGCTTATATGGCTCAAGTCCCTCTTTGAATTCCTTTGTGCCGTCATACAATTCTTTGACACCATCTACTAACTCGTCAGTGCCATCAACCAAATCATTGATACCGTCTGTTATTTCATCTTTCTTACCGTAAGTTTCAGCAAGGATTTCCTGATAATAAGGATCATCGACGGCCTTATAGTCGAAATCAAAATCCTTGATCATTTGTTTGAAATCATCGGATGACATGGCGTCATTAAGAATAAAGCCGTAGGTTAGATCTTCTGTTCCGATGCTGTCGCCGGATTTCAGCTCTTCATAGCTCTCCTCCGTAACAAAAGCTGTTCCGAAGGCTACGCTGTCAATTGCCGTATCAGAAAACTTCCTTAAGGGAGCGTCGTAATCCACACTGCTTCCGATGCCGGTGACAGTAAAGGTTTTGCCGGCAAGTTTAACTGTGTCGTCAACATTAATTTCATGCTCCTCGCAATATCTCTTCTCCAGAACAATCTCGTCATCTGATTCTGCCGGACGACCCCGGTCCAAGGTTATAAGGTCAACCTTTTCGCGGTTCTTAAAGACCCGGAGAACCGAGTCATCCTCAAGAGTAACCTCAAAGCTGAAGTGGGGCTCTATGGTTACACCTTTATCTGCAATCTCACTTAACTGCAAATCTGTAAACTTTGAGAACACGGTAATCTGTCCGTCCTCAAGCCTGCTTTCTTTTTGGTTGTTTTCCGTTCCCTGAATGACGATTTCCGCAGCATCCACCATTGAAGTAATAATGTACATGCAAAGCACTATCATAAGAAATAACGCCAGATATCTGAAGAAGTTATTCTTTATCTCCCTGGGAATCCTTTTTCTTAATATCCTGTTCATTACAGATCCTCCAGTTCGCACGCGGGTACTCTGGTTTCGTTCATATACTCGTTTTTCACGATTCCGTCCTTTAGATAAATGACCTTGTGAACCATGTTTTTGATGGAGTTGTTGTGAGTGACTATTAACATGGTTGTTCCGTATTTTTCATTAATCTTTTCAAGCAAAACCAAAATATCTCTGGATGTGGCTGAGTCAAGAGCACCCGTAGGTTCGTCACAAAGGAGAAGCTTCGGGTTTTTGATAAGAGCTCTCGCTATGGCGCAGCGCTGTTGTTGTCCGCCGGATAACTGAGACGGGAACTTGTTTTGATGCTCGGGCAGACCGAGTGTTTCAAGGAGATCATCCATATCAAGAGGGTCCTTTGTCAGGTACTCACAGACCTGAATGTTTTCTCTTACGGTGAGGTTTGGAACCAGGTTATAGAACTGGAAAATGAATCCCAGGTTGTCACGGCGATAGTTGGAGAGAGCTTTGTTTTTCATACCAAAAATTTCTTCCCCGTCTACCTTCACGGAACCGGAGTCCATGGTATCCAGGCCTCCGATACAGTTTAGAAGTGCGGATTTACCCGAGCCGGAGGTTCCCTGTATGACACACATCTGGCCTTTCTCAACTCCGGTGTTAACACCCTTAAGGACCTGAATGTAACTTCCGTCCTGACCGTAACTCTTTTTTACATCTTTGATTTCAAGATACATAGCTGTTTCACCTTTCTCGATTTTACATAACAGTGTTATGTAATTGTTATTTTTTTACCGTCCCCATATTCGGAGACGGTATTAATATCGCTTTATTCTTTTACAAGCCCCATGCTGACAAAGCCCTGAACCATGAAGTTTGTTACTTTCCTGAGTTTAATCTTTGCTTCTTCTTTATCCCGTTCATGCTTGATAACGTGAATATAACCGTCAATTGAAATGTGGCATATCCAATGGCACATGAATTCGTCGTATGTATATCCGTTCACTGCACTGAGCATTGGAGGAATCTTTTTCTCCAAAAGATCAACTAAATCATCCACTACATTTTCATAAACAGTGTTCTCGGTGCCGGTGAGAAGCAGAAGAAATGAGTCATAATTATCATAGATGCAGTCCACAAAAATGTCGGTGTCCTTATCATGATTTAAATCAAGCCCATCAAGAGAAGTAAGGGATGACATCAGTTCAAGGTCTTCGTCGAAATGCCTGGTGATGATTCTCTTTAGTTCGTTAAGAGGTCCGTCCACGATAGCCGAAAAGAGGTCAGCCTTATTCTCGAAGAAAAAGTATAAAGCTCCGGTAGTCACTCCGGCATTTGCGCAGATGGTTCTTAAGGAGGCCTTGTTGTAGCCTTTCTCCAAAAACTCCTGCTTTGCAGCCTGTATTAACAATTCTCTCTTTTCATAATCTGCGTTCTGCTTCATTTTTCACTCCATGGATAACAGTGTTACGTAACAATGTTATTTAACAATATTATTCTGTTGCTGTCAAGCCTGTTTTTAAGCTATAATATTTCTTGATGTAAACATCAATTCAGAATTCAAAGGGGTAGCTTATGATTACAAAAGAAAAATTCGGTAACTACGACAAGTATGAAATTGCCAAGGGTGATTTGGCAGTAACCGTTACAACACTGGGTGCAACCTGCATCTCCGTCAAATTCAAGGGTAAGGAACTTGCCCTCACCCACAAGACAGCAGACGAGTATTTAAACGGCGACGGATTCATCGGAGCAATCGTTGGAAGATATGCCAACAGAATCAAGGATGCAAAATTCACCTTAAACGGCAAGGAGTACATCCTTCCTGCCAACGAAGGAAAGAACCAGCTCCACGGCGGTCCAAATGCTTTTGACAAGAGAACCTTTAAGGCAGAAGAGATTGGCGACAACGCAGTTAAGTTCACTTATTTCTCACCCGACGGCGAGAACGGATATCCCGGAAACTTAACAGCTGTTTTCACTTATACAGTTGAGAATGACGCTTTCAAGATTGACTTTGAGGGCGACACCGATGCCGATACGGTTTACGCTCCCACAACCCACCTTTATTTTAACCTTGCCGGTGGCGGCAGCATCTTAGATCACGAGGCAAGAGTTCTTGCAGACGAATACGTGGCTGTAGATGACGAGAGCATTCCTACAGAGATTAAGCCTGTTGACGAGTACTTCGATTTCAGAAAGACAAGAAAGATTAAGAGCTTCATCGATCATTCTTATGTTCTTAACAAGAGTGAGGGCGATAAGGTTTGTGAAGTAAGCTACGACGGAGTAAAGATGACACTTGAAGCTGATGCTCCCGGCGTTCAGTTCTACACCGGTAAGTTCTTAAGCGGCGAGTACAAGGCCTTCGAAGGCTTCGCATTTGAGCCCGGCCTTTATCCCAACTCTCCCAACAGAGACGACTTCCCTAATGCCACCCTTAAGGCAGGGGAGCATTATCACAAATATGCAAGATTTTCATTTGAGAGTATATAGTATTTAATCAAGAAAAGTTATACAATTGTTTCGAAGACTTTCACAACAGAAAGCAATAATCAATAATATATAAGGATGGGGGAACAAAAATGAAGAAATTTTTTGGATTATTTGCTATTTGGGCAGTACTGGCATTTATTATTGCCTGCCTTTTTGCCACAAATGATAAGTGTCTTGAACCGGTCAATCCAAATGCAACAACGTTGGAAGAACAGCAGGAAACTATGATAAAGACACCCTTTGCCATTATTTCCATGGCCATATCGCTGATTCTTACCCTAGGGGGAGCGATGGTTCCGGGCTACAACAGAGTTCAGAAGGTCAGAGCATCTATTCCTTCTTTGGAGAAAGATGTAGCGGCTCTTGATGAACGAAGAACACATCAGCTTGAGCAGGCAAACAAGGTTCTTGATAAATACCTTGCCCATGAAAGTGCTATTCAAATAGCCATGGCAAACTCGCGAATTGATAATGGCGCCCAGTTCAAGGCAGTCATTGAGAAGTATCCTGAACTTTCAGGAAACCAGGCAGTTGCTTCTCTCATGAGTCAAATCACCAAAGTTGAGGATGATTTGGTTAAAAAGAAATACCAGCTCAACAATGTGGTTTCAGAGTACAATGGAACAATTCATTCCTTCCCGCTTTCGCTTATCAGGAAACTGGTGAAGCTTGATGACTATGTAATTAATACTCCCGCCACAGAAGCGGTGGAGGAAGATACTCCTGTATCCGATGAAGATTTAGGTATCTAAAATATCAAAATATGGGGACCTCTCGAAGCGAAAGCTTTGGGGAGGTCCTTTGTATTATATTTTTTGAACCCCAATTATATTGAATTATATTAAATTATATTGTATTATATTTTCAAAAGGGCAATTATATTTTTTGAGGCACAAGAGAGGTGAGACATATGAAAGCGCAAAACCCGTATGCGATAAGCTTTGGAAGAATCCCACATCAATACATAAGCAGAGACGTTTTAATTGAAAGCATAGCTGAAACACTAAATAGCGATATTGTGCAGGAGCAGGCTTTTAAAATCACAGGAATCCGAGGAACAGGTAAGACGGTTACACTTACGGCAATTGGTCAGAGGATGAAGGAACAGTCTGAATGGATTGTAGTTAATCTTAAATCAGGCGGATCTTTGTCAGAGGATTTAGTATCAGAGTTGTATTATAAAGTTCCGTTTATCTCAGAATATGTGGATGCAAGTCTTGACTTATCGGCATTCGGAATAGGTGTAAAGCTTACCAAGAAAACCCCTATATCAAGATCACAGGTTGCTCTTGAGAAGATTTTCACGGAAATCAAGAAGAAAAAGAAAAGAGTACTTATCCTAGTGGATGAGGTTCACAAGACACCTGAGATGGTGAGCTTCATAGAAGATTTTCAGATATTTATTCGAGAAGAATATCCGGTATATTTAATTGTGGCCGGCTTATATGAAGACATTGAAAGTATCGAGAATACCGATGGCCTTACATTCTTCCTGCGAGCTGAGAGGTATGAAATGAAGCCTCTGAATATTACTGTTATACGTGAAGATTACAAGAAGACCCTTGGGCTTGATCATGATACGGCGGATGAGCTTGCAAGGATGACAAAGGGATACGCTTTTGCATACCAGGCTTTTGGAAAGTACATGTGGGAGTCGAATGAGAAGGTCATTTCAGACCTTGTACTTGCAAAAGTAGATGAAGCTTTGTCCGAGAGAGTATATGACAAGATTTGGAATGAATTGACACCCAAGGACAGATGGTTTATGTCTTTTATAATTACGAAAGACAGAATGCCGGTCAGCGAACTTTTAGAGATGACTAAGAGTAAGCATAATGAATGGAGCGAACCAAGGAAACGACTTATTGAAAAGGGAATACTGGATTGTTCCGTAAGAGGAGAGATATCCATAAAGCTCCCAAGATTTAAAGAATATGTTGAAAGAGAAGGAGTATAAATCCATGAACAGAGAAACAAAACTAAACGCGATATATACAGCACTTTTATTTGTTGTATTTATCATCTTCACAGTCCTTGTAAAGACTGTGGACGTGGCAGCCATAGGACCTGAAGGAAGCAAGGTTGGCTTCGCTGCGGTTAACGGAGCCGTAAGAGATGCCATCGGAATACATGAATTCTGGTACAAGTTAACAGAAGTTTTCGGAATCGTAGCGATTCTCGTTGCAGCATTCTTCGGCGTTATCGGACTGATGCAGCTTATCAAAGGAAAGAGCCTTAAAGCAGTCGAATCAGACATCTATGCTCTTGGTGCAACCTACGTGGCAACAATAGTTTTCTATGCCCTCTTTGAGAAGCTTGTAATTAACTATCGTCCTATTATCCAGGATGTGGAGGAAGGCCTTGAAGCATCATTCCCTTCATCCCACACAATGCTTATTATTGTGGTTCTTGGAACAGCCATTATTGAGGTGACAAACAGAATTAAGGACGTCAAGACATCAATGATTATTAAGATTGTTCTTGGGTTAATTATTGCCCTTACAGTTGTGGGACGACTTATCTGTGGCGTTCACTGGTTTACGGATATTGTGGCAGGCATGATTCTCGGTGCTGCACTTATATCCTTGTACATGACACTGCGAGGCTTTATGGCCGCGGTTTTTGGCAAATAAGATATGGATTTTTGCCTGCGGGAATTATATAATTAATTAGTTATAAAGAGTTTTAGTAATATCGGAGGAACTATGAAAATCGGGTTTGACAATGACAAATATGTGAAACTCCAATCTGAAAGGATTAGAGAAAGAATTGACGAGTTCGGCGGTAAGCTTTACCTGGAATTCGGCGGGAAACTTTACGATGACTTGCATGCATCAAGAGTTCTACCCGGATTTGAGCCGGACAGTAAGCTGAAGATGCTTATGAAGCTTCAGGATCAGGCGGAGATGATTCTTGTAATCGGAGCCGACGCCATTGAAGCCAACAAAGTAAGAGGTGATCTTGGAATCACATACGACGAGGATCTGCTTCGTCTGGTTGACATCTTCAAAAGCATGGGCTTTTATGTAGGCGGTGTGGTAATCACCAAATACGCCGGCCAGCCCAGTGTCGACAAATATCGTCAGAGACTTAAGAACCTTGGAATTGAGTCTTATCTTCACTATCCTATACCCGGTTATCCCAATAATGTTCCCCTTATCGTTTCAGACGAAGGATACGGTCGAAACGAATACATTAAGACCACAAGACCTTTGGTTGTGGTTACAGCTCCCGGCCCCGGAAGCGGAAAGATGGCTACATGCCTTTCACAGCTCTACCATGAACACAAGAGAGGAATCAAGGCAGGTTACGCCAAGTTCGAGACCTTCCCCGTTTGGAACCTTCCTCTTAAACATGCCGTTAACCTTGCGTACGAGGCAGCAACCATCGACCTTAACGACGTTAACATGATCGACCCCTTCCATCTGGAAGCTTACGGCGAGACAACAGTTAACTACAACAGAGATATTGAGATTTTTCCAGTGCTTAACGCAATCCTTACAGAGATTATGGGTAAAAGCCCATACAAATCTCCAACCGACATGGGCGTTAACATGGTGGGAAAATGCATAATAGATGACGATATCTGCGTTGAGGCATCTCATCAGGAGATTATCAGAAGATATTTACAGGCTCTTATCGATAAGAAGAAAGGCCTTCTCACCAACGAGATGATTTATAAGGCTGAGTTTCTTATGAATCAGGCCGGAATTTCTGTGGATGACAGAAAGACCGTTGCAGTAGCAAGAAAGCGTGCCGAAGAGACAGGAAAGCCTGCAGTTGCCATCGAGATGGAGGACGGCACAATTCTTACAGGAAAGACCACGGACCTTTTGGGACCTGCGGCAGCAGTTCTTCTTAAAGCTTTGAAAAAAGAAGCAGGGATCTCCAAAGACCTCAAAGTCGTTACACCTACGGCCATTGAACCTATTCAGACTCTTAAGACCAAATATATGGGCAGCAAGAACCCCAGACTTCATACTGATGAGATTCTGATTGCCCTTTCAGTAAGCGCATCCATAAGCGATGTTGCCAAGATTGCTTCAGAGCAGCTTCCCAAACTTAAGGGATGCGAGGTTCACTCCACATGCGTTCTTTCAAGCGTTGATATGAAGGTATTCAAGAAGCTTGGAATGCATTTGACCTGTGACGTTTAAGAAAGTTTTATTTAAAAGTTTATAAACAGTTTATTGATTTGGCTGTAAACGCTAACATATAATTATAAAGGTAACGTGATTTACCTATAGGAGAGAGATTATATGGAAAACAATAACAACCAGGGGGGAAACGGGGGTCCTAACAATCAGAACAGGAAGCCGAGCCTTTCCTTTATAATGCTTGCCATATTATTTACCATCTTTCTGGTAAGCATAATAATGAGACTGTTTAGCGGAGATTCTTCTCAGGAGATTTCCTACACCGAGTTTCTGACAATGGTGGAGGAAGGCAAAGTTGAGAGCGTAGAAATCTCGGTGGATAAGAGTCGTCTGACTATCTTTACCACAGGGCAGTCCAAACAATCAAACAACCTTCCCGATTGGTATATTTACGGAAACATGATGGGCAAGTCGGGAGAAACATATTACACGGGTTATGTTGATGATGACGAGAATCTGATTCCTTACCTGAAGGAGCACAACGTCGAGATTAACAGACAGATTTCCGATAACTCAGGCGTTTTGCTTTCGATACTGATAACATATGTATTGCCTGTAATTATAATGCTCATTGTGCTGAGCTTCCTTTTCAAGAAGATTGGCGGAGCAGGCGGCCCTATGGGAGTGGGCAAGAACACCGCAAAGGTTTACGTACAAAAAGAAACAGGCGTTACATTTAAGGATGTTGCGGGAGAAGACGAGGCAAAGGAGTCACTGGTAGAGGTGGTGGATTTCTTGCATAACCCCGGAAGGTATGCAGGAATCGGTGCCAAAATTCCTAAAGGAGCCCTCCTTGTAGGCCCTCCCGGAACAGGTAAGACACTTCTTGCGAAAGCAGTTGCCGGTGAAGCACATGTACCCTTCTTCTCACTGACAGGTTCCGACTTTATTGAGATGTATGTCGGAGTCGGTGCCTCCAGAGTAAGAGATTTGTTCAAGGAAGCAAGCAAGAATGCTCCCTGCATCGTATTCATAGATGAGATTGATGCCATCGGACGAAGCCGTGATAACCGTTACGGCGGAGGAAACGAGGAAAGAGAGCAGACTCTTAACCAGCTCCTTTCTGAGATGGATGGTTTCGATTCTACAAAGGGTGTCTTAATCCTTGCAGCAACCAACAGACCTGAGATTCTTGACAAGGCTCTTCTTCGTCCCGGACGTTTCGACAGACGAATTATCGTTGATAAGCCCGACCTTAAAGGACGTGTGGAGATTCTTAAGGTTCATGCCAAGGATGTTAAGATGGATGAGACCGTTGACCTTGAGGCGATCGCTCTTGCAACCAGCGGTGCCGTAGGTTCCGATCTTGCCAACATGATTAACGAGGCGGCTATCAATGCCGTTAAGAATAAACGTGAGTACGTAACTCAGAAAGACCTCTTCGAAGCCGTTGAGCAGGTTCTCGTAGGTAAGGAGAAGAAGGATCGAATTATGAGTAAGGAAGAGAGAAAGATTGTTTCCTACCACGAAGTCGGTCACGCTCTTCTTTCAGCCCTTCAGAAGAACACCGAGCCCGTACAGAAGATTACCATCGTTCCAAGAACCATGGGTGCCTTAGGATACGTAATGCATGTACCTGAGGAGGAGAAGTATCTTAATTCCGAGAAAGAACTTCACGAGATGATTGTGGGACTTCTTGGTGGACGTGCTGCAGAGGAGATTGTATTTGATACGGTAACTTCCGGAGCATCAAATGATATTGAGAAGGCTACAGATATTGCCAAGTCCATGGTTACCCAGTACGGTATGAGCAAGAAGTTTGGTCTTATCGGACTTGCAACAGTGGAGAGCAAGTACCTTGACGGAAGAGCAGCTCTTAACTGTGCAGATGTAACCGCAGCGGAAGTCGACAAGGAAGTAATGCGAATCCTCAAAGAATGCTATGAGGAAGCCAAGAAGCTTCTTTCCGAGAACCGCGATGTAATGGATAAGATTGCCGAATACCTTATCGAGAAAGAGACCATCACCGGTAAGGAATTCATGAAGATATTCCGTGAGGCAAAGGGACTTCCCGAGCCTGAGGAGAAGAAGGAAGATTCCAAGGAAGAGGCAAAAACAGAGGAATCTAAATCTGAGGAGACAAAGACAGAGGAAACCAAAGCCGAAGAGCCCAAGCCTGAAGAGCCTAAAGCCGAAGAGCCAAAGCCCGAGGAGCCCAAGGAAGAGAAATGGGAGGCACCTAAGTCCATGGAGGATCTCAGAGCCGAGAACGAAGCTCCTGTGGGAAGATTTTCCAATACACAATTATAAAATTTAATACTTTTAGTTTACAAAAAGAGCAAAAGCTCCTTTCTACTTCTTAGAATTTGCAAATTCGAAGAAGACAGAAAGGAGTTTTTTTTATGTCAAAAAACGAAGAAACAGTGTTCCGCGTTTTAGCGGGCGTGGAACTAAATGATGCCTCTATAGCTGGCATCATGGGAAACATTAAAGCTGAAAGCTCTTTTAGAACTGAACTTAGAGGTTATGGAGGAGCAGGAGGTATATGTCAGTGGGAGGGCCTAAGACAGACACGACTTAAGGAATGCGCAGATGAACTTGGGTTCGAAGTGACGAATATTGTCTTCCAGATTATTTTTATGATTTCTGAAATGCTTCCAAAGAGCAGATATCGCGATGTTACTTGCGGAAGCCTTTTTGAAACATTGAAAGATTTGGAAGATACGGAGGAGAACGTAGAAATCGCAGCGGACTTCTTCAACGCTTTGTTTGAGAGAAACAGAAACAGAGCCACTTGGGAAGAAGTTCAAAAAGAATGTCAGCAATATGGCTGGAACATTTCACGTTTTTCGGAAAAACCAAATGCCTTCAATGGTAGATATTACCTTGATGCGCCCAAAAGAAGAGGAGCAGCTATGGATTATTACAAACAGATTAAAGACTTAAGAAAAGAAAGAGAG